>PVBE010811784.1_pt1 | contig 324366 bp, 306 predicted proteins | sample 1631181 | NCBI WGS metagenome assembly PVBE01 (sample SAMN08397723, study PRJNA350692) | Marine metagenome, whole genome shotgun sequencing project. | isolation source: water | place: Pacific Ocean | collected 2012-04 | reverse complement strand
GCAGGTCAATTTGCCGCGGGAAGGTAATGGTGACCGGTGGCATACCGATAGTGAAAGGCCCATTCGAAGAGTAGGCCGAGACGGAGTGACGTCTTCGGAAGCTAACGCAACCCGCCGTGACCTGATCGGGAGAGTTCTTTGGCATCATCTCTGATACGTGGAAAGTACGTTGTGTGTCGAGCCGTTAATGACGACTCAAGCGACGTCATTACCGACGGCGCTGTTTTTCAGCGCGACGGCGAGATTATTGAGATCGGTCACTACGAAGACTTAAAAGAGCGACATGACCCTGACGAAGTGATTGGCTCATCAGACTTCGTGGTCATCCCTGGCCTCATCAACGCTCACCATCACATCGGATTGACTCCATTCCAACTCGGTTCTCCAGACCTTCCCCTGGAACCGTGGGTGATCGCCAAACTTGCCCAGCGGGACGTCGACCCGTATCTGGACACGCTCTATTGCGCGATGCAGATGATTGAGTCCGGGATTACGACGGTGATGCACAACCACGCGCTGCGGTGGCGACCAGAAGGAGTCACGCTGGATGATTGGGGTGCAAATCTGATCGAGGCGTATGAGACCAGCGGTATGCGCGTCGCGTTTTCATTGTTTAACCGGGATCAGAACCATCTGGTCTCCGAGAACAACGATGATTTCCTTGCCACGCTTCCGATCGGGTTGGTCCAACTTGTGCAGGACTACTTTCCATTCAGCCCGGTTTCATCCCAGGAACATCTTGACCTGACGGCGGAATTGATCCGTCGTAAACAATCTGATCGTGTTCGGGTATTTATCAGTGCCCACAACGTGCACTGGTGCTCCGATCATATGTTGCGGGATGTTAAGGAATTCGCCGGGAAGCACGACACCGGAGTACACATTCACGTCCAGGAAACGATCTATCAAAAAATGTACGGCACGCGCCACTGGGGCAAGACGCCACTAGCGCATCTCGATGATCTCGGATTCCTGGGGCCGGAAGTCTCGGGGGCTCACGGTGTGTGGTTTACCGATTCCGATATCGATCTGATGGCCTCGACCGGAACCATGCTGTGTCACAACCCCAGTTCGAACCTGCGGCTTAGCAGTGGTGTTGCTCCAATCAATCGAATGTTGGAACGCGGCGTAACGGTAGCAATCGGCATCGACGAAGCAGGGATCAATGACGACAACGACATCCTGCAAGAGATGCGTCTTGCCCAAAAGATTCACCGCGAGCCGGGAGTCGGCGTGGCCAATCCTTCGTCACACAAGATATTTGATATGGCGACGCGGGCCGGAGCTGAAGTGACGCTCTTTGGTAATCAGGTTGGCACGCTCGAAGTTGGGAAGCGGGCCGACATCGCTCTCTTGGATCTGTCGCGTATTGCAGAACCTTATCTACATCCGGACACGGACATCGTCGATGCGCTCGTCTACCGTGCAAAAGGCGTTGACGTGAATACCGTGATCGTAGACGGGGAGGTGTTGATGCGCGATCGCGTGTTGACCCGGGTGAACAAGGAAGAGGTTCACGCAGAGCTCAGGGCATCGCTGAATAAGCCGTTAAAGCCAAACGAACTCGGGCGTATAGAGTTGAGCAGGCAACTACTTCCACACGTGAATAGATGGTTCGAGAACTGGGAATTGGAGCGAAATCCCGTCCACTACTTCTACAACACCCGTGAATAGTTTCAAGGCTCCCTTACAAGAATACGAACCTGGTCCCAGAAACCCAAAATGCTCGGATTGGTCCGCTCCGGTGCTCACCCTCGGGTGGTTCAGGAGCGCCTAGGCCACAGCAGCGCTGCATTCACCATGCAGGTCTACGGCCATGCGCCTAAGGGGATGCAGGAACAGGCGGCCGAGGCTTTCGCAGGTTTGCTCGCGGAAGCACCCACGTAGACTGTCGTTAGCAAAGCGTTAGCAAAACGCGAAAATGCCCCGGTCGGATCGCCCGGCCGGGGCATTCTTTTTTGCGGTCCACCGCTACGTTTGGATTAGCTAGTTGGCGGGAGCGTGAGGGAGTCGAACCCCCCGAGGACATCGAAGGATGCCCCCCATCGGGTTTGAAGTCCGTGGAGCCCACCAGAGCCCATACACTCCCATGGCAGGCCGGGACAGTTTAACGCCGGACGCGTTCCATGTGGACCGCGTATCGTCGTGTCCGTGGCGCGAAGACAGCCGGGCCAAGCGGCTCCGGCTGTCTTTCAATATCGACTCGCCCTGAGGACGGCCGCCCGAACTAGGCGATCGACTCCTTCAAGCGGGCCTCAAGGACCTGTTTCGGCACTGCGCCGACCACTTGTCCTACCGGGGCGCCGTTCTTGAAAATCAACAGCGTCGGGATGCTGCGTACGCCGTAGTTGAGAGCGGTTACCGGGTTCGTGTCCACATCAACCTTGGCGAACTTCACGGTGCCGTCGTATTCAGCCGCCAGTTCCTCAACGACCGGGGCCACCATCTTGCAGGGGCCACACCAGTCTGCCCAGAAATCGACCAGCACAGGCAGGTCGGATTGAAGTACGTCTACGTCGAAACTGCTGTCTGTGACAGCGGTTGGCTTGCTCATCGTTTCTCCTAGATGGTCCCATGCCCTTGCAAGAGGACCGCGTTCATGCTTTCCGTTTACTTAGATTCGGAAAGCTCGTTCCAGATGCAGACCTGATCGGCCCCGGGGATTCTTGTCCCGTGGGTCAACGTCGGATAATCAGTCTGCAGCCATACCAGCTTCGCGCAGTACGGGCGCTTTCGCCAGCGATACATGTCGGAGCGGCAGGCCGCGCACGGATGGCGATGTGTCTGTCTCATCCGAGTCCTGCATCCCCGTTACCACCTCTGCGAACAGCGTTGTCACAAACACGAAACCACGATGCGGCGATGTCAACCGCACGGTTCCGGTCTCCGGCAACGGAGCGCCAGAAGCGTCAGATTGGGCCGTTATTATGACCCTGTCCCCGTCAACTACGTCCAGCGCGGACGCGTCATCCGGGTGGATTTCGATCCATGTATCGCGCTCCACATGGTTCATGTTCTGCTCATCCTGGACGATGCGAACATCTTCCTGCGGACGCATCAGGACACGGCCGTGGCCCAGCGTGAACGGGAATTCCCTGTTTGCGGCGGAGATCGGCTCGCGGATCGCCATCGGCGCCATCGAGATTATGGATGCCGACTCTCCGGAAGTGAACAGTATCTCGGTGCCGCGCGACGTTTCATCACTTGCCGGCGTCTGGATGCCCCTTCCCTCAAGCCGGGCATGGGTAATTCCAACGTATTCTGGAACGGCTTTCCGGATCTCCTCAAATACCTCGTGAGACGAGCCGTACTCGAACCCGGTCCCACCCATGACGCTCGCGAGTCCGGCGAGTGTTCGCCAGCCCTCACGTTCCTCGTGGCGCAGGGACATCCCGGGATTGAGCATCTGAACCCGGCGTTCCAGGTTGGTGATCGTGCCTGTCACCTCGGCGTAGGTCGCCGCGGGGAACACCACGTCCGCCCGGGAGGCCGTCTCGGACATAAATACATCGGACACAACCAGGAATCCCGGGTTGCCCAATCCGTCCGATGTGATCCCTGCGGCGTCCGGGTTCCAGCCATCGGCCAGCACCACAAGCGCCTTGATCCCGTCACCGGCGGTCATCGCACGAACAGACTTGCCGGGCCGTTGCGGGTACATGCCGCCCGTCACCGAAGCGATCGCCTCACGGTCGGAGTCCACGGAGACCGATCGGTATCCCGGCAGCAGATTCGGCGCCGCGCCGACATCGTTACCGCCCTGGGTGTTGGCGCCGGAGAACAGCGGATAGACGCCCCCTCCTTTTGCGCCGATATTCCCGGTCATCAGTGCCAGGTTCATCACCGCAGCCAGCAGATCAGCATGGTCTTCCGAGACGATCCCGTCGGTGCCGTGCAAAAGCGAAGCCGGGCTTCCGTTCCCGTAGGCACGCGCCGCCACCCGGATCTCTTCTTCCGACACCCCGGTTATCCCGGAAACGCGCATAAGGTCAAACGACCAGATCGCCTTCTTGAATTCGTCCACGCCATCGAGCCGGTCCCGGACGAATTCTTTGTCTTCCAGCGCCTCATCCAGGATCACCCGGGCGATCCCGCCCAGCAGGGTAATCTCGGTCCCCGGCCGCGGCCGTAGCCAGTTTGTGGCGTAGCGGGTGAGCTCGGTCTCCCGTGAATCGATCACGATCAGGCCCGCACCCGCCCGGACGGCCTTTTTGACCGGCACGGCGAGTACGTTTTGCTCTTCCGTCGGGTTGCCGGCGACGACCAGCACGCAGTTCGACTGTTCGATGCCCCAGATCGGATTCGTGGCAGCCCCATGCCCGGGCGTTCCGGCCAGCGTCGCGAGCAATTCAGCAGACCGGTTGAGGCCGGTATCAACGTTGTTCGTGGCAAGTACCGTACGTGCAAATTTCTGGCCAACGTAGTGATCTTCGTTTGTACCGCGGGGCGAAAGGATCACGCCGCGCTCTTCCGGCAGGTGCTGCGACAGCCCCTGTGACGCCGCCTCAAGGGCGATTCCCCAGGTCGTGCGTTGCAGTTCACCATCGATGCGAACCATCGGGTACTTCAGGCGTCGGACGTGATTCGGGTAGTCGTACCCAAATTTACCCTTGAAACAGGCCTGACCGTGTCCGGCCTCGCCGGAAAGATCGCCGGTCATACGGACGACCTTGTTCAGGTCATTGACGTTCATCACCAACTCGCACCCGACGGGGCAGTTGGTACATACGGTCTTGACCTTGGATGACGCCTTCTCCCACTTGTAGTCGCGCTCCGTGAGGGCGCCGGTCGGGCAGGCGTCGATACACGATCCGCAGAACTCGCAGCCGGACTCCAGGAGGGAAGTCCCGTGGGACGTGCCTACAAGGGCCACGCCGGAACGGGAAACGAGTGATAGCGCCGTATCACCACGGACCTCGTCACAGGCGCGCACGCAACGGGCGCACACGATGCAGAGGTTGTAATCGCGGTCGTAAAACGGGTCGTCCCTGTGGATCGGCAGGTCACGCCGGTGGTAGTTGAACGATGAGGTCATGTCCAGCTTCATAAAGCGGACGGTGTCTTTGAGTTCGCAGCGCTCGTTCTTGGGGCAGATGGTGCAGCGGTCGGTCACGCCGACATGCCGCTGGCAGATGTCCTGCGGGCCGCAGAGCTCAGCGCGATGGCAGGTCAGGCAGCCGTGCGGGTGCTCCGTCATGAGCAGGTCGGTAATGCCCTTCCGGAGGTCTACGATATCTTCCGTGTTGGTCTCCACGATCATGTCCGGAGCCACGGGGGTCGTGCAGGAAGCCTGGACGCCCTTGCGGCCGCCGGACTCGGTGGAAACGACGCACATCCGGCACGCGCCGTACGGCTTCATGCCCGGGAAGTAGCAGAGGTACGGGATGTAAATATCCGCGTCCTGAGCGGCCTGGATGATCGTCTGGCCGGGTTTGGCCTCGATCTCCTGGCCGTCCACCGTTAACTTGATCGTGTCGTCCGCCATGCGGCGCAGTCTCCTGGGATTTCGTTATTCGGGATGAACTCTCGTTCGCCGTGTACCCCCCGATGCGGGGCGACTAGGGCCTCATACGGGTTGGAGTAAGCATGTGTCCGACGCCGCAAGCGCCCGTCGGGCATTTTTTGTCTTCGAGATGGGAGCGGAAGTCCGCTTCGAAGTACTTCAAAGCGGACGAAACGGGGTTGTAGCCAAGCTGGCCGTGGCCGCAGAGCGACCCCATCCGCATGCTCGCGCCCATGCGTTCCATTAGGGCCAGGTCGTCTTCCCGGCCTTCGTTTTGCGAAATGCGTTCCAGCGTCTCGACCATGTGCGTCATGCCGAGCCGGCACGGGAAGCACTTGCCGCAGGACTCGAACTGGTTGAACGCCATCAGGTTGCGGGTCAGGTTGACGGCGCAGACATCCTCGTCGCCGATGATGATCCCGCCGGAGCCGAGACTGCCGGTGGTCTGGCCGATTGAATCGAAGTCGATAGGCGAGTCAAAACCTTCTTCGCCGATGGGACCGAACAGCGGGCCGCCGGCCTGGAACAGTTTCATCTTCTTGCCGTCCCGGATGCCACCGGCCACGTCTTCAACAGCCTCCCGGATGGTCAGGGAGCCCATGGGGATCTCGTACATACCCGGCCGGTTGACGGCCCCGGTGATGCAAAGGATCGCCGTCCCGGAGGTCGACTCGATACCGACAGCCTTGAACGCGTCTGCGCCGTCCCGGATGATCGTCGGCGCGTACGAGAGCGTCTTAACGTTATTAATGTTGCTCGGTTTGCCCCACAAACCTGCGGCGGCCGGAAACGGCGGGCGGTAACGGGGCTGCGAGCGCTTGCCCTCGATCGCCTCCATGAGCGCCGTCTCTTCGCCGGCTACGTACGAGTCGCCCGTGAGAGCGACCTCAACGTCGTAACTGAAATCGCTACCGAGGATATTCTTGCCAAGCAGTCCGGCATCGTAAGCGTCCTGCACGGCCTTTCGAGAGTTCTCGATCGGCAGCGTGTGGCCCTGTCGGATGAAAATGAAGCCGTTTGAGGAGTTGGTGGCGTACCCGGCGAGGATCAGGCCCTCGAGCAGGGTGTGCGGGCAACTCTCAAGGATGCCCTTGTCGTTGAACGCCCCTGGGTCGCCCTCTTCGCAGTTGCAGAGGATGTATTTGACCGGCGCCGGGTTGGGGGCGAGGAAGCCCCATTTGACACCCGTCGGGAAGGCCGCGCCGCCCCGTCCGCGCAGTCCGGAGTTCTTGACCTCGTCCAGCACCGCAGCCGGGTCCATGTCTTCAAGCGCTTTTTCCAGCGCGCCGTACCCACCGTTGGCGATGTACTGGGACAGGTTTCTGGGGTCGATATCTCCGGCGAGTTTCGTGGCCAGCCGTGTCTGCGGCCGAACCGTCGGCAACTCTGTGAGGCGTGACAGCGCACCAAGGCCTTCTGGCCGTTCATCGCCGTGCCATGCAAACGCCCGGTTGGCATCCGCCCTACCCGACTTCAGATGGCTTCCGACGACGTCGGGAGCCTCATCGGCGGCAAGGTTGTTGTAGAAGATGCGCGCCCCACCGGGCAGTTGCACGTCAATAAGCGGCTCCGCGTAGCAGAGGCCCATGGAGCCGACCAGCGTCACTTTGGCGTCGTCGCCGAGCGATTCGACCAGCGCGTCGTAGGCATCCTCCGCACCGGCCGCTTCTCCGGAGGTCCCGAGCCCAACGCGGACCCACGGCTTGTCGCCCGCAGTGAGGGAGACCCATTCGGCGTCGGCCTTCTGGCGGAGTTCGGAAAACGCTACCGACATATCGCCTCTAGTGGATGCAAAGGGGAGTTCCACACTAAGCGCCCTTTAGCCCGTCGACGACCGCTGCAGCCGAATCCGGCGACATGCGGCCTTTCATGTGATGGTCCACCGCTATCACCGGCGCGAGCGCGCAAGCGCCCAGGCAGGTGCTGTATCGAAGTGTCAGCTTGCCGTCGCCGGTCTCGCCCTCGCCCTCAACGCCAAGCTCGCTGTGAACGCGCATCATCACGTTCTGTGCGCCGTTCAGATGGCAGGATGGCCCCCAGCAAACGTCGATGGTGTGACCGCCGGGAGGTGTGAACCGGAAGTTCGTGTAAAAAGAGGCCACACTCCACACGTCGTTGATCGTGGAATTCGTGTGCGTGGCTGTCTCTTCTATCGCCTCGTCCGGGATGTAATGAAGTTCATCCTGAACTGCGATCAGTGACGAGAGTACGGTTACCGTCGGCTGCCGCTGGGAACCCAGCGCCTTGCGTGATCGTTCTCTCAACTCGCCGCTGGAGGGCAACTCGTCGCTGGCGGACGTTGTGCCGTCGCTCAAGCGTGGCTCCTCTAATCAGGTGATTTGGTCGGGAAAATTGGACTTTGCTACTGGCGTCACAAATATAGCAGGGCCACTCGGGGCCAGCAATCGCCCAACACGCTTATTTCGGGTCATGGGATGCGCCGTAATTCGAACCCCTGAAAACCAACTCACCCGTTCAGCAGCTCCAGCACCCGGTCGTGAAGCCGGCCGTTCGTCGCGACAAAATCCTCCAGGTCGATTCCCCGGGCCCCGGCGCGATCGGTTGCACGCCCTCCCGCCTCTTCGATGATCGTTGGCATCGGAGCGACGTCCCAGATGTGCATCTGAGCGTCGACATGGATGTCGATCCGGCCCGTTGCCACGAGTAGATAGCCGTAACTGTCGCCCCAGCCGCGATCCATGGAGACGGCCCTCCGGAGCCGGTCGTAGCCACGCGTCGTCTCGACCTCGTCGAAGCCCTTCACCGACGTGGTGGACATACAAGCGTCTCGTATATCCGCTACTTCGGACACGCGCGCCGAGCGTATCTCGTCCGGGAGCGTCTCCCCTTCTTGCAGCGGCGTCAGGTTGTTCGCCCACCACGCTCCGAGTCCTGAGCCCGCCCAAACGATCTCGCCTAACGCGGGGAAAACGACAACGCCAGCCGCGGGCTGGCCATCGAACTCGAGCCCGATCATGGTCCCCCAGAGCGGGACACCGCGGACGAACGACTTCGTGCCGTCGATCGGGTCCAGGTACCAGCGGTAACCCGTGTGTCCCGGTTGCTCTCCGAATTCTTCTCCGAGCACCGCGTCGTCCGGGAAAGAAGCGACCAGGCTGACGCGAAGCAACTGCTCCGCCTCCCGGTCTGCGTGCGTGACAGGGGACGCGTCGTCCTTCTGGTCGACAACGAGATCGGTCGCCTGGAAGTAACTCAGCGCGTGTTCTCCCGCCGCCCGGGCCGCGCCGACGGCGAACTCGAGCCGGGAGCGGAGTTCGTTCTTGTCCGGTCCTGACATCGCGTTCACCTATCGGCACACCGTGCCGGCGTCTTAGACCGCACCTTCCGGTGCGCCGGCCATGCGTGCGACCGCAACGTCTACCGTCGTGTCGCGCTGGATGGTGGGCGTGAAGGTGATGTCGTCGATCATCGTGCGCGCCGGCAGCGTCGCCGCGAGCAGGATGCCCTCTGCGATGTCTTCCGGAAGCATCATGGTCGATCGCGCCTCGGCGTCCGGTACGTGCGGGCGGTTGTTCAAAATGGGGGTGTCTACCTCGGCCGGGTAGACCGTGGTCGCCCTGATTCCCTGCTGCCGCAACTCAGTCCGCAGATTGTCCATGTACATCTTGGCCGCCGCCTTGGCCGGGCCGTAGGCCACTCCACCGAGCAACCCGCCGCGGAGCGCCGCCATCGACGAGACCAGGATCACGGTGCCTTCACCACACTCCAGCATCGGAGGAAGCAACAGCCGGGTCAGTTGCGCCGGACCCGCCGCGTTCACGGCGTAGACGCTGTCGAACTCCTCACGGGAGATCCAGCGAACGCTGCGGACCTTGGAGCTGTGGCCAGCGTTGTTGACGAGGATATCGATCCGTCCGTGCTTCTCCAGCGCGTACGCGGCCAGCCCCTCGACGTCGTCCTGTACTTCCATATCAGTCGTTTTGGCAGTGATTTTACCGCCGGATGCGGAGATCTCTGCGACCACATCGTCCAGCGGTGCCTGGCGACGCCCCGCGATAACCAGCTCAGCGCCCTCTTCGGCGAACATCATCGCAGCGCACCGGCCAATCCCTGTCCCGGCGCCAGTTATCAATGCGACCTTGCCGTCCAATTTGCCCATGGAACGTCCCCTCAGAGAGTTGTTTCTTGTTCGAAAAATGGAGAGGCAGCATGCCCCCAGATAATCCGAGAAAAGCCGCCGGAGTCTAGCACAGCCACACGCCCATCCAGACACCGTAGGGGCGGCTGATCGTCCGCCCTCGGGTCGATTGGAATCGACCCGGTCACACTCTCTAACCGCCCCGCAACATCACCGCCGCCAACTCACGCCCCATTCGGACGCTGTAGTTCGTGCCGCGGTCCTCCGGGTAGATCTGCGTGGTGTTCGCAAGGAACAGGTTCGCTAACGGCGTCTGGTGCTCGGGGAGATGCCGAGAGTAGTTCACTCCCATGACGGGCTGCGCCGCGCTCACCTTGTTGTGGTGCACCCGCGTGATCCATGAACGGTCAAACTCCAGGTTGAAGCGGGAGAGGTGTGGAGCGTACACATCAAGCAGCTCATCGGTGGACATTAAGAAGACCTCACTCTGACGCTCGACGTAATTTGTCAGGTAAAGCACATAACTGCCGCCGTACTTCTCTTTCGGCATCAGGTTCGTGTGCTCGATTAGGCCCAGGAACGGCACCTCGTGGTCGGCGATGTTCATCCAGTAGACAGACGTCAGCGGGCGCGTCATCTCCAGGATCATGACGACCGCGCCCATGTACTCAACTGCGCCCAGTTTCTCCAGATAGGCATCCGGCAGATCGACCAGTTCCGGGAAGGCGAATGATGGAGTCGTCGACAACACTAGATCGAAAGCCTCGTCGGTCTCTGTTCCATCCGGGTGTTTCACCCGCAATCCCGTGGCCGTTCCGTTTTCGACAAGCACCCGGGTAACCGGGGTTTCAAGGTGCACGGCGCCGCCCATCGATCTGATCCGCGCTGTCAGCGTCTCAAACACCTCGTCAAAGGAGTTGGCCGGGTAGCCGAGCTTCTCGCGGCCAAGGCGGTCACGCGACGCAAAGCGGGTGTGTATCTTGCTCCAGAACCAGGGCATGCCGACGGTCTCAAAACGATCTCCAAACTTCCCGCGCAGCAGCGGCTCCCACACCTTCTCGTATACCGATGCCCCCGCGTTTTCGCGAATCCAGGCGGCGGCCGTGGTGTCCTCGAGGGCGCGCCAGTCATCCATGCGTTGAAGCTTCTTGGCGACCATGCCCATGCGGATACGGTCGCGTAATGACAGCGCGCTGAATCGCAAGAGGTCTATCGGCGTGCTCCATCGGTACACCTTCTGGTTGGTATAGATGCCGACGGTGGAGGGAATCCATTGCATCGACTCCCCTATCCCCAGTTCGTCCATCAGGTCGAGGATGGCGTGGTCGTTGGTGAAAAGGTGGTGGTAGCCGAGCTCCAGGCGTCCGCCCCCCACCTCTATGGTCGACGCCTGTCCGCCGACGAACGGAGCGGCCTCGTACACAGTGACGCCGTGGCCGGCACCCGCGAAGTCGTACGCCGCCGCGAGTCCCGCGGCGCCCGCTCCGATCACACCTATTCGCATTCCTGTCCCTTCGTTTTCCTCAAGTAATCGGGCCGAACGGCGGCGCCGCGCTTTCACGCAAACCGTCGTCCCGCTGACCCTCCCGGGCCAGACGAGTCCGTCCCAGGAGTGTTTTCAACGACATGTGGTCGAACATGAGCATCACCAGCCCAAGCAGCGTCACCGGCAGCAGCAACGCGATGTGCGCCGTCAATACGTACGCGCCCGCCTCCGCCTCGCCGACGCCGAGCGCCACCAGCATCGCCGCTCCAAAGAAGTTGAACGGGCCAACGCCGCCCGCCGTCGACGGCACAACGAGTGCAAGGTTCGCTATCGCCATGAACAGACCGATCGCGGCGATCGTCTCGACCCGGCTTCCAAATGCGGATTCGATATCGAATCCAAGGGCGATCACGTAGAGCATCGACACTTCTGCGATCCAGATCGGCAGGGACAAAAGCAGCATCGCGCCCAGCGCTCGCGGTGTCCTTACAACCGTCAGGCCTTCGAGAAGCCGCTCCGACAAACCGAGCAGTTTGGCTTTGATTCCAGCGGGCACGAAGAACATCAACCGGCCGATGAGCCCCACCGTGGTTCCCGGATCAAGGACGACGATAGTGGCGATGATGGCGGTGACGCCGATAAACGGGAGCACGGACATCACCAGCAACACCGGCGTCCCGCCCGGCAGATCGTCAGCTACCCGCCCGAGAAGGTCGCCGACAGGCAGCACCCACACGGCGGCGATTACAAAGCACAGGACGAAAACGTCGAATACCCGTTCGACCGCGACGGTGCCGAACGCAGCCGCCGGACTCACGCTCTCCCGCAGTCCCACGTAGTACGAACGCACGACCTCGCCGAGCCGCACAGGCAGAATGTTGTTTGCCATGTAGCCAACCACCACCACCGGGTATAACGCACGCCGTGGGTGGCCTATTAAAGGTTTGAGCAGGTAACGCCACCGGAGGCTGCGGAAGTACACAGCCAGGAAGTAGAAGCCCAGCGACGGGATGACGTACCAGAAGTTGGCCGCGCGCACGACCTCTTTTACGGCGTCGAACGGGAGGAACAGAAGTGCGAATACGGTGAGGAAGAGCGCGCTGACAATCAGCCCGGCCCAGACACTTCGCTGAGAGATCACCGACTTATCTTACCGCCAGGTCGGTCATTCCAGCGCCCTGAAAGGGATGTCGCGGTCGAAGTAGACAAAAGCATCCTCAGAGCCGATCGACTGTGACATATCCCTGTACAGGAAGAAATTTAGAGCGTTCTGCCATCGGGTCGGCCGGACTAGGGTATCGACGAACTGCTTCCAGCTGGTGTTCTTGTAGGTCTCCGGGAACCACTGGCGATGTGGGAACCTGCGGCCGTCCGTAAAGTCGTTTTCGAACGCCGATTTAGCGATGTTCTCGTTGCGCGTGTGCACGACCGCCACGGACGAATCAGACGGTCCGTCCGGGCGTGAGTAACCCATGTCTGAATACGAGACCTGCGAGTAGTCGCGGAGGTACCAGGTCCACGGCCATGTGAATCCGCTCGATCCATCAATGGTCACCCGCAGGTCGGCGCCCTCTCCCGTCAGGCTTGCGACCGCGGCGATCTCTCCCGCCAGACTCGCCAGCGCAGGCGATGTCTGCGTGTACACCAACAATTCGTTCGGCACATCAGGGTCCTGGTAGCAAGCGACCCAGCCCGTCCTGATCGTGAGTATCGCCATCAATCCCGCCACCGACACCCCGACAAGCGCCATCGCCTGACGAGAGCCGACGCGCCGCGTGAGCCAGAACAGTCCGGCAGCCAGGAGCGCGAGAACGCCGAAGAGGACGACAGCACCGGTCGGGACGTCCAATCCCGCGAGGCCGGGTTGCGTGTCGTTCAGGAATATCAACCGCCACAACACCATCACGGCGATCGGAACGCCGGCGAACACATACCAGCCGCCGCCAGCGAGTGTCGGCCTCCAGTTGAGCGTCGTGACGAGATCGCCCAGGGCCTTGCCTCCGAGGAAGATGAACGGCAGCGCCACTTGTACTTCAAGCCACGGCATCTTCTCGCCCGCCGCCGAGTACGCGACGAAGGTCGCCAGCGGCCAGTAAGCGAGGAAGCGGGTGAATGCATCGCCCTTCAAGGCGTAATAAACGGCGCCCACCAGCCCGATCATCGCCGGGAGGAACTCGTACACACTCGTCAGCATCACATAGTAGAAATCGGGCTGATTCCCTCGTGCGACGCCTTGCTGCGCCACCCAGTAGCCCAGGCTCTGCCAGACGCCAGACGCTAGTCCGTTCCAGTTCGTAAATATCGTGCTGAAGAGCACGACAAAGATGCCTGCAGCGATCGCAAAGCCGGTAAGCCAGACGCGCCAGTTCCAGAGCACTCCGATGAGAATCGACACCACCAGAAGGAAGATCGTGATCGCTATCGCGACCGTTTCTCCGGCCCCGTCTGCGGTTCCCAGCGGCAGCCCGGTGGAGCTGTCGTTGTTGGCGAGCGTCAGGCCGAGCGCGCCCTGGATCAGTCCGGACGCGGCGCCGATCATCGGCAGGCTCAGGGTGGCTATTACGACCAGCATCCCGCCGGACGGTCCCCACTCAGATATTTTCCGGCGGCCCCATAACCATCCAAGGACATCGCTCCGCGCCATCACGAGCAACGGTATGGCGACCAGCGCCACAACGATGAATTGCGTCTCTTTCGTGGCGAAACCGAGCGCTACCAGCGCCGCCGTCAGGTAGACGTATCTGGGACGTCGGTTGTCCAGGTACCGCCAGACCATCGCCACCAGGGTTATCGTCCACACGGCCACAAATATGTCGTTGCGGGCGAACCGGCTGAAGTAGAGCAGTGACGGCGAAAACACCAGCATTCCGGCGATGACAAGCGCGGATACGTTTCCGAGCCGTTTACGCAGCAACAGCGGCGTCAGAATCAGTGCCGTGCCGAAGAGCGCCTGAGCCAGTCGTAGCGTGACCTCGTTGTCGCCGAAGAGAAAGAACGACCCAGCCGTGATGTGGAACAGGAACGGGCCGTGCATGAGCGGGTCGTGCAAGTATCCCGAACCGTTGAAGAGCTGCCACGAGAAGTAGCCATGAAGGCTCTCGTCGTGGTGGACGGCACGCCCCCCCAGATCCCACACCCTCATCACCAGCGCCACCAGGAAAAGCGAGGCGTAAGCGCCGAATTCCCAGCGATACGGCAGATCACGACGCCATCCGCGCTCGTTGCCGGGGGATGACTCCGGCGAACCAGCGCCTGATTCGCCGTCCAGTTCGGGTCCGTAAGCCGGGATTTCGGAGTGGTCGGTTACCCACTTCCCGTCTACCCAGCGGCCGCGCGCCGTTGTCGCTGGGGCAAAAGCCGGAGGTCTTCCGTATGGGGGCGAGATTATCGACTCCTCATCGGTCAATTCGTTAACTCCCGCCAACGTCAAAAATCACGTAATCACTCGGTCCGGGGCTGGTCGCGCCCACCGGGTAAACACGTTCGCCGATCCCAGCAAACCGATCAAGGTCAAGATCCGGGTAAGTTGACCGTTCACGCGGGCCGACCACTATGTAATCGATCTCGTAGCGTCCCAGAATTCCCTTTATCACTTCGATTTCCCCGGTCGAATATAACTGCGTCACGTCCGCTTCTCGCCCCTCAAAGCCAGAACGCCCCCCGCGCCACTGTTCCTCGTGGAAGGACCAGCCCAGCACGGTCGGGATGCCGGTGGCGGACGATACGCGCCCGACGCCGACGCCCTTAATGTCATAGCTATCCCCGACCGCCTCGACCAGAACGGCGTCCTCACGCGCATTTTCTGATAACCACTCAATGGCGTCGGACTCCGCCGGCCAGATCCGGGCAACGAAGGCAGTCCCATCCAGTGTCCGATCCCCGGAAAACCCGCCCGTCCTGGAGTCCAGGGAAGCCGCCGGGTAGTACAGTGCCCCTATCACCATTACGGCGGCGATCACCGCACCGGTTTCACTTGCGGAACGGCGGAATCCGATCCAATTTTCATGGTTCCGAATCCAGAAGTGAAGGCCGTACGCCCCGACGATCCCGAGCACGATCCACACCTGGTAGTACAGCTTGAACACCGTGTTCATGCGGCCGCCAAACAGGTCATTTATATAAAGAAGCTCCGCCCCGTAGACCATGTACAGCGCCATCGCCAGCAATCCTAGGGCGAACACCATCGTGTCCGGGCCTGTTCCGCGGGCGAAATGGAGCAGGGCGAGCATTGCCAGGCCGGAAAGGACGGCAAGCGGAAGCACGTTCAGGGCGCGAATCGGCAGGTCGGACACCGCAGCAGGGTCATTTGTGGCGAGATGGATGATCGCCCAGGCGACGTACGGAATCGCCAGCGCCAGCGAGACGGCGATCGCGGGGACGATATCCGCCCGTTCCTCCACGCCGGTTTCGAGTTCATGTGTCCAGGCCCATCGAATCCTTGACCGGTAGGCCCGAACCACACGCCCGGCGACCATGAACCACAGGGGCGCCAGCAGAACCAGGAACACCCCCCACACCGTGAGCAGGTGGACCGGTCGCGTCGCGTACTCCGCCGCGCCCAGCGGCGCGCCCCAGTCCACCTGGCTGCTGAACGATCCAAAGTAGAACGCGCCGTAGATCGCCAGGCCAAGCCCGAGCACAAGCGCGGTCGTCGCCAGTCCCCGCAGCACGGCGAGTTGGAGCGACATCAACTCGTCCCGGTACATCTTGACCACGACTACGACAAACACGAGTGCGGCAGCAAATCCCAGGTCCCAGGCGTTGATAAAACCCAGCGCTCCCACTGTGACCGAGAGGAACAACCACCCAGGCGGCCGGCCGATCATGCGGCCCGGTCTGCCGGTGCCGGGTGTCAGGAACAGGTTCAGCGCCAGCCCGAGCGCGAGCAGCAGGAAGGGGATCGATATAAGGTGTGGATGCAGATCCCCCAGCAGTAAACTGAAAAACGGGAACTCCTGGATGGTGAAGTCCAACCCGTTTCCCGCGTCGGCGATATGGGCAACATCGAACGTATTTATGACGCGCGATGAATGCCACCACCACCAGTAGTTGTCGGGCCGCCAGTTGTTGGCGGTCGCCCCGCCATCGACGCCCTCTACCGCCACGTCTTTTATAGCCAGCCAGTCGTAGAAGCCTTCCGAGCCCAACGACTTTGCGGCCCCAAACTCCCATAACCCGGCATAGTTCGACGCTACAAGTAGCAGTACCGCAGCGAAAGCGGCTACCGGCAAGGCGGCCCTGTCACGGATACGACCAGGGAGGATCAGGCCGTAGGCCACCGAAAACGCCGCCGACGCCGCCATGCCCGCTATCAGCGCCAGCGACAGGTTGAACCCGACAAACGTCGCCACACCGGACATCTGGCCGATGCCGCCGAGGATCCAGTATCCGAAATAGTAGTAGGCCACCGGTTCGCCGGCCAGCCAGGGGTCCATCGGTGGCGCGCCCTCCGAGATGGTGACCGCGTTGAGCATGAGGAGCTCCATCGGTTTCTCGGTGCCGGAGATCTCCGGATTGTGTGACCTGATAAAGGCCCAGGCAGCGAAAAACACGAGGAACAACAGCTCGCCTACGAGCAGCGCCGGCCACTCAGCACGCACAAAACGTGTGAATCGATGCCGGCGGTCGGAGAGGATCCAGGCGGAGATACCACCGAATGCGGCAGCCACAAGCCAGTACGCGCCGCCGGAGTTTGGCAACAGCCCGATATCGCTGAGGAGCCACACCAACCCTCCCACCAGGATCAGGCCAAATGGCTTGGCGAGCCCCGCGCCGCGGTCCCGCAGATACGGCAGCGCGATCCACGCGATCGGTAACGTCAAAATGCCGATCGCCTCGACGGTTATCAGCCAGCGCAGGGTTTCAGGCATCGCTTCTCAGTTGGTTAACGGCGCGCAGGAAGTGCGGGCGCCGATGTCGTGATTCTTCAAATACACATCTGTCGATCAGACTACCCAGAATACGAACCTCCGTTTCAAGGGGGATTCGTGGCACCCCGACCAGTTAGCCCAAAGATCAACCGGCGGCTTCCGCGTCCGTCTCCGGAAGCAGTGCGTCCACGAATTCGTCCGGGTCGAACACGGCCAGGTCGTCTAGCGTTTCGCCTGTGCCGATGAAAAGCACCGGTAACCCGAGCTCCCCGGCGATGGCCAGGACTATCCCGCCGCGCGCGGTTCCGTCCAGCTTGGTGAGCACCACCCCGTCGCACTCAACAGCCTCTGTGAACGAGCGCGCCTGCATCAGCCCGTTCTGACCCGTCGTGCCGTCAATTACCAGCAGGACCCTCTGCGCAAAGTCGCCCGCCTGGCGTTCGACTATCCCGCGCACCTTCTTGAGCTCGTCCATCAGGTTTGACTGCGTGTGCAGCCGTCCGGCCGTGTCGATGATCACCATGTTGGCGTTTCGCGCCCGCGCCGCTTCCATGACGTCAAAGGTGACGGCGCCTGGGTCGCCGCCCGCCCGGTGCGCTATCACGTCGACTCCCACCCGTTCGCCCCAGATCTGAAGCTGTTCTATAGCGCCCGCCCTGAACGTATCGGCGGCGGCGAGGAGCACCTTCTGGCCGTCGGCCTTCGCCGTGTGGGCCAGTTTGGCGATGGTGGTCGTCTTCCCTGCCCCGTTCACGCCGACGATCAACACGGCGGCATCCGCGACCTCTGACAGCGCACTCCCTGCCCCGGCGTCCCTGAGGCGCTTCGTCATCTCCTCACGCAGGAGCGTTCGCATCTCCGACGGTTCTGTCATACCTTCCTCGGAAGCCCGGTCGCGCAGAGTGTCAAGCAGTTCCATGGTCGTAACGGCGCCGACATCCGCCACGACAAGGGACTCTTCCAGCTCGTCCCAGAAATCGTCGTCAAGCGCCGTTCGGCGGAACAACGATCCGATCGAACGAGACCATAGCGCCCCGGTTCTGGAGGAGCTCGATTCGGTCTTTCCTTTGCGCCGGAAAAGTCTTAGCAGGTCAGTCTCCCTTGCCCTGCAGGGCGGTAGTCGTTACTTGAGATGTATATGCCCCGGGCTGGAATACTCATTCATGGGCGTCGGCCGGTTTAGATTTCTTCGCCCCGGACCCGTCCGGGAGTTCTCGTAACTCCAATGCCCTGCCGGCCGCCATACGCTCGGCATCCAGCTTTCGGCGCCCCACTCCGGTGGCGACCGAGGTGCCGGCGATAATCACTTCCACCGCGAATCGCTCGTCTTCATGCTGGTCATTCTCCCGCGTCACCCGGTACGCCGGCGGGGACGCGCCATCGGCCTGGACGCGCTCCTGGAGCAGCGATTTCGGGTCCTTGGGCGAGCTTGCGCTCATCGCTGCGCTCAGTTCGGGTTCGAGCGCCCGGATGACGAAATTCGACGCCACTTCATAGCCCTGGTCTTCCATCAGAGCACCGATCACGGCTTCGAACGCATCCGCCACGATCGACGGCCTCTCACGTCCGCCGCTCACGGCCTCTCCTCGGCCAAGGGTCAGATACTCGCCCAGCCCGAGCCGCCGTGCGGCCGCGGCCAGCGCGCGCTCCCGGACCACGTGTGAACGGATCGCCGTCAGCTCACCTTCCGGGGCGTCCGGGGCGTCGCGGAAGAGCCGGTATCCGATGCCGGCGCCGAGAACCGCATCGCCCAGGAACTCGAGCCTCTCGTTGGACTCCAGTGTTTCCGTTGGGTTCTCGTTCAGGTAGGAGCTATGTGTGAGCGCGAGCCTGAGTAACGACCTGTCCTTGAAACGGACACCCAGTCGTTCCTCAAGCTCGCTCAGGCGTGCGTCATCCGCTGTATGCCCGTGCACGCAGGCTCCCTACTTGTCGTCGAAAACGCCCCGCGGCCACGGCGGCTGCGGGCGCTTTATCTCGCCGAAAAGTTTGCTGTCCCGCGAAAGAGCGATGAAGTGACGGAACGCCGCCACGGCTTCGTTCTTCGGGGGCGTGTAGGTCTTGACGAAAGTCGGCGGAGCGTCTTCAAACACGAACGTCGGCGTGCCGAAAATACCCAGCTCTGCCGCCCGTTCATGGTCCGCTCCAACTTTCTTCAACGTCTCCGGGTCGTCCAGCTCTTTTTCGAAGCTGGCCACATCCAGTCCGGCGTCGCGGGCGATCTGGAGGACCACGTCGCGCTCTCGGACGTCTTTACGGTCCACGTGTCGCGCCTCAAGCAGCGCCATGAAAAACTTGTTGTGCAGTTCACTGCCCTGGCTCTTTGACGCTTCTCCGCCGCACAACGCAAGCAATCCCCGGCTCTCGTAGTCCGGACCTTGCTCCCACGCCTTCCAGTCTTCTCCTTCTTTACTGTTCACCTGCTCGAGGGCGAAACTCCTCCAGGTGATCTCAAGCTCGTCACCAAGTTCTTCCTTCACGTCGGCAAGCCAACTGCCCGCCTGTTTGACCCACGGTCAGGTGAAGTCGATGAAAATCTCTGTTTTGATCTTGTCGCCTGTAGTCAAAGTAGGTCCCTCCGGTCTTCCGGGCATCCGATCTCTACACATCATCGCCAGACGGTCGGAAGCCCAGATAGTCTAGTTACGGCACGAAGTCCGGTCAAAAGCCGATTACACGTGCCGTTTGCCCAGAGGCGTTTGCCGGGACCGCCGCTAAACTGAGATCCGACCCCGATCACGCCCCGATACCACACCGCCCCAGGCCTCCATGCCCAACGTCGCCCCACTGATCGAACGCTCACTGCCGCAGGACATCCTTGATCTGCTGCGCTCCGCCGCGCTCGTGGCGTCTCAGGAGCCTGAAAGTGCGCGGGAGTTGTATCTGGTGGGCGGCATGGTGCGCGATCTCCTGCGGGGTGAGGGCTCTGCCGACATCGATATCTGCATTGTCGGGGACGGGCCTGGTTACGCCGCCGCTCTCGCCGGTCACCTCGGCGGACGGGTCACAAAGGTCTCGGAGTTTGGGACGGCCGCGGTCGAGGCTGGGTCGATGACCATCGACGTGGCGACGGCGCGATCTGAGACCTACGATCACCCGGGAGCCTTGCCGGAGGTAACACCGGCCGGTATCACGGAGGACCTGGCGAGACGTGATTTCACGATCAACGCGATGGCTATCGACCTTTCGAACGACGGTTGGGGCGAGTTGATCGATCCGCATCGCGGCATGACAGATCTGACGATGAAGCGCTTGAAGACGCTCCACCCGGCCAGCTTTGCCGACGATCCGACACGCGCGCTCCGGGCGGTGCGCCACGAGGCGCGCATGGGATTCAAACTTCAACAGGCGTCGATAAACGATCTGCAGCGCGATTGCCATCACTTCGACGCCGTATCCCCGGCGCGTGTGCTGGCGGATTTCAGGCGAATTCTGAACGAAGCGCAAAGGGCTGAAGCCTTGAGCCGAGCGGAGGACCTCGGAATTCTTGGCTGCATCTCGCCGGCGTTCCGTATCGCCGTCCGGTCTCTCAAAGCGATAGCGGACACGCCGGATCGCGAGCCCCTGTTCCACGTGGCGCTTATCGGCGCTCGCCTGACGGAAGCGGAGGCCGCGGCCCTCATCGAGCGGATCGACCCCCCGGCCGAATGGCGGGAAGCGCTGGGGTCGGGGTCGACATATCAGGAAATAGCATCCGTGCTCGAGCGGGCGGATCTGCGGGCGAGCGAGATCGCTGACCTGCTGAAAGGGTTCCCGGTCCTGGCGCTGGAGGCGCAACTCCAACTCGCCCCGGCGACCCGGCAGAGGACGGCGCTCCGATCTTGGCTGGAGGAGTTACGTTTCCGAGAACCGCTCCTTTCCGGTGACGATCTTCTTGCGGCGGGGGTGCCGAGTGGGCCGCTGGTTGGGCGGCTCCTGGACGAACTGCGCCAGGCACAACTCGACCGGGCTGTCGGAAACCGGGACGACGAGTTGGCGCTGGTAAAGCGCCGGCTCCCGATGATTCTGGCGGAAGGTGGAGGTCGGTAGAGGGCCACACCGAGGTAACGACGGATCGGATTTGAACGTTTCGACCACTACGCATCGTAGTTGCGGCCGGACGGGGGGTAGTAGTCACCTCTCTGCGGCGAACAAAACCCACCCTGAGGCTCTCGCAGGACGGTCAGTACAGCGTCACGCCGAACGGGCGGAGCTAGACCCGACCCTGCGCCCGCGCCGCCAGTCGCTGCCGGTGGAACAGGTACTGTTGGGCGTACGCGGCGTCCTCACCGAATCGCTCGCGCGCCATTTCGCCGACGGCGGCGTTGGACATCTTTTCGGGTGCCCCGTACCACTCCTCCATCGCACGCCGCACCCAACGATCCACCGGGAACGCCTCGCCCTGTATCAACGAGAACGCCAGTACGCAATCGGCGATCTTGGGGCCTATCCCGTCCAGGGCCACCAGTGCTTCACGCGCCTCTTTGTAAGGCATGTCCAGCAACCGTTCCAGAACGAAGTTACCCGAAGCAACCGCAACCGCAGCGCCCTCCAGGTAGCGCGCTCGGAAGCCCCAGGCAAGATCACGCGCCGCCTGTTCCCCGACGCTTGCAACCGCCTCAGGTCCCGGGAACGCAAAATCGCCCGGTTCGGGTCCGATACGCTCGCCTTGAGTCGCCGCCAACGCGCCCATATTAAGCTTGATTCGGGGGATGTTGGAGGCCGCAGAACATATGAATCCGCAGAGGCATTCCCACGGGTCCTGCCGAAGCAGCCGTAATCCCAGGTACCCGGACAACGCCGGCCCCAGTCCGGGATCACCGGCGTATTTCGCCCGCAAACCTTCGAGGTCGTAATCGAGGCCCAGGTACGAACGGATTTCGCCGACGTCGGCGGGCTCGCCAGATACAACTTGAACCAATAGCCCGCGATCGGCGGGCCGAACCTCAAGCACAGACCGCCCGACCACGCCCCGATAGCCACTCTCGCCCTCTAGCGAGTGCCAGCGGAACGCCTGTCCGCCATCGATAGTTCCCGGCAGATCAAACTCCGAGACCGGGAAGAAGGCGCCTCCCGTGGGAATTATGCCCGGGCTCGGGCTGCTCACTCCCCGGACTCGATGTGGGCCTCATCGCGCCACCGGCTCACCCGGGCGGCCAATTCGGAGGCGCGCACGATCTCCACGTCGCACCCCGGCAGCGCGTCCCGAAACGCTGCCCCGTACCCGCGCGTCGCCATCCGGGAGTCCAGGACGACAAACACGCCGCGGTCGGACCGACTTCGGATCAGCCGTCCAAACCCCTGCCGGAATCGAAGAACGGCCGACGGCACCGCGTAATCGCCGAAACCATCGTCGTACAGCTCGGAGCGGGCGGAGAAAACCGGGTCGCTCGGCACGGGGAACGGCAACCGAGCCATCATGAGCACCCCGATAGACGACTCCTCCAGGTCCACGCCCTCCCACAGGCTTGCGGCCCCCAGAGCGACCGTCGCCTTGTCGGCGTCCAGCGCCCGCATAACGCGGTGCGGCGGGCCGTCGATGCCCTGTGCAACAACCTTGATCTTCTGCGCCTGGAGCGACGATCTGATAGCGCTTCGCGTCGTGTTCAGGGCCGAATTGGACGTGAATAGAACGAGCGTCCGATCCCTGACCAGTGTGGACACGTCTTTAATGGCCTGCGCCACGGCTTCGTTGAAACCGGGGCGGTTGGGCTCCGGGATGTCCCCGGGAACCAGCACGAGCGCCGCCTTTTTGAAATCAAACGGGGAGCCGAGGGCCACCTCGTTCCCGGAATCGACACCGAGCGTCTCCCGGACCCTGTCGAAGCGACCCTCGTCGGCCAGCGTCCCGCTCGTCAGCACAACGCAGTGTTCACGCTCAAACAGCGTCTCCCGCAGTGACGGCCCCACGGCCAGCGGTGCCCCACTGACGGCGATCGGTCCGTTTGGCGGTCTGCTCGAAAGCCAGCACACCATGCCGTCTTCTGGCTCGGGGATGCCCACCCGCAACCCCCTGCGCGTCTCTTCGATGGACTCTTGAACCGCCGTAACGTTCAACCCGATGGCTTGCAGGTTCCGGGACTCAAGCGACGATGGCGCCCGCTCCAGGGCGATACCGATGTCGCGCAGACCAAGCGAAACGGTGGACACCGCGAGGTCGTAGTTCTCCCAGGCGACTTCGAGGTCGGACCAGGCCGGCTGTCCCCGGGCCGCCTCGGTGATCCTCAAATCGTTGCCGGAGAACCCGCGCCCCGGCGTGGACGCCGCCATGGTGTCGCGCAGCGAGCGGAACAACTCCGTCGCGGCCGATCGCGCCCTGCCGACCGCATCCAGCAGTCCGGTCGCCAGTCGTTCAGTCTCCGGATCGGCCTGCCCGGCCGCACGCAGCGCCCTGATGGAGTCGCTCACGGCGCCACGATCCCCGGACAACCCGGACAGGTCGCCTTCGATCTGTCGCTGATCGACGCGGAAACCGAAGTTACTGGTGGCAACAGACTCCAGGTGATGCGCCTCGTCGATGATCAGCGCGTCATGCTCCGGCAGAAGCCCTCCACCCATGACCAGGTCGGCCATCAGCAGCGAGTGGTTGATGATGACGATGTCCGCGTGGTGCGCCCTGCCGCGCGCGGTGCGCAAGAAGCATGGGCCGTCGGGCGCCGGGCAACCGCGTGCGCCCTGCGCCGACATCCGGGTGACTGCCGCCTGGTCGTCCCGGTTAAGCCGCAGTTCAGACCGATCTCCGGACGCCGTAGTTTCCAGCCAGACCATCGTTTTGGCTAATAGACGAGCCTCGGGGATCGTCATGTCGGCGGCGCTCTTTGAATGGCTCCAACGCCGATAACACAGGTAGTTGGAGCGCCCCTTCAACTGGGCCACCGTCAGCGCTCCCTCCGGGTAGCCGATGGCGCCAAGCACCGCCTGCGCCGCCGGTATGTCTTTGGCGATCAACTGCTCTTGCAGATTGATGGTGTTGGTGGACACCACGATCCTCCGTCCGCCGGAAAGCGTGTGCAGCGCAGCAGGCACCAGATAGGCCATCGACTTGCCGACACCCGTCCCGGCCTCGACGATCAGGTGCTCCCCGTCTTCAATTGCCGCAGCTACCAGCCCGGCCATCCGCTCCTGCTGCGAGCGGTGCTCGTAGTCCGGCAGCTCACGCGACAGGTGTCCGTCCGCTCCGAAAACATCGGATATCGTGGTGCCCTTCGTTGCATCCCCCGGACCCCCATGAATTTCGGGATTCTCGGCCCCCGGGTCGCCCAGGGTTCCAACGCACGCCTGATTCACGCGCAACCGACTGCTGAGATCGCGCGGGTCGGGCCTGATCTCCCCCGCCGCCTGGAAAGTGGCGGCGGAGTCCACGTGGTCAAGGATTCGCCCGGCGAGAACCCCGGTGCTCCAGCCGGATGCGGCGGCGAGGCGACTGAACTCTGACAGCACCCCGGGCGGCAGTTCGGCGAGTTTATCCAGCATCAACAGGAACAGGTCGCGCGTCACCAGAGCATCTGACAGGGCACGGTGGGGGGCATCGTGTACCAGCCCCATGGCGATGCCGAGGCCGCCAAGGTTGTACTCGGTCGCCCCCGGAATCAGCGCGTACGCAAGGTCGTATGTATCAAACGTCTGGGTCCGCGGCGGAACGCCATTACGGACCAGGAACCCGGCGTCGAACGCCACGTTGTGGCCGATCATCGGGTGATTACCGAGGAACTCGATGAGGCCGGGCAGGATCTTTTCTATGGGCGGGGCGTCAGCGACGTCCGCATTGGATATCCCTGTCAGGTCCGTAATAAAAGGAGGAATATCGCGGCCCGGGTTCACCAGCGCGCTGTACTGCTCGATCTCCTCCCCGCCCCGGAACTTCACGGCGCCGATCTCGATGATCTTGTCGCTGCGCCCGTCCAGTCCGGTCGTCTCCAGGTCCAGAGATACCATTACCGTCTCGTCGAGGGGCCCGCTCAGGCTCGGCTGCCAGCCCGGGAACTGTGTCATTGCGGGCTGCCCCGAGTATCCCGGGCCTGGCCCTGAGGTTCTCCGCCTCGAGTTTCAAGGTAACGAAGACGGCCGACATGCAGATCGACGCCCGCCTTCACCCCACCGGCACGGATGATTTCTGCAAGTTCGGCTGCATTGCGCGGGTCTCCGTCGATCTCCGTCACGCCAGACCCCAGCCCGTGTACAGAGTGCGCGTCCGACCCGCCCGTGGACGGATACCCGAGAAGCGTCGCTACATCCACTGCGAACTCGTTATCTGCTTCAGGGGTCGCGCCGTTCACGACTTCAAGTGCGTGCGCGTGCTGCAGCAACGGGATCTGTGCGGCGGCCTTGACATCGCCCGGCTCCACCCCGGCTTTGCGCGTCAGAATGCAGCGTTGCGGCCCGGGTGCGTGCAGATGTCGGAACGGGTGCGCCAGCACGATGGCCGCTCCAGAATCCCTGGCACGTTCCCCTAGAAGCGGGAGCTTGCGCATGTCCGAGTGATATCCGTTCTCGCCAATGACGAGCGCATGGCCCGCATCCGTCTCGACCTCCAGTGCACGGAACAACCGGACGCCGGTATCGCCGATCGCTTGCCTGATCTCGTCATCGGTCCAGGAATGCGTGTGCTCCGTCAGGCAAACGCCGTCCAGGCCGAGGCGGCTCGCCTCTTCGATAAGCTCTTCCGGCCTGAGACTGCTGTCCCCGCTGCCGCGGGTTGTGTGTACGTGAAGGTCTAACAGCAAGAGCGGGCTAAAGCCCCGCCTTCCGGAGTGTGAGTTCGATGTTGTCCGGTGAGGGATCGAGTTTTTTGGCGTCGATAGCGGCCATCACCTCAATCACGGCGTCGGTTACCGGAGTAGACACGCCCGCTTTTCTTCCCGTTTCGGCGACGAATCCGTTCATGAAATCGGTCTCAGACCGCCGCCCCTTGGCAATGTCCTGTGCCATCGAGGACTTCCAGTTGACGCCGTCCGCTCCACCGGGAATGAGCATGTTGTCCAGCTCTTCGTAAACATCACCCTGATCCGCGCCCGCCCATGTGTCCGCAGACACGCCCCGTATGTTCGCCAGATTAAACCCTGCGGCCAATCCCACTCTGGCACACTCGTTCAACAGCATGATCGTTATCTGACGTCCACGCGCCGTGGAGACGACCTCGATACCGCCCTGGGCAGTCATGGCCTGGACAGGGTTGCCGGAAGCGTTCTGGCAGAGCTTGGTCCAGCGCTCACCAAAAAGGTTGTCGGTGGCGAACGAACCATCGACCACCGACATGATCTCGGCCAACTCTTCCGTGCGCGGGGTGATTGAGCCGTCATGTTCTCCGGCTCGGAACACGTCGTGCCCGAGTTCCCGTCCCGTCTTCTCCGCGCCCCGTATGACAATTCCCGGTTCCCAGACCGCCACCGATATCCCGGACATGATCATGCCGAGCGCACGATGCGCCCCCACGGTCTCCGCAAGAGCGCCGTCCGTCCAACAGTTCTGGGAGGCGACTATGTAGCCCTCGGGTTTCACCAGGCGGTCGATGAACGCCCCTGCCCATCTCGTGTCATACGCCTTCATGGCGACGAACCCGATATCGAACTCGGCGCCCGGAATCAGGGACTGCGCCTCGTGGATGTGCAGCGCCCTGACCTCCTGCGTGAAAGGCTCGTGTGGCCCGGTCGCCGAAATGCCGTCCGCCTTGATCTTGTCGATCTGTTCCGGCCAGCCGTCGATCAGGGTGACATCGTGGCCGTCTTTCGCTAGAAAGGCACCGATGTAGCAGGCGATCGCGCCGGAACCGATGAAACCTATCTTCTTCCTGGCTACTGGCAACGGGGCCTCCTCACACGTGGATAACGGGGACATCCGGGGACTCTACTGGCACTTGCGATATGTGCTGTAACGCCGTCCCGGGAACCGGGTGCCGAGTATACAACCGGGCAGTCACACTGTAGTCATTTGGACGGCCTTTCGCGCCTCGCGAACCCGCCTTTCTATGAATTCGAGCGCAGGGTTGAGCCGGATCGCGATGGCAAAGCCGCACACACGGCCAGCGACGGGTGTATCATCCCGCTCGGTTCGTTCCGAATTTCGGTTAGCAATTTACCCACCTCGCGCGGTGCGCGCGGGCGGCACCGGCACATTGGCCATGGAGAGAACATGAAAGCCGCACGACTGACCTCCCCGCAGACCTTTGAGATGGTCGATATTGAGACACCTTCGGTCGCAGAGGGGGAAGTGCTCATCAAGGTGCAGGCATCCTCTGTCTGCGGCAGCGACATCCACAGCCAGTACCACGGCCTCGCGAAGGAAGAAGACTACCCGCTTCCCGCCGGCCGCCCCTGCCACGAGATCGGCGGAGTGGTCGTCGAGAGTAAGACCGATGAGATCAACGTCGGCCAGCGGGTCGTCGTCCTTGCAGGACCGACCTTCGGCGGGCTGCAGGAGTACGTGGCCCAGACCCCGGACAAGGTGCTCCCGGTCCCGGACGACGGACCGATCGATGAATGGGTGATGTGCCAGCACTCCGGCACGGTGCTTTTCTCCGCCGGCTACTGGAACAACCCCGCCGGCAAGACCATCGGCGTGCTCGGCCAGGGCGGCATCGGACTCTCTTTCACCATGCTCGCCGCCGCCCAGGGTGCCGAGCAGGTTATCGGCATCGACCTCGTGGAGGCCCGGTTGAACAAGTCCACGGAGATGGGCGCCTCCAGCACGCTCAACCCGGACGACGTCAACCTTGTCGAAGCCGTGAACGACCTGACGGACGGACAGGGTCTGGACTATGTAGTCGACGCCTCCGGCGCGGCCGAGGGGTTGAACACCGTCGTCTCCATCGTGAAGCGACACGGCACCATCATCAACTTCAGCCTGCTCGGCGGCCGTTCGACCGATTTCAACCACTCCGCATGGATGCGAAAAGCGGCGACGATCATCCCGACCCAGGTCGCCGGAACGGACCGGCCGACCGACACGATCCGCCAGATGATCCGTATGAAGGAAGTCGACTACGTGGATCCGGGAAAACTGATCTCCCACAGGGTCGGTTTCGGCGTTGATGACATCCAGGGCGCTTACGACATGTACTCCGATCACAGCGATGGAGTGATCAAAGTCGTAATGCAACAGAACTAATAAATCCGTCTGACCGACGTACGTTTCAGACGGCCCACAGGTGCAGCGCACACGACGCGCGAAAGGAACTTGATCTCCCAATGAAAGCGGTACAGCTAACCGGACCCCGAAAGCTCGAGTTCATCGAGGCGCCAGACCCGACCCCGGCCGAGGGACAGGTCCTCCTCAAGATCGAGCAGGCATCCGTCTGCGGCAGCGACACCCACCTTTCGTACGAGCCGACGCTGCCGGAAGAACGCTACCCGTCCGTGCCGGGTGCGCCCTGCCACGAGATAGCGGGCACGATCGTTGAATCCCGCAACCCGGACTACAGGGTCGGCCAGCGCGCCATCGTGCTGCCGGACTACAACCCGGAGACCGGCCCATCCGGCGGCGGGCTGGCCGAGTACATCGCAAGCAGCCGGATCATCGCCCTCCCGGACCACGGCGGTCTTGACGAGTGGGTGATGTGCCAGCCGTCCGGAACGGTTCTTTACTCCGCCCGCCAGTGGGGCAACGCATCCGACAAGCGCATCGCCATCCTGGGCCAGGGCGCGATCGGTCTGTCGTTCACGATGATCGCTGCGGCGCAGGGTGCCCGGCAGGTGATCGCCATTGACCTCGAGGACTACCGGCTTGAGAAGGCCTCAGAGCTCGGCGCAACAGACACCGTCAACGCCGACAAAGAAAACGTCGCCGAGGCCATCCAGGAGTTGACCAAGGGCGAGGGCGTGAACGTTGTTGCGGACGCCTCCGGTGACCCCGAAGGCCTGAACCAGGCCGTCAGCCTGGTCAACAGGTTCGGCCTGATCGTTGGCTTCAGCCTCGTATCCGCCACCGAACCCGTCGTCTTCAACCACCAAGCGTGGATGCGCAGTGCCGCCCGTCTGGCGCCGACAGTGTCCGGCGCTTCGCCAACCCCGACCGAGGCCATCCAGAAGATGGTCGCCCTGCGGGAGCGCGGCTGGGCGGATCCCGCCAGGCTCATCACGCACAGGGTTGGCTGGGACGGCATCCCGGACGCCTACGAGATGTACGCCAACCGGTCAGACCAGGTCATCAAGGTCGTGATGGACATAAACGGCTAGACGGATTCGGAGACAGGGATGAAGGCCTATCGGTTAACAGGACCGCGCCGTCTCAATCTGGTCACGGACGCACCGGATCCGACGCCCGAGGACGGCGAGGTCGTCCTAAAGGTCCAGTACAGCTCGATATGCGGCAGCGATGTCCACTTGAACTACGAGCCAACGCTCCCGGAAGAGCGTTACCCGATGTTCTACGGATCTCCCTGCCACGAGATCGCCGGTGTTGTTCTGGAATCGCGAAGACCCGGGATCGAGGTCGGTACGCGCGCCATCGTCCTGCCCGAGACTGCGGTTTCTGCCGGAGGGCACCGCGGCGGCGGGCTGGCGGACTACATCGCCAGTTCAAAGGTTATTCCGCTGCCGGACTACGGGAGCACCGCTGACTGGCTGATGTGCCAGCCCGCGGGCACCGCCCTGTACTCATCTCGGCGCTGGGGTTCGACCGACGACAAGCGCATCGCCATCATGGGCCAGGGCGCCATCGGACTGTCGTTCACCAACATCGCTGCAAACCAGGGCGCAGCACAGGTGATCGCCATCGATCTCCTGGACTACCGCCTGGACAAGGCGACGGACGTTGGGGCGACCGACACGATCAACCCTGACCGTGACAACGTGATCGAGGCCATCGAGGAGATCACAAACGGCGAGGGCGTGGACGTCGTGGTCGATGCTTCGGCCGATCCGGACGGCATCAACCAGGCCGTCCAGATGGTCAACCAGCGCGGCCTGATCATCGGCTTCTCCCTCATCCCGACCGAGGAGCAGGTCATATTCCGTCACCAGGAGTGGATGCGCAAAGAGGTTTTCATTCATCCCACAAGCTCAGGTGGTTCCGCCACCCCGACCGAGGCGATCATGGCGATGGTCGATCTTCGGGACCGGGGATGGATGGACCCGTCGCAGTTCACGACGCACCACTTCGGGTGGGACGACATCCCGGAAGCGTACGAAATGTACTCACACAGAAAAGACAACGTCATCAAAATCGTCATGGAGATCAACCCTGAGTAACGGCGAGATTGTAGAGTCCATATGAGGGCGTATCAGCAAACGGGCCCCCGCCGGTTGGAGCAGGTCGACGTCGACACCCCGACGCCTGGGGACGGACAGGCCCTCGTCAAAATCGATTGCGGCTCGGTTTGCGGCAGCGACACGCACATCAACTACGAGCCTGCGCTTCCAGAAGAGCGATACCCGCTCGCCCCGGGCGCGCCCTGCCACGAAATCGCGGGCACCATCGTCGAAAGCCGAAATCCGGACCACCCGGTCGGTGAGCGCGTAATCGTCCTGCCGGACCCGTCCTCGCCGGGAGGGCCCGGCGGCGGGCTCGGGGAATACATAGCGAGCCGTCATTTGATCCGGCTCCCGGAACACGGCACGACGGAAGACTGGCTGATGTGCCAGCCCACCGGAACCGTCCTGTACTCGGCACGGCGCTGGGGCCACTCCACCGACAAGCGCATCGCCATCATCGGACAGGGCGCCATCGGATTGTCGTTCAGCATGATCGCCGAGCGCACGGGTGCAAAACAGGTAATCGGGATCGACCTTCTGGACTACCGCCTCGACAAGGCGCGCGAGGTCGGTGCGACACACACTGTAAACGCCGATAAAGAGAACATCGTCGAGGCTGTCGCAGAGATCACAAACGGCGAAGGCGTGGACGTGGTCGTTGACGCCTCTGCCGATCCGGAGGGCCTCAACCAGGCCGTGGGTCTGGTGAACATGTACGGCACGATCATCGGCTTCAGCCAGATCCCCCGCGACCAGCTTCCGACGTTCCGGCACCCGGACTGGATGATGAAGGAAGCCCGGATCATCGCCACCGGATCGTTCATATCGCAGACGCCGACCGAGGCCATCGAGTCGATGGTCGAACTCCGTGATCGCGGCTGGCTCGACCCGTCGGTCTTGATTACGCATCACACGGCCTGGGATGACATCCCGGACGCCTACGAGATGTATGCCGGACACACGGACGGCGTCATTAAGACCGTGATGGACGTCTCTGGCGCCGGCGAATCGCAGGTCAAGACATGAAGGCATTTCAGCTAACGGGTCCGCGCACTTTTGAGGAAGTAAACGCCCCGGACCCGGAGCCCGAAGATGGCCAGGTACTGCTCAAGATCGAGCACGTTTCGATCTGCGGCAGCGACACGCACTTGAATTTCGGCCCGGCTCTTCCGGAGGAGTCGTATCCCTTCGCCCCGGGCCTCCCATGCCATGAGATCGCCGGAACGATTGTGGAGAGCAAGAATCCGGAACACGCGGTCGGGGGGAGAGCGATCCTACTGCCGGCCTTCGCCGCCGAGGTCGGCATAACCACCGGCGGGCTTGCGGAGTACATCGCAAGCGAAAAGGTCATCCCCCTCCCGGACTACGGCGAAACCTCGGACTGGGTGATGTGCCAGCCGGCGGGAACGGCGATACAGGCCAGCCGTGAGTGGGGCACCACCGACGACAAGACATTCCTCGTGATGGGACAGGGCGCTATCGGCCTCTCCACGACCGCAGTGGCGTACCGGATGGGCGCGCAGAAGGTGATCGCCGTCGATCTCGACGATTACAGACTGGACAAGGCGTCCCAACTGGGTGCAGAGGTGACGCTGAACGCGGATCGGGATGATCTCCTGGAAGCCGTGATGGACCTGACCGAAGGCGAAGGCGTCGATGTCGTCGTGGAAGCCACCGGCGATCCGGACGGGCTTAACGTGGCGCTCGGACTCGTGCGGAAACGCGGCACGATCATCGGGTTCAGCCTCGTGCTGGCGACCGATCCTACGATCTTGAGACACCAGGAGTGGATGCGAAAAGAAGTTCGCATCCTCCCGACCAACGCCGCCGGCGCTATCGACCCGGTGACGCCGATACGTGACATGGTCGGGCTGCGGGACCGCGGCTGGTGGGACCCCGCTGAATTGATAACCCACCGCGTCGGCTGGGACGAGATCCCGGACGCATATGAGATGTACGCAGATCGGACCGATGGAGTAATCAAAGTCGTGATAGCTATCGAGTAATTAACGTTGAGCGCACGGCAGGCCCACATCGAATCGGAAGTCGTGCCAATCAAGAACGGGCATTTAAGCCAGAAGGGAACACTCTCCAGATGAAAACCTACCAGCTCACAGGCCCACGCAAGCTTGAAGCTACGGACGCCCCGGATCCGACGGTCAACGACGGGCAGGTCCTGCTTGAAATCGAACACGTTTCGATCTGCGGCAGTGACACGCACCTACGTTACGAGCCGGTCTTCGCTGAAGAGCAGTACCCGTTCACGCCCGGTATGCCGTGCCACGAGATCGCGGGAACAATCGTCGAGTCCAAGAACCCGGCGTACGCTGTCGGCCAGCGCGCCATCGTGCTCACGGACCGCGTGATGGGCGGAGAGGCCACATCCGGCGGACTTGCCGAGTTGATCGCCACCAGCCGGGTGATCCCGATTCCGGACTACGGAGGCACGGATGAATGGATCATGTGCCAGCCGTCCGGCACGGTCCTGTACTCAGCACGGCGCTGGGGCACGACGGATGACAAGCGTATCGCCGTGCTCGGGCAGGGCGCAATCGGTCTTTCCTTCACAATGATCGCCGCCAACCAGGGCGCCCAGGAAGTGATCGCCATCGACCTCGAGGACTACCGGCTTGCCAAGTCCGAAGAGTTCGGCGCAACCGGGACCATCAACGCCGACAGAGAGAACGTCGTCGAGGCGCTCGCAGAGGCCACCGGCGGCCAGGGTGTCGACGTCGTCGTGGACGCCTCCGGAGACCCGGACGGCATCAACCAGGCGGTCAACCTCGTCAATCCACGGGGACTCGTGGTCGGCTTCAGCCTGGTGTCATCCCAGACCGAAACGACCGTGTTCAGGCACCAGGAATGGATGCGCAAAGAGGTCCAGGTAATCCCGACCGGTTCCGCCGGCTCCGAGGACGCCACATCTTGCATCGCAGACATGGTCGCCCTCCGGGATCGCGGCTGGATGGACCCGTCACGGCTGACGACCCACACCCACGGCTGGGATGAAATCCCGGAGGCCTACGAGATGTACGCCGACCGCAAAGACGGCATCATCAAAACGGTCATTTCCGTCAAAGGGTAGTCAATCGCTTGAATATCGCCGTTCGCCATTCACGGGCGCCGGCAAGTGAACACACGGAACCGGGATTCGTCGGCAGGTGACCCCTCCAGGTCGCTGAAACATTGTGGCCGGTCGAATCCCGATTTCTGTATCAGGGCGATTACCTCGGCCAAAAAGCGCGCCGTCTGCCTTTCGACAAACTCGATCGACTCGCCCGTTGCAGTGTCGATCTCTATATTGCGTTCGACTCGTTGAGCGTCCTCGTAAGTTTTGTGCGAGAGAATGTAGCGGACTCCGCTTTGGCCCATGATTTTTCTTCAGGCGGAGGCCAGTTCCAGGTGCGCAGGGGTCCGGCGAACGTCAACAGGAACGACCCGCCAGTTAAGAGTGCGTGAAACACCGCTGAGAAGTGCGCTCCCACTTTTTCTTCCATAAATCCCAGCGCGTGGTTGAACGCCACGGTCAGATGAAAACGAGCGTTGTCCGCAAGATCACGCCCGCTTCCCAGGCGGAATTCGATCTCGAGGACATGGCCCGACACCACCACGCCCGGCAGTGTAAGAGCGGCCATGGTCTCCCGTTCTGTGACGACGCCGTCCGGGAAACCGACCCACTCGGCGAAGGCACGTTGGGAGTCAACATCGGACCAGTCCCACTCGATCTGTTGTCGATTCATCGCGATTGTCCGAACTTGAATTGGTTCGACGCCACTTTAAGCACGAATCAGGAATAAAATGCCCGGGCGGGTTCTATCTTGCTGACCCGAAATAATGGCGGGGCGAACGGGCGACGATGTGGGAAGTCCGATTCTGACGCCCTTAATCCTGTAAAAGAGGCGGTCAAATATATGCGAGCAGCACGAATGTCGGCGCCACACACCTTCGAGTACTTCGAGATGGACACGCCGGTGCCGGCAGAGGGAGAAATCCTTCTCAAGGTCCAACAGGTGTCCGTCTGTGGCAGTGACACGCACATGTTTTACGACCAGGTACTGCCGGAGGAGATGTACCCGAGTCGCCCCGGCTCGCCGTGTCACGAAATCGCCGGAACGGTAGTCGAGACACGGGTGGAAGGCATCGACGTCGGCCAGCGAGCGATCGTTCTCTCCAGCTTCCGAAACCCGGACGCCCTTGGCGGGCTGGTCGAGTACATCAATATCCCCGGGAACATGGTCATGCCTGTCCCGGACGATCGCGGCCTGGACGAGTGGTTGATGTGCCAGCCAATGGGCACAGTGCTTTTCGCAACCAAGCTCTGGGGTCCGACGGCTGGTTTACGGATAGGTATCGTCGGACAGGGTGCGATCGGGCTGTCGTTCACAAACCTGGCGGCGGCGCAGGGCGCAGCGCAGGTGATCGGTATCGATATCCTCGACTACCGACTCGAAAAGTCGAAGCAGATGGGCGCTTCCGACACCATCAACCCGGACAATGTCGATCCACTTGAGGCGATCGCCGAGCTCACAGGCGGGCGCGGCCTGGACGTGGTCGTTGACGCCTCAGGGGATCCGGAAGGCCTGAACCAGGCGATCTCCTACGTCAACCAGTACGGCAAGGTGCTCGGATTCAGCCTGATCAGCATGAACGCCGTGGTTCCGTTCAAGCACATGGCGTGGATGGGCAAGGTCGCCACCCTCATCCCGTGCTCTTCGATCAGTTCACCGGACCCGACCGGCGATATCAACGAAGTCATCGCACTGATGGACAAAGGTTGGATTGACCCGTCCAGGCTCATCACGCACCACATGACCTTCGACGATGTCCCGCAAGCTTTCGAGATGTACTCCAAACAGCAGGACGGCATCATCAAGGCCGTTATGGCCGTGAACGGGGGCGATTAACCCGCGGTTCTGGCCCGGACGTGTCATAATCGCCGCTCCAGAGAATAAACATGCAATACATGTAACTAACCACAGGAGACGAGTATGCCGCTCGAAGTTGGGACGCAAGCGCCCGCTTTCGCTTTAAAAGACAGCGACCGAAACGATGTCAGCCTGAGTGACTACTCCGGCAAGACGGTCGTCCTATCGTTCTACCCGGCCGCGTTCTCGGGTGTTTGTGACAACCAGGTTTGCGCATTCCGGGATTCGCTCTCCGATCTGAACAATGCCAGCGCCGATGTCCTTGGAATCGCCGTCGACAACTTCTTTGTTGCAAAGGAGTTCAAGACCAAGCACAACCTGAACTTCCCGATCCTCGTGGACCACACGGCGTCGACCGCGAGGGCTTACGACACGGTGCTTGAGAACTTCGCCGGGATGGACGGTTACACGGCCGCCAACCGGACCGTTTACGTAGTTGACGGCTCCGGCACGATTCAGTTCGTGTGGCGGGGAGAGAACCCCGGGATCGAGCCGGATTACGAGGCAGTCAAGGCGGCGGTGGACGGGCTCAACTAGACGTACCCGAAGTCCACGATCACATGAAAAAGGCCCCGGCGTTCTGCCGGGGCCTTTTCGCGATTCAGAAGAACGGGGCCCGTCACATCACACCCGTGAGACAAGCACCGGGATCACAACGCCAAAGACGATGAAAAACGCCCCGAACTGCGCCAGCAAATGGAGGCGACGTCCCTTCATAAGCAGCACCAGCACCGGCGCCATCAGCAACTCGATCACCAGCACTCCGCCCACAAACACACCGTCACTCACCTCGTCAGACACCGCCGCGTACGCCAGCGCCGTCACGATGCCGATCACCGGCCAGATCAACAGCGCCATGCCGTGCATCATCAAGATCACGCGCGCCAGGTTGTTGTTTTCGCTATCGGCGGTCTTTACGAAGCGCGGGGGGTTGGACACGAACATGAGCGAGATGTGGGCAACGAAGACGAGCGCCATCAAAGTGCCCGCCAGGAAGCCGACCACGATGGTCATGTGGTGGAGTCCCGGCTCGCGTGCGCCCTCATTGTGGATTTACGGACCGAATCCGGCGGGTCCCACCGACGAGTTAGGAATGAGCAAAGGCCGTGCTGCATCTCAAGCATCAATTGCCATGCGACCCCGACCTCTCGGCTCGGGGCCAGGGCGAACATGCTTGGCCCGGCGCCGGACATCAGTATCCCCATCGCTCCAAGGCCACGGAAGGTTTCGCGGATCGACGCGTACTCCGGGAAAACCTTGTCTGCGTACGGCTCAAAGACATTGAAGAAGAACTGCGCCGGCGCATCTCCGCCGCCCCTGATTCGGCCCGCCAGCTTGTGCGTCAAGACGCCGCGTGTGTGGTCCGATGCGACGATCTGCCCGTAGAGCCGTGCCGTCTTGTCCGGCAGATCGGACCCCGGCGCCACAACGACCATCCACTCGATATTGGCATGGGCCAGCGGCACGACGTGCTCCCCCCGTCCCTGCACAAGCGCCGTGCCGCCGCTTAGAAAGAACGGAACGTCGGAGCCGATACCCGCAGCGATGTCCTCCAGTTCCGGTAGATCGAGTTCGAGCTCCCAGAGCCGATTGAGACCGTTCAGCACGGCCGCGGCATCGCTTGAGCCTCCGCCAAGTCCGGCCGAGACGGGGATACGCTTCCCCAGGCTGATATCCACGCCCCGGTTCACGCCGGCCGCTTCACGCAACTTTAGCGCGGCGACGAACGCCAGGTTGTCATCGCCACCAAGCTCCGGGTCGTCGCATGAAAGCGTGATCTCGTCCGACGGACGCATCGCAAGCGTGTCGTGCAGATCGATGGTCTGCATTATCGACACGATGTCGTGGTGCCCGTCGTCACGCTTACCAAGCACCTCCAGGGTCAGATTGATCTTGGCGTGCGCTTCTAACTCAAAACCCGGTCCGGAGGTCATCGGTCGTCGGGCCCAGAGGGTTCTGCGGAAACGGTCGCCACCCGCGCCTCATAGAGCCGCCCCCACTCCGCAATAGACAGGGTCCGAGGACGCCGCATCGAGTCCAGTTCCGCCCGGGCGATGATGTCGGACGCCTCGGTCACATCGATGATTAAGCCCCGGGCCAGCGAGTTGTGCAACTGTTTGCGCGGTGCCTTGAAACCGGCCCGCACAAACTTGAAAAACCCGGATTCGTCGTCAAGTTGCAGGGGCCTGTCCGGGCGACCAACCAGGCGGATAACAGAAGATGTCACCTTGGGCGGCGGAGTGAACGCAGAGCCCGGCACGTCGAACAGCACTTCTGGCTCCGAGTAGAAGCGGGTGGCTACCGAGAGCAGCCCCATCTTCCCTTCCGGGGCCGCCATCTCAAGCGCCACCTCGCTTTGAATCATCACCACGATCTCGACCGGTGCGTCATCAGACTCCAGGAACCGCCGGATGATGTTCGCTGCGGCGTAGTACGGCAGATTGGCGACGACTTTGTACGGTCGTCCAACGATCTCCGGGATATCGCCGCCCTCGGCAAGGTCCAGGTCACGGGCGTCGGACTCGATCACCCGAACGTTGTTCGTAGCCGCGTACCGCTCGGTCAGCATCGCCGCCAGCGCACTGTCCATCTCGATCAGTACCAGCCGTTCGGCCTTGTCGGCGAGCATCCCCGTGATCGCGCCCCGGCCTGGGCCGACCTCAAGGATCGTTTCCCCCGGCTCGATCCGCGCCGCTTTTACGATGCGCGCGGCGATAGAGGAATCTATCAAGAAGTGTTGTCCCAGAGATTTTTTCGGAGATCCGCCCGGACGGCGTTTTGCGCCGGACGGTACGGATCCCCGAAAAAATCTCTGGGAGTGGTCGTGCACCTTCATTTCGTTCGAACAACGCGAGTATGCGCGTAGATAACGACTCGAGCCAGGCCAACCTGCGTCACCCGAGGTGACTCACTTACCGCTGCTTCCTTCCGGATCTGACGGGGTTCACGAGGCCTCGCCGCGCAGGACCCAACTCTCAACACCGTATCTACGACGTAGTGACTAACGTGTCCGGCCTCCTGAAGGGATTAAGCCCTGCTGAAGCGGATTGCAGGTACAGGACACCGCTAACTCCCCGCCTAGCACGACCACCTTCCAGTATACGGTGCTCGGGGCCAGATTTCGGCCCGTATTTTCAATCTTCACGTAGTCAATAATCCCGGGAAACGTGTCACAGGCCCTCTGGATACACTATGTGCATGCCTCAATCAGTGCGTAAAGCCGTAATCCCGGCGGCCGGGCTCGGTACCCGCTTCCTCCCCATCACGAGCGCCGTCCCAAAACCGCTGCTCCCAGTCATCGATCGACCGCTCATCCACTACGCCGTCGCGGAGCTGGCGGCGGCGGGGATACACGACATAGCGATGGTGCTTTCGCCCGGGTTTGAAGCCGTGGCCGGGTATTTTGAGCCGAATCAGACGCTCATGGGGGCGCTTGAGGAGCGTGGCGATGAAGAACGGCTGGCGCAGCTCAAAGCGATCAACGACATGGCTGAGATCACCGTCATCGAACAGACCGAAGCCCGTGGTCTGGGGCACGCCATCCTCATGGCCCGTAACTTCATCGGGGACGAGCCGTTCGCCGTACTTCTACCGGATGATCTGATCTGGTCAGCCGCCCCGGCCATCGCCCAGTTGTTGGGAGTGTCGGAGGAGCACGGCGGCAGCGTACTGGCGGCCAAGCGCGTCGCACGGGAGGCGATACCGAGCTTGGGAATCATCGACGCCGACCCGATGGGTAACGACGTGCATCGCGTCCGCGGGTTGATCGAGAAGCCTTCTATCGAAGAGGCGCCCAGCGACCTGGCGATAATCGGCCGTTACATCCTCACACCGGGCGTGTTCGATCGCATCGAGCACGGACCGGCGGGCGCGCTGGGCGAAATCCAGGTCACGGACGCCATCGCCGCAGCCATCGGCGTTGAGCCGGTGCACGCCTGCGAGTTTGAAGGCGACCACATCGACGCCGGCACACCCCCGGGGCTGTTCGCCGCCAACGTCTATGAGGAGCGCAGGCGGGCGATGGCTTCGTAGTGATCTCAGGGTTAAGGCTGCTTACGGACCCACCGCCCAAATCCTGACCCCGAATCGAACGGACGAAGAGCGCAACGAATCAATGACCTCGAAAAGCTTTTCCCACGCTCTTAGGAAACAACAAGAAATGTGCCATATCGCCGGGTTCCGGTCCGGAAAAGACGCCTATTTCGGTACGGACCACGGCCCGCCGATCACAAACGGGCAGCGTGAGCGTTTCAACGGGCTGGCGTATTTTGTTGAAGCGCCGAACTTGCTCTCAGGTTGACGCCATTCCCGGTCGAAGGGTCGACAGAGATTGACATCCCGCTTTCCACCGACGGCGCTATATCAACACATCGCTGGAGCACGGTCTCGTTTGAAATTAGGGGGGGCAGAAAACGCTCACCGTCTCCCGGGAAGATGAAGGCGGCCCGCTCTTTCGGCCGTTCATAGATGGGACTGTGGGCAGCGGGGCCTACGCCGTGGAGCGCTACCTGGAGGTCCATCATCTCGACGGCGGCGACGTGTGGCTGGACTTCAACTACGCATACAACTCGTTCTGCCAGAGAACGTCTGTATCCGGATCCGGAGCACTAAGGGCGGAGGCCGGATCCCGGCCCTTCGAGAGCCTCTGGACACGGTTTTGGGAAAGTGTCACCCGATACAAGGGCGGGCCGCTGCCCGCCCCTACGCGTTCACGCCCACGCGCCCTAGTCCCGCTCCAGGGACAGCACCGCCATGAAGGCCTCCTGCGGCACGTCCACACTGCCGATTTTCTTCATCCGCTTCTTCCCCTTCGCCTGCTTTTCCAGCAGTTTGCGCTTTCGCGTCACGTCGCCGCCGTAGCACTTCGCCAGGACGTTTTTGCGCATCGCCTTCACGGTTTCACGGGCGACAACGCGGCTGCCGATGGCCGACTGTATGGGGACCTCGAACATCTGCCGGGGGATGAGCTTCTTCAGTTTCGTTACCAGTTCCCGTCCCCGCGACTGCGCATTATCCCGGTGAAGCATCATCGATAGAGCGTCCACCGGCGTGTAGTTCACGAGCACATCCAGCTTCACCATGTCGCCCGGGCGTGGCTGGCCGATCGAGTAGTCCATCGATGCATAGCCCTGGGACCGTGATTTAAGCTGGCTATGGAAGTCGACCAGCAGCTCAGCCAGTGGCATCTTGTACTCGAGCAGAACGCGAGCGTCCGCCGTCGCCGAACCGCCGTCATCTTTCCGTTTGGTGTCGACCGACTGCAGGTACTCCATGCGGGTGTACTCGCCGCGACGGGTCGTTACCAGCTCCATGACGGAGCCGATGAACCGCGACGGAGCGACGATGCTGAGATCCACCCACGGCTCGAAGATTTTGTCGATCTCCTGGATCGAAGGCATCGCGGACGGGTTGTCCACGTCTATCTCGTCGCCGTTGGTCATAAGGACTTTGTAACCCACACTGGGCGCGGTGGCGATCAGGGTCAGGTCGTACTCGCGTTCAAGGCGCTCCTGTGTCACATCCATGTGGAGCAACCCGAGGAAACCGCAACGGAAGCCGAATCCAAGCGCGGCGGACGACTCGGGCTCAAACGAAAGCGCCGGGTCGTTCAACCGCAGCTTCTCAAGCGCCTCCCGCAGCTCCGGGAACGACTCCCCGTCCGCCGGGTAGAGGCCGGTGTAAACCATCGGCTTCATCGGCTCGTAGCCGGGCAGCGGGTCGGTGTGTGAGGGGCCGCCGGTCGTCATCGTGTCGCCTACACGGCAGGCGGCGACATCCTTGAGACCCGTTGCGACATATCCGACCTCGCCGGTCTCGAGCGATTTTGTGCTAGTCATCCCGGGGCCAAAGAAACCGATCTCAAGCGCTTCGGCCGTCGCGCCGGTCGCCATCAGCCGGATCGCTCCCGCCGTATCCAGTCGGCCATCCACGGCGCGAACGTACGCCACCACGCCTTTGTAAGAGTCGTATTTGCTATCAAATATCAATGCCCTGAGCGGTTCTGCCGTCTCGCCCTTTGGCGACGAAACGCGCTCCACGATCGCGTCCAGGATTTCGACCACGCCCTCGCCCGTTTTCGCCGATACGAAAACGAACTCATCGTCCGTGAACCCAAACGCCGAGGCCATTTCGCTGGCGACCCGCTCAGGTTCCGCAGCCGGGAGGTCGATTTTGTTGACCACTGGAATGATGGGGAGGTCGTACTCCATCGCAAGGTAGATGTTGGCAAGCGTCTGGGCCTGGATGCCTTGCGTGGCGTCGACCACCAGTAGAGCGCCGTCGGACGCAGCGAGGCTGCGCGACACCTCGTACGTAAAGTCGACGTGCCCGGGTGTGTCGATCAGGTTCAGCTGGTATTCAAAGCCGTCCAGCGGTTTGTACGACAGCCTGACAGCCTGCGCCTTGATCGTTATCCCGCGCTCACGCTCCAGATCCATCGAATCCAGATGTTGCGCGGTCAGTTCCCGTTCCGAGACGGCGCCGGTGGCCTGCATCAAACGGTCGGCGAGCGTGGACTTGCCGTGATCGATGTGGGCGATGATGCAAAAATTGCGTATGCGCGATAGGTCCATTAAAGGAATGATAGGCCGTGCAGGGCTTGAACACACCCGTATGAAGCCCAAAACCGGTCTCAGGCATTCCCGATCTGACCGACGATCAGTCCAGCGCCACACCAACGGCGCTGCCGATGCCGAACGTCACCGCGGCCGCCACCATGCCGACCACAAACATACGGATGCCCCCGCGGGCAACCGAGTTGCCGGTAAAGGCCGCCATCGCACCACCCACGATCAATAGTGCGACCGATGCCGCAGCCGCAGCCACAAGCACCGCCGTGGTTCCGCCGGCAAAGATGAACGGCACCACCGGGAATATTGCCCCGACGGTGAACGCCAGGAACGAACTCCACGCCGCGCCCCAGGGCGACCCAAGCTCAGCCGGGTCCACGCCCAGCTTCTCTTTCGATAGCGTGTCCAGCGCAGTGACCCTGTCAGACATGAGCCGGCGTGCGATCGCCTCCGCCTGTTCCTTCTCGATACCCTTGCTTTCGTAGATCTCCGCTATCTGCTCCGCGGCCAGGCGCGGATGGTTATCTATCAGGCGTCCTTCGAAGCGGATCAGGTGCTCAAACATTTCCCGCTGCGAACGCATCGAGACCCACTCTCCTGCGGCCATCGAAAACGCCCCGGCGAACAAACCCGCTATTCCGGCCAGCAGGACAATATCGGAGTCGCTCGTGCCGCCGGCGACGCCCATCACGAGGCTGACGTTGGACACCAGTCCGTCGTTGATCCCGAGCACGGCGGCCCGAAGGCTGCCGCTTGAACTGGCGCTGCGCCCGATGGCGGTGCGTATTCCGTCAAACGCGCCCGGGCCACCAAGTCTCGCCAGTTCTTCCGCGTGCGCCCGCGCCTCATTCTTAAGCTCGCGTAGTGATGGATGGGCAGCGTAAGCAGCGACAACCCGTTCCTCGCCACGCATGAGAAGCGGAAGTAGCACCGCTCGTTCCGATCCGATGAGTCGTGAAGCCCACCACACGATCCGCAGCTTTAATCCCATGCCGCCCCGCCGTATCGAGTCCGGGTCCGCACCAAGCTGTTCAGCCCATTCGTGGGCGTGTTCCAGCTCTTCCTGCGCCAGCCGGGCGTACCCGGCGGCCTTCACGGGATCCGACTCGGCGTCCGCAATGCGCCGATAAAGCTCCGCCAACTCCAGTTCGTGGGAGAGGTAGGCGCGCAGATCTGCCGGGTCCTGGGGTATTTCAGTGTTGAATGCCATCGGGAGCTTGAATGTAACAGAGCGGACCTCCACATCTCTCCCGGAGCATCGTGAGGATTGCCACACGATGCCCGCCGGAACTGGAGATCAACGCCGTATCTTATCGGCCTCGTCGAGCGCTAGTTTCAGCCTGGTGTTGGCTTCCGACATAGCGGTTTCTACCTCCACAAACAGGTCGACCAGCGTCCCCTCCACGAGCGCCTGTCCTCCGTGTTGCATGGCGCCAAAACGCAGCATCATGACTTCCCGAATTAACGAGTGATATTCCGTCGAAGTCGTCCCAGGCAGTCAGGTCGCTCTCTATTGCGGTCCCCGTGTCTCGGAATATCGTCACAAAAGCGCCCTTTGAGCCCTCTGCCGTCGGAAACACAACAACCGCTCCATCCGGTAGTGCCGAAGCCACTTGAGACATGTCCGAACCCACTGCAGCTACGGATCGCGGATATCGCTCAAAAATGGGGTCGGTGGCTGAAAATACGTTTCGACCTCGGACCTTCCACATGCGGCCGTCAGCAATACGGCGATCGATACCTCCGACGTCCGAGCCGTTTAGTTACCGGTTGCTGTGGGTCGCCGATAAATGCTACCTGTATGATCCGCTGCGTCACGAACCATCGCACTGCAACCAACACTGGGATAGCGCCCGCGCACGGGCCAGCCAGAGGCCGATGACACATCAAGTCATATACGAATGCCCCGACGGGCCGCCGTTCCCGGTCGATTGGGCCGATGACGACCTCGCTCACTCCAGTTGGCGCTGGGATCAGGTTCACAATCCCACGCCGTTGACACCCCTGGCGCAAGACCTGATCGCCCTCAAGCGCCAGGGGATGTACCGCGGCGGTGAGGCAACCGGACGCCCGTTTTACGAAGAACGGATGTACGCCAACGGCTACGGTTTCTCCCGCTCACTGGAAGGCGACCCGGCCGCCACCGACCATTTCCAGAAACTGGCAGAACGCGATTTCCAGCTGCGTGTCGACCACCTCACCGATCTTTGGGAGTCCACTTATCGACCCGAAACTGAGGCGCTGACGACATCGATAATGGCCTGGGCGGGCAAGGACGATTCGTTGCTCGATCTGCTAAGCAGATACGACCAGATCGAAAACGCGTGGCGCAGGTGCGGCGAGCTGCACACTATCTCCACAGGACTGGCCGGCGTTGCGATGCGCGAGTTCGATGAGTTCTGTCGCGAAAAATTCGGCGACCAAGGCACGCACATCGCTGTGGGGTCCGTCTCCGGCATGCCCAACATGTCGGTCGAGTCTGGCAAAGCCCTCTGGGAGCTTTCTCGGCAGGCGGCAAACCGACCCACCGTCGCTGACCTGCTCCGCATGCAGACCCCTGAGGCGTTCCTGTATAACCTCGATGGCGTGAGTGAGGGTCCGGCGTTCCGGCAGGATCTGACGCGTTTTCTTGGGATCTGGGGCCAGCGTAACGAGTCGTACTACGAGATCGGCTTCCCGGCCTGGTCCGAAGACCCCGAGTTCGTCATATCAATCATTAGTACCTACCTCGACGCTCCTGAAGAGCAAAACCCGTCAGTCCTCCATGAACGCGCCGTCCAAGTCCGCAAAGCCAGGACCGAAGACGTGAAATCACGCCTGACGAGCCGGGACGATGTCGATGAATTCCTGATCGGGCAACGTCGGGCCCAGCAGCACACAGTCCTGATGGAGGATCACAACTACTACATCGACCAACGTGCCTACACCTCGCTCAGAACCCCTCATCTGGCCATCGGGGTGAGGATGGTGGCGGCAGGCGCTATCGATCAAGCGGACGACGTGTTCTATCTCCACATCGGAGAGATCAAAACGCACATCATCCGCCCGGATCAGACTTACCAATCGCTGGTCGCAGAGCGTCGGGCGAACCGTGAAAAATGGATGCACGTCCTCCCGCCGCCGATGATCGGCGGAGACGCTCCGGTCTTTCCAAATTCCGGTCGCCCAAGATCACACGAACACGATTCGGAATCGCCTCCCACGATCAAGGGCCTACCGGCCAGCGCGGGGACGGTTACAGGCACCGCCCGCGTCATCCTCACCCTTGACCAGTCGGATCGCCTGAAACCGGGCGATATCCTCGTCACATACGCAACGGCGCCGCCGTGGACACCGCTGTTCGCCATAGCCGGCGGAGTCGTCACAGACGCAGGGGGGCCGCTTGCCCACTGCGCCGTCGTCGCTCGCGAGTACGGCATCCCGGCGATCGTCGGGGCGCCTGGCGCCACATCGATCGTCAAAGACGGCGTGAAAATACGCGTCGACGGCGTTACGGGTGTCGTCACTATCGAACCGTAAATACCGGGCGCGTCTCGGCTCGTTACGAAGTTTTCACATTCCGGCGTTCGAAGATGTCACAAAGCTCATGCATTCTTCACGCCGCGACCGATAGCATCCCGAAATCCTGGAAATTCCGGGGACCTCCCAAGACATTTCAGGATCCCGGGGACCGCCGCCACCAGGGCAGCGCTCCCACCCAGTGCATTGGTTGAGATTTGAAACCTTACGAACGGCTCCCGGAAATAGTCATGGCCAAACAGTGGCGAGAGCGCGACCCGTTCATCGGGCCGATGCGGTTCGACCCTGATCGGCCCGAGCAGAGCCCCTACCTGGACATCTCGGGCGGAGGACGGCAAGTCGTGCGCGACGGAGATTGGATTGTCCGGGACACGTACGGCCGTTACTCGGTATCCCCGACATCGGAGTTCGAGGAACGATTCCAGCGCGCTTGAGCGCTTGCTGCCCATCAATTGCAGCCATGGCACGTGGCTCGCGTAACCGTCGCCAGACGCCGTTTCACGGGTTCGCTATCGAGCCGAGCGCGAAACGGGGCCGCCAACGCGGGAACGAAGACGACCCCTGAGTCGAACCGAAGTAGGCGGCCCGACCTGCGTCCAATTTACAACGCCCGACCGCGCGATGTTTGGGGTAACGGTGCAATCCAGGGCTGGATTTTACGATTGGTGGGGAAGGCGGGATTCGAACCCGCACGTCGATTAAGACACATGCTCCTAAGGCATGCGCGTCTGCCATTTCGCCACTTCCCCGTGAAGTCCTAGCTAGATTCGGAATATAACCGGTGATCTGGCTAACAGGTATTTACGTCTAGTAGTGTTTCGACGCGTAATTGATGCAGTTCTACATGCCTGAATCCGGAGAAACGTCACCATGACGCAAGGCCCTGCATCGATTACAACTCAAGGTGACATCGGACGCAACCTAGACAGCTTCCGGGGGGCTATCGCTCCGCCGTTCAATAGCGCCAACACAGCCGCCACCTACACCGAGAGTGTTCGCCAGATCGTGAAGTATCTGGTCAAGACGGCGTTCGTGAGGTAGGCCAGGCCCACGATGGGCTCATCCCGGGCGCACTTAAGTGCCTCCTTCCTGTACTATTGGCGACGCTGGACTTAACTCATTTAAGGCTTGTCGGGCATCCTGAAATCTCCCTTTTGACCACTGCCCTGAACCCGCGCATGCAACTGATCCTGCACGGGCCGATCCTGAGGATGTTGGCACGGCTTGCTGCCCCCAACGTCGCCGCAGTGGCCACTACCACTGCCGTCACATTCGCTGACGTCTATTTCATCGGCCGGCTCGGGACAACGGCCCTCGCGAGCCTGGCGATCGTGTTCCCTTTCCAGACCCTCATGGGGATGATGTCGAACGGCGCCATAGGCGGTGGTGTCGTATCATCGGTCGCCAGGTCTCTTGGCGGGAGCGACACCCGCAAGGCAGAAAGCGCCGCCTGGCACGCCATGGTAATCGGCACTTTCATGTCGATCCTGTATGTGGTCGTGCTGGGGTTGTTCGCCAGGCCCGTATTTTCACTGATAATCGGGCCGGGTGAGGTTCTGGACGGTGCGGTCGATTACGCCCACATCGTATTCGGTGGGGCCGTTATCGTATGGCTCGCCTTCATGTGTTCAGCCATACTGCGTGGTACCGGAGAAATGGCGATTGCGGCCAACGCCATCATCGCTGCCAGCATTTTTCACATCCCCCTGTCTGGTGCCCTGACCCTGGGATGGGGGCCGTTCCCAGACCTGGGCATCACAGGTCCGGCTACGGCGATGGTCGTGTCTCACGGGCTTGCGGCCCTGTATCTCTTCGCCCAGGTGCTGGGCGGAAAAGCAAGAATAAACCTACGCCCCCATTATTTTTCCTGGACTCCGGTCAAGGACATCATGAAGGTAGGTGGGCTGGGGCTGATCAACAGTTCCGGCCTGATACTTACGGTTATCGTCGTAACAGGCTTCGTCGGGAGATTCGGCGACGATGCACTCGCCGGATATGGTTTGGGCAGCCGGCTGGAGATCACACTTGTGCCTCTCGCGTTCGGTGTGGGCGCCGCCCTGACAACTGCGGTAGGTGCCAATTTCGGCGCCGGACAGATTGCAAGGGCAAGACAGATCGCCTGGACGGGAGCCGGGGCCACGCTCGTCGTGACATCTATCGCCGGTATCTTGATAACGTTCATGCCGGGGATCTGGCTCAATCGTTTCACCACAGATCCGGAGGTCTATGCAATTGGTGCCTCATACCTGGGCATCGCAGCACCGGTATACGGAATTTTCGGGGGCGGTCAAACCCTGTATTTCGCGAGCCAGGGAACGGGCCACATGGTCCTGCCGGTGCTCATCACGTACACCCGGTTCCTCGTGGTGGCGGGATTCGGTCTGGCCGCAACAATCTTCGATTGGAGCCTCACCACAGTTTTCGTCGGCGTTGCGACCGGGCTAACCGTAATCGGCGTTGGCCAGGTGTTGAATGTACTGCGCGGACCAGGGTGGAAGTACGGTTAGTCAGCAGGTCGTCGGTTCGAATCCGACAGGGTCCACATCTGAGGCCAGACGGAAGCGGTAGCTGTGAGTTCTACCTTATCGTCCGACCGGGCCCACCGTGCCGGCTCGCTCCCAGCCAGAATCCTGGCCGACCACGTCTTGCATCTTGCATAAAGATCACTGAAGTGTCGGGAGTGATCGGAAGGCCGGAGGGCGTCCTTCTTGATCTGCCGGCCGTTCCACCGGTGATCCCGGGCACCGTGTCAGTGCCCTGGAATTTTAGGCGGGTCAGTCCCTGTCGGTAGCCGATCCCACCGCCGGGATCGAAGGCGTTGGGGCCTCGATCGGCCGGGATTGATAACGGATCGAATACCTGCGTTCCCGGATAGCGAAACTGAGTGCTCCAGCCACAATCAGGAGTACGACGCTCACACCGAGTACCTGATCGTACGAACCCCAGATATCGAACACGACTCCAAAGACGACGACAGCGAGTCCACCACCGAGCTGGTGGAACATGTTCACCAGGCCGTTGATGGTCCCCAGGTTCTTCAGGCCATAGACATCTGCCGTGAGGCCGGTCGTGAGTGGAACCGTCGCGAGCCACGACGCACCGCCGAGCACTGCGAATGTCCACAGAGCAACTGTCCCTGGCAACATTATCAAACACAGCACCGCCAGTCCCCGAATCAGATAAACCGCGCCGAGCAGATTCTTTCGCTGCATTCGGTCAGACACCGATCCAACAACAATAACGCCCAACGCGTTGATGGCGCTGAGCGCCCCGAAAGCGAGAGCAGCGGTCTCAATTGATATGCCCTCCGACCCGGCCCATTTGACGAAATGGACACCGATGGACGCCGTGGTAACACCGCAAACCCAGAACCCCAGAGAAAGCTGCCACATGGGGGCGGAGCGAAACGACTCCCGCCAGTCACGCGTCTCTAACGGACCAGGTATGTGTACTGGAACGTCGACACGGCCCGACTCGGGGCCCGACCCGCCGTCCGGTTCGAGATCCATTTCAGAGGGATCGTTACGGACGATCATCGCCATCGCCGGCAAGCCAAGGCCCAGGACGATCAATCCAAACACAAACCAGACCGTTCGCCAGTCAGTAAGGATCAACAGATACGCCGCGAACGGAATCATAATGATCCCGCCAGCCGAACCACCGGCCGCCACCAGACTCAACGCCTTCCCCCTGCCCAGCACAAACCAACGTGAGAGCACTGAGGTGCTTGGCGTCGGGAACAGGCCAGCGGCCACGGAGGAAAGTAGCACGCCGTTAACGAATATCAAGACATAAACATTCGGAACGGCCGCAATCGCCATCGTTAGCAGACCTAAGAGGGCGACACTGGCGATCATTACCCGTCGGCCCCCGTAGACGTCAGTCAAATGGCCCGCCAGGGGCTGAACTAATCCATTGACCGCCCACCCAACACCGGATGCGACCGAGATCAGGCCGACGCTGGTGGCGAACTCTTCTTCCCAGGTCGGGATAAAAACGCCGAATCCCGTCCTGGCGCCCACCACAACGAATGTGGTGAAGAACATCGCAGCGACGATGTACCAACCATAGAAGATGCCCTGTCGTTCTCGCTCAAGTTCGGTTTTCCCGTTTGCCAACAAATGTCTCCGTCGGTGACTGGTACGGCACGTCCTAGGCCGGGCCCATCATTGACCCGCCCCCTGACGCCGTACCAGGGGTTATGTTAGTTCAGCCGCCTGCGGGAACGCTGGTATGAATGTTTCTGGCGCCGGCGGCCTGTAGCCCAGGGAGCTATGAGACCGAATCGTGTTGTACTCCCTTCTCCACATCTCGATCAGTATCTGCACCTCCTTGAGCGTGTAAACGATTCCACGATTCAGAAACTCATCGCGGAACTTCCCGTTGAAGCTCTCCGCGCAGCCGTCCTCCCATGGGCTACCCGGCTCGATGTAAAGCGTTCCTGCCCCCACGTTCTTCAACCACTCCCGCCGGGCAACCGCCGTGAACTCAAGTCTGTTGTTCGACCAGACGTGCCCCGGCACTCCCCGGAACACAAACAACTCCGTACCTTCCGAAACGACTCGCGAGATCGACGATATCCCCGACGAGAGGCTCCTCGTCGCCTGGCGGTTTCTACTGACGGCGTTGCGTTGTTCTCGGCTGGCCAGGTACTTTGCAGGCCCTGCGCTCTGTTACACCGAGGCGCACACGGACATGTTCGATGTACTTACGACGGCTGGAAGAGCTTAGAAGTTTCCCTCGGATGCTTCTTTCAGGGTCAGCCTGTCCAGGGTTAACTCCGCAACGGCTCTCTTCAGCCTGGCGTTCTCCTTCTCGGCTCACTCCCGCCCGGGCTTTTCCCCCGGGGCCTTTCAGGACCCACGTCTGGCGCTGCGTATAATCGCTACTCCCGTCAGATACCCCCGCCCGCATGCGCGCCGCCGGGGATCCTGAGTTTCAACAGCGACGGAACCTCACACGTGGCGACAAAATTCCACGAAGGAGACAACCTGAATGGCGGAAACCAGCTTCGACCTTGTGGTCATCGGCGCCGGACCCGGCGGGTACCATGCCGCCATCCGCGGCGCACAGTTAGGCCTCAAGGTCGCGGTTATCGAAAAAGACGACGGCACCGGAATCGGCGGATTGGGCGGGGTTTGCCTGAACTGGGGCTGCATCCCGAGCAAGTCGCTCCTCAAGAATGCCGAGCTCCTGAACCTGATGAAGAAACCCGGCGAATGGGGCTTCTCGTTCGATAATTTCAAGGCGGACATGGGAGCGGCGGTAGACCGCAGCCGCAAGGTTTCAAGCACGTTGACGCAAGGCGTCGGCTACCTGCTCCGCAAGCACAAGATAGAACTGTTCCGCGGCGCCGGACGCCTCACCTCCACTACCACTGTCCAAGTAGAAGACGGACCCGAACTCAGCGCCAACGACATTGTGATCGCAACGGGAGCGCGACCGCGTTCTCTACCCGGACTTGAGATCGACGGCGAGTCGGTCATCACCAGCCGTAACGCGCTTGAGATGCGCGAGACGCCGAACGCCATCGCCATCGTCGGCGGCGGCGCCATCGGGGTCGAATTCGCCTACTATTTCCGTGCCTATGGCGCGGAGGTGACGATATTCGAGATGCTGGACCACCTCGTCCCGAACGAGGACGAAGAGGTGTCGGTTGAACTGGAACGCGCTTACAAAAAGCTGGGGATCAAGTACGTGACCGGGGCACGCGTCGCCGCGACCGAGCGGCGTGACGGCAAGACGATCGTCAATTACGAAGCCGCCGGGGAGGCGTCCGAGTACGAGTGCGACATGGTGCTGCTCGGCATCGGCGTTGCTCCCAATACGGACGACATTGGACTTGAGGCCGCAGGCGTAGCGCTGGATGAGCGCGGCTTCATCCCCGTGGATGGCAAGATGCGGACCAACGTCCCCAACATCTACTGCGTGGGAGACGTTACCGGCAAGCTGCTGCTGGCGCACGTGGCCTTCAAACAGGGTGTCGTCGCCGCCGAGACTATCAAGGGCATGGAAACCTCGGACGTCGTCTACTCAGACATGCCGCGGGCGACCTACTGCCAGCCCCAGGTGGCGAGCATCGGGCTGACTGAGGCACAGGCGGTGGAACAGGGCATGAATGTCAACACCGGGAAGTTCATCTTCCGCGGAAACGGGAAGGCGATCGCCCTCAACGAGTACGACGGATTCATCAAGATCGTGTCGGACGCCGAGTCCGGCGAGATCATCGGGGCACACATGATCGGCCCGGACGTGACGGAGCTCCTGGCCGAGATCGGCGTCGTCAAGACGCTGGAGGGAACACCGGACGAGATCGCGTGGACCACGCACGCCCACCCGACCCTGTCAGAGGCGCTGATGGAAGCGGCGCTGTCCGTGGAAGGCGAGGCTATCCACGGGGCGTAGATGGCATGCCATCGAGGGGTGGGGTGAGGGAGGTCAAAGGTCCTCGCAAATTCGGTGTGCTTTTGCTGTCCGGTCTGTTGGTAAAGGTCCCTCGTCCTTCCGATACCGGAAGGATCGGGATTACAGTTACACTCGCCGCGCATGAAACCCTGCAGGGGCGGGGCTTGTTCCGCCCTCCGGTTATATGACGATCCCGTCATTAACGCCGAGTAACCTGCTTCCGGTGTTCGGCTCTCCCACTGAACCGGCGACGGGCGGGGCCAAGGCCCGCTCTTGCAGGGATCTCCGTACGTCCTAAGTTCCCGTGTCCTGAGGTTCTCGCCGGATCGGCTATGGGCGTATCGCCATACGCCCCTACACCCTTTTCCCCGTGATTTCGGCGCGGGAGGGAATCCAGATGCAGCCTCCGCCTGCCCAAAGCGTGACTACATAATTCGTGTAACTGGATTCCCGATTACCCGGGAATAACGATGAGTTTCCGCCCCTATCCGTCCCGCTCCTTCACCGTCTCTTCCAGCAACTCCTCAAGTGCGTCGCGGTCAATCCCGCGCGCCGTCGCCTCCTCTGCATCCAGGCGTGACGCATCGTCGTCACCCATTGCGGCGTGCGCGGCGGCGCGATTCGCGTACGCCTCAGGGTAGTTCGGCCTCAACCGGATCGCCTCTGAGTAGTCCTTCACCGCGCTTTCGTCGCGTCCCACAGCGTGATACGAGTTGCCGCGATCCACGTAGATGTCCGGGTAGTCCGGCCGCAGCCTTACCGCCGCGTCGTAATCCGCCACCGCCTCCAGGTACTTGCCCTGCTCGGCGAACGCCGAGCCGCGGTGGTGATACAGCCCGGCGATCGGAAGCGACGACGCTATCGCGGCCGTAAATTCACGCTCCGCCGCGGGCATCTTGCCTTTACCGAACAGGGCCACCCCGCGCTCATATCGCTCCATGGCGTGCGAGGGGTCCAGTCCCTGTGCTTGGGATGGCCGTTTGAACAGTCTGCGCAGGCGCTGAATCATGAGGCCAAGCATAGGCCAGTTCTGCTGGCGCCAGCGCCAGGTCCAAGACTTAACAATTCGTCAATCGAAACGGGCGGTTTCTCTCATTGCTACGGGAACCGGCCCGGTCGTGTCGTCGCGAAATCGAAAACGTCCACCGGTCGCGCACTCCTTAACTTGAAGGTCCGGCCGACTGGGCTTCTCCTGTGAAAACGGGCGCCTGAACCAATAATTTAATACAGGGGTCCAGAAGAAATGCCGCAGATCGCTACGACCACACCGGTCTTTGCACAGCCGATCGACCCCACACGACTGTTTGGCAAATTTGCCATGCCCCGAGCGCTCCAGATCTTTCCGTTCTGGCACATCTGGGCGCACTGCTCCTGATACATCTGTCCCGCTGGGTTGCGATCACCGTCGTGGGCTGGGTGATCGTTGAAGCCACCGGCTCTCCCTTCCTGGTTCCCCCGGGGTGGTCGGGATGTCGCCGGTCAGAGCACTGGCCATCGGGATCGTGGTGCCAAAGTTTCCGCAAATGCGCGAACGGAAAGCTCTCGCCAGGTAACTTCGGGAGCGATGACTAGGCCCGCATCCGAGTGCGCCCCTCGAAATCGCAAGTCAAGGGGCGGGCTGCGCGTCTGGATATAACGCTCAATCGAGACATGACGTTGCGCGGCCCTGCTTGACCGCTCACAATTAAACGTTGCGCCGTGTTTCGGGCGCGCCACACAACCTCCGGGAGCCCCTCTATTGACCGCCCAATCCGAACACGAATCCGTCCTCGATAAAGTACGCACCGGTTCCCGGCCATCAGATCTGAAGATCACCGACATGCGCATCGCGGTGGTGGGCGAGAACAACTGGCGATGGCCGATCATCCGCCTCTACACAAACCAGGGGTTGATCGGTCTCGGCGAAGTCCGGGATGGGGCGAGCGCCCGCTACGCGCTGATGCTAAAAAGCCGACTGCTAGGGGAGAATCCGACCGAGGTCGACAGGTTGTTCCGCAAGATCAAACAGTTCGGCGGAGACGCCCGGCTCGGTGGCGGTGTTTGCGGTGTGGAGATGGCGCTGATGGACCTCGCCGGGAAGGCGTACGGCGTACCCGCTTACATGCTCACCGGTGGTAAGTTCAGGGACAGCGTCCGTTGCTATGCGGACACCCCGGCGCTGCGGGATCCAAAGGCCATGGGCGAAGCGCTCAAGGGCCGGATGGAGCGCGGCTTCACCTACCTGAAGATGGATATCGGGACATGGATCGCAGAGGGCATAGAAGGCGGGTTGAACTACCCGTCCGGCATGCTGGAGACCACCGACGTTTCACACCCGCTGACAGGCATCCAGATCACGGATCGCGGCATCGAGGCGATGCAGGAGTACGTGGCCACGGTCCGTGACATCATCGGGTACGAGGTCCCTCTCGCCTCCGATCACTTCGGGCACATCGGGTTGGAGAGCTGCATCAAGGTCGCACGGGCGCTGGACCAGTTCTCCCTCGCCTGGTACGAGGACATGATTCCGTGGCAGTACACGGATCAGTGGAAACGGCTCGCTGAGTCATGCACCACTCCCGTGGCCACCGGCGAAGACATCTACCTAAAAGAGGGTTTCAGGCCGCTGCTGGACTCGCGGGCCGTCGGCGTGATTCATCCCGACCTCGCGACCTCTGGCGGGATACTGGAGACCAAGAAGATAGGCGATTACGCCCAGGAACACGGCGTGATGATGGCGTTGCACCAAGCCGGTTCGCCGGTGGTGGCGATGGCGAACGTCCACTGCGCGCTGGCCACCGAGAACTTCATGGCGCTGGAGATGCACTCGGTCGACAACCCCTGGTGGGACGATCTCGTAGACGGCGTGAGCAAGCCGATCGTCGAGAACGGTTACATCCAGGCACCGGAAGGCCCGGGGCTGGGGATCGAGCTAAATGAAGAGGCGGTCGAGGAGCACCTAAACCGGGGGACCGAGAACTTCGCCACACACCAGGGCATGTTTGCTCCTACCGACGAGTGGGATGCGCTGGATGCCCACGACCGGACCTGGAGTTAGTGGCCGGGGCGATGGCGCGCCTGGTAGCGGGAATGGAATGGCGGCCCACCGGCCTGTCCCGCCCCGCCCTCTGCTGATCGCGTGATTACCCAGCCGAAGCCTGCGCGTCAGAAACTTCGCCGAGCGCAATCCATGCAGCAGGCCGGTGAAGGCCACTCCCGGTAGATACGTATGCACACCAATCGATCATCGTCGTTTCCGAAAAACTCGGAAGTGCAGAGACAGACCAACACCGAATGCTGTCCTGATCGAATCCCAACCAGTGGTGTCCACGGAACGCCAGGCAAACCGATTAACGGCTACGCTAATAGCCATACCAATCCGGATCGTTGTCAGGGGAGTCCATTGCCACCGAGGCGCGAACGACTGGGCCACACGATAGAGGGGCGGCGTGCCGTGCTCGAAGCGCTGCGCGCCGGGACCCCGGTGGAACGTTTGTACGTTCAGGAAACGGTGGAACGCGGCCCGCAAATCAACGAGATCCTGAAGGCCGCAGGCGAGCTTTCGGTCGAGGTCGTGTTTGAGAATCGCCGGGACATTGAACGACGGGCACGAACCCGGAGACACCAGGGCGTGATCGCCCGGGCCGGGGATCCCCACTACGCGGATTTCGACGAACTGGTGGATTCGGCCACGGCGTCCAGGCGTAGCGCATTGATCGTCGTCCTGGATGGGATCGAAGACCCGCACAACCTGGGAGCGATCGCGCGCACCGCTCATGCCGCAGGCGCGGATGGACTCGTGATATCGGAGCGGCGCGCCGTCGGCATAACACCCGGCGCCATCAGCGCATCGGCCGGCGCGCTGGAGCACGTGTCGGTCGCTCGCGTCGTAAATCTGTCACGCGCCCTGGACCGACTACGAGACGCGGGATTATGGATCGTCGGGTTGGACGGGGCGGGGACGCAGCTCCATACGGATGTCGACCTCAAGGTCCCGACCGCGCTCGTGGTGGGTTCCGAGGGCTCCGGAATGTCACGGCTGGTCAGGGAGAAATGCGACTTCATCGTCGGGTTGCCGATGGCGGGCGCGGTCGAGTCATTGAACGCCTCCGTCGCGGCCGCCATAGTCCTGTACGAGGCGGTGCGACAGAGGACTGCAAATCCCACTCTGGGCAATCCAGATAGCTGACCGACCACCCGGCGTCGCCGATCACTACCGTCCAAGGTGGTTATCCACATCCATAGCCGGAGTGCACGAGAGTAATATTCCGTGGCCTAGCCCCACTCGCTGCACCCAATTGAAGGGACTTCCCCACACGAACTCCACCAACCAGACGATCAGCGACCCGTACCGATGGCTGGCGTTTACAACGGTCGCCGTCGGCCAGTTCACGACCGTCATCGGGAACTCCGGTACATCGGTTGCACTGCCAAGGATCGCCGACGACCTTGAGCTAGACCTCGCCACCGCGTCCTGGGTGATGGTCGCCATGGCGCTCACCATCAGCGCCGTTCTCCTGCCGATGGGCCGCTTGTCCGACCTCCTGGGCCGTAAGCGCGTCTACATCGCCGGCCTCCTCGTAATGGCCCTGGGCGTGTCCGTAAGCGCCACTTCACAGAACCTGCCGATGCTGCTGATCGGACGTGTCATCGAGGGGTTTGGCGCGGCGATGGTGATGACCGTCGCGATCGCAATAATCACTTCCGTCTTCCCCGCGCGTGAGCTCGGCAAGGCGCTCGGCATGAACATGTTCGTCATCGGCCTCGGCGCGGTGAGCGGGCCGGTTGTGGGCGGGGTGCTTGTCGACATATTCAGCTGGCGCGCCATTTTCGTGGCCACCGGGGCCGTCACCATTGTCGGCTCTGGACTCGCCCTTATCGTCATCGATGAGGCCCGTGTCCGGGGGGATACCGGGAGCGACCGGGGATCTCTGGACTGGCCGGGTATCTTCACATCAAGCGCCGGGCTGGCGATCCTGATCCTGTCGCTCACAAACGGCAACAAACTCGGTTGGGACTCGCCCTTCATAATCGGTGGATTCGTGGCCTTCTTCCTGCTGTTTGCGTGGTTCCTGCGCTGGGAGATGCGCGCCAGCTCGCCGATGATCGATCTCACGATATTCCGAGTGAGCCAGTTCTCGTGGGCCGTGTCCGGTCGTTTCTTCGGTTTCCTGATGAACGGCCCCACCCAATTCCTCATGCCGTTCTACTTGCAGGAAATCACGGGCCGCAGCGCCAGTCAGGCCGGACTGATATCGACGCCGTTGCCGATAATGATGGCGATCGTGGGCGCGCTTTCCGGGCGGTTGTCAGATCGCTTCGGATTCCGTGTTTTCATACTCGTCGGCCTGGGGATGCAACTCGGAACCCTCACGATCTTCTCAACATTCAGTCAGAGCACCCCGCTGACCGTAATTCTCCCGACAATGTTCGTACACGGATTAGGTTCCGGATTGTGGATGGCGCCCAACATGTCAGCCGCGGTCGGCGCCATATCGAGATCGATGTACGGAGTGGCGGCAGCGTTCCTGAACCTGGTGCGTAACACGGCCAATGTCACGGCGATCGCCGTGGCGGCGGCAATCGTGGCCGGCGTCATGATCTCTCGCGGCGTTGGCTCAAATCTGGAATCGGTATCGGACGATCCATCCGGTCCTGCGGGCGACGCCTTCATCTCCGGGATGCACATCGTGTTCCGGGTATTGATCGCATCGGGACTGGTTGCCATGCTTTCGGCCGTCATGGCCGGCAGAAACGTGTCACAGTCTGAGCGCAGACCGAGCGTTTATATGTCTGCGGGCGACTTGGACTAGAGCTAAACTGCTGCGGTGACCGGTGTGAATTACACCGGTCCACATCCGAAACAGCTCCGACTCCCGGTTATTTCCGGGCATCACAAAGAATCTACTGGAGACCCACCAATGGGCAAACTCGACGGCAAGGTAGCGATCATCACCGGCGGCGGCACCGGAATTGGACGCGGGATAGCGGACTCTTTCATCGCCGAAGGTTGCACCGTTGTGATATCCGGGCGCAGGGCTGAACCTCTGGAAAAGGCGAAAACCGAACTTGAGGCCGGGGGCGGCACCGTCATGACCGTCCAGTCAGACGTGACAAACGAGGCCGACGTAATCAGCCTATTTGAGCAAACCGTTTCCCGTTTCGGGCGTCTGGACATCCTGGTCAACAACGCCGGGGTCGGCCAGAGCGGCCCGATCGAAGAGACGTCTCTGGAAGACTGGCAGTACATCGTTTCGATCAACCTGACCGGGCCGTTCCTTTGCACCCGTGAGGCGTTCAAGATCATGAAACCGCAGGGCGGCGGACGGATCATCAACATCGGCTCGATCTCGGCGAAAGTGCCGCGTTTCGGCTCCGTCGGTTACGCATCGACAAAACACGCAATGACCGGGCTCACGAAAACCGCGGCGCTGGAAGGCCGAGAGTTCGGTATCTCATGCGGACAGCTCAATCCCGGGAATACCGAGTCGGAGCTCATGATCGCCACGCGCGCCAGGGAAGGCGCGGACGCCAATCCGATGATCCCGGTCTGGACCCAGGGCGAGGCGGCGCTCTACATGGCGACCCTGCCCGGGGAGGCCAACGTGCTGGAGATGACGGTCATGCCGATAGTCCAGCCCTTCGTCGGCCGCGGTTAACCTCTTCTTTCATCCAAGAATCCATCACCCAGAATCGATAGCAGGAACGTCAACATGGGCAAACTTGATGGCAAGGTCGCCGTCATCACCGGCGGCGGCACCGGCATCGGGAAGGCCATCGGGAAAGCGTTCGCGGAACAGGGCTGCGACCTCGTCCTGGCTGCAAGAAACGCGGAGCGACTTGACGAGTCCGCTACCGAAATCGCTGAGATGGGCGTGCGTACGCTGGCCGTCCCCACGGACGTGGCCATAGAGTCGGACGTGATGACGCTATTTGAGCGGGCGATGGCCGAGTTCGGACGCGTGGACCTGCTGGTCAACAACGCCGGCGTGATTGCCGGCGATCCCATCGACAAACTCACTCTTGAGAAGTGGCGACAGACCTTCAGTGTCAACGTGGACGGGCTGATGATGTGCACCCGTGAGGCCTTCATCATCATGAAATCCCAGGGTGGGGGTCGGATTATCAACATCGGCTCAGTCGCCTCCGATCGGCCCCGAGACTGGTCCGCCCCGTACACCTCCAGCAAGCACGCCGTGACCGGGCTGACGAAATCAACGGCCCTCGACGGGCGCGAATACGGCATCTCGTGCGGACAGCTGAACCCCGGCAACACCTGGGTGGAGCGCCGGGCGGACGGCCGTTCCGCCAGCGGGAAGGACATGGGCGCCGAACCGATGGTTGAGACGGTCGATATGGCGAACGCGGCCGTTTTCATGGCGACGCTTCCGCCGGAGGCCAATGTGTTGGAGATGACGGTCATTCCGAACACGATGGTTTACATCGGCCGGGGTTGATCAATACCCATGCAACAAGCCTGTACATGCTCACACTGGGCGGGGATCGCGACTTCCCCTAACGTGATTCGGGCGTACCAGCGTAACGCTCGGGTAACAGAAGATGGCTAAATTTCACACCGCACGTCTCCCGGCACTCGTCCGCGCGCCTCTCTTCATAGCGATGCAACGGAGATTCTATTGATCGTCATTCGCCGGCTCATAGCGATTCTCCTGATCCCGATCTTCCTCCTCTGGTTCACCGCCAGCACATTCAGGTCGGGCATCGATAACACGTTGTTCGACGATAGTTTTCTCGCCGGTCAACTTGAAGAGCAGGATTTCTACAACTGGCTCCATGATGACCTGATCCGCGTCGCATTAGACGAGCGGGTAACCAACGGTGTGGAAGTGGACGGTAGTTTCCTGCCCACAGGGCAGACGACGATCGAATTTGCGGATCCGGTTACAACTCGTGATGAGGCACGCGCACTGCTTCGTGCAACATTCCCACCCGAGTACCTGCAAGAGACCACATCACAGGCGCTAGCGGGATTCATGCCATACGTTCGCGGCGAGGCAGATGATTTCGAGATACCACTTGAGCTGAACGAGCGGGTCTCGGGTTTTTTCGCGGGAGTCGAGAACACTTACCTCAAGATAGGCCTGGCCGACGTGTTGGTCGACGAACTCATCACTCCTGTCGCTATCCAGTCTGCGAGCGACTTCACCGAAGGGCCGTTTGGCCTCGTATTTACGCCGGAACAGGCGGGGGAAGCGGCACGTGAGATTGCCCCGCCGGAGTGGATAGATGAGCAGGTGCTCTCTACGCTCACTGCGCTCGACCTGTACTTGAGCGGACAGTCCGACACCCTAGCGGCCAACATTTCGTTCAAAGACCGTGTGCCTGTAGCGGCCGATGTAACTAAAAGGGTACTCACCGAGGCCAATGCCGACCAGGTAATCTTCGACAAGCTGATCAAACCCCAGATCACGGAAAAGATCGGTCAACTAACGCTCCTGTCCTACCAGGTCACGATCGGGGACGACGAAATTACAGATGCCTACAACCGGGCAGTCCCGGCCGAATGGGTGAATGGTCATATAAACGCCATCATCGATAACGTCGCCGCGTACATGTCCAAGGAGTCAGACTCACTTGCTTACACGATTGACCTCTCAGAACCGATCGACGGGGCCGTAGACGTCATCGCAGAACTCGCCGTGGCCAAAGCAACCGCGGAGATAAACACCTTGTTCACATGTGCATCTAGCACCGAGGCCCAGAACGCCAATCGAGCCATAGTGATCGGTCGCCTTCCGGACTGCACGGATTCAAACCTGCCACTCGACAAATTCCTGTCACCGTTGGTTTCCCGGTTGACAGACGACGTCAAATCGAGCATCGGTCGGAACTTCCCAACCTCTGCTACTTACGACGAATCACTGTTCACCAGTGCGCTCGCCGGTCAGGGTTCGACAAATCTGGAAGGTGTACGGGACAAGATCGCGAACGGTATTACCATTACCGATGACGATCTGCTGGAGCGGCTTTCTGAACAGGCCGAGACCGCCGAGGCTATTCTTGACATCATCAGGACCGGACGCCCCTTTACGCTGGCCGATTTCGAACGCTTCCGGGGAGAGCCGGCAACAGCCCGCGACGGTGTCGATTCCCTCGAGAGCATCGATATGTTCCGGGGTATATTCGGGCTGGCATTTGGTACCGTGGGGGCCGCGGCAGCAGCGGCCATGTCACTACTCCTATTATTCGTCATCGGGAGGCTCGGCGGTCGCGCTTGGACCACACGATTGATCTGGGCTGCCAGTGCCCTGATTATCGTGTCCCTAATCGTCTGGCTGGCGATTGGCCAGATCATCAGTGGCGCAGGCTCTGATTTCGTAGAAAGCAGGCTCATCGACGTTATCGACGAACGTATCGCCTCGGCGGAATACCGGGGCGATCCGACCGGGATGCTGGAATTAGCCCGGGATGAGGGGGTCACAAAAGCTCGTGGCGTCAGCGAAGCTATCATCAGTGAGTTCGCCAGTTACGCCTTCCTGTGGCTCGCGGGCGGAGTGATAGCGATCATGGCTAGCATCGCCATCAACGTGTCGCGATTCGGTTCAATAAAGCGATACTCGCCCACCGGACACAGGTTTTGGGGGCAGGCCACTGACATGGCTGATCGTTAATAAAAAGAGAGGCCCGGCTTTAATCGTCGGGCCTCTCTTCGACTCACCTATTTGATCCCGGACCGCCTAAATCCTGCGGAATTTCTGGATTCGCTGGCCTTCCAGTACCTCGCCACAATAGAGTGATTGTTCTGAGTCCGACCAGATTCCGTGCACGGCATAGAACTGGCCCGGGTCGTCGGTCATGAAGCGGCCCCACCGGCTTTGCACTTCGCCCTTAGAGTTGGCGATAGACATGCGGTTTCGCAGTTCACCCACGTAGACCGTGTCCGGGTATCGCGGGTCTATATAGATGTCGGTCGGCTGGATAAAATCGGCCCAGTTTTCCTTGTGGTTGCCCTGGAGATCAAATAATTGGACACGGTGGTTTTCACGGTCCGCCACATACACCGTGTCTTCGTGCACCCAGATGTTGTGAGGAGTATTGAAGTCTCCGTCAGCCACCCCGGTCCCTGTCGGGTTCAGCGTCGTTCGGTGGCCTTCCTGCCCCCAGCCAAACTTGTAGTCACCCGACTGTGAGTAAACGTGGACCTTGGTGTTGCCATATCCATCCGAGATATAAAGGTCGCCATTGTCGGCAACAGCGGCATCCGTCGGACGGCTAAACGGTTGACCGTCCGCGCCCTCCACATCTTTCGTCCCAAGCGTCAAGATGTGATCGCCACCCTTGGAGAACTGCTTGACCGTGTGGTCTGCACTATCGACGAGCCAGACCGTGTCGTTCTCGCCCCAGCAAATGCCGTGCGCGCTCGGGAAGTGGCCTTCGCCGAACGACCGGATGAAGTTTCCGTCCTTGTCGAACACGATCACCGGGTGCTCGCCCCGGCAGAACACATAAACCTCATCGTTGTCGTCGACGGCGACGGCGCCGACCTGTTTGAACTCCCAGCCGGCCGGGAGCTTACCCCAACCCTCAACCAGTTCGTATCGATAATTGCCGCTGCCTACAGTGATCGCCATTGACTGCCCTTTCATATCCTCGGTGACGGACGGGCCCGTCCGGGCCTCCAGCCGGGCGAGTCTACTCCGCTCGCCGCCTGGGTGCACACGCGCCATCGCCGCCGACGTTATTTGACGCCGTCCTGCTCATCCCTGCCATAATCCGTGTCAAATGGCATCGTCATCAGATGGTCCCGTCCACGTAACATCGCCCCCCAATGCCAACAAAGCACCACGGTTCGACCGGTAAAACGGCGTCCAATCCGCGTTCTGACCCCGCGTTCCAGCGGGACTCGGTCGGGTCACGGCTTTACCTCTTACGCAGCGCCAGCGCCAGGGACACTGACCAGCTCACGAAACTGGAACAGTCGGTCTTCCCGACCCTGTGGCCGCCCACCAACTTCACCCGGGAGATCAAGAAGTCCGGCCAGAAGGTGTTGGTGGTAAGCCTCCGTTCCGGCATGCCAGCGCCGGACTCGTCTGAGGTGTCTGGTTCCCTTGTGGAGCGCGTAGTCGATGGAATTCGAACCCTGGCCAAACCCGGCACCGCATCCGGTACCGGGGACCGGTCTAAGCAAGACCCCATCGCTGGTTGGACCGTCGTGTGGTTTGTCGTCGGCGAGGCGCACATAGCGTCGATCGGCGTTGCCGGGTCTGACCGAAGGCGCGGCGTCGGCGAGTTGTTGGTCCAGGGCGCTATCGAGGCGGCCGCAGCGAACGACTGTGACGAGTTGACGCTGGAGGTCCGTAGATCAAACGAAGCGGCTCAGGCCCTTTACCGCAAGTACGGGTTCCGCGTCGTCGGTGAACGCAAGGGGTACTACATCGACGATAACGAAGACGCCCTGATCATGACCACGCCGGACGTCCGCGACACGGAGTACGCCGCCCACCTGGCGGAACTCTCAACGGATCACGCCCGCCGATGGGAAGGCGTTGGCAGCCGGTTCGAGCGAGAGTAGTCAGGCGATCGGGAGCGTCGCCACCGACCGAAACGCCGTTACGCCCGACTGGTTGACCACAAGGATCTCGTACACACGCCCGGCTCCGTCGTCCTGCGCCGGGCGAAGCTCGCCGTAGATCTGCAGGTCGTCGCCGGCCTTGACGGGAGCCAGCGCCCTGGATTCCAGCCGGCCGCCGTTCCATAAAACGCCATGCCGTTCCACGATGTCCAACCACTGGGCCGTGTAGCCGACCGTGGCGACCCCGGCGTTCACTGTAGCGCCGAATATCGCCGTGCGTGCGAAATCTTCGTTCGTGTGCGTGCTCAACCAGTCATCCGGGCGCCCGACCGGCAAGCTGCCGTACGCCGCTATCGTCTGCACCGTCTCGGCTTTCACGAGCACGGTGCCGGTCCCGATCCGGCTGTCACCCCTGATATCTGGAGTACTTGGAGCGGTCCGCTTCGGAGCGTTCCCCGCCCTCTGACTCCCTCGTTCCCAGAGGACGGTGTAGTCGTACTCCGCTATCGGCGTGCCGTGGGCGTCCGATGCGTCCACGCGAAACACCATGAATCGATTTCCACCGCGTTCAAACGTCCGATCTAGGACCGTTACGCTGCGGACCGTATCGCCGACCTTGATCGGCCGGTGAAAGCGCACATCTGATCCGACGTAAGGCGTGCTCCGCGGCTCACCGGGATCCTGTTCCGGGGCCCTGCAACCGATGGAGGCCATCGTCGCGTACCGCCGCTGGGGCGCGGCGGGAAAGACGTATCCCGGCGGCGCAATCTCTGATGCGGGTGAGCCATCGCCCGTCGCGACTTTGTAGGCGCGTATCGACGCTTCGTCGACCTGGATTTCGAACTCGCCCGAACGCAGCCCGGGCAGGGCGTCCTCCCACTCAAACCTGCGGGGCGTTCCTGGCATCGGCTAACCGGCCATCAGGCGCTACGCGCTGCCGCTGGACATGACGATCAGGATCGCACAGACAAACACGATGAAGCAGATCGTTCCCCACTTCGCCCATTGCCCCTGCACGGAGCGGAACTGTTCGACCGAGTCCCACTTTCGGGCGCGCCACGCCAGCTCGTTCCCGCGCATCCCCACATACATCGTTATCGGTCCGTAAATAAGAATCCCAAGCATCGGCGGGACCGGCAGGAGCAAAACGATCAGGACGGCCAGCCCGATCCAGACCCGGTTGTACGGTCCCCACACGAACGGTAGAAACAGAGCGCCCAGGTTCCACCCTTGCAACTCCGTCGGCAATCGGGATTCCGGCGTACCGGAATCGTTGGGGGCCAGCGACGGGACATCGCTATCAGCGCGGAGATCCTGGGGGCTTCGTCCGGGGCGGACACCGCCCGTCGTCACCGTCGGACGCGTTGTGCTGGGAGCCGGCCGGCGAACCTCAGAGGATCCCGCCGAAGAGCCCTGAGTTCCGGGACCGGGCGGTGTCGGAGGTGGAGGAACGGGGCTGACGGGTGATCGGCGAGCGCCGGCCGGTATCGCAGCGGCCGGCCGATAGGCGGGCGGCGTGGCGCCGTTTGTCGCAATCACATCGTCGACATTACGGCCGCATTCGGTACAGAATCTGGCACGCGGGGCGTTCACCGTCGTGCAATCAGGACAAATTCTGATGCCGAGGTGAGTTACGTGAGCGGGGTTCATTCGCTCCAGTAACTCACCACACCGGCCGCAAGACTCAAGGGCGTCCTGGTTATTAGTACAGCAATGGGCGCAGTACACGCTTTGATCCACCTGTTTAATAATCGCTATTGCGAACACCATCATCGCATCAATGCCGATGGTGATGTGAGTACCTGACCGTATTCCAGTACGTAGCTGCCATGGGGCAGGGATGTCAGAACCCGCCGGGGTTTCCTGATATTTCCGGCATCACCGGGAAGAATCATCCGGGATGACGGGGAGGATTAGCGCGGAACTGCGGCGCGCATCGTGATACACGGTGTTGTCCGCCGTGACCCGCCGTCGCTCCCTGCCGATCGCCTCTCCGGTGTTGGGGTTCACGTCAAACCGCGGGAAGTTGGAACTGGATACGTCCAGCCGAATGCGGTGCCCGCGTGAGAAAAGGTTACTGGTCGGGTACAGGGTGATAGTTATCTCCGCCGTATCTCCCGGGGTCAGGAAATCCGGAATCCCATCGCCGTTCCTGTAGCGCAGCCGCATGATGCTGTCCGTCAGATTCAGGCGATACCCGTCCGGGTACCACCTGCTTGACGGGTAAACGTCGATCAACTTGGCCGTGAAGTCCGTATCGACCGCCGAAGAAGATACCCAGAGACGCACCTCTATCGGCCCTGTGACCTCCATGTCTTCTTCCAGCGGCGGCGTCTGGAACACCAGGACGTCCGGCCGCGAACCCAACGGCAGATAAGGCGCTCTGGCGCCGAAAAGATCCGCCCGCTCGATCTGATCGAAGCCGCCGGGGGCCATGATCTCGTCCAGCGTCTCGGCCCGGGGCACCGATTCCGGGTCCGATGCACCCACGGGCAACCCCGTGAACGAGCTGAGCGACGACACGTTGCCGCCGATGGACGGGACCGGATTTGATGGGTCGAACCGATAGGTCGTGCTGGAAGACGCGTCCGCCGGCGCTTCTTCCAGCAACGAGCCGTGTCCATGTAGGTAAAGAGTTGTGAAACGGGTGCGGGCGAGCGGCCACTCCAGCTCGTCCCGCCAGACGCCGCCGTGCTGCAGACGTCCGGATCCGTCTTTCTCGCCGCCCCCGCCTCCCATCACAAAAATCCGTACCGGAGCATCCGGCTGCACTGTGTCCTCCACGCCCTTCAACGCGGTATCGAACCAGCCCAGATGCGTCTCGCGGAAGTCGGCCAGCGCCGCGCTCGGACCAAACTCCACGTCCCCTGCGTAGGAGCGCTCCGGCATCGCCCCACCGTGCGTCCACGGCCCTACGAGCACCCGGACGGGGCAGGAAGATTCTGCCCCGTGCCCGTTGAAGCTCTCGAAGGTCCCGCGCGTATATGAATCGTACCAGCCGCCGACGTACAACGTAGCAGCCTCCGGGTACTCGTCCCAGAACAGACTCGGGTTCATGCTCGGGTGCTTCCAGTAGTCGTCGTAATCCGCGCTCGTTGTCAGCTCAATAGCCCAGCACTCGTAAGGCGGCGTCAGACGCAGCTGGGTTTGATCCGGCCGTATCGGCAGGCGAGTCAGCCACTCCCGGAACGACGGTTGCCCGGACAGCAATGACGCTGCGACGTGGGGGTCGGGTTTCAACCTGACCTGCGTGTTGAGCGCCGAATGCCAGAAAGCCCACGCCAGGAATCGCAGCTCCAGCGCGCCGCCATGCCGGACGGAGCTCGTGTAGGCGTTTGAGCCGCTCATGTTCGGAACCATGGCGGCCAGGTTGTCCGGGCCCAGCGCCGCCATCGAGGTTTGAGTCCAGGCCGCCCACGACGTGCCCCACGCTCCGACCTTCTCGCCAGCCCATGGTTGCTCTTTTATCCAGGCCAGAGTGTCGAAGCCGTCCTCGGCCTCCGGCAGCAGGAAGTGCACATCGCCCTCGGAGCGATAGCAACCGCGGCAGTCCTGGGTCACGGCGATGTAGCCGCGCTCCGCAAACCAGGTGTTGTAGCCGGAAGAGCGTTCGTTATCGACCTTGTTGTAGGGCGTGCGATTCAGGAGAACCGGCAGCCGTCCATCCAGGGCCCGACCATCGCGCGCCGGACGGTAGATATCCGTCGCCATCCGGGCGCCGTCCCGCATCGTCACCATAACGTCTCGTTCAATAACGACATCAAACTCGGCCCGGGATCGTGACACGGGGTCCTCCTGCATGCGGTGGCGTTAATGGGTGCGGTTTACGTGGCCGACACAGGATAGCCCCGGATGGCATCGAGACCGGGGCCATCCATCAAATCCTCCTATTTCCGTCACAGCGTGGCCGTCAGTTCCCGACCACCCCTGGGTAGACTCGATCCTCCGTGAGAGCGACAACCGACAACCAGACGAAACCCCTGCCGCGGGTTGCACGCACGCCCTTTTATTACGGCTGGGTCGTGTTGGTGGTTGCGGCACTGGCGAGTTTCACCTCCGCGCCCGGGCAAACCTACACCTTCTCGGTGTTCCAGAACTCCCTTATCGACGACATCGGCCTGTCATCCACGGCGATCTCGACGTTGTACCTGTTCGGGTCATTGACGGCGGCTCTGGTGATCATCGTCGTCGGCCGCAGCCTAGACATACTCGGCCCGCGTATTATGCTCGTCGTATCCACGCTGCTCCTCGGGTTGGGCGCTATGTGGCTGTCGTGGGCGGACTCCGCGTGGACGCTGTTTGTTGGGTTCGCGATCATGCGTTCGATGGGCCAGGGTGCGCTCAGCCTGATCCCGGCGACGGTGGTGTCCGTCTGGTTCGTGAGAAAAAGAGCGATGGCGCTGGCCCTGATGGCACTCGGTGGAGCCGTAGCCAGTGGTTTCTATCCGATCTACGGCGCCACGCTAATAGAGGAATTCGGGTGGCGGACGGCGTGGGTGATGATCGCCTTCACAGCGTGGGGCCTTCTTATCCTTCCCTCGGTCCTGTTCGTCCGCACCAGCCCGGAATCCATCGGACTTTTGCCGGACGGCGACTCAACGGAACGGGACCAGGTCGATGACGGCGCCGTAACAAAAACCGGAGAGTCCGAGCGTTCATGGACACTGAACGAAGCGATGCACAGCCGTGCGCTCTGGTTCCTCATCTTTGCCGGGACCGCGCAGTCTCTTGTCGGGACGGGAGTAACGTTCCACCAGGTTTCGTACCTGACATCCAAAGGCTTCACATCGTCGGGCGCGGCGGGTGTGTTCGTCGTGTTTGCGCCCACCATGATCGTCGGGCAGTTCGTGTCCGGCTACCTGGCCGGGCGAATCCAGATCCGGTATCTGATCGCCACCGGGCAGGGGTTCATAGTGGTTTCGATGCTCCTTTTGCTCGGGGTAAGCGAGCTCTGGCACGCGTACCTCTACGGCGCTGTCCTCGGTCTCAACATGGGATTCTTAATGAACTCCACCCAGGCGGTCTGGCCGGCTTACTTTGGTCGCAATCACCTGGGCAGCATTCGTGGGGTGACCAACTTCGGCATGATGGCCGCAGCCGCCCTTGGCCCGTTGCCGCTGGCACTCGCGCTTGACCTCACCGGCACCTACACGGCCGGGCTGCTTTTGTACATGATGCTACCGCCCCTGTGCGGGGTGGCAGCGTTGATGGCCGGAAACCCGACTTCGTCGAGCCGGGCCCGCGCTCTTGCAGCCTGATCCCTGCTTCAACGATTGCCCCTTTCCTGGATCGATTCATGTCTTTATACGGCGGGAATGTCCGGCAGGGAAGCGAGAATGTCGTCCAGCTCGTCCTGCGTAGGCTTGTCGATCGACGGGCTCGGTGGCCGCGTCGTGAACGTATCCATGAGCCCGCGCTTCACCATCGAGTATTTGCGAATGCTGAGGCCGATTCCCGGCTGGTTCTCGTATCGAATGTACGGCACCCAGTCGTAAAAGAGCTTTCGTGCGGTGTCGATATCGCCGGCCGCGACCAGCCTGTGGAGGGCAACCAGCACTTCGGGGTACGCGAACCCGGTCATGGTGCCAGAACCGCCCCGACGGAGCTCCTCAAACAGGAACGAGCCCCCGAGACCGCCAAATATGGCCATGTTGTCTCCCGTCAAAGCCAGGACCTGTGTGATCTTGGGCGGTGTCGGCGGATCCTCCAGCTTCAGGTACCGGGCGTCCGGGAGCTCCGCGTTCAGGCGGGCGATGAACGGCGCGGACATGAAAACACCGCTCTCCCCGGGGTGGTCCTGAACGACGATCGGAATGGTCGTCACCGCCTGCACGGCCTCGAAATAGCGGTACAGAACGGGCTCGTTCGGCTTCGCCATGCGTCCGGGCGACACCATGACAGCGGTTGCGCCGTGCTCCCCCGCCTCTTTCGTCCGGCGTGTGACCAGCGCGTGGCTCTCTGAACTCACGCCCACGGTCACCGTGATACGTCCATCGGCGGCCTCCACGATGGCGTCTAGCGCAGCGGTCCGCTCATCGTCGGCGAGCCGGTGCGCCTCCCCCATCACGCCAAGGCCCACGACCCCGGTGCATCCGGTCTCGGCGGCGCAATCTACGAGTCGTTTGAACGGGGCGATATCAACCTCGCCGTTCTCTTTAAACGGGGTCGGCAACATGAAGTGGATACCGTTCAGTCGGGTGTCGGCGGGCAAGTCATCCTCCGGGTTGTTATATGTAGAACGTTCCTGGCTGCGCCGGGATGATCGCCGGCACGAGAATCCGCCGCCGCAGGTTACCCGAATCCGGTTCATAGCGGCGATAGTTGATGGGAAGTTCCGCTGCCGGGAGTAAGCACAACCCGGAATTCGCGATAATTTTCGCCTTTAACTTGGTTCCCTTGACACTCACGAAGGCCGTTCCTAGAATTCTCTGGTTGTGAATTACTGCCAAAATAAAACGCGCGCGTGTGCTTGTTGTGGAATCGCCTGAGGGCCTTCCTGCGCGCGACACTTGCGATACGGGCCTCACTTCAAACGGGTGAGGCTTTTTTGATTCCAGTTGAACCCGGCCACCACGTGGCCATACCGGACCCAGGGAGTATTAGTTGACTACTCAGACTCAGAAGCCCCGCTGGACTCCCGATCCCGACGGCCAGCGCATCCTCCCGATCCTTCCCGACGAGATCGAGGATTTCGAGCTCCAGATAAAACGTTTCCGGAGTGGCGAATTTGCGGAAGCCGAATTCATGGCGTTCCGGCTTAAGCAGGGTATATACGGCCAGCGACAGCCCGACGAACAGATGGTTCGAGTCAAGGTGCCGTTCGGCGGACTGACGGCTGACCAAATGGACGTGCTCGGCAAGATCGCGACCGAATACGCGCCGCTGAAAAAGGGCCACGTAACCACCCGCGAGAACGTCCAGTACCACCACATACTTCTGGAAGACACGCCGGAAATCATGCGCATGCTCGGGGACGTCGGTCTCAGCACACGAGAGGCTTGCGGCAACACAATCCGGAACGTCACGGGCGCCCCGAACGCCGGCGTTGCATTGGATGAGGTGTTCGACCCGACGCCGTACGCCGGCGCGTTCGCACGCTACTTCCTGCGGCACGAGCTTTCCGGCGGAATGCCCCGCAAGATCAAGACCTCATTCTCCGGCGGCCCGAGCGACGAAGCCGTGGCCGGTATCCACGATTTTGGCTACATCTCGAAGATGCAGGACGGCGAAAAGGGATTCAAGTTGGTGGTCGGCGGTGGCCTAGCCATCTTCCCCAAAGAGGCGCCGATCCTTTACGAATGGGTCTCGATGGACGACTACCTCCACATCGCCGAGGCGGCCCTGCGGATATTCAATCGTTCTGACGAAGAGCGGAAGAGCCGCATGAAGGCCCGGATGAAGTTCACGGTTGATCGCCTGGGTGTCGACGAGTTCCGGCGGCAGATCGAGGAGGAACTCAAAGGCGACTGGAAGCAGCCGATCGATCTCGACGCCCTTCTCTGGACCGAGGACGAGTCAGTCGACGCGCCACAGGCCGAGGCCGAAGCGCTGGCAAATATTTCGTTCGACGATGCACCAGACAGTTTCAAAGAATGGAAGCGCACCAATGTCGTCCCGCAAAAGCAGGATGGCTACAACATCGTCCACATCGTGTTGCAACGTGGCGACCTGTGGTCACACCAGTGGTCCCCCCTCTCCGATCTCGTTCGCGAGTACGCCGGTGGACGCGTCCGGATGGACATCCAGCAAAACATCGTATTGCGCTGGATTCGGACCGAGTCCCTTTTGAAGGTCTACGACCGTCTGGTCGAGCTTGACCTTGCACGGGGTGGCCGCCACACGATTACAGACGTCGTGACCTGCCCGGGCACGGACTCCTGCAAACTTGGCATCACCTCGTCGATGGGCCTGAACAAGGCGCTCACCGACTTTCTGGAGACGTACGACACTTCAGACCCGCTGGTTGAGCAGATTCACATAAAGGCCAGCGGCTGCCCCAACTCTTGCGGCCAGCACCACATCGCCGACATCGGCTTCCACGGTGCGGTCATCAAGGGCAAAGGTGGACAGGTCCCGGCCTACGAACTGTTCCTGGGCGGCGACTACTCGATCGGCGACGGCAAGGTCGAAATGGGCACCCGGATCAAAGCCCGGATCCCTGCGAAGAGGGCGCCGGAGGTGCTGAAGGGTCTGCTGGACAAGTACCAGGCGGAGCGTCAGGCCGGAGAGGTGTTCCGTGCCTACACGAAACGTATGGGCTCCGGCTACTTCGAGGAGTACTTCGCAGACTTCCGTGACGTCGGCCCGTTGGACCGCGAGCACATCCAGAACTACATGGACTGGGACAAGACCATTCTCTACGTGCTCGAGCGCGGCGAGGGTGAGTGCGCGGTTTAAAAGACGACTTAGAACCTGACGAAATAGAAAGGCCCCGTCGCAAGACGGGGCCTTTCTCGTTTTCTGGCCGTGGCCTTGTAGGGGCGCTTGGTGTGAAAGCGAAACCGTGTGTCATGAACCACAACACCGTAGGGGTGGGCAGCGGTCCGCCCGTGGGCGGGGCTAGCGCCGCCCCTACGCGTGTCCCGCGACAGGGCCACTACCCGGCTGGCGAAGACATTCCCGGCGTCAGATCCCGTGCGTGCGCATCCACGCCCGTCTGTAGCGCTAATTCGATGCTCGTGACGAGCCGCTGGGCCGAATCCGTGCCGATCTCCACCATCGCCGGTGATTCTGACGGTCTCCTCGAGTTGTCCTTCGTATTCCCTGCCGGTAGTCATGGGGTTAGTTCCCTCCGTTACGGCCCGCGCGTCGAGGTCCGGGGGATTCGGGGCGACGGCGCGTGCCTTGTTCGGCGAAGGCCGCACGTCGGCGCAAGTTGGGATTGCGGGCCGGTTCGACCGAATCAGGCGCTGTCAGGCCAAAAGAAGGTCGTCCTAACGCCGCCTGTTAAAGAAACGGCGAAATCGGTTTGACCACGAATCCTGGAAGTCGACCTCCTCACCGCGCCAGCGCTTCTGGAACGGCGCCTGGCGGGACCGTGTGAAGTACACGATGTATCCGGCGATGAAGAGCAGTGCGCCGACGGTCGCTAGGGTCACAAAAAGGAACCTCAGGATCAGCCCGGCCACGACCAAAGCCACCCCGGCCAGCATCAGGTTGCCGGAGCTCAACTTCAGTTGCGATTTCGAAATAGCGATGCGCCGCGTCACCGTACGCACACGCTCCATCCTACGGGCGCGCGATTCGTCACGATCAATGATCTCTTCGATCTCTTTCTCGTATCGTCCCGGCATTGCTCATCTCCACCGAACGTGGCGTCATCTGAAACGATGCTAGTGGTGGCACCGGAACCGGTCAACGAGTGGTCACCCCACGACCCGATGCCGCCGGTCGGTGCGTGGCGCGCCGGGTTGGACATCGGTTCAACTCGGGCATATTATAGCTACAAAACCCCCACCGGGGGGGTACGGGTACAGTGCTTTCAATCCCGGGTTCCATCATGATCGACGCAACCACAAAAAACGCCGTAAATCGCATCTCCTACATCGAAGGCCACCTGGCAGGCGTGAAAAAAATGGTCCAGGAAGGGCGCTACTGCGTCGATATCCTCAAGCAGACCTACGCCATCAGAAGGGCCATCGAGAAACTCGAGTCCAATCTGCTGGACGGTCACCTCCACTCATGCGTCATCGAGGGCGTACGCGAGGGCCGCTCGGACGAGGTGCTGGGTGAACTGGTGGAACTTTACGGACTGGCGAACAAGTAACGATGACAACGACCGAACAACCGCACGCGCACCCGGACACCCCGAATTCCGAAGATACGACGCTGGAAGACAGCATCTCCATAACTATGCCGATCACCGGCATGACCTGCGCCGCTTGCGTCTTCCACGTCGGGAACGCGCTGAACGAGGTTGAAGGTGTCACAAACGCCGAGGTGAACCTTGCGACGGAGCGGGCAACCGTGGTCCTGGACCCTTCGCAGGTGAATCCGGACGACCTGATTGAGGCCGTCAAGGGTGCCGGATACGGTGCAGCTTCTGAGGTAATCACACTGTCGATCGGCGGTATGACCTGCGCCGCGTGCGTTGCCCACGTCGAAAAGGCGCTCAACTCCGTCACCGGCATCGTGAACACCACCGTCCACCTGGCGACCGAACGCGCCAGCGTCGAGTACTTCCCGGCGACCGCCGATATCAGCGACCTTCGCACCGCGGTCGCAGACGCCGGTTACTCCGTCGAGGGCATGATCGACGACGGCATGTCGCGCCCGGACGAGGACGCTCGGCGAGCGGCGCGTGTCCGCTCACTCCGCATACGCGTTATCGCGTCACTGACCGCCGCCGTCGTGATGATGCTGATCATGCAGTACCAGTCGGTATCCGCCCTCGAAGACCTCTCCCCCACCGGGGTCAACGTCTTCCTGCTGGCAATCGCGATCCCCATCCAGTTCTGGGCCGGCAAAGAGTTCTACTCCGGCGGATGGGGGGCGCTCAAGCACCGCACCTCAAACATGAACACGCTGATCGCCATCGGAACATCCGTGGCGTTCGCATACAGCCTGGCCGCGACCCTCTCACGCGGAACGTTTGAGGCATCAAGCCTGTTCGGCGGCCACGCTACCGGCACCTACTACGACGTGTCCGCCGCAATCATCGGCCTCATCCTCCTTGGGCGATTCCTTGAGGCCCGCGCACGCGGGCGCACATCCGACGCCATCAAGAAGCTGATCGGGCTGCAGCCCCGTACGGCGCTGGTGGCACGCGGGGATGAATTGGTGGAGACGCCGCTGGACGACATCGTGCAGGGCGACGAGATCGTCGTCAGGCCCGGGGAGCGGATCGCCGTGGACGGCACGATAATCTCCGGCAGCACTTCTGTGGACGAATCTATGCTCACCGGCGAGAGCATTCCCGTAGAGAAATCAACCGACGACGACGTCTTTGCAGGCACGGTAAACGGTCATGGCGGCATTCGATTCGCCGCAACCGGCGTGGGGCGGGAGACTTTGCTGTCCCAGATCATCAAGATGGTGGAGGACGCCCAGGGATCCCGAGCGCCCATCCAGCGACTTGCCGACGTAATCACCGCCCGCTTCGTGCCCGCGGTGCTACTTATCGCTACCGCCGTCTTCGTCACGTGGGCGTTGATCGGGCCTTCTCCGGTCTACGTCAATGCACTACTAGCCACGGTGGCCGTTCTGGTCATCGCCTGCCCATGCGCACTCGGACTGGCGACGCCCACGGCCGTCATGGTCGGAATGGGTCGGGGCGCCGAGAACCGCATCCTGATCCGCAACGCCGAGGCGCTGGAAACGGCGCACAAGCTTGAGGTGGTGGTCCTGGATAAAACCGGGACGCTCACCGAGGGCCGGCCGCGTGTCACATCGATAACGGCGCTAGGCGTGTCCGAGGCCGAGCTGTTCGAGGCCGCGGTCGCGGTCGAGCGACCGTCTGAACACCCCCTCGCGTCCGCTGTACTTGAAGAATCAGCCGCACGCGGACTCCAGATAGCGGAGGCCACCGATTTCGAAGCCGTCCCCGGTCGAGGCGTCCGAGGGTCGGTAAACGGCGTAACCGTGCTCGCCGGAACCGCTGCGTTCTTGCAGGGCGAAGGCATATTGGCTTCGGACATCGAGCCGCATGTCACGACGCTCACGATCAACGGCGAGACGCCGCTCATCATCGCCCGTGACGGAGTGCTCCTCGGCGTGATCGGCGTTGCGGACCGGGTCAAACCGGAAGCGCGCCAGGCCATCGCCGAACTCAAGTCGCTGGGGATCGAGCCGGTCATGCTCACCGGCGACAACCGTCGTACTGCGGAGGCCGTGGCGCGGCAGATCGGCATCGATAACGTGGTCGCCGAGGTCCTGCCCGCGGACAAGGCAGACGTTGTGGCCCGCTTCCAGTCCGACGGTCGGCGCGTCGGGATGGTCGGAGACGGCATCAACGACACCCCCGCCCTGGCGCTGGCCGACGTGGGAATGGCGATCGGTGCCGGCACGGATGTCGCCATCGAGACCGCCGATATCACGCTCATGCGCGGAGACGTGCGGGATGTATCGGCAGCTATCGCCCTTAGCAGTTCTACGATGCGCACCATCAAGCAAAACCTGTTTTGGGCCTTCTTCTACAACGTGGCACTGATCCCGATCGCGGCCGGCGTGCTGTACCCGATCTGGTCCGACGGCAGCGTCCCGGGTGTGCTACAACCAATCCTCGGCCACAACGGCGTCCTGAACCCGATCGCGGCGGCAGGGGCGATGGCGCTGAGCTCCGTGACGGTCGTGACAAATTCCCTGCGCCTGGGCCGCCGGCCGGTCCACAACAGCGACTAACCAACGGGCGGATCACCAGCCCAGGGGTCCATAACCGCAACAGGCTAACAAGCAGCAATGAGATTCCCTCTCCCGGCCGGGAGAGGCCCCAATGGTTAAGAGGTGAGGGAGAAGCCTCGTCCGGACAAGAACACCGCAGGGACGGATATCGATCCGCCCGCTTTGAGGAGAGGCGAAATGCCCAAGATCCCGTTTTTCAACAAGCACCCTGACACCGCCGTAGACCCCGTCTGCAAGATGGACGTGGACATGGGTAACCCGAACGGAGGAACCCATGAACACAATAGCGAGACCTACTACTTCTGCGGCGCTGGCTGCCGGGTCGCGTTCTCAAAAGAGCCCGCCAAGTACCTAGACCCAAACTTTGAAGGCATGCCCATGTAAGGGACTGCACCGATGACCGCACTCCGGGCGTCGGATACGATGAATAGCGTGATCGACCCGGGACACCGTAGGGGCGGGCATCGACTCGGCCGTCCTTCGAGAACCTGAGGACGCGGCCACCCCATCGCACGAGAAAAGACTTAACAAACCAAGGACGGCAACCCAACTTGACTACCCCTGACACCACACTACCCATCCTCTACACGCACCCCGAGTGCGACTTCTCCAACATGCTCAAGGAGGAGCTCGACGAAGAGGGTGTGAAGTACGAAGAGATCGACCTGAGCGTCCACGAGGACCAGTGGCCGGTGGTGGAGAATCTCACCGGCGGCGACCGCACGACGCCGGTGCTGCTCCGCAACGGAGAGGTGGAAGTCGGTTTCCACGGCATTGGCTGAAGCTTCTAACCACGCGGGAACCGTGAGTTCCCGAAAAGTATTGAGACCGGTTCAAATAATCCCTCCCCCAGCTGGAGAGAGTGCAGGGTGAGGGAGAAACCTCCCCTTCCAGAGCCACATGCATGATCGGCTACTGGATCCCCCCGACAACCCCGGAAATTGAGGGAGAACGCATGACATCAACCGGCACAACCACCCCGGCCATCGGTGATCTCGTCCCGGACTTCACCCTGCCCTCGCTGGAAAGGGTCGACGTCCAACTCTCCGACTATCGGGGCATGCGGATCGCCGTATTTATGTGGGCCTCGTGGTGAGGCTGCCGTGAACAGCTGCCGGTCTGGCAGCAAATGTACGGGGACATTACCGCTGCGGGCTCCGACGTGCTGTCGATAGCCGTCGACCTTCAGGGCCCAGACTTCCCACGCCCCTTCCACGATAAGGCGGGAGCTCAGTTCACGACGGTCGTGGACGCAGGGACCATCGTCACCCGGACATTCGGCGTACGCGCGGTACCAAACGGCGCGCTGATCGACGAGAACGGCGTGCTCCGATATGCGTTATACGGTGGGTTCGACATCCGAAAGTCGGCCACGAAGCGGTTAGTCAGCGACTTCCTGTTGAACGGCGACATGAACCTGACGAAAGACACCCCGGTACAGGGCGCCGTAGACGTCGCGAGCCTTGACCACTTCGAGCGCGGCCTTGCGCTTTATAGCTCCGGCGACCTGGAAGGCGCAGCGGCTATCTGGCGCGAGGGTATCAAGGTCGAACCCGACCACTGGAACATGCGGAAACAGCTCTGGGCCATCGAACACCCAGACCGCTTCTACGACGGCGACGTCGACTATGACTGGCAGAAGGTCCAGGTAAAAGAGGGGCACTAGCGCCCGCTCATACGCGGCTCGTAATGGCCACGGTTCGATACCTGTATCATCCGGCCCGCGGAGCCTATTTGCCCGGGGCAACCTTATCCAACGCATCGATCAGCGCCGTCCACGACAGAAGTGCGCATTTGATTCGCACCGGGAAACGGCGGACGCCCTGTAGCGCCAGGCTGTCGTCAAGCAGGTCTTGCTGCTCCTCGGACAGTTCTTCGCCCGTCATCATCGCTCGGAACGTCTCACGCAGCTCACGTAACTCTGCAGAGGACTTGCCGCGTACGATCTCCGTCAGGAGCGAACCCGCCGCCTGGCTTATCGAGCATCCCTGTCCGGTGACGCTGATCTCTGACAGCGTGTTGTCTTCCATGCCGATTTGCATGTGAATCTCGTCGCCGCAGAACGGGTTAATCGCGTCCACCTCGGACGTGGGGGTATCCAACCGATCCGTGTGCCGTGGATTTCGGTAGTGGTCCAGGAGCACTTCCTGGTAAAGCTCGTCGAGATCGCCCAGTCCCCGCTGCATCAGGCAATTCCCGCCTTCGAAAAGTAGCGTTCGGCCTCCGCCAGGCCGTCGATCAAGATATCCACTTCCGCCTCTGTGTTGTAGATGTAGAAGCTGGCCCGCGCAGCAGACCCGATACCGTGGCTACGGATGAGCGGCATCGCACAGTGGTGGCCGGTTCGGATCGCAATTCCAAGCTGGTCCAGCGCCGTGCCGAGATCGTGCGAGTGGACGGAGTCGTGCGAGAACGAGATCACAGCGCCCCTGTCATCGACCTCTCTCGGCCCAAGAACCTTGGTGCCGTTCAGCCCGGAAAACTTGTCGAGGGCGTAAGCGGTGATCTGTTGCTCGTGCTCCCAGACGTCCTCCATGCCCAGAGCAGTCAGATAATCGACCGCGGCGCCCGTCGCTATGGCGTCTGCGATGTTGGGCGTGCCCGCTTCGAACCTGTACGGCAGGTCGTTCCAGCTGGCGTCCTCGTACGTGACCTCAAGAATCATGTCACCGCCGAACATCCACGGCGGCATAACCTCCAGGAGTTCGGGCCGGCCCCACAGAACGCCGATCCCCGTGGGGCCGAGCATTTTGTGGGCCGAGAAGGCCATGAAGTCGCAATCGAGCGCCTGCACATCCACCGGCATGTGCGGCACCGACTGAGCTCCGTCCACAAGCATCACAGCGCCAACCCTGTGAGCGGCTTCCGCAAGTGCTTTGACGTCGTTCACCGTGCCGAGCACGTTTGACATGTGCGTGGCGGCGACGATCTTGGTGCGCTCGGTGATCAGTTCCGCCGCCTGCTCCATGTCCAGGCGTCCGGTCTCGGTCTCCCGAATGATCTTGAGCGTTGCGCCCTTCCGCATGGCAAGCTGCTGCCACGGCACGATGTCCGAGTGGTGCTCCATCGCCGTCGTGACGATCTCGTCACCCGCCCCGACATTGGCCTCGCCCCAGGTGTAGGCGACCAGGTTCAGCGACTCACTGGTGTTGCGCGTCCAGATAACCGACTCAGGAGATGGGGCGTTGATAAAACGCGCCACCTTGCCGCGAGCCTCTTCGTAAGCTTCGGTCGCCTCGATGCTGAGCATGTGGACGCCGCGATGGACGTTCGAGTTGTAGCGCTCGTAGTAGTCGACAAGCAACTGAATCACTTGCTTTGGCGTCTGGGACGTCGCGGCGTTGTCCAGATAGGTGAGTGTGCGTCCGTTCACCTGCCGCGCCAGTATCGGGAAGTCCGCGCGGATGGCCTGAACGTCCAGCGGCGAGCCAGATGTCCTGGGGGTCATTAGTCCGCCGCCGCCAACAACAGTGGGATCGTCTCTTCGGTCACGTTGTGGACGAATTCCTGCAGCGTCTCGACTCCGATCTCATCCTCTATTTCCGCGGCGAACCCACGCACCAGTATCACCTGGGCGGTCGCCTCGTCAATGCCGCGGGACTGCATGTAGAAGATGGCGGATGGGTCCGTGTGGCCGGCGGTCGCGCCGTGCGCGCACTTCACATCGTCTGCGTAGATCTCGAGGCTGGGCTTTGTGTCGATCTCAGCGCCATGCGACAAAACCAGGTTTAGGTCCCGCTGCTCCGCGACTGTCTTCTGGGCGTCCTTCTCGACAAGCACCCGCCCGCTGAACACGGCCCGTGAGTTCCCGGACAGCACGCCCTTGTAGAACTGGCGGCTTGAGCCGTGGGGTTTGGCGTGCGTTGTGGATATGTGGTTGTCTACCTGCTGGTCATTCGTCGTCAAATACAGACCGTGCAGCGTGCACTCAGCGCCCGGCGCGTCCAGCAGTGTGTGGAGGTCGTTCCGGCCGATCTTCGGGCCGGTAGCGTATGAAATGGAGTTAAAGACGGAGTTGTCGGACTGGTGGACGCGGGTGGTGGCGATGTGGAACGTCTCTTCGTTTTCGACAAGCACGCGATAGTGCTCGATGCCCGCCCCGGCCTCCAGGACGAACTCGGCGACCGGCGCCGTGAAGCACCCTTCATCGCCCAGGCTGACGTAGCTCTCAATCACCTTCGCCCGGGAATTGGCGCCAGCCAGCACCAGTGTCCTCGGGTAGGTCGCCCGGGAGCCGCCCGCCGTCGTCACGAACAGAAGATGGATCGGCGTATCGCCCTCGTGGTCGTCGGGTATCTGCACATATGCGCCGTCGCCCAGGAACGCCGTGTTCAACGCCGTGAACGCGCTCTCTTCGACCGCGGCATGGCGGGTTAGGTTCTCACGCAGGGGTGCGCTCTCGGCGGCGTCCGCCAGGTTCTGGACGGTAAGGCCGTCACTTGCCGAAACGTTGGACAGCGCTTCCGAGTATCGGCCGTCGACAAACGCCAGGGTCGCCCAGTCATCGCTCCATGGAGCGCAGCGTCGCATCTCCCCTGTGCTAACCGCGGTTGGCCCTTCAGATTGAAAACCGAACGTGCCGCGCTCAAGCGGGCCGAGGTCGGTGTACTTCCAGAGTTCGTTCCCGCGTCTCGCGGTCGGGAACCTGATGGAATCGAAATGATCCCACCCGCGCTGCCGCAATTCTCCCATCCAGTCCGGGACTGAACGGGATTCGGTTAGCGCCTTGAAATCGGCGGCGTATTTTTCGCCTCTAGCGGTGGCGAGCGTCATCGTTACCTTTTACCTGCTTCTCGGTATGTGGAGTACGCGTTGACAAAAAGCCGTCAGATCAATCGTCGGCGGCATTTATGAACTGCTCGTATCCGGTATTCTCGACCGCCATCGCCAGGTCCGCCCCGCCTGTCTCGACGATCCGTCCGTCCACGAGGATATGCACGACATCGGGCTTGATGTAGTTGAGCAAGCGCTGGTAGTGGGTGACGATCAGGAAGGAGCGTTCCGTACTACGCAGGTTGTTCACGCCTTCCGCCACGATGCGAAGCGCGTCCACGTCCAGGCCGGAGTCGGTCTCGTCCAGGATCGCCAGGCGCGGTTCCAGCATCTCCAGTTGGAGCATCTCGTGGCGTTTTTTCTCGCCGCCGGAGAACCCCTCGTTCAGGGAACGCTTCACTAGGTCCGGATCGATCCCAACGTCCTTGACTTTGCCGTCGAAAAGCGCCGAGAAGTTACGAACGCTCAGCGGGTCTTCTCCGGCGAACTCCCGCCTTGCGTCCAACGCCGCCTTCAGAAACTGCCAGGGCCGGACGCCCGGTATTTCGGCCGGGTACTGGAACGCCAGGAACATGCCGCGCAGTGCGCGCTGGTCCGGCACCATCTCCAGAATGTCCTCGCCGTCAAACTTCACAGATCCCGAGTTGACGACGTAGTCCGGGCGCCCCATCAAGACGTTGGCAAACGTGCTCTTGCCGCTGCCATTCGGCCCCATGATGGCGTGGACTTCGCCCGCGTTTAGGGTGAGCGAAAGGCTTTTGAGGATCTCAGCGTCTTCGGCACCGATCACCGCTGCGTGAAGGTCGGTTACTTGGAGCATCGTGGTTGTGTTGATTACCTCTTGGCAGCATCACCGCATTTGGGCGGCGACGCGTTGTCGGGAGTTGAATCCAGATTCAGGCGATATGAGAGCGGCGTACGCATCTCATATACGGAATAACGTCGGTGGGGTTACGTCTAACCAACGGCCCCTTCGAGCGAAACCTTCAACAGTTGTCCGGCCTCCATGGCGAACTCAAACGGCAGCTCTTTGATCACGTCCCGGGACCACCCGGTAATGATCATGTGGTGCGCCTCTTCCTCGGATATCCCGCGTGCCCTCAGATAGAAAAGCTGGTCGTCCGATACCTTGGAGGTAGAGGCCTCGTGCTCAAGTTGAGCTGTGGGGTTTCTGACCTCGATGTAAGGCACCGTGTGCGCTCCGCACCGGTCACCCACCAACAGCGAGTCGCACTGCGTGTGGTTAACGGCGTTCTCGGCCGTGGGCATGATCTTGACCTGCCCACGGTAGGTGTTCTGGCCCTGTCCCGCGGATATGCCCTTGGCGACGATCGTACTTTTGGTGTTCTTGCCGATGTGGATCATCTTGGTGCCGGTATCGGCCTGCTGGTGGTTGTTGGCCAGCGCCACCGAGTAGAACTCGCCGACCGAATCGTCACCCTGGAGGATGACGCTAGGGTACTTCCACGTGATCGCAGAGCCGGTCTCGACCTGAGTCCAAGATATTTTTGAGTTGGCGCCGCGGCAGATCCCGCGCTTGGTGACGAAGTTGTAAACACCACCCTCGCCTTCCTTGGTCCCGGGGAACCAGTTCTGGATGGTCGAATACTTGATCTCGCCGTCTTTGAGCGCCACTAGCTCCACGACCGCAGCGTGCAACTGGCTGGTCTTGCGGAAGGGCGCCGTGCACCCCTCCAGGTAGCTAACGTAGGCGCCCTCGTCGGCGACGATCAGGGTACGCTCAAACTGACCCGTCCCCTCCGCGTTCATACGGAAGTAGGTCATCAGCTCAATCGGGCACCGCACACCGGGGGGGATGTACGCAAACGAGCCGTCACTGAAGACGGCCGAGTTGAGCGATGCGAAAAAGTTGTCGCTGTATGGAACGACCGAGCCCAGGTACTTTTTGACGAGGTCCGGGTGGTTTTTCACCGCCTCGCTGAAGGAACAGAAGATGATCCCCAGCTTCTCCAGTTGCTCGGTGTACGTTGTGGCGACCGAGACACTGTCAAACACGGCGTCAATCGCAACCCCGGCGAGCTTTTCGCGCTCCTGCAAAGGAATGCCCAGCTTCTCAAACGTCGCCAGCATCTCGGGATCGACATCTGCCAGGCTCTTCGGCGCCTCGGTTTGCGACGATTTAGGCGCGGCGTAGTAGTAAATGTTGTCGTAGTCGATGGCCGGGTACTCGATCATCGCCCAGTCCGGCTCGCCCCGATCCTTCGTCATCTTCACCCAGTGACGGTAGGCCTGCAGCCGCCACTCAAGCAGCCACTCGGGCTCGTCCTTCTTGGCGGAGATAAGGCGAACGATGGCTTCGTTCAGGCCTTGAGGAGCGAAATCCTGTTCGACCTCAGTAACGAAGCCCCACTTGTATTCGCCACCGGAGAGATCGCTCTCTCGAGATATGGAATTGGGGGTTACCAAGCGGTGCGCCTCCGGGTATTTCGGTGCTCTTGTTTACGGTATTTTGCCGATAGTGAAAACGTAGTGTTTACGTTTGAGTCAATCGTAGCAGAATCGCGAAATATCTAATGTTGACCAAAAGGGTCAACAATAGGTTAAACACGCCACGTTGGAGTGTCAACGAATTTCGTCGTGAAGTATCCTCACGGTTCCGAATTCGGCCGGACTGATTCCCACGAACCGGACTTCCCCAGGGCGCAAGAAAAGCCACCCCCGGCAGGCGCTAGGGACGGCCCAAAGGTCTTTCGATCAGAGCTGTACTGGCCCTTCGCCTCCACGATGATCACCTTGATCTCGCTGTCGCCAGTGTTGCTGACGGTGTGCGTTCAGGGTTCGCTCCACATGATGTGGCCGTCGGAGGTTCCGCTTCCATCGAGTTGCTGGCCGGAAGTGCGATGTGCGCCTTGCCGCCCTTCAGGAAGATGACCGTCTCGGCGGTGTGGAAGCGCTCGTTATCCGTCTGGCCCGCGGGCAGTGTCATGTCCAGAACGCGCACTGCATCGTTCTCATACAGAACCGTGTAGACGTCGGGCGATACCTCTACAAGGTCGATGTAAGCCATTGTTTTCTCTTTAACCAAATGGTGCATCGTTATGCCGAACACCCCACCCCCCGCGCATACGGCAGTCGGCAGAAGGCAGTACATTTGTCCATGATTACGACGCGATCACGAGTGAGTTGCTCCGGTGACAGGTATGCCCACTTTATGGCACAAGAACATCGGACAATCGACCGATTTACGGCCGCCCGCAATGAGCTGCTGGACTTGGTCTTGCAGCGGTCGGGCGACGAACGCGTTCGCTCCGCCATAAGGCGCGTCCCACGCCATGAGTTCGTGCCCCCGGAACTGGTCGCAGACGCCTACAAAAACGTCGCGTTACCGATCGGCGATGGACAAACCATCTCGCAGCCACTGATCGTGCAGCTGAAGACGATCACGCTCCAGGTGTGTTCGAGTGATCGGATGCTGGAGATCGGCGTCGGACCGGGTACCAGGCTGCGATTCTTTCTTTGATGGCGTCAAAAGTGATCACCGTTGAACGGATCCCGCGGTTGGCCGATGGCGCATGGGCGCGATTGTTGCGCCTGGGCTTTGAAAACGTGACTGTAGTGGAGACGATCGGCGACCTGGGCTGGCCGGATGGCGCACCCTAACGACCGCATCATGGTGACCGAAGGCGCGCCCGAACTACCGCTGCCGCTCGTTGATCAGGTCGCTGGCGGCGGCCGCATTGTCGTTCCTATCGGTCTCGTCGGGCACAAGAACTGCTGCTCATGAGGAAGACCGGGGCCGGACATGAGATCGATAACCTCGGCGCCTGCGCGTTCGTTCCGGTGATCGGCCGTGACGCCTGGCCGGAGTCCGCGCCGCCGGATCGATTCGTTCCGGGCCGCGAAGCTGGTTTAAGTTCGGGATTACGGTCATCTCTGCGCTATAATCAGGCCCGCAGTTCTGCCGTACACTCACACAACTGCATCCCTTGAACAGATCAATCGTTTTTGCGCGTCAGGAGCCGAACCGAAAGTGGAGTACGAGGCCGTAATTGGGCTTGAGGTCCATGTCCAGCTCAACACGAAAAGCAAGATGTTCTGCTCGTGCGGGGCGGACTACCAGTCGGCGGAGCCAAACACCCGCGTCTGCCCGGTATGCATGGCGCTTCCCGGCGTACTTCCGGTGGTCAACATCGCCGCAGTCGAGTCCGCTATCAAAATCGGGCTCGCACTCAACTGCAGCATCTCAGAGATCACCAAGTTCGACCGCAAGAACTACCCTTACCCGGACCTTATGAAGGGGTACCAGATCTCCCAGTTTGATATGCCCATCTGCAACGAAGGATGGATGGACATCAAGCCGGAGGGCGAGCCAGACGCACACATCGGCATCACGCGTGTCCACATGGAAGAGGACGTGGCTCGCCTGACCCATATCGAGAAACCTCTGACAACACCTGGGGGGAAATCAGCCCACTCCCACACGCTCATGGACATCAACCGCGCTGGCGTACCGCTGATGGAGGTCGTGTCCGAGCCGGATATCCACAGCGCAGCTCAGGCCGAGGCTTACATCCTCAAACTCCAGAACATCATCCGTTACCTCGGCGTCGGCACGGCCAATATGGAAGAAGGCAGCTTCCGGGTCGATGCGAACGTGAGCGTCCGTCCGGTCGGGTCGGACGAACTCCGGGAGCGTGTCGAGGTCAAGAACATGAACCGAGTGCGCGCTGTTGTGCGGGCCATCGAGCACGAGATCAAACGACAACCAGAGGTCTGGGAGTCCGGTGGTCGTGTCGAGATGGAGACGCGCGGCTGGGACGATGTCGCAGGCGTCACGATCGTTCAGCGCAGCAAAGAAGAGGCGCACGACTATCGCTACTTCCCGGAGCCGGACATCCCGCCGCTTGAGATCGACCCCAGGTGGGTGGAAGAGATCACCGCCTCGCTGCCGGAGTTCGCAGACGTTCGCCAGGCGCGATTTGAGGACGAATACGACCTGAGCGAGTACGACGCTGCTTTGCTCACGGCCTCCCGCGCCACGGCCGATTACTTCGAGGCCACCGTCGGCGTCCGGGATCTGTCGGGCGAGGAGCGTGCCGCTTTCGCCAAGGAATCCGCCAACTGGGTCAACGGTGAACTGGCACGACTGCTGAACGCCCCGGAAGGCCCGTCGGAGATCAATGACACGAAGGTGAAACCCGAAGGGCTTGCATCGCTCGTAGCGATGTTCCAGGCGCGGACGATTAGCAACGCCGCCGCTCGCGAAGTGCTTGAGGAGATGTGGTCGTCCGGCGCGAACCCGGATTCGGTGGTCGCCGACCGCGGGTTGCTGAAGGTGAGCGGAACGGACGAACTTCTCCCGGTGGTGCAGGAAGTTATAGACAACAACCCGAACGCCGTAGAGGACTTCGTCGGCGGCAAAGAAACCGCCGTCAGGTTCCTAGTCGGCCAGGTAATGAAGGCCACCCGGGGGCGTGCGGACGCCGGTGTGGCGGCAGAACTGTTAACCAGAACTCTTGAGGAAGTGAAGGCCGCACGTTAACGTTGATTAACACCCCGGGCGGCCCACAGGATTCCCGATGCTCGGTCGGGCCTCAGGACACCTAATCGGGGACAGCGGAGTACCGATGAATAGCAATCTTCTAAGTTTTCTAGAAATCGTGATCGCAGTGACCCTTGCGGCGGTGATCCTCCTGCAGGTGCGCGGCTCTGGCACGACGCTGTTTGGACAGGCCGAGAGCTCGTTCCGGACCCGGCGGGGTGTCGAGCGATTCCTCTTCCGCGGCACGATAGTGCTCGCCGGCCTGTTTGCGGTGATCGCGGTCCTGACGGCTCGCTTCAACTAGGGGCCTGCCGGGCGGCTATTTTGGGGGAGGTTTATCACCGGACGCCCCCTATTTTGTTGTCGCGAAAAGACGGTAACCACCGTAGGGCGGGGCTTGCTCCGCCCGCGCCATGCCATCGATAACGTTAGCAGACAAACGCAACATTCTTGTCGCACCGGGCCGTAGGGGCGTAGGGCAATATGCCCACGTTGTGTTCGTGAACACCACTCAGACCGCACCATCGGGCGGAGCAAACCCCGCCCCTGCGACGGTCCGATCTTTTTCGCACTCCCAGCTTCCTCTCCCCTTGGGAATGGGCTCAGGTGAGGGGAACATGGTCGGATCGCAATCAGATCATGGGTCCGAGCGCGTTAGTCCGTGGAACACCGACGTTGCTGACGGATCCGGCCCTTCGTAAGCCTCAGGGCGCCGGTGTTAGTTTCACGAGGTTGTCGTGAGTATCGCGGCGCTGGCGTTCCCACGATCCCACCGCGCCCGGTTTCCCGCCTACAATGCGTCGAGTCTTTATTTCACCCGCACATCACTGGCATTAAGAGACTGGGATGACCACCACTTCCGAAACCAACGGCGCCCCTGAACTCATCATCACGGATCACGCCCACGTCCGTACGCTCCAACTGAATCGCCCGCACAAGAAGAATGCCCTGTCGCAGACGCTCGCATGGGACATCATCCGGACAATCGACGACTCAGCGGCGGACGACGATGTATGGGTGATCGCCATCACGGGGATTGATGATTGTTTCTGCTCCGGCGTGGACCTGACCCCGGTGGGTAATGCGTCCGATCGCGGGCCGATGTCAGAGATCCAATCACAGATCGACGACTTGAGCTGGGTCGGTCACTTCCCGCTGGCGATCCGACAGCGATGCGACAAGCCGGTGGTTGCGGGTCTCAACGGCGTGGCGGCCGGAGCGGGCATGGCCCTGGCGATGGCGTGCGACACCCGGCTCGCCGCCGAAAGCGCCTGGTTGTTCCCGGGTTACTCACGCATCGGCGGATCGCCAGACGGTGGGCTGTCATGGACACTGCCACAGGTTGTCGGATACGAAAAAGCGATGCGATTCCTGCTCGAGAACAAACGTGTCGATGCTGATGAAGCGCTTGCGCTCGGATTGATCGGCGAGGTCGTGCCGGACCATCAGTTCCAGGCCCGGTTTGTCGAGTACTGCCACTCCCTCACAACGATCTCGCCTATCGCCGCACGCCTGACCAAACGCGTGGTGCGCGAAGCGACCAAGATCGATATCGAGTCCCAGGTCCGGTACGAGTTACAGACCATCGGAACGGCCTTCGCGAGCGAGGACGGCAAGGAGTCCCGCCGGGCCTTCCTGGAACGCCGCACACCGAAGATCCAGGGCCGATAGTTCGCGTCAAACGCCCGCCACCCTCGCGGGACGTGTACTAACCAATGAACCTTGTCTCCATCGCGCGCACAACCCGGCCGTACATAGCAGGAAACTTGTACTTCTCGCTCGGCGTCAGCACCGCGTCCGGGTTGAGCAATTCACTGACCAGCTTCTTCCGTCATGACGCCGGCCTCGCCGAAGGCATCCTCGATTTCTTCCACGCTTTTGGCGGTAATTTTGGTTTCGGCCTAGTTGTCAATTTCATCCCGGCGATCTTCAACCAGACGTTCAAGGACACGCGTTACTTTTGGCTGACCGGGAATTTCATGATGCTGGGCATGAACGCGCTGATGCTCGGGATCCACTTCATGATCCGCACGGAAAACCCGTTCGAAGCCCGCCTCTTGCCAACTATCGCCAGCCAGGCGCTCCAAAACGCCCTGATATTCAGGCAGCCCCGCCGCACTCCCTAAACGCGACTCCAGATCGTGCCACCCGCACCATCCTCTATTGCGATCCCTGCCTCGATCAGCTCATCACGGATCGCGTCGGCGGCAGCAAAATCACGGTTCGTACGCGCCTCGGTCCGGCTGGCAAGTCGCGCCTCAACGTCCGCGTCAGACAACCCGTCTTCAGACGCCTCAGGTTCCGCCAGCGTGAGGCCCAGGACCCCGGCCAGAGACCGCATCTCCGCCTGGGCGTCGGTCAGATCGTGCCCGGCGTCGCGGCCACGGTTGATCTCGTGGGCGAGGTCAAATATCGCCGCCAGCGCCTGCGGGGTGTTCAGGTCATCTTCCATCGCCTCGACGTAACGCTCCCTGAACGGGGCCGGATTCACAGACTCACCGCTACTGCCATCGGACTCCGCGGTCGCGGCCTGCCGAAGCCGGCGAGCAGCGCGTTCCTGCGTGTGGATGTTGTCCTCGTCATAGAGCAGCGGGCTTCGGTAATGCGACGTCAGGATGTACATGCGGATGGCGTCGGCGGAGTTGCCTTCCAGCGCATCTCGAACCGTCACCAGGTTACCGAGCGACTTGCTCATCTTTGCACCATCAAGCCGGAGCAGGCCGTTGTGCATCCAGAACCGGGCGAACGGCTTGTTGCCGGTGTACGACTCGCTCTGCGTGAGCTCGTTCTCGTGGTGCGGAAACACGAGGTCCAGCCCGCCGCCGTGGATATCTATCGTCTCGCCCAGGTACTCCAACGCCATCGCGCTGCACTCGATGTGCCAGCCCGGACGTCCCTGTCCCCACGGGCTGTCCCACGCCGGTTCGCCGGGCCTCGAAGCCTTCCACAACGCAAAGTCCGGCGGCGCTTCCTTGCCCGGCTCGATCTCGTTGCGCACGCCTTCCAGCAGTTCCTCCACCGTCCGGCCGCTCAGCTTGCCGTACGCATCGTCGCTGTCGACCCTGAAGTAGACGCTGCCGCTCTCATCGGTCGCCGGATAGGCATTGCCCTTCTCGATCAGTCCCTGGATCATCTTCAAGATTCCGGGGATCTCCTGCGTCGCACGTGGATGTACCGTCGCGCGCTGCACGTTGAGATCATCCATGTCCTTGAAGAACTCTTCGATGTACTTCTCGGCGACCTCTTCGGAGCTCAGGCCCTCGTCGTTGGCCCTCGTGATGATCTTGTCATCAACGTCCGTAAAGTTCTGGACCCTGCGCACCTCATAGCCGCGAAACTCCAGATAACGGTGCAGCACGTCGAACACGATCGAGCTCAGCGCATGGCCGACGTGTGACGAGTTGGAGGCGGTGATGCCGCAGACGTACATCGTGACAGCGTCGCCTGCGGGTTCAAAGTCGCGTTTGCCGCGCGTGAGGGTACTGTAAAGCTTCATAAATACTCGTGCTTAAGGAGCGGCTCAAGTCGCCGCGCTTGTCGAGAGCGTTGCGATTGCCTGTGCAGCTATCCCTTCGCCCTGTCCGATCGCCCCTATGTGATCGGTCGATGTGATCTTGGTGTTGACTGAATCGATCGAAATTGAGAGTGTCTCTGCGATCGATTCGTTGATGCGGTTCACGTACGGAGCCAGCTTTGGTTGCTGGGCGATAATTGTAGCATCGAGATGTGCGATCACCCACCCGGCCTCACGGGCCATCCAGCCCGTCCTCTGAAGCAATTCCCGACTGTCGATACCGGCGTACGAGGCGTCGCTTGACGGGAAGTTGGAGCCAAGGTCGCCCAGCCCTGCCGCGCCGAGCACTGCGGACGCCAGAGCATGCATTAAAACATCGCCGTCCGAGTGGCCCTTAAGGTGCGCACAGTGGTCGATATCCACGCCCCCCAAACGCAACGGCCCGCCGTCCGCAAACCCGTGGCTGTCAAATCCGGCGCCCCACCTGTTTTCAGCGCCACCACCCCGGCGGCGGGCGATGATCGCCTCCGCACGGTCGATATCGTCAGGAGTGGTCAGCTTGATATTGTCTGGATGGCCTTCGAATAACCCGACCCGTCCCCCCGCCAGTTCTACAAGGCCCGCGTCATCGGTGACGTCCTGGGCGGTCCGAAGCGCCGGCAACAAGATGTCCAGACGGAAGGCCTGCGGAGTCTGGATGGCGCGCAGATTAGAGCGGTCCAGCGTCCCCGCCACATCCCCCTCCGCATTGATGCTCCTGATCGTGTCCGAAACGGGCAGTGCAGGAACCGCCGCGCCGCTTTTCTCCACTGATTCAAGCCCTCGCAGCACCATGGCCTCGTCCACAAACGGCCTCGCCCCATCGTGCACCAGCACCCAGTTCATCTGGCTTGCATCACCAGCCGTGAGCCGCTCAACGCCGTTGGCGGTCGAGTCCTGACGACGGGCCCCTCCGGTGATCACGGCCGTCACCTTATCAAACCCGGAGCTCGACACCAGTTCGTTGATCGCTCCGCGGTTGGCGTCAGAAGCGACGACGACGATAGCGCTCACGCGGTCCAGTCTTTGAAATAGCTCGAGCGAGTAGCTGATCACAGGTTTGCCAGCCAGTTCCAACAGCATCTTGTCGCCGCCCATGCGCACACCCCCGCCAGCGGCGAGGAGTACGACACCTGTATCGGTCTGATTCTGTTTTGCCCACACTTCAGGCGGCATCGACAACCCATTTCACTCTTGCATATCCGGGATAGGGACCAACCGGTACTCAGCAGGATACAGGCGTTGTCGACCCTATGATGGCCGCGAAAACGGATCAAATGACCAAATACAACTCTGGCGGAATGCAAGCCGGGAGATTCCTCGCGAGCTGGCTTCGGAATGACGATACGAGTGTCGATCGCCCACACATCGTAGGGGCGGCGCTGGCCCCTCCCACCCTTGCCAAGAACAAAAGGAGGCTGGCGTCCCGGCAGAACGCCAGCCTCTCAAATCACCCTGATCCAATACCGGGTAGTTAATCCCCGGCGACGGCGGCTTCAGGCTCACTTGCAGAATCCTGATTCGTTGCCTCGGAAACCTCCGATATCTCGTCATCATCCGAAACCGGCCGCTCGACCGCCGCGAACTTCAGACCGTCCTCGCCAAGGCTCACCTTCACGTGATCGCCCTCGGAAAACTCGCCGCTAAGGATCCTCTTGGACATCGGGTTTTCGACGAAACGCTGGATCGCACGGCGCAACGGGCGCGCCCCGTACTCCGGGTCCGCGCCTTCCCGAGCCAGCCAGCCCAGGGCGCTATCGTCCAGCTCCATCGTGACGCCCATCTCGCCCAGCCGATCGTTAACGTCCCGGGCAATCAAACGCACCACCTCGCCGAGCTGCTCTTCCGTCAGGGGGTCGAAGACGATGATGTCGTCGATCCTGTTGAGGAACTCGGGACGGAACGCGCGCTTCAGTGCCTCCTCGATATCAGTCCTCAAACGTTCCTGTTCCGGAACGCTGTCGGGCCTCGTCGCGAAGCCGATGGCGTCGCGCGACACCACTCCGGTACCAAGGTTGCTCGTCATGATTATGACCGTGTTCCGGAAGTCCACCGTCCGGCCGTTGCCGTCTGTGAGCCGACCATCCTCCAGAACTTGGAGCAGGGAGTTGAACACATCCGGGTGCGCTTTCTCGATCTCGTCGAAAAGTACGACCCGGAACGGCCTGCGACGGACCGCCTCCGTGAGCTGACCGCCCTCGCCATAGCCGATGTACCCGGGGGGTGCGCCGATCAGACGAGAGACGGTGTGCTTCTCCTGGTATTCGGACATGTCTATCCGGACCATGTTGTCCTCGTCGTCAAACATGAACTTCGCAAGCACCCGCGCCAGCTCCGTCTTCCCCACGCCCGTCGGCCCGAGGAATATGAAGCTGCCGATGGGTCGTTTCGGATCGGCGAGGCCTGAGCGTGCACGGCGTATGGCGTCCGCCAGCGCCGCTATTGCAGCCTCCTGGCCGATCACACGCTCGTGTATCCGCTCTTCCATGTGCAGGAGCCGATCCGCTTCGCCCTCGACAAGCCGTTCCACATGGATCCCCGTGCGCTCAGCAATCAGCGCTGCGATCAATTCGGATGTCACCACCATGTCGTGGGGGTGGTCTTTCTCCCACTCTCTCACCCGTTTTTCATAGTCGGTCTGAAGCATGTAACGCTCGGCCTTTTTGGTGTCCGCGATCTGGTAGTCACGACGTTCAGAAGCCGCTATCTCCTCCTCACGGAGGTTCCACACCGCGTCTTCTTCGTCACGCAGGTCGTCCGGCATCCAGTCCGACTCGATACGCAACTTGGCGGAGGCCTCGTCGATGAGGTCCACGGCCTTGTCGGGCAGGAATCGATCCGACACGTACCGACGCGCCAGTTGAACTGATGAGATCAGGGCCTCGTCAGTGATTCGCACGTGGTGGTGCTCTTCGTACCGGGGCCGGAGTGACTTCAGCATCTCGATGGCAATGTCCGTCTCAGGTTCCTCAACGAGCACCGGCGAGAACCGGCGTTCCAGTGCTTTGTCGGATTCGATGTACTTCCGGTACTCGTCCGGCGTGGTCGCACCCACGGTCTGCAGTTCCCCGCGCGCGAGCGCGGGTTTCATCAGGTTGGAGGCGTCTATGGCGCCGTCGGCGCCGCCGGCCCCTACCACCATGTGAATCTCGTCGATAAAGAGGATCGCCTCGCCCTCGGACTGCCTGACCTCGTCCATTACGGCCTTGAGCCGCTCTTCAAACTCACCCCTGAATTTTGAACCGGCGATCAGCGTGCCCATGTCCAATGCGATCAGTTTGCGGTTCTTGAGCGATTCGGGAACGTTCCCGCTCACTATCAAGTTCGCCAGCCCCTCTGCGATGGCCGTCTTGCCGACGCCGGCGTCGCCGATTAAGACGGGGTTGTTCTTGGTCCTCCGGGTAAGGGTTTGCATCACCCGTCGGATCTCCAACTCCCGTCCGACGACCGGGTCGAGGCGCCCGTCGCGCGCCAGTTGCGTTAGATCAGTGCCGTACTGATCCAACGCCTGGTAGCGCTGCTCGGCGTTTTCCGATGTGACGCGGTTACGGCCGCGGATCTCCAGCAGCGCCTGATAGATCTTCTCTTTGGTCAGATTGACCTCTTCAAAGATGCGGGCGCTGTCGCCAGACGACTCGTCCGCCACGGCCAGAAGCAGATGCTCGGCGCTTATGAACTTGTCGCGCAGCCGCTCGGCCTCCGCCCGCGCGTTGTCCAGCACCTGCTGGAGCCGCGGGGTGGCGTATATCGTCTGCGCCACCACGCCCAGCCGCGGGCTCTGGCGTAGCGCCGTTTCCACACGGTCGGCGAGCAGATCGGGGTCGACGTGCGCCTGTGACAGGATGCGCGACGGCACGCCCTGGGTGAGCTGCAACAGCGCCAGGAGGACGTGTTCTACATCCCACTGCGAGTGTCGATATTCACGCAACAGGTTCTGCGACGAAGCGATCGCCTCTCGGGCCTGTTCGGTGAAATCTGATTCTTTAAATACCATTTTCGGGAGCCCCTTTTCTCGCATACCAAACCGCTCCCGGCGGCCGGCACTGCGGTTCATTCATCCGGACCGGTTCGAAGTCCGAAACTCAGCCCTGGTCCGGTTCTGGAAGCGAACGCTGAGCCGAAGCGGCCCTGCGACGCACAAGTTCCAGCGTCAGTTCGTTTACCCGGGCTTCCAGTTGCGTTACCCGGTCCGATAGCTTCGTCATGATCTCCACCCCGGCAAGGTTCAGACCGAGGTCCTCGATCCACGTCTTGATCTGTAGAAGCCGCACGATGTCCTGCCCGGAATAGAGCCGGATGTTGCTGTCGGTTCGATGCGGCTCTATCAACCCCTGGCGCTCGTAAGTCCGGATGGTCTGCGGGTGCAGGCGGACGCGCTGGGCGACGATGGAGATGGTGAAAACAGGTTCGTATTCTGTGAAATTCACGCGTCACCCCCGGCGGCCTCGGCGTTCCTGGATTCGGACACCGGGTGTTGATCGACCCCGATCTCTGTCTCAGATGCCTCGATCTCTGGAGACTCCGCTTCTGATCCACTCGCCCGGAGGTCGCGCAGCCGTTCCAGCAAACCAACCTCTTCCTCCGTGGGCTCCCGGGGCACCGAGATCACCATCCGGGCGAGGAGATCGCCGTTGCCGCTGGCGCCGCGCCCGTGCCTTGGCATCCCCTTTCCCTTCATACGGAAGCTTCGCCCGTCCGTCGTGCCGGCCGGAACCGTCAGGGCCACCTTGCCGGTCATCGTCGGGACCTCTACCTCCCCGCCGAGGATTGCATCGAGGTACGAGATCGCAACGTCCGTCGTGAGGTCGTCATCCCTACGTGTGAACACACGATGACCGCGGACATCGACCTCGATGGTCAATTCCGTCATCTTGTCCGGCCGCACACGAATCCGGTCGCCGGGCGCAGTCCCCTTCGGGATCATGACCTCGAGCGTCCGCGGCATCTGGCTTGTGCCGGAGCCGCCGCAGTACGAGCAAAGCACTGTTCCGTCGATCCCCGATCCGCTGCACTCCCGGCATGTGGATGAGCCCTGGATGGTGATCGCCCGCTTGGATCCCGCGTACGCCTCTTCAAGCGTTATCTGCACGTTTGTGCGCAAAGACTGACGCTGGGGTCGACCGAACGCGTTGCCCCGGTTACCCGGTCCGAAGTCGCCGAAAAGGTCACCCAGGTCGAAACCGCCGAAGTCGTGACCTCCCCGGAATCCTCGACCGCCACCTCTGAAGCCATCCGGCCCACCGCTGGCGCGCATCTGCTCGGCGTGCTTCCAGTTGTCACCGAACTGATCGTAATCACGGCGCGTCTTCCGGTCCGAAAGAACCTGGTACGCCTCGTTGACTCGCTTGAAACGGGCCTCGGCATCCGGGTCATCCGAGTTCACGTCCGGGTGATAGCGGCGCGCCAGCCGCCTGTAAGCGGCCTTGACCTCTTTGTCTGCGGCGTTACGTGGGACGCCGAGTTCTATGTAGTAATCCTGTGACATGGTGAAACTTGCCGCAATTTTACTTACATAACGCTTATTAGTCAATGTAGTTTAGTGATTATAGTTCATGTAATTGATATATATCGACTCAAGGTTTTACAATGTGTGCCTATGAGGTGGTCGACAGCATCGCCTCAGAACTTAACCAAACAAGAGGTTTCCAATGACGCTACAAACATGGCGCCCGTTCGCAGAACTACGCAGGAATAACAACTTCAACACCCGCTTCGGCTTCCCCTTCGTAGGAACCCGCCCCGCCGTATCCAGGCCCCCGGGCGGAGCATGGAGAATTCCGCTGGACGTCGTCGATCAGGGCGGCGATCTGGTCATCACCGCTTCCGTACCGGGAGTCGATCCGGCCGACATCAAGGCCACCATCGACGACGGCGTGCTCGCTATCCGTGCGGACATGCCTGATGCGCCGGCAGCGACCGAATCTAAACCCGAGACCGAGTACGCGGAGTCGGAGTACCTGCGGCGCGAACGCCGGACCGGTTCCTTCTCACGAGCGATCCAGCTCCCGGACACCGTGGACCCGGAAAAAGTGACATCCAAATACGCCAACGGCGTGCTCACCGTCACCCTGCCGAAGTCCGAGGCGACGAAGGTCCGGGAAATAACCGTCAAGGTCGCCTGACCCAGACAACTCACGTGGTGGAGAGACCCCCCGGATGTAATCCTGGGGGCTCTTTTTTCATGCGCCGTCATTCCCACGCCGGAGGGAATCACGCGGTAGATGGCGTCATCGCCGCGAAGTACCACCCTCTGACCCCCTCCTACGTCAGGAGGGCAACAAAACGCGTCCTCCCTGGGGGAGGGAGGAGGTTTGGAGATGGGTCGCGTCGCGCGGTCACACACCGAAAGAATAAAAACCGTATCCAGATTCCCGACTACTCGGGAATGACGGCGATAACGGTGACATACTGTTCACAGCGCGCTAACACGCTCACACATACCCAAACGTAGCATCGCTATTTCACCCTCTCCCAAGATGCCCGATCCTTCGTCCTCCCCGATGACCGGCTGCCCGGTTTCGACAGAGCTTCCGCCCGTATTCGCCCGCCACCAGGACGCGATCGGGGGGGCCTTACGCGCCGAGTTGGAGTGCAGGACGCTCTCCATGTACGACTCGCTCCGGTATTACATGGGATGGGCGACTCCCGATGGAACCCGCTCCGACAACCCAGAGGGCAAGCGGTTGCGCCCCACCCTCTGCCTGCTTGCCTGCGAGGCCGTGGGTGGAGACCCGGCGGACGCGCTGCCCGTCGCGGTGGCGATCGAGTTCGTCCACAACTTCTCGCTCATCCACGACGACATAGAGGACGGCGACCGCACCCGCCACCATCGGCCGACGCTCTGGGTGATCTGGGGGGAGCCGATCGCCATAGTCGCCGGCAACAACCTGCTCGCGCTCGGAAATATCGCGGCTCAGAAGTTGCGTAACGTGGCCGCCGAAACGTCCGTGGCGGCCGGGCACATTCTCACCGAGCGTTACCTCTCGATGATGGAAGGCCAGTACCTGGACATCGCTTACGAGGGCCGGACCGACGTTACGGTGGGCGAGTACCTAGCGATGATCGAACGCAAGACCGGCGCCCTGATAAAGGGATCTGTTGAACTCGGCGCGCTAGTCGGGTCTGGAGGCTCCGGCGAAATAGTCGACGGGCTGCGGGCGGTCGGCGACGACCTCGGTCGTATCTACCAGATCCGTGACGACGTGCTCGGCGTCTGGGGCGGGCCCGCCCTTGGCAAGCCCATAGGCTCGGACATCACCCGCAAGAAAAACTCTTTGCCGGTCGTCCACGTACTAGAACATGTTAGTGATGTCGAGCAACGTGAGCTTCAACGGATCTACGCTGGGGACGAGATCGGCGCCAGCGATGTCGAGCGGGTACTGGAAATGATGGATCACCTCGGGACACAACGGTGGTGCCAGAAGCAGGCCGAGACGCGCTGGAACCGGGCGCGGAACCGCCTGGGATCTTTGAGACTGAGCCCCGACGCGACGCGAGATTTCCTTGAACTCGGTGAGTATCTGCTGGTACGGGAAGCCTGATGACCCTCGCCCTGGTCGCCGCCCGTAAAGAAGAGCTTGCCGCGGTGCTTCGCATCGGCGCATGGCCACCGTGGCGCCGGCGGAGCGAAAGCGCTTGGAGGCAGCGTCGTGCTCCGGAGGGTGCGCTCGCTTTCCAGCGCCGTGATCACATGGTAGCCGCCATTTTGACCGGAGCGGGCCGCGAGCAAACGGAGCGCGCTATGTCTTGGCTGCTAGAGTCTGAGAAACCGGAGTCCATACTGTCTCTCGGGTTCGCCGGCGCCTGCACCCCCAACCTTGATATCGGTGATCTAGTCTTGGCGACAAGCCTCCATCACATAGCGGGTAACCCCTTCGACTGGGACCCGGATTCGCTGGAGAGGGCGCCCGAATCCCCTGAATTCCCGGAGTCCCCGGAATTCAGGGAATCCAAGAAATACGAGGACCTCACGGCGGACGGCAACATGCTTGAATACGTGCGCACCGCGGTCGAAATGAACGGCATCGACTTCATGTCCTCGCCTACCCTCACCGTCGACTCACTCGTACGAACGTCTGGCCTGTCGGCCTGGCTCGGGGAAACGTACGGGGTGTCGTCGGTAGACAGGGAAAGTTACTGGGTGTCGACCGCGGCGGCGAGCGCCGGAGTGCCCTGTTTGAGCGTCCGCTCCATCGCCTACAGTGTGAACGAAACGCTCCCGGAGATCGCAGCCCAGCTCCCCGATACCCCGTCCGGTGGAAGGTTCGCGCCTGTCCTGAGGCACGGAGCGAGACACCCGAGGGACGTCTGGCGCTACATCCGTGCCTTGCGCACCGCCCGGAACGCCGTGGCCACCCTCACGGCCGTATTGACTGGGAACGGAGGCCTGGCCGACGGCACGAAGCCCTGATCATGTTTCTTCAATCATCCCGGGCATGCCCGAAAATGGGTATCCGCTCACATTCGGCGCTGACGCCGCCCCGGGAATCGGCTAAATTGGGCTTCATATGTCATCCGATGTCTGCCCGGTCCGATATGGGTCTCGGGCAATGAGCCAGATCATCTCCGCCGGAAAGGTCACGTTTTGAGGACGATCACAAAGTGCCTCAATGTGAAATCGACCCGAGCTCCCGAGTTCGTCGACATCACGGAACTCGTTGGAGCAGCTGTCGGTGAGTCGGAAGTGGACTCCGGGATCGCGGTCGTTTTTTCCCGCCACACGACGGCGGCGATCAAGATCAACGAAAACGAGCCCTTGCTCATCAAAGACATGGAGCACTTCCTCAGCACCCTCGCTCCACAGGACTCCTACTACGGGCACAACGATTTCACCATCCGCACCGTGCACATGCATGAAGACGAGTGCCCCAACGGACATGCGCACTGCCAACACCTGACGCTCGGCAACAGCGAGATGATCCCCATCGTCGATGGAGAGCTGGCCCTTGGAAACTGGCAACGCGTTTTCCTCGTCGAGTTGGACATCCCCAAGAACCGGGAGGTCCTCGTTCAGGTAATGGGCGAGTAACCCGGCAGATCCCGGCAGCTTCTGGCGAATGGACAGGAACGATGGTCCTGAAAACGCAACGTGATGAGTTGCTCACGGCCGCGCTTGAGATGGACCGGCTCGGGCTCGTGTCCGGCATCAGCGGAAACGCCAGCGTCCGAATAGGCCCGACCCCGGACGATATCGCCTTCCTGATAACCCCCGCCGCTCTGCCCTATCCGACGATGACCCCTGAACAACTGGTGGCTGTAAATAGCAATCTTGAACCGATCGACGGTAGCGGCGTGCCGTCTTCTGAATCACTGCTCCATCTCGCCATCTACCGGGCGAGGCCAGACGTGGGCGCCGTGATGCACACACACTCCGTCTAAGCCACGGCGCTCGAGGTGGCGCGAGTACCGCTCCCACCGATCGTGGACGAACTTGTCGTGTATGTCGGCGGTCAGGTTGAGGTCGCTAAACACGAATTCCCGGGCACCTAGGCCCTGACCCAGGCCGGCGTGGATGCGCTCGGCGACCCGTGAGCCATCCTGATCCCGCACCACGGCATGTTCGCCGTCGCCGACACGGCGATGGAGGCGTTACGCGTCTGCGCGCTGGTGGAGCACGTGGCGCAGGTCTACATAAACGCGAAGGCGATCGGCGGAGTGAAAGAAGTGCCAAGTAAATCGTCCGAAGCGGGGCGCCGCATGTATCTGAAACGCACCCGGCCAGAGGCCAAAAATGACATCAGCGACGCCGGTTAATGTGGTGATCGACACCGACCCCGGGGTGGACGATTTCCTGGCGATAGCGCTCGCATTGAACTCCCCGGAGATAGCCATCGACACCTTCACGACGACCAGCGGAAACGCCGCGCTAAGGCATACCAATGCCAACACGCTGCGGATACTGGAGGCGCTGAATCGAAATCCCCGTTCACAGAGGGGCGCAGCGCCCGCTGGCCGGCAGTTTCGGCGATGCGGAGGACGTACACGGGGCGGGCGGGCTCCCGATAACTCTGCCGACGCCGGCCATACGCCCTCGGAAAGAACACGCCGTCGAATACCTTGGCGGGGGCGCCTGAAAGACGGCCCGCCCGTGGCTCTGATAGCGCTTGGACCGCCCACGAACATCGCCCGGCTCTTCCGGGGTCACCCCGGCTCGGCAAAGTCCGTCGATTGCGTGGTGCTCATGGGAGGCGCAGTAGACGTCCCCGGGAACGTGACCTCGCACGCCGAGTTCAATATGTGGTCAGACCCGGAAGCCACCGCCCTGGTTTTTGAGTGCGGCGTGCCGGTGACGATGGTGGGGAGCAACGTGTGCAATCGTGTCCGCGCGTTCGCCGGCGAGACGCCGAAACCGGCCAGTGCGGTTATACAAAGGCTCACCGAGGCGCAGTTCGGGGCGGCGAATCACCCTCTACGATCCCCTCACAGTGATATCGGTCGCACGGCTGGAGATCGTCAAGCTAGAACGCCTCGCCATCTCGGTGGACGGATCCAACGGCCCGGACCGGGCACGCACGAGCCGCGATCCAGGCGGGGCGATGATCGATGTGGCGACCGTTGTAGGCGTTGAGGCCGCGCTTAAGCTGTTCACCGACCGCGTGATGCGCGGGCGGGAGTGAAACGCGGACCGATAACACGGCGCTCTCACGACGCCAAGTATTCACAGGAATATCCTGTTTCCGCGATAAACAGCGCACGTATCGCCAATCGTGTACCCACGGTAACACCACCGCCCTCGGGAAATCGTCGCAACGATGGCGGGTGGTTCGCTGGCGGTATTTCGCCTGTGTAGCGGTAAAATGAATTTATCCGCCGGGGCAACCGGGACTATTACGATGGTTGTCTGGAGCATCCGAACTCGATCGCACCGGTTACGGGAGAGTCAATGACCACGAAAGCAATGGAGATGGTTGACCGAGAGATCTGCAACGTCATCCAGTCTGATTTCCCCCTGGTAGAACGCCCTTTCCTCAAGATCGCTGAAAATCTCGGTGTCAGCGAAGACGAGGTGATGGAACGGATCATCGAGCTCAAGCGCAAGAACGTCGTGCGCCAGATCGGCGCTATTTTCGACACCCGGCGGCTCGGCTACAAGACGACACTCGTCGCCATGCGCATTCCGGACGAGTCGCTGGACGCCGCCGCACAGATCATCAACCGCCACCCCGGCGTCAGCCACAACTACGCGCGTGACGGCCGGTTCAATCTCTGGTTCACCCTCGCCGTCTCTCCGTTTGAGGACCTTGATCAGACCCTGGACCGGATGGCGAAAGAGACCGGCGCCGAAGCTACACGCAAGATGCCGACTATCAGGTTCTTCAAGATCGGCGTCAATTTTGACATGTTGAAGGAAGAGTCGGACGCCACCCAATATTTCAAGCTCGACGAGTCCAATCAGCCCCCGGCCGAAACCCAGAAATACGCGCCAAGAATCGACGCCGACTGGAACACCGCCCAAGAACTGAGCGATTTTGACATCGCCTTTGTCAGAGAGATGCAGGAGGACGTGCAAATCATCTCCGAGCCGTTCAAAAGGATGTGTGAAAAGCTGGGAGTGGACATCGACGGGTTGTTCGCACATGCGGAAGACATGGTGGGACGGAAGCTGATGAGACGTTTCTCCGCCGTCCTACACCACCGCCGGGCCGGGTTCGGTGCCAACGCTATGGGCGTGTGGAACGTCCCGGAAGAGCGATCTGAAGAGGTCGGCAACCTGATGGCGGAGGCCCGCTCCGTGACCCACTGTTATGAACGGCCGCGCTTCCCTGACTGGAAGTACTCCCACTTCACCATGCTCCACGCAACGACTCGGGAGGGCTGCGAGGAGCTTGCGAAAGAGATCTCAGACAACACCGGCATCACCGACTATCAGCTTCTCTACTCCACCCGTGAATACAAGAAGACCCGCGTCCGTTACTTCGTGGACGAATAGACCGAAGACCCATCCGGCAGACTCATCACCACCTAATCAACCGCTCCAGCATTATCCCCTGAAGGAGAAATTTGTGCCCGCGTACTACCCCATTTTTGTAGATATTCGTGACCGAAAATGCATCGTTTTCGGCGGTAATAGCGAGGGCGAACGCAAGGTTCGATATCTACTGGATTGCGGAGGAGAGGTGACGCTGTTCAGCCCTGAAGATGAGGCCCTGCCGGGACTCGCCGAGCTGGCGTCTGAAGGAAAGATCACCTGGGAGCGCCGCAAGTACCAGTCGGGCGACATCGCCGGGGCGTGGATCGTGATCGTGGCGGACACCTCTTCGGAAGAAACCAACAACGCCATCGAAGCGGAATCACGGGACCGAAACGTCCTGTGTAATGTGATGGACGTTACACCGCTCTGCAACTTCATAGCTCCGGCCATCATCCACCGCCAGGACGTAACCGTCGCCGTATCGACCGCTGGCTCCAGCCCAGCGCTTGCACGGCGACTGCGGGAACGGATGACCGACCAGGACTACTGCCAGTGCCTGCGCTGGGCGGATATCGGCCCGATGCTCGCCGATGTGCGCGTGGAGGTGCGGGGCAGGAAACTGCCCGTGGCGCCGGACGACTGGGCGGAATCGATCACGAACCAGATACTTGAGCAGTTCGAGTCCGGTGATAAAGACGGCGCACGGGCCATGCTGGTTTCCGCTCTTGAAGAGAAGGCATCAAACTAGCCTGTGAACCCTGCTGAGAATCTTCGACTACCCAGACACATCCCGTGAATATCTCGACGGAAATATCAAATGAGCGGCAGTAAACCGTCACGCGTCCGAGTCGGTACCCGTGCAAGTGATCTCGCCGTCATCCAGACCGGTCTGGTCGTATCTTTGCTGCGCGAGGCACATCCCGATATCGAGTTCGCTCTCGTCCGTATCAGCACGGCGGGTGATCGCGACAAGCGATCAGCGCTTGAGGCCGTTGGCGTCTCCATCTTCGTGAGGGAGCTTGAGGCGGCGCTGGAGGATGGGCGGGCCGATATCGCCATCCACAGCCTAAAGGACATGCCGTCGGAGCTACCGAAAGGGTTCACGCTGGCGGCGCTTCCAGAACGGGGCGATCCTCGAGACGTACTGATAAGCCGCTTCGGCGGCGGCGTGACCGGCCTCCCGCCCGGTGCACGTATTGGAACCAGCAGCCCGCGACGCGCTACGCAGTTGCGCACTGTGCGTCCTGACATAGAGATACTTCCGATACGCGGCAACGTCAATACCCGCATGACCAAGGCACTCGGCGGGGATGAGACCGGCTACGACGGAACAATCATCGCCGCAGCAGGCCTCGACCGGATGGGCCGGTTGTCGGAAGTGTCCGAGATCCTGAATCCAAACGATTTCGTTCCAGCCTCCGGTCAGGGAACGCTTGCCGTCGAGACCCTGACTTCAAACACCGCCCTGACCGAGATCGTCTCGGCCGTCGATCATGCCCCGACCCGGGCAGTTTCGTCCGCCGAGAGGGCCTTCCTGGCCCGCCTCGGAGCCGGATGCGCCACGGCGACGGCGGCGTACGCCACGCTGGACGGCGACCAGATGGCACTGCGCTGCTTCGCCGCTTCGCCGACGGGACACCGCTCGATGACGCAGACGCACTCCGGTGATGTTGCGGAAGCCGCCAGCATCGGAAGCGCGCTCGCAGACGACATGATCAAGAACGGCGCACTGGAGTTGATCCGTGGTTAAGGACGCGCCCGGCGCGGGCTTCGTATCACTGGTCGGCGCGGGCCCCGGCGACCCCGGCCTCATCACCGTTAAGGCCTTGCACTCCCTCCGGACCGCGGACGCGATCGTGTACGATCGCCTGTCCGATCCCGGCCTGCTTGCACAGGCACGTCCGGACGCGGAGATGTTCGACGCCGGAAAAGGTCCGGGCGACGTGCGCATGACGCAGGATCAGATCAACGCCCTGCTGGTGGAGCTGTCATCGGCCGGAAAGTCGGTATGTCGACTCAAAGGCGGCGACCCATTCGTTTTCGGACGCGGCGGCGAAGAGGCGCTGGCGCTTTCGGCTGAAGGACTTACGTTTGAGATCGTCCCTGGCGTCACCTCTTCCATTGCGGCGGCGGCATACGCTGGCATCCCGATAACGCACCGCGCCATCTCGACCTCGTTCACGGTCGTCACCGGCAGCGAGGATCCGGCAAAACCGGATTCACAGATCAACTGGGGCGCGCTCGCCGCGCTGCCGGGGACGCTGGTGTTTCTCATGGGCTGGCGGGCGCTCCCGGCGATAACCCATGAACTGATCTCACGGGGCGCATCACCGGACCGGCTGGCGGCGCTCGTGCAGTGGGGCACAACACCGAAACAGCGCTCCGTAACCGGCACGTTGGCGAACATCGCAGAGGTCGGAAAAGCGGCTGGATTGGGATCGCCGGTCGCCGTGATCGTCGGCGACGTGGTCGGGTTGCGGGATGGCATCGCGTGGTTCGACAACAAGCCGCTATTTGGCAAACGCGTACTCATCACCCGCACCCGCTCTCAGGTGTCACGGCTCCGCACTGAGCTCGAAAGCGCAGGCGCGTGGTGCGTGGAGTTCCCGGCAATCAGCATCGTCCCGGTGGCGGATCCTGCGGCCCTGGACGAGGCGCTGAACCGGCTATCCGAATACGACTGGTTGACCATCGCGAGCGGCAACGGTGCACGGGGGCTACGCGCCCGCATGGATGCGCTTGGGCTGGACGGACGATCCTTTGCCGATGTGAAGATTGCGGCGGTCGGCCCCGCCACCGGGGTGACCGTTCGGGAACAATTAGGCGTCACGCCCGATCTCGTCCCCGAGGAGTACGTGTCCGACGCCGTCCTCCGGGAAATGAAGGCGCTAGGTATGGACGGAAAGCGAGTGCTCGTCGTCGGGTCGGACATCGGCCGTGATGTGCTGCCGGACGGGCTTACAGAGCTGGGCGCAACGGTCGACCGTGTTAACGGATACGAGACGCATAGGCCTGACAATTCCGGCGATCAGGTAGCCGCGGCCTTCTCGGATCCGGGCGTCGATATCACTACCTTCACCAGTTCGTCCGGTGTGGACAACCTGGTGGAGCTGGCGGGCGGGCCTGACCTCATCAACGGGACCGTGACCGCCGCAATGGGCCCGATCACTGCGGAACGCGCACGTGGGCGAGGGCTTAGAGTGGACGTCGTGGCGCCGGAGCGGACGATGAAGTCGCTGGCAGGAGCCATCGTTGAGTATTTCACAAACGGAGAATCAGATGCCCGATAACGGGATACCGCTCTTCGCCCGATACCGCCGGCTGCGCTCATCGGCCAACCTCCGACGACTTATCGGCGAGACCCGGGTGAGCGTCGACGATTTCATCTATCCGCTCTTCATCACCGCCGGCCAGAACGTCAAGGCCGAAATCCCGCCGATGCCCGACTGCTACCAACTGTCGGTAGACCGTCTGTCCGAGGAACTGGACGAGATCGAGGCGCTCGGGATCCCCGGCGTGCTACTTTTTGGACTTCCCGCCGAAAAAGACCCCGTAGGCTCGGACGCGTACGCCGATAATGGAATCATCCAGCAGGCTGTCCGGGAGGCCAAGCGGACCCACCCGGATCTGCTCGTCATCACCGACGTTTGCCTGTGCGAGTACACGGACCTCGGCCACTGCGGAGTCGTGCTCGAGAACGGCACCGTCGACAACGACGCCACGATTGATCTGCTGGCAAAAGAGGCTGTCTCGCACGCCCGTGCGGGTGCAGATCTGGTCGCGCCGTCCTCAATGATGGACGGCCAGATCGCCGCGCTCCGCACCGGGCTAGACGGCGCCGGGTTCCTGAACATGCCCATCATGGCGTACGCCGCAAAGTACTCATCGGCGTTGTTCGGCCCGTTCCGCGTCGCCGCGGACTCCGCCCCGGAGTTCGGCGATCGACGCAGCTACCAGATGGACCCGGGTAACTCCAGAGAAGCGATGCTTGAGGTGCAGTCAGACATCGACCAGGGCGCCGACATCGTAATGGTGAAACCGGCGCTGGCATACCTGGACGTGATCCGGGAGGCGAGGCGCATCACGGACCTGCCGGTCGCCGCCTACAACGTGAGCGGCGAGTACGCGATGGTGAAGGCCGCAGCCGCAAACGAATGGCTGGACGGCCAGCGCGTGGCGATGGAAGTGCTTGGCTCGATAAAACGCGCTGGCGCCGACATCATCATCACCTACCACGCCAAAGAGGCCGCCCGCTGGCTGGCCTAACTGACCCGGTCGTCTGAACTCGCTCGTGTGATCGTGGGCAGCCCGTAGTACATTCAGCTTGCTGTCGTGATTCCTAATATGACCGAAGGGAATTGGCCTGCATGGCGACGCCAAAAACCATCACGATCCTCGGCGGCGGTGTCGGCGGTCTCGTAACCGCCCGAGAACTGCGAAAACGCCTCGGTAAAGAGCACAGGATCGTGCTGGTGGACCGCGAGGCCCGCCACGTCTTCTCCCCATCGTTCCTGTGGCTCATGGTCGGCAAACGACGGCCCGAGCAAGTCTGGCGCGACCTTTCCCGACTGTCCCGAAAGGGCATCGAAGTAGTTCACCGCGATGTGACCGCCATCGACCCCGAAACGCGCACCGTTGAGGTAGACGGCTGGTCGATAGAGAGCGATTACCTGGTCATATCGCTGGGCGCTGACTTGAAGCCAGATCTGGTCCCCGGGTTAGCGGACGCGGGGCACAACCTGTACACACTGGAGGGCGCGACCGAGATCAGCGAGTCACGTGAAGGCTGGAAGCACGGTCGGTTGGTGGTGCTGGTCGCCTCGATGCCATTCAAGTGTCCGGCCGCGCCGTACGAGGCTGCGATGCTGCTGGAGGACGACCTCCGTAGCCGTGGTGTGCGTGACGATTTTGAGGTCACGTTGTTCAGCCCGGAACCCGGACCGATGGGCGTCACCGGCCCGGAGAACTCGGCCGCGGTACGGGAGATGGTCGAGAGCAGAGGAATCGAATACCGGCCGCAACACAAGGTCGAATCGGTCGACCCCAACGCCCGCACCCTGCGGTTCGAGGACGGTACCGAAGAGTCGTTCGATCATCTGGTCTACATCCCACCTCACGTCGCGCCAAACGTGGTCGTAAACGCCGGGCTCACGGGCGAATCCGGATGGGTGCCCGTGGACCGCAGCAGCCTTCAGATGTCGTTTGAAAACGTCTACGCCATCGGCGATATCACGGCCATACCGCTGGCGTTGGGCCTGCACTTGCCGAAGGCAGGGACCTTCGCCCTGTCACAGGCCCGTGCGGTGGCGAAGACCATTGCGGCCGAAGTCAACGAGAAGGGCGATCCCGGGGTGTTCAACGGCCACGGCGAGTGCTTCATCGAGAGCGGACAGGGCAAAGCGGGCATCGGCGCAGGCAACTTCTACGCCGAACCAAAGCCAACGATCAAGATACGAAAACCGCGCCGTATATGGCACTGGGCGAAAGTTTGGTTCGAAAAACGCTGGTTCCCCAAGTGGGCGTGACACCCAGGCCCACGCACACAAAAGTCATCCCGAGCGAACCGAGGGGCCTTCTCCGCGACCACATCCAACAAACACACCCCAGACCCCGGGACCTCACCTCAACCTTCTCCCGCCTGGAGAGGGGCAAAGACAAGCGCTGCCGGTGTTCCTGGAGTGCCACCTGCGTGGGGACGGCGGTATGAAGCACGTATCCCCTAATCATTCGCGGGTTGCGGTTCCGCCTCCACGATTGACCCAACAGCGGCGTCATATCGCTCCGCTGCGTTGGCCACCATCAACTCGATATCTTCTGCAAGCGCGTATCGGCCAGCCGCCAGCCGCTCCGCCACCGCACGCACCCGTGCCAGGTAATCATCCCGACCTTCGTACCGTTCCTCGATAGACAGACGGGTATCCCCGCTTTGCTCGCGTTCCGCTCGCGTCGAAGCAAAGAATGCAGTCGTCCCCTGCATCGGGACAACCTGCTCCGGCGAGCCCGTCTCCGGAGCACGCGGGTTCCAGCCGGTGTGTGTGCCGACAGGGACCTCGATATCGGGCAACCGAATCCCACCGATCTCGTTGCCGTCCGCATCCACGGCGGACACATGCGACGGGTAGTAGTCACCCTCGACCGCCGGGTACACGCCAATCCCTTCAGCGCTGCGTGCTCCGAGATCAACGGTGCGCAGGTAGAACAACCGGTCAACATCCGGAACCAACACACCCGGAATACCCCTGAACGTCTCGAGTACAACCGAGCGTTTCGCGGCGCTACCGTCGCTAAGGCGGGGGTGCATGCTTGGCGGCGGCTCGATACCCTCCATCACCCAGCGGTCCAGGTTCACCAGCGAGGCCCGGAGGAGCGGCGAGTAGTCGGTCACATTGAGCTCGTGGCGGGCGCCCGAACCGTCGTTGGCGTTGGTGCGCGACTGCCCCAGGTGGCCGGGTCCGTGCTGCGTGCTGGCGAACAGGTAACTGCGGCTCCCCGGTGCTTCCGGTAAATCGACGTTCGCCGCCGTGTCGATATGCGCCAGCACGCCATCACCACGCCAGTACTCCGCCGAGCTGTTGGTGTAGATGACCTTCGGCACGGCGTTCGCCGCCCGTAACGTGTCCAGCAACCCGCCCGACTCTTCGGTCAACGTGTCGTTGCTCGGTAGATCGGCAAACGGGAACACGTGCCCCCAGATCGGTGTCGACTGGTTGGACGGCTGTGCGAAGCGATGGTTGAACGCGCCCCGTCGTGCCCCCGCCACGTGTGGGAGGATGCCCTCGTAGGCGATCTCCCCGTCCTCAGTGGTGTTCAATCCCAGGTGCATGAAGTGGCGCAGGAATCGGCCTGTCTGGGACACGCCCCACGCGTAAACGGCCTCGAACTTCCCGGGCGTCGGGTTGTGGTCAGAGGGTGCCCGCAGGAAAGGAGCGACGTCACGCAGCGCGATGAGTCCTGCACCGCCTATGGGAGCGCTGTTCGTCTCGTATACGACGTAGTAGATCTTGCCAGGCTCGAAGCCGCCCTTCATGTAGATGTGTGTATGACTCGGCTCCACGCCGGACGCTGTTTCCTGCGCGAAACTCCAGTCCTCACGCGGCACGACCGTGTCTTCATCGTCCTCCCAGTCGCGCACGTAAAGAACGGGGGTCGGGTCGTCTAGACTCACAATCGGCAACGGCGTGTGGATGCCGCGGTCCGACAGTTGATAGGTGGTCCGACGGTCGTTGATCCTGATCTCAACGATCGTCTGCCCGTTAACGCCCTCCGCAAACGGCGGGTTGAGCCCCATCATCGAATCCGACTGCGTGACGTCCCACTGCCAACCGATCGACGCCACGGTGTAGCCCTGGTTGAACAGGAAACCGTCGCCCGGGTGCGCTATCCGGGATACAGGTGCGGAGGCGGGGGCGCGGTTGAACACGGGCACCATGCGGCGGCGGCCGCGGTTCGGCAGCTCTACAAGAGCCCGACCGTTGCCACGCGCCGGATCCACCGGGACAACCACCGAAAAGTCGGCCGTAAACCGGACTCGCCCCTCTGAATCCCGGGTAGCCCTGTCCAGATCCACAATGCCGCGATTGCCGGTGTGCTCCGGGTCCACGGCAAAGGTCAGCAGCCCGTCAACCTGCTCATACGCCCCGACGTCGTCAAACAACGCACCACCGGCATACGGCTCTCGGCCGGTAACCCTGAAATCAACGACAGCCATCGCTGCACCTCGCTGTGGCCCGAGTACAGGCAGGAAGGATCAAGTACGAACGAGGGCAATATACGCCAGGCGCCGGGGGGCGCAAACCCGTAAGGGTGGCGCTTGCCCAGCCCGTCATGCCATTAACCCACTACTATGAAAAGTCGTTCAGAGCCGAGGCGAAGAATCTCGCCACGAATAGAGCGCAAGAACGTTCAACGTCGAAGCCCGGTCCGCTCGGCAAGATTCTTCGTCGCAAGCTCCTCAAATTGACTTTCCCCCGGGACGCCGTTTTACGCCGTAGCCCTCTACCCGTGCGCGCCCAGCTTCCGTTCCACTGCCTCCTGCGCCACCGGGCTGATCACCTGCTCGATGTTGACGTTCAGGAGCGCCGGTTTTCCCTGCGCAAACGCCCGCGTCATCGCGCCGTCCAGGTCCGCCGCATGCTCCACGTTCTCGGCGTAGGCGCCCAGCCCATCGGCCACCTTATCCCAGCGCGTCGGCAAAAGATCGGTCCACACCGGACGGCCGTACAGGCCCTTCTGGATCTGCCAGTCGATGCCCCAGATGCTGTTGTTCCCGAGGATCGTGACGACCGGCAGGTTGTGCCGAACCATAGTGTCGATCTCCAGCCCGTGGAATCCAAACGAACCGTCGCCGGTCACGCACACCACGCGGTGGTTTGGAAGTGCGACCTGCAGCCCCATCGCGTAAGGCATGTTGATACCGATCATGCCGAAGCTGCTGACGTAAAGCCAGCGCTCGGACTTCCGTGCCGGGACTGACGCCCTGAAGAAGTGCGCATAGTCACCGCCATCGAACACCATCGGCGTATCCGCAGTAATGTGCTTCTGAAGCGTCTCCGATACGAACATGGGGTGCGCCGGGTCCGCTTCAACGGCCAGTTCAGAGAGTTCTGCCTGATGCTTTTCTCGTTCGTCCTGAAGCGACTTGTTCCAGACGCTGAAGGATGGCCAAGACACCTTTGCCGCGACGTCCGTCATCTGGTCAATGACGGGTCCGACATCGCCAAGAATGGCGACGTCCACACTTCGGGATGTGCCCAGATGGTGTGGAGACGGGTCAACCGAGATCCGCTTGACGCCTTCGGCGAAAGGCGGCGTGCCGCCAAATCCCCAGGTGTAGTCAAGCTGCTGACCGAGGAACAGAACGGCGTCGGCCTCCCGCACACGGGCGACGGCCTTGTTCAATGGCAGGTAGCCAAATCCGATCGACAGTTCATGGTCGTCCGAGATCAGGCCGCGAGCACTGTCCGTAGTCGTGACCGGAACGCCCATCGTCTCGACCAAGCGCTGAAGTTTCTCCGGCAGTGCGGTGGCCCCCGCGCCCGTACCGGCGATGATCATAGGCCGCTCTGAGTTCTTGAGGATATCGATGGCCGCAGCAATCTGGCCGGGGTCGCCCGCCACGGTCAATGGCATCGTGTTCTCGCCAATGCCGTAGCGCTCCAAGACATCGTCGTCGACCATCGCTTCTTGCAGGTCTTGCGGGATGGTCAGGTGGACCGGGCCGCGCTTCCCACTCATGGCGGTCCGGACCGCCAAGTTGACGAATTCAGGTATGCGTTCGGCGCTCGGGATCTGCCACGCGCCCTTGGTGATCGGGGCGGCAACTCCGACCTGGTCGAACTCTTGCATCGCTCCACGTCCCAGGTTTCTTGAGTCGGACGCGCCGGCGATGTTGATGATTGGCGCCTGCGAGTGCATGGCGTTGGCAAGCCCGGGCAGGGCGTTGGCGTGGCCGGGCGTCGTGGACAACACCACGCCAGGGCGGCGTAGCGTACGGGCGTACGCGTCGGCGGCGTGAGAAGCGGCACCCTCGTGCCGGGTGTCGATCATCCTGAACGGCTCGTCGACGAGAATGTCCAGCAGGTGGAGGAAATGGTCCCCGGCGATGCCAAACAGGGTATCAATGCCGTGCGCCTGAAGGGATCTGGCTAACAGAAGACTGCCGGAGATTTTCGCCATTTATCGTTCCTGCCCTGGGGTCATATCTCGAAGTAACCGGCCGATTATGCCGTGTGCTTTTTAGCGAACGTGAGAATAGCACAGCCAGCTACGATTTCCGTAACCGGATGTCACTCTTTGGGACGAGCTTCAGAGAGTGACATCCGCCCCTTCCCTGTGACGATATCGGCAAATAAACTTCCGCGCATCTGGCCGGGTACCGGTGCCGCCGGAAACCGGTCACCGCAAGTAGTGAGCAACCAAGATGGTGACGAAGACGACGACGTCCAATCAACTTGCCACCGGACCGGTCACATCCTCGCTGATACGTGACTTCCCGGTCAGCGAACGCCCGCGTGAACGGTTGCGGCATTACAGCGCCGGGCAGCTCAGCAACGCGGAGTTACTGGCGATCCTGTTCCGCACCGGCACGCAGGGTGAGAACGTTTTGGCGATGGCGAGCCAGATCCTAGCGAAATTTGAAGGGCTGGCCACGCTCTCCCGGACAAGTTTCGACGAGCTGTGCGCCGAAAAAGGTCTGTCTGCGGCAAAGGTCTGCCCGGTGCTCGCGGCGCTGGAACTGGGGCGACAGGCCTCCTCGCTCTCGCCGGAAGACCGCGTGGTGATCTCGTCTCCCAAAGATATCGCCAACCTATTTATGGCCGAGATGTCGTTACTTGAACGGGAGGAATTGCGCGTGCTCCTGCTGAACACCGAGAATCAGGTGCTGGGCATGGAACGGCTCTACCGGGGAAGCGTGAATTCGGGATTGGTGCGCCGGGCTGAGGTGTCCGTCGCAGCCGTGAAACGTACATGCCCGCGATCGCCATCGTGCACAATCACCCGTCCAGCGATCCGAGCCCGAGCCCGGAAAACGTGTCGATGACGGCACGGTTGATTGAGGTCGAGGATTTACCGGATACCGAGGTGCTTGACCATGTCGTGATCGGGGTGCAGCGGTCTGTCAGCCTGAAGGAGCGCAAGCTGGGATTCGAGTAAGACCGGCGCGGGCGTATTGCTATACGCCCCTGCGGAGTCATACCCCCTCTCCCGGTGAGACGGGTTCGACGGACGGATGCCAATCCGCCCCTACATAGTCGTCGTCGCACAATAGACCTGTGCTAGGGTCGCGAAGCCGTTCCACAAGCGACTAGCTCGGAGAGCATATGGCGACCGTCATCGACTTCAACTGCGACCTCGGCGAGTCGTTCGGGTCGTGGAAACTCGGGCTGGATGAAGAGGTCATCAAGCATGTGACCTCGGTCAACGTCGCCACCGGATTTCATGCTGGCGACCCTGATGTCATGGCGGCCACGGTGAAGATCTCGGAAGCGCTTGGAGTCGGTATCGGGGCGCAGCCCGGCTACCCGGACCTGGTCGGTTTTGGGCGGCGCGACATCGATATGACGCCGTCCGAAGTCGCGAACGCCGTAACGTACCAAATGGGGGCATTGTTGGCGTTCATGAGCGACAAAAAGCTCCAGCATTTGAAGCCGCATGGCGCGATGTACAACAAGGCTGTACGCGACCCGGCGCAGGCGGCGGCAATCGTCAGGGCCGGACTTGATTTCGATCCCTCGATGATCCAACTACTGCTGGCCGGCTCGCGGTGGGAGAAGATCGCCCGGGACGCCGGCGCACGCGTGGCGCGGGAGTGCTTTGCGGACCGGGCCGTCACGCCGGATGGAGCACTTGCGCCGCGATCACAACCGAACTCGGTCCTGCATGATATCAACGAGGTCATAGACCGGTCTCTCCGGCTCGTTATTGAGGGCCGGGTCACCGCCGTTGACGGCACCGATATCGACTTCGTCGCCGATTCCATATGCCTTCACGGAGACAACCCCGGGGCGGTAGAACTGGCGGTGGCTCTGCGGCAGGCGTTCGAGAAAGAGGGCCTGCAAATTCGGCCAATGCGGGAGTTCATTCCCTGACGAGGAGATCGTGACCACCGGCGCACATCAAGAACCACGCATCCTCGTCTGTGGAGAAGACGCCCTCGTTGTGGAGTTCGGTGACGGTATCGACCCGCTGACCAACGACCGCGTGTACGCCCTTGCCGCTGCCGTCGAAGCCGCCGTAAACGCCTCCGTAACTGAGATGGTGCCCACGTACCGGTCTCTGCTAATCCAGTACGACCTCGAGCTTTCGACGGTCGAAGAGATGACCGAGTTTCTCGTGGCTCTGATCCCTAGCGCAGACCAGGCGGGCAACAACGAAACCAACGCCTCGCGGCGCATCTACAAGCTTCCGGTTTCATACGGTGGCGAGCAGGGCCAAGACCTCAACGATGTCGCAGAACACGCCGGAATGACGGCCGAAGAGGTGATCGCGATCCATTCCGGGACCGATTACCGGGTGTTCATGCTGGGTTTCGCGCCGGGATTCCCGTATCTGGGCGGCATGGACGAGCGGATCGGCACTCCTCGGCTCGCGTCGCCACGTGTGCGCGTGCCTGCTGGCTCTGTGGGAATCGCCGAGACGCAGACGGGCGTCTACCCGATGGCGTCGCCGGGCGGCTGGCGGCTCATAGGCAACACACCTGTTTCGCTGTTCGAACCCAACGCAAATCCTCCGGTACCCTTCCTGCCCGGCAGCTTCATCAGATTCGTGCCCGTGACCGCAGAGGAGGCGGAGCGGATCGCGCAAGAGGTCGCCGATGGCACGTATCTGGTGCAGATGACGGAACAGAGCTCATGACCGTCGCCGCGCTGAGGATCATCTCCCCAGGACCGCTTTCCACCGTCCAGGACCTGGGCCGCCCCGGCTACGGGCGTTTTGGCGTCTCCGCCTCCGGCGCAGCCGACCGTCACGCGCTCAGGCTCGGCAACCTCCTCGTGGGCAACGACCAGCGTGGCGCCGCGATCGAGGTCACGATCGGCGGGGCGGAGTTTGAGTTCACGGCCGGGACGATCTTTGCGATCACCGGGGCCGACCTCAGCCCGGCGCTGAACGGAATTCCGATACCGCAATGGGAATCTGTGAGCGCCGAAGCAGACGATCGCCTGACCTTTGTGTCGCCGACCGGTCCGAATGCCGGCCTAAGGGCCTATATCAACGTGTCGGGAGGAATCGACACGCCACCGGTTCTCGGATCCCGGTCCACCCACGTCGGCGCTCACCTGGGCGGAGTTGACGGTCGTGCGCTGGAGTCCGATGACGAAATCCCCATCGGACCGCTCACGAATCCGGTGGTTCCGGGCAGACGTGTCCCGGGGGGCCTGATACCGCAGTACGGCGCTGAAATCGTCGCCCGGGTCGTTCCCGGGCCGCAGGACGACCGTTTCGGCCCCGCTGCCACCGCCGTTTTTTACGGCTCGACCTACACCGTCAGCGATAAGAGCGACCGGATGGGCTGTCGCCTGGAAGGCCCAGAGATCCCGGCTATTGATGGGGCGCACGACATCGTTTCCGACGGCGTCGTCACCGGGGCCATCCAGATACCCGGTGACGCCCGGCCGATCATCCTGCTGGCCGATCGCCAGACCACCGGCGGTTACGCAAAAATCGGCGTGATCGCCAGCGTCGACCTCGCCCTGATCGCCCAGGCGTCACCGGGAGCAACGATCAGGTTCGAGCAGATCTCCGCGGGGGAAGCCGCGACGCTGGTCCGGGAGCGGATGGACGCGCTACAGGACATTTCGTTCGACAGGCCATCTCAGGCCGGTGGGGAACGCCAGGCCTTCGATCTACGCATAGACGGATCCGACTATCGCGTGGAGTTAGACCCTGACGCGCCGGACGGAGGGGGCACGGCTAGGGTGAATGGCGTGGAGTACGTTGTGCAGGTTCTTTCCGGGGAATAGTCTCGATCCGCCGCATTATGGTGAGAAAACGCCCTCGCCCTGCTAACATTGCCGGTCGATCATGACACCAGATTTAGCTGATTCGGAACCTATCACCTGAACGCCGGCACATCATCAACCAGACCCAGTAAATAACCCCGGGGGGCCTCGCCACGTCCAACGCTGAGCTATTCGAGGACGGACTACTCGTGACCGGCATCGGTATGGGCGTCACCATTGGTGTTCTCATACTACTGATGTTCGCCATTTACGGTCTGGACCTGTCCAACCGGATCATGAAGAACCGGGAGGCCGTGACAGCGATCCCGGACGCGCCGTCGTCCCCCGGCCTGACCGCCACTCCCGCCTCACCCGATGAGGCGATCCCGGGCGGCGAGATCGTGGCGGCGATCGCAGCGGCGCTGGCGCTGGCCGAAGATGAATCGCAGGTCCGACACGTCCTCAACAACCCACCGCGCTGCACATCGCCCGACGCGTGGGTTCAAGCTGGAAGGCGCCACCTCATGAACCAGCGCGGGAGGCCGACACGATGAGCCCACGGCGATACAAGATCTCCGTGGACGGAAAGACCTACGACGTTGAGGTGGGGGATGTCGCCGTATCGCCGGTCACTGTGAACGTGGACGGCGTCGAATACGACGTCGAGGTGCCTGGCAGACCGGCGCGCGGCACTGCCCCGACACGTCCTTTAACTCCGACAAGCCCGGCGGTACGTCCGACCACAGCCACGCCCACGCCCACCCCATCTACCCCGACCCCCAGCGCATCCGCAAACGCCATGACCGCCGTAATGCCGGGCCGTGTGCTGTCCGTCACCGTCTCGGTCGGCGACGCCGTAATCCGGGGCGACCTTATCTGCGTCATCGAGGCAATGAAGATGGAACAACAGATCGGTGCCAACAGGGACGGCACGATCTCCGCTGTCCACGTTTCTGGCGGCGACTCGGTCGCACACGGCCAGATCCTGGTCGAGTTCGAGTAGTCCACACGTATGGAATTTGAATCCCTCTGGGAAGGCTTCACCGAGATAGGCGCCGACCCGCGCATGGTGATCATGTGGACCATCGCCGGGTTCCTCTTCTACTGGGGCATCGCCCAGAAGAAGGAGCCATTACTGCTGCTCCCGATCGCGGCCGGCATCCTGTTCGCCAACATGCCACTGGAGGCTCTGACACGTGAGGCCGGACCGGATGGCGAAGAGGGCCTCCTCCGCTTCTTCCAGGAGAACGCCCTGAACAACGATCTGATGCCTCTGCTGATCTTCATGGGACTTGGCGCGGCGACCGATTTCGAGCCTGTGCTTTCAAGCCCACGGTCCCTTCTCCTTGGCGCCGGCGCGCAGTTCGGCGTGTTCGTGGCGCTACTGGGCGCGCTGTTGCTGTCCTTCACAGGCGTGTTCGATTTCGGGCTGCTTGAGGCGGCGTCAATCGGCATCATCGGCGGCGCGGACGGCCCGACCACCATCTTCATCTCAAACAAAATGCACCAGTTCGGGCTCGACAATGGCATCCCCGTATCCGACATCGTCGGCGCGACGACCGTGGCCGCCTACTCGTACATGGCGCTCGTCCCGATAATCCAGCCGCCTATCATCAAACTGCTGACCACACAGCGAGAACGCCGGATACGCATGCCCTACCCGGACAAGCCGGTCTCACGCCGGGTCAAGATCATGTTTCCGATCCTGACGACCATCGTCATTGGCGTGCTGGTTCCGCAAGCGGTCCCGCTGATCGGCATCATGATGTTCGGCAACCTGATCCGTGAATCCGGTGTCGTGCCACGGCTCGCCAACACCGCCCAGAACGAACTCATGAACACAGTCATCATCCTGCTCGGGCTGACGGTCGGTTCACTAATGCCGGGCCGCGTGTTCCTGACGCCGGAGACGATCGGGATCTTCCTGCTGGGGTTGTCCGCCTTCATCGTGGCGACCATCTCCGGACTGTTACTGGCCAAGACGATGAATCTGTTCAGCCGAAAAAACCCTATCAATCCGATGATCGGCGGCGCCGGGGTGTCCGCCGTTCCCATGGCCGCCCGCGTGGTGCAGGACATGGCGAGCAAGGAAGATCCGGACAACTTCATACTCATGCACGCCATGGGGCCGAACATCGCCGGAGTGATCGGTACTGCCACAGTGGCCGGAATTCTGTTAAACATCGTTCCGCAACTTGTGACTTAGACACTCAGTGCACGCGACCCCAGAGTCCCGAAAGACGCCCGGGCACACTAATTGAGGAGTCCCGATGGTCGACCGCAGCATGCGCGGCATCTACCCGGTCCTGGCAATGCCATTCAACGCCGATGGCAACATCGTCATTGAAGACCTCCAGAAAGAGGTCGATTGGATAGCCAGACACGGGCTTCCCGGCGTCGCCATCGCCCTTGGCAGTGAGGTATACAAGCTCTCAGAGGAAGAGCGCGAACTCGTCCTGAAAACGGTCGTTGAGGCCGCCAACGGACGTCTGAAAGTGGTTATGAACACGGGCCACGAGGGAACCGGCGTGTCGGTCGATTACGCGAAGGCGGCACAGGATATCGGCGCGAGCGCCCTCATGATCCGTCCGCCGTCATTCGCCCAGCTCCCGGGACCGGATGTCACTGATTACTTCCTCGCCATCGCTGGAGCGATAGACATCCCGATCTTCATGCAGGACGTCGTCGGCTCGCAGGTGCCGCCGCTCCTCGCTGTCCAACTGGCGAAGGCGCACGAGAACCTGTGCTACATCAAGGTCGAGGTGGGGCCGTCCGTCCCGAGGTTCGCTGACCTGGTGGCGCGGACCGGCAGTTCCGGCCTGATCCCGTTCGGTGGATCGGGGGGCCAGTTCTTGCTTGAGGAAGCGCGTCGCGGTTCGCAGGGCTCGATGCCGTGGTCGGTAATCCCGGATGTGTACGCACGAGTCTGGGACGATTTCCAGGCCGGCAACGAGACGGACGCTGAGATCGAATACCGGCGCTACGCCGCGCTGAACCAGACCATCGCACAAGGCATGGGCACGGCCATGTGGGTCAACGACCACATCCTCTTCCGCCGCGGGATCTTCCAGGAATCGTCGCAGCCTCGACAGCCTGCGCCGAGGCCGGACGATCAGACCATGAAAGAGCTCGACGCCATGCTGGAAGAGCTTGATCTCATCGGAAAATAGTCGGGCCCTCTGATGGGTCAAAATCACGCATCGGGATACGGGAGCGCGACTTTGGTTGACCGCACCATGCACGGGATCATTCCGATCCTCGCCACGCCCTTCGACGAGAACGGGCGGATTGACTTCGAAGACCTTGAACGCGAGGTCGAGTGGATGATCGGCGTTGGCGTGAACGGCGTCGGGGTCGCCGTCGCGAGTGAGATCTACAAGCTCACGGACCCCGAGCGGGAGCAGGTCCTGACCTCTGTCGTCAAACAGGTCGACGGACGGGTTCCGGTCGTCATGAACACCGGAGCGATGGGCACGGACGTGACGGTCTACTACTCGCAGCGAGCGGAAGAACTGGGCGCGGACGCGCTGATGATCCGGCCGCCCAGCTTCATCGCCATGCCGACCGGTGAGGTGATCGAGTTTTTCTCCCGCGTCGGCGCCTCGGTGGGAATCTCGATCTTCCAGCAGGACCAGGCGACTGCGCAGGTGCCCCCGGGCATGGCGATCGAGATCGCACGACGCCACGAAAACCTCTGTTACATCAAGGTTGAGACAGCGCCGACGGTGCCCCGCATAGCCGAGACGGCGGCGCTTCGCGACGCAGCGACTGACCTCGGGGGCGATCTCATCCTGTTCGGCGGCGCCGGCGGCACATTCCTGTTTGAGGAGTTGCGTCGCGGTTCCGTGGGGACCATGCCGGGCTCGGCTATACCCGAAGTATTCGTTAATGTCTGGGAACAGTGGCAGGACGGCGATGAAGCCAGCGCAGAGGCCGAATTCCGGCGTTATGGAGCTTTGATCCGGACGCTGAAACAGCCGCAGGGACTCGATAACTGGATTTATAAAGAGATACTGGTGCGCCGCGGAATCTTCAAATCAGCACACGCCCGCCACCCGGCGGTGAAGCCCGACAGGTTCCAGATTTACGAGCTTGAACAGATGCTGGACGAGCTTGAACTGGAAGAGCCGGAAGTTTAAGAATCGCCAGAGATGAATAATTCAGCGCCAGAATTCGGGGCGAACCGGGCCGAGATGGGCTCGCGTTCCGCCACGTGTTCGGCTGCGTGCTCCTGTCTCGATTCAGACTGCGCTTGTACGAGGGGAGCCGGCAAGACATAGTGTTCCGCCCGACTCCCTTTAACGCTCAAAACGCACGTGTCGACGGCGGCCGATGATGATGCCCCCCCTCGACATCTGGTCCACCAGCCCGCTGTCCGATCTTTCAACCTGGGAGATCGCTCTCCTCTCCGTGCTCGCGTTCGGCGTGTCCTACGTCTCCGGCATGGTCGGCATGGCACTGGGCGTCGTCCGGCTTCCGCTCCTGATCGCGTTTGGCATCAGCATCCCGGTAGCCGCTGGCGTGAACCTGGCCGTCAGCGTCGTCACGGCGATCACCAGCGGATGGGAACACTGGCGATCCGACCGTATCGCGTTCCGCGTGGTCGTCCTGATCGGCGTTCCCTCGTTCGTTGGAGCTTTCGCCGGAAGCCTCGCTTCCGATTCGATCCGCGTCTGGGTCCTGCTTGGCCTGGTGACACTCGTGCTGCTGTGGTCGGGCCTGGTCGCGCTCGCCCGATCGCTGCGCATCAGACAGGGGGAAGAAGCGAGAGACGAAACGGTAATAGTGCCTCTGCCATCGCCGCGTCGGCTCTCCCTTGAAATCGCCGTCGGCTTCTTTATCGGCGTGCTCGGCGGGGCCGTCGGGCTGGTGCTCGGGACCGTGCGGATGCCCGCCCTGGTGAACGTTCTCAAACTTCACCCGGCAATCGCGATAGGCACCAACACCATCATCGGGTTGCTCGTCGGGGCGTCTGGTTTCGTCGGCAAACTGATCAACGGGGACATCGATATCCTGCTGATCGCACTGCTCGGCATCACCGGGATGGTAGGCAGCTACCTGGGCGCCCGGCGCACCGGCCAGATGAACACCAACAACCTCCGGCTCGCCATCGGCATAGTGCTGCTAGTCGTAGCCCCGTTCATGGGCGTCAGAGCAGCAATAGAATTCCCAAATTAAGCCCCGACCGGGGCCGTTATATGGGGCTTTCCGGCGGTTCACTGTTGATCGCGCGGTCAGAAGATTTGACGGGAACGCGCAGGGGCGGATTAGTATCCTCTCACGTCAGTGCGCGTACTCGTTTGTAATGACGTATCAACAAACTCTAGTCATTCTGAACAGGAGGCGAAGACCCTGTCCTGAACTTGATTCAGGATCGAGTTTTACGTCAGCAATTTTTGAAATCGGACGGGACCTTTTTTAAACGTCACCCTCGAACCCCGCCATCCTGTCGAACGCAGATAGCAGCGGATCCTGAATCGAGTTCAGGATGACAGCGATTTTGCTCTCCTGCGCTCGATGAAGACATGCCAGCACCGCCCCACTACCCGTTCACCAGCCCCACAACCACCTCAGCCAGCTCCTCCGGTCTCCCGGCCGGCAGCACACGCAAGGTGATCCCGCGTGACGCCGCCAGCGCCGTCATGGGCGATATCACCGCCGCCACGGAGGATGGCAGGCCCGGCTCAGCAATAGTCTTCAGCGCCATCATGACTTCATCTTCGACCGCCACACCAACCATCAGTCCCCCGGTCTTCTGGATGCTCATGAACGGCAGCATTTCGTCTGAAGTCAGCGCTTGGCCGCTGATGTTCACGTTAACGGCCTGCACGCATTCGTCGGTGAGTGTCGAATCTATCGGGTCCGGCCAGGGCGCCGTATCGGCGTTCACCAGGACATCGATCTTGCCGACCTGATCCTTGATCCAGACCAGCACCTGCCGCACCGACGGTCGATCGGTCACATCCATGTGGGCGAGGAGGCAGCCAGAGCCGATGGTCTGGATATTCACGTACACCTGATGCGCCTCTTCGCGATCATCGGAGTAGGTGATCGCCACTGTTTTCGTGCCCGCCCTCGCCAGCGCCTCTGCAATAGCCTTGCCGCGCGCCTGTCCGCCGCCGGTGACCAGACAGACCTTCTCAGAGATCGGAACGTCGCCGTGAAATGTCCGGCTAGGTTCGTGGTTTAACAAGTTGATATCTAAAGCTCTGTTACTCGGTGTAGTCAATGATCGCCCGGCCCGTGATCAGGCCCGCCTGCAGGTCATCGCAGGCCTGGTTTATCTCCTCAAGCCGGTAACGCCGTGTCACCATCTCGTCCAGGTTGAGCTTGCCCTCTTCATACCAACGGAGATACATCGGGAAGTCCTGTTCCGGCCGCGTCGCCCCCAGGCTCCCCCGGTACGTACGCTGGTGGTACATGAACAACCCCGGGTCGATAGTCATCTGCTTGGCCGGCATGCCGATAAGGACAGCCATGCCGCCGTGGTTGTCCGCGCCGGAACCGCCGCCTCGTGTCATGGGGAGGATCTGCTCGCTTGTGATCTGAAGCCCGATGGCGTCAAAGGCGTAATCAACTCCCCCACTGGATAGCTCCTGCACCGCCTCGATCGGGTCCACATTCGAGGCGTTAACGGTATGCGTCGCTCCCATCATCCGAGCGTACTCCAGCTTTGCGTCGTCAAGGTCCACGGCGATTATCGGATACGCCTCAAGGATGCTCGCCATCTGCACGGCCGAGATGCCAACCCCGCCGACGCCGATGACTGCGACCGAGTTCCCGGGCCGGACGTTTGCCGTATGCATGACCGCACCGGCGCCCGTGAGCACGGCACAACCAACGATGCACGAAATATCGGTCGGCACCGATTTCGGGATCGGCACGACGAGCTGTTCCGTAGTTAAGACGTCCCTTCCCCACGTGTACACGCCGCCGCTCACAGGCTCTTCTCGATACGTCACGCCGGTTGGCCCGCTTGCCCCACGACCCTTCACCGGATCACGTTTGACCCAGGTCACGATGGCGTGGTCGCCCTCTTTCAGGTGTGTCACATCGCTTCCGACATGCGTCACAACGCCCGTGCCTTCATGCCCGAGAACGCCCGGGGTCTGAGTATTCAGGTTGTGCATCTGGTGGAGCTGCGAGTGGCAAACACCGGACGAGAACATCTTGACGATCACCTGATCCGGACGCGGGTTCGGGATTTCGATCTGATCCACGGTCAACGGAGCACCATGCTGCGTGTGAATTGCGGCGACTGATTTCATGGGGAGATTCCTATTAACGCCCGGTCTGAGCTCTGAGCCAACGTCCTCGTGAGGGCTTTGCAACGGTCGGTTGAGTCTAGCAGTGAATCCAAGCGGTCCATTGCGCCGCCCTTTCGCGGGTTCACGCTGCTTTGAAATCCGGTGTCCTAGCGCCAATTTTACGTGCCTGGTTGACCAGGACCGTCAATATTCAAGCCCCAAGGGGTGAGTCCAGTCCCAGCAACACCCGCCGGACCAGACTCAGGCTGCTCAGCGCGGCACGACGTCGATCCGGCACGCCGCGTCCGGCCGATCGCACATGACGTGTGTGAGTGCCATCGGCATCGGTGACCGCTATGTAAGTCTCTCCACGCCCCAGGTTCTCCGTCCGCTGATCGCCCTCTTCCACGGCGTGAACAGCGACTCCCAGCGTCGCGCCCGAGACGACCCGCATCGCACGAGACAGGGCAGCGGTGCGCTCCGGACCATCCGCAAACGGCAGGCTCTCGCCGCACGCGCGCGCCAGCCGTTCCAGCGCCTTGTTCGAGTTCACGATATTGCCCTCGACAAACGCCGCCCCGGCGGCCTGCTGGAAGACGTCGGCGATCGCACCGCCCGTCAGGTCCTCGTAGGTCGCGACCGTCAAACCTTTATCCGCTATCAAACTCCCGAGCAAGGATTCAAGCGTCTCGTCGCCGGTCGCAAATATGTTGTCGCCGAGAAGGTTCCTGATCTCCTCTTCGATCGGACCGATAAGTTCCTCTGCCTCATCCTCTGAGCTGGCCCGGGCCGCAATCCGGACATCTACCTGCCCCGGATGCGCCATCGTGCCGACGGCGGGGTTTCCGTCGTCCTTCATCAGGTGGCCGATCAGGTGATCCACGCTGCTCTCACCTAGGTCCACCGTCTTGAGCACCCGGTACCGGATCACGTCCGTGACATTGAACTTGGCTTTGATGTACGGAATGACCTCGTTGTCGATGAGCCACTTCATCTCAAAGGGGACGCCCGGCAGAGAGATAATTACCGCGCCCCCGTCCTCTACACAAAAAGCCGGCGCTGTGCCGTTGGGATTGCGGAATATCCCGGCGCCCTCCGGGATTTCGGCCTGCTTCTCGTTGTTCTTGGTCAGGATGAATCCGCGCTTCTGGAAGCGCTCCGCCAACTCGATCAGGGATTCGGGATCCACGACGACTTTGCGACCCGTCATCTCGGCGACGATCTCGCGTGTGAGATCGTCCTGGGTCGGCCCGATGCCGCCGGTGGTGATGACCACCTGTGATCGACCGTGCGCACGTTTTAGGGTGTCCAGCATGCGTGACCGGCTGTCGCCGACGATGCTCACGTAATGGAGGTCGATCCCGTTATCGGCGAAGCGCTGGCCGATCCACGCCGAGTTGGTATCAACGATCTGGCCCAGGAGCAATTCCGTTCCGATAGCGACGATTTCGGCGTTCATATGACCCGGCATTTCTTTCTGATAGATCTGAAGTGTGCAAACGGCCGGTCCGTATGCCCGGTGTGTGACGCCCGCACCCTATGTGGGTCCAAAAACGCCACGACGCGAAAGCGTAGGTCCACCGACACGGGGCGTCAAACTTTGTATTGCCCGCTCGTCCGCTGGGATTTGTACTGGTCAATTGACAACAACAGAACGCTTGTTCTATTATCCGAACACGCGTTCTAATAACAGTTAAATTGATGAAGACAAGTTCCATCGGCCGGTACAGGGCAAGCACCGGAACTCCCGTGCACGCTGAGAGGTTACAGGACATGACGACTCTGGTTACCCGCTCTTCCGCAATCGCTCCTCCCCGACCGGGCTCTGGCCCCTCTCGGCCCGAAGCGACCCCGTCATTTAACGACGCGGATGAGTTCTCGCGTGCCGCCCTGGACAGCGTGGTGAGCAAGCGCGGCGACACGCTCTCGATCTCCGTGGTTTCCGAGGTCGAGGCGATAGCCATATCGACCCGCCTTGAGCTCCTCCTCATGACGGTCGGAATGGGCGCCGGATCGGTTTCCGCACGGGTTGCTCCTTCATTCATGGAACACACCTACCCGGCCATGCACTCCCTGACGAGTGCGCTCGATAAGTCCGGAATGTCCGGGATGTGGACCGCCGTGGGGGGCCGAAGCATCCGGCTCATGGAGTCGTGGCAGATGTTTATCAGCGTGGACGCCCCATCAGGGAAGAGCATGCCCGGTATGCCCGCCCGTCCGGACACGCTTCTGGAAGTTGTCACTGCCGACCGCATCCCGACCGAGTGGTTTCGGACCCGGGTCGTTCCCCGGGCCTCTGCCAGGGGTCTGACGACCGTGTTCTACAGCTCGTTCTCAAGGCCAGCGGACGGTAACGAGTCCCTCTTCGACCGCGTGAGGCGATCGAATCTCACGAAGGAATGGCGCGACGGTGTGCGTCGCCATTTCGACACGACCGAGCAGACGGCGATCGCAGCGGTCAGCTAGTCGAACGTTTCCCCAGGAGCGCCGGGCTACTCCCGCGGCGCGCTCCCCCCGGCTCCCACCCGGTATCAAACTATCCTACAGAGGAGGCGAAGACGTGACGATGATCAGACTTGTCCGGGCGGACACTCTCCCGGAAAACATCAACTACCGGGACGACGGTTGTGAGGTCTCGATCTCGTGCTTGGTGTGCCCTCTCCCGATCTGCAAATTTGACGACCCGGGTTGGCTTCAACGCGCAAGCCGGCAGAGCCGCGACGAAGCCATGATCTCCGCTCGCAGGGCCGAGAGTCTCTCCGTCGCCGAAATCGCCGACCGCTTCGAGGTAAGCACAAGAACGGTGCATCGCGTTCTAAAACAGGAACGTGAGGGAACGAGGCAGGTTCCCGACCCGGAACAACGGCCGATAGTATCGGTGCTAACGCTCCACACCCGGTCTCCGTTCAAGTCGCCACAACCGTTGCCGCGCATCTGGCCGCCTTCGGAGGACGCAGTGCGCGAGCCGGTTCTGATCGAAACGGCCTAACCTTTTCAACTGGTTGTGGCCGAAGGTTGTTCCGCCACACGGGCCGGCTTTCTAGCCGGGCGTCTCTAAAACGCGTTCTTCCTTATCCGCCCCGACCCGCACGCGATGCCCGGTCGCCTGGTAGACGACACGTTCGGCGATGTTCGTTGCGCGGTCGGCGATACGCTCGACGTTGTGCGCAGCCCACAGCAGATAGGTACCGCGCTCCACGTTTCCCGGGTCTTCCTTCATTAACTGCAAGAGATCGACCCGCACCTTGCGGTACAGATCGTCCACCTGGTCATCGTCGGGCCCGATCGCCAGCGCTTCCTGCACGGCAGCGGTTTCGTCGCGCGTGAGGAATGCGTCGAGACTTTGCTTGAGCATATGTACGGCGCGTTCGCCCATTGCCGGAATGTCGACGAGCTCTTTCAACGGCGGTTCCGGGCCCATCATCAGGCTGATCTTGGCGATACCTTCGGCGTAATCGCCCATCCGCTCCAGTTCGCCCGCTATGTGGAGCGAGCTGATAATTCGCCGTAGATCGCTTGCGACAGGAGCTTCACGGCGAATCAGTTCGATACAGGCGTCTTCAACAAGATGACGCTTGTCGTCGATCAAATCGTCGTCTTCGATAACCTTTTCCGAGAGCGCAAGGTCACGATTCTTGATGGCGCTCAGAGCGCTGAAGATCGAACTCTCCACGAGCGCGCCAAGCAACACCAGCTCTGCTTCGAGCTGTTGAAGATCACGGTCAAATTCTTCACGTGCCATGGCGTGCCTCAAGGATCCAAGTACAAACGAGTCGCTCAGACAACCGTCAATTCGGGTCAACAGACCGACGGGAAAGCGGCAGCGCAACGAGGATGAAGTCGAGAAGTATAGCAGCGGTCCCTTCTCTGGCTCTAAATACACACCAATTCCATTTATCTACCCTCCTAAATCAGCATGGCCGGGGTGATTACCGGCTATGTGCCCCCAATCCTTTACGAAATCTGTCGCTTCCGGCGGACGCCGGTCGTAGAATTGACGACTGCATTCCGGCCGAAGTGGACGCACAGACACGCTGCCGCAACGGTTCCACCCTCCCAGAAGCGGACGCCGCCAAAACTACTCTCCCTGCTTCCCCTGAACACGCAACGCACCGCGAAACCGCGGTCGGGTCCTAGTTTCGCTAGGCAATAAGGACCAATCACCAGTGACAACCGCTTCCCCACACCCCGATCCGGAAACCACCGGCACGTCGGAGGTTCCTGAGGCGCCGGCCACTATAGAAATGCCGCGTGAATCACTCCTTCCCTCCATCCTCGACGTGAACGAGGATGACCTCAATTTCGTGGTGTTGCAGCTTGGCCAGCCCCCGTTTCGCGCCCGCCAACTGTGGCGATCGCTCTACCACGATGGAGCGCGGTCCTTCGATGAAATGACGACCCTCGCAAAGCCGTTCAGGGCGGCGCTAGAAGAGCGCTACAGGGTTTCTCCCATCACGCCGGAGATCGAACTTCGTTCGGCGGACGGCTCCACGGACAAGGTCCTGTTCAAGCTACAGGACGGCGAACTCATCGAGACCGTCCTCATGCGCTACGGCCTTGACGGCCACCGACGCGCCCGGCGGACCGTATGCATTTCCACCCAGGCCGGCTGCGCCCTGGGATGCAAATTCTGCGCCACCGGGCAGCAGGGGTTCCGCCGTCAGCTCAGTCCCGGAGAGATCGTGGCTCAGGTCCTGCACATGCGCGGCGTAATCCGCGGTGAAAACGCCGCGCTGGTCGCCTCCGGCGAGGCCAAAAAAGACGAGGTTACAGAGATCACCAACGTCGTCTTCATGGGCATGGGCGAGCCGCTCGCTAACTACAACAACACCATGCAATCCATCGCCGTCATGAACCACGGCCAGGGTATGAACATCGGCGCCCGGCACTTGACCGTGTCCACCGTCGGATTGGTCCCGGAGATCCGCAAGCTGGCCCGCGAGCCCTACCAGTTGAATCTAGCGGTCTCACTGCACGCGCCTGACGACGAGTCACGTTCACGGACGATGCCGGTCAACAAGCGCTACCCGATCGCACGCCTGATGCACGCCTGCCGCGATTACGTTGAGACCACAAACCGCCGCATCTTTTTCGAGTATGTGTTGCTCGATCGTGAGAACGACACGCCGGAGCACGCCAAGAAACTGACCGTTCTGCTCAAAGGTTTGATGTGCCACGTGAACCTGATCCCGGTCAATCCGACCGAGAACGGACCCTACGCGCGCCCTAACGACAAGAGAAGCGCCCTTTTCCGCGAGATCCTCACAAAAGCCGGGATCCCGAACACGGTGCGACAGGAAAAGGGCATCGACATCAACGCCGGGTGTGGCCAACTGAGGGCGCGAGCTCTGGACGACGCGGTGGAACCAGCGGAATAGTCAGTGCCGGCTCCCCCCGGGCTCTCCCAAACCGGGACGACACGGACGGTGGACTACAAAAACGCCTTGGCCCCAGCCCCCGTTCTGAGCTCGGTACCCGCTCGCCCGTCGCCCACGGCCCATCGTTCCTGCCTATACTTGCGCTCCCACCTGTTCCGTTATCACCCTGAAGCTCCGCCTGGATAAACATGACTAATTCGCCCACGATCATCTACACATGGACCGACGAAGCTCCGGCGCTCGCAACGTACGCATTCCTGCCGATCGTGAGCGCGTTCGCTGGAGCCGCCGGCGTGCAGATCGAGACCCGCGACATCTCGCTCGCCGGCCGCGTTCTCGCACAGTTTCCAGAAGTGCTGAAGGATGGGCAACCGTTCCCGGACGATCTGACCGAGCTGGGCGAACTGACGGAAGAGCCGGGAGCGAACATCATCAAGCTCCCGAACATCAGCGCATCAATCCCACAGATGAAGGCATGCATAGCCGAGCTGCAGGAAAGGGGACTCGCGCTGCCCGAGTACCCGGAAGCTCCCGCCAACGATGAAGAGCGGCAGACGAAGGCCCGCTTCGATGTCGCCATGGGAAGCGCCGTGAACCCGGTGCTCCGGGAAGGCAATTCCGACAGGCGGGCGCCAAAAGCCGTGAAGGACTTCGCGAAAGCCAACCCGCCGCGAATGCGCGCCTGGCCCGTGGGATCGCGGACGCACGTCTCAACGATGAGTGCCGGCGATTTCCGGAACAACGAGAAGTCCGTCACCATCCCGGATACTATGACGGCGAAGATCGAGCACGTTGCGGCCGACGGCACAACGACGGTGCTTATGGAGTCGCTTCCGCTCGTGGCTGGCGAGGTGCTTGACGGCACCTTCATGAGCAAGAACGCGCTGGTCGATTTCTACCGTGAGCAGGTGCGGGACGCCAGGGACCGGGGCGTCCTGTTCTCGCTCCACCTGAAGGCCACGATGATGAAGGTCTCTGACCCGATCATCTTCGGACACGCGGTGGAGGCTTTCTACGGGAAGGCGTTCGCGAATCACGCCGCCACTTTTGAGGCATTAGGCATCGACGCCAACAACGGGGTGGGCGATCTTCTCGCCAAGATCTCGGACCTGCAAGGTGATAAGCGCTCGGCGATCGAGGCCGACATCCAGGCCGCTTACGATGAGGGCCCGGGCATCGCGATGGTTGACTCGGACCGCGGCATCACCAATCTGCACGTGCCAAGCGACGTGATCGTCGACGCCTCCATCCCCCCGATGATCCGTGATTCCGGCGGGATGTGGAACGCCGACGGGGTGCTCCAAGACACCAAGGCTATCATTCCGGACTCAAGTTACGCCGGGATTTATGACGCCATCATCAAGGACGTCCAGAAGCACGGACAGCTCGATCCGACGGCTATGGGAAGCGTACCGAACGTCGGTCTGATGGCGCAGAAGGCGGAGGAGTACGGCTCCCACGACAAGACATTCGAGGCACACGCCGCCGGGACCATAAAAGTGGTGGATGGCAACGGGAATACGCTGATAGAGCACGCCGTTGAGGCTGGAGACATCTGGCGCGCCTGCCAGACCAAAGACGTCTCGGTGCGCAACTGGGTGGAGCTGGCGGTGAGACGGGCGGGCGCCACCGGTGCTCCGGCCGTGTTCTGGCTCGACACCACGCGCGCCCACGACGCCCAACTCATCAACAAGGTCAACTCCTATCTCGCCGATCACGACACAAGCGGGCTCGAGGTACAGATCCTCGACCCGGTGCGGGCCATCCAGTTTTCGCTGGACCGTATCCGCCGGGGTGAAGACACGATCTCCGTCACCGGCAACGTGCTGCGAGACTACCTGACCGATCTGTTCCCCATCCTTGAACTCGGCACCAGTGCCCGCATGCTGTCCATCGTTCCGTTGTTGAACGGCGGAGGCCTGTTTGAGACCGGCGCAGGTGGTTCTGCGCCGAAACACGTGCAACAGTTTGAGCAGGAAGGCCACCTGCGCTGGGACTCCATCGGCGAGTACATGGCGCTGGCAGCCTCGCTGCAACACCTGGCTGATACCTTCGACAACGCCGGCGCGGGCGTGGTGAGCGACGCGCTTGATAACGCGACTGCGGCTTACCTGGATAACGCCCGGTTGCCTTCGCGGGTAGTGAGAGAGCTGGACAGTCGCGGCAGCACTTTCTACCTGGCGTTGTACTGGGCACAAGCCATGCGGAACCAGGACAAAGATCCGGAACTTGCGGAGCATTTCGCCGGTATCGCGAAAGACCTGGCCGAGAACGAAGAGACCATACTGGCTGAACTCATCGAGGCCCAGGGATCGTCGCAGGAACTCGGCGGGTACTACATGCCCGACACCCGGCTGGTGACCGCAGCGATGCGCCCGAGCAAGACCTTCAACAGAATCATCGACGGGATTTAAAGCCGCAGTTCCGGATTCGGAGCAACCCTGTAACCGAACAGCACGCCCCGCGAAAACAGGGCGTGCTGTCGCGTTTGAGCTTATTCGTCCCGGGCCGGTTTATATCGGCATGACCCCGGAACGATTCGTGTGCGCCCGCCCAGCCTCTGCGGTCGCCTCCAGGGAGCCGGCGATCATGACGCCCTCGTCGATCCGTGCCGCCACCGTCTCCGGCGGTCCACCATCAAGGAACTTGATCCCGTTGGCGAAGCAGGCGTCACGGACCCTGGTCCGAGCGGCTTCGAGTTCCGGCGGGCGAGGTGGCTGTTGCGCCGAGTGGTATCCGTGCGAAAGCGCCATGTCTCCGGGGCCCCATTCGGCAAAAGAAATACCGGGGACCTTGAGGGTCGCTTCCACGGTGTTCAGCGCCCGTTTGTTCTCGATCTTGAGGCCGAGGATCATTTCGCCGTGCGGGTTCAGCGGCCAGGGCTCGGCTATCTCTAGGTACTCCTCGTTGGACACCCCCCAGATAGGCGCTGCTGACGCCTGCCCACCGTTACCGCGTTCGCCGTGGTCAAGTCCCGCCCCCACTCCCAACGGGTGGAACGGATAACGGCAGGCCTCTACGAACGCCTTGACCGCCGCCGGGTTCTCGGCCTGGCAGAGGAGGATCCCATGAACGCCCCGAGCGAGGATCTGCCGGAACTGCCAGGCGTTGTAGTGGATCGATTCAGGAGACCCACCGTCCACGGGCGCTTCCACGATGACCGGCGGCGTCCGGTGACCGCTGTTGGTCGGCCCGCCGTCCACAAGCCCCTGCATGAAGCGGTCCAGCCCGGCCATATCGAACGCACCGTGCTCCATGCCGATGTTGATGTAGTCCGCCCACGTCTTCGACATGCGCTCGCCGGCCTCATATGTGAGTTCGTTCCCGGTGTGGCTACCGACGTAGTAGACCGGCTGGTCAGCCTCCCACAGCTCTATAACGCGATTGATCCGGTTAGGCATGTAGCTCCCCTGTCACTTGAATTATTCGGGGCGTTTCTATTGAGCTCCCCCTCCCAGCAGGAGAGGGTCCATTGGTTTAGGGGTGAGGGAGAAGTGTCGTCCCTGAACCACATTCTTTGGCGGATCCTCAGGCGCGCCTCGCAAGTCCCGGCCTACCTTACACCCAGTCTGGAGACGTCCCCCATCGATCCACCGACACTATCTCGTCCAGCGGATTCCGGGTGACGGGCCCGAAGTTACCCTGCGGGTATCCGAGCGGGACGCAATACACGACACCTGCGCCATCGGGAAGACCGAGCAGTTCCTTCACATCGTCCTCCACTGTGGCGTGGAGTGACGTGATGGTCCCGCCTATGCCAAGCGCGCGCGCCGCTAGCAGCAGGTTCTGCGTGGCGGGAATTACCGATTCGCGGCCTCCAGGGGACGTCGTGCAGACGAGAATGATTGCCGGCACTTCGCCGATGTTGTCGGCGAGTCCCATCGCCAGCTTGTAGCGGTCCGGGATGTCGTCCGGTTTGAAAAAGCCTTCGTCGTTCCGCTTGGCCCACCACGCCACGCGGTAGATCTCGCCGAAGCGCATCCGCGCGTTAGCATCCCGAAGAACGATGAAGTGCCACGGCTGCCGATTCGCCCCGTTGGGAGCTTGCCGGGCCGCATCCAAGATGCTGTGAAGGTCAACGTCCGGGATCGGGTCTGGCTTGATGCGCCGTATGGCCCGAAGCGAGAAGATGGCGTCTCCAAGGGTGATATCGAGTCTGTCGGCGGTGGTCATTCAATACTCCCATCGGTTGGTCCGATCCGAAATACGGTAACAGTCGATACCCTGAATCGCTTGATTTCCTATAATTGCGATACACCCAAGCGTGAATGACCCCCAGACAGGCCGGAAACAGAACTCCAAAATAAACGTCAATTAGAAATTCGCAGGCCCAAAGCCCCCCGGGAGCCGCACATGGTCGCTTCGACATCAGACCCGCAAATAAATATGGTCCTTGAAAACATCGAGATGATGGTCGCCAGCGAAGGCGGCAGGCTTGAGCTCGTCGATCTCAGCGACACGTCCCTTCACGTGAAGTACCTCCCGGGCGTCAACGAAGAGTGTCCGGAATGCGTGCCGACGCGCGACAACGTGGAGATGTTCATGACGATGTCCCTCAAGCTCCACGCGCCCCGGATCACAGATGTCACGGTCGAAGGAGGCCCGCCGAACGTCTGACCCCCGAGTGCGGGATTTGTCGGCTGCGATCGTGGGCCTCGCTCGCCTGTCCTGATAAGAAGATCGGGACCGGAAATAGCGCGCTGGGATGCCCCCTGGCCAACGAAGAGCCTCCTCTCTGACCGGATGGGTGGCCCACACCGGCGCCTCACCGGTTGCGCTCACCCCGCTGAGCACATACGACATACGTGATCTGGGCGGACTCCCGGCTGTAGATGTCGATGAGATTGCCGGCCCTGACCTACGCGATCGAGCACTGGGCCCGAGAAATCGTCACCATCGACGCCTATAAAGAAGGGTGTGGAACCGATCCCGCACTCCTAGACGCCTTAAAATCACTGGCCATGCAACGAGCCTGCACGCGGATTACGCTCTTCACCACGAACGACAACATCCGAGCTCAGCGATACTTTAAGAATCGCGGGTTCCGGATAGCCGCGTTCTACCCGGATGCCATGGACGCGGTGCGACAGATAAAGCCAGACGTGCCCGTCACCGGTGACTACGGAATTCCGCTCCGTGACATTATCCAGTTCGAATTACCTCTGCCTTGACCGCGATATTCGGGTCGAGCTGACGCCCGCAAGCCCGGCAAGCGCGATAAGCTCGCTTTGAATATGCCCGTGACCCGACGGGGTCAGCCGACAGGAGACCCGATATCGCCACCCCAACCAGCCCCGGCGCAAAGCTCAGAGAGGCGGCTGCCGCTGAACGTCCGCTCCAGATGCCGGGCGTCATCAACGCGTACCATGCCATGATGGCGGAAGCCTCGGGCTACCGGGCCATCTACCTGTCCGGTTCCGGCGTCGCTGGTGCCTCCTATGGCCTGCCGGACCTGGGCATGACGACCCTGAACGATGTCGCCGAAGACGTGCGCCGCATCACGGGCGCAAGCGAACTGCCCCTGCTGGTCGACGCCGACACCGGCTGGGGCAACGCCTTCATGATCAACAAAGCCATCAAAGATCTTGCGCGGGCGGGCGCGGGCGGGGTCCACATCGAGGACCAGGTGCATGCCAAACGCTGCGGCCACCGGCCCAACAAAGAGGTCGTCTCGCTGGACGAAATGGTCGACCGCATTACCGCCGCCGTGGATGCCAAACCGGATCCGGATTTCGTTGTGATGGCCCGCATCGACGCCTTGGGAGTCGAGGGGATGGAGTCCGCTTTGGATCGGGCAAAGGCCGTTGAAGCCGCCGGCGCGGACATGCTGTTCCCGGAGGCGATGCCTGAACTGGACGACTACCGCAGGTTCACCGAGGCCGTGGACATCCCGGTGCTGGCCAATCTGACGGAGTTCGGCCTGACGCCCGCATTTACTACCGAGCAACTGGCGAGCGTGAATGTCGACATCGCGCTTTACCCACTCTCCGCTTTCAGGGCGATGAATGCAGCGGCCCTGAACGTGTTCCGGACCATCAGGTCCGAGGGCACTCAGGCGTCGGCAATCCCGAATATGCAGACACGAGATGAGTATTACGAGTTCCTGAATTACCAGGAGTTCGAAGAGAAGATCGACGCCCTGTTCGCAGGGTCAACAGAAGGGAACGAACAATGACCAGTGGTGGAAGAGCAGGCGGACTCGCAGGCGTCGTCGTCGGCGAAACACAGGTTTCCACGGTCGGACAGGCTGGCCACGGACTCACCTACCGCGGTTACTCGATCGAGGATCTTTCATCCAGTTCGACGTTTGAGGAGGTTGCGTACCTCCTGATCCATGACGAGCTACCGAACGCATCGCAGTTGGCCGACTACAAAGCCGAACTGGTGTCGATGCGGGCGCTTCCCCCGGCCCTCAAGACGGTGCTTGAGCAGATCCCGGCCGACGCGCACCCGATGGATGTGCTGCGGACTGGATGCTCCGCTCTCGGGGCGATGGAGCCGGAGGGAGGCGATCGCTCTCAGACATGGGTCGCCGACCGCATCACCGCCAGCATGGCATCCATGCTGTTGTACTGGTACCACTTCACCCGCGACGGCGAGCGGATCGACGAGACGACCGGAGGCGACACGATCGCCGAGCATTTCCTGACGCTGCTTGGCCAGACGGCGCCGTCGGAGCTGGCCCGGCGAGCGCTAGATTCCTCTCTGATCCTGTACGCCGAGCACGAGTTCAACGCCTCTACTTTCACGGCACGCATCGTTACGAGCACGCTGGCCGATCAGCACTCTGCGATCGTGGCGGGGATCGGCGCGCTGCGCGGACCGCTACACGGCGGAGCAAACGAGGCGGCGATGGAGCTGCAGTCCGCCCACGCGACACCTGATGCCGCCGAAGAGGCCGTGATGGGGATGCTGGGTCGACGTCAGCTCGTGATGGGGTTCGGACACCGCGTCTATCGCGATTTCGACCCTCGATCGGCCGTGATACAGGAGTGGGCGCACCAGCTTTCTGAGGACAGGGAGAGCATGCAGCTCTACGAGACTGCGCTGCGGATCGACCAGGTGATGAAGCGTGAGAAGAACATGTTCACCAACCTGGACTTCTACTCCGCCGTGGCCTACCACCACATGGGAATCCCGACCGACATGTTCACCCCGGTGTTCGTGATCGCCCGGGCGTCCGGCTGGTCCGCACACGTCTTTGAACAACGCGCCAACAACCGCCTCATCCGCCCGGCCGGCGACTACACTGGCCCTTTGGAACGGGCGTACGTGCCATTAGAAGACCGGTAGGCGGTCGAATATTTCGCGGCGACGCACCTACCGCGCGGCAAGTCATCCTGAGTCTCGATTCATCGGGGCGAAGGATCTCGCCGGTAGTTCCCACGTATACGCCAGATCCTCCCAGGCGGGATTCGTCGCTTCTATCAATTCGACCTTTCGAGCGCGCCGTCAACCTTGGATCTTCTTGTCCCACTCGCGGGCGGTAGAAGGCTCATCGGTGGAATCGAACCAGACAAGCCGGTCAACTTTGTATCGTCCAACAAACGTAGAGCGTGACACGGATCAGTGCTGAAACAAATGCCTGATCAGCTCGTCGGTCGTGCCGATGGACGCCACGCGCGTGCGACCGGAGGGGATGTAGACGTAGTATTCGCGTTTTGAAATAGCGTTACGCTCTGCACTCCACCGGGATGATCGACAACCGCCGAGATTCTTCGTCACCCAACTCCGTCGGCGTTCCTCAGAATGGCATGGCTCTGATAAATCTCCGTTCACAATGTCACCGTCCAAGGGTGGTACCGCGTGCCTGACGCTCGCCTGAAAGCGGTCCTGTTCGATCTGGACAAGACGCTGGCCGACTGGCCGCCGTTTCTCCAGCACATCGGCATGATTCTGCGTAACGCCGGTGAGGACGTCCCTCGCCGTCCCGGGGACCTAGGAGGTACGTTTCCGCGCGGGCTCGGCTGGTTCGAGGACTGGATGCGCCGGACGCAAGCGCCGGGGTACAAGCCGGAGCAGCGCGTCCTAGATATGCTGGCAATGCTGGAAGCCGCAGGCGTCCCATGGGGCATCGTTACGAACGGGACGCGATGGCAACACGTCAAGCTGGTCAACATGGGGATTCATCCGGAGCCCGAGTGCCTGGTGATATCGAAGGAGTCCGGCCATGAAAAGCCGGATCCGGAGATTTTTGCGGAGGCCCTCAGGCGTCTTGGCGGCCCGCGACCGTCAGAAGCTCTGTTCGTGGGAGACAATCCCCGAATGGACATCCAGGGCGCCAGCAATGCTGGCCTTAACACGGCATGGGTTCGACGTGGCCGCGTGTGGAGATGGGGCGCTCCAGAGCCGGATTTCACGATCGACCACGTAGACGAAGTACCGGGAATAATCGGAATTCAATCGTAAATAACACAAGTATTCTACATATAGTAAGTACCTAATGAATCGCCAGTACACTTTTAAACCAAAACCCAAAATAACCGACGCCTCGCGTCCGTCGAAGGAGTTGAATTGTCCGCCGTCGTTTCTAACGTCCGACCCCAGCCCGACCAGCTTCTGGCCGACATCGCCGACTATGTACGGGACTACTCGGTGGACAGTGCCGAGGCGCTAAACACCGCTCGCTACGACCTGTTCGACACCATCGGTTGCGGTCTGCTCGCCTTGAACTACCCGGAGTGCACGAAGCACCTCGGCCCGCACGCCCCGGGAGCCACCGTTCCGAACGGGGTCCGGGTGCCAGGGACGGGCTTCGAGCTCGACCCCGTGAAGGGCGCTTTCGATATCGGCTGCATCATCCGCTGGCTGGACTTCAACGACACCTGGCTCGCCGCCGAGTGGGGACATCCGTCCGACAACCTTGGCGGCATCCTGGCCATCACCGAGTGGTTGTCACGAACGCGGGTCGCAAGCGGAGATTCACCGTTGACCGTGCGGGACGTCCTGACGGCGATGGTCAAGGCACACGAGATACAGGGCGTACTGGCACTCGACAACAGCTTCAATCGGGTCGGCATCGACCACGTCCTGCTGGTGAAGGTCGCGACGGCCGCCGTCACCACCGATCTGCTCGGTGGGAATCGCGACCAGATCATCAGCGCAGTCTCCAACGCCTGGCTCGACGCCACCTTGCGCACTTACCGGCATGCCCCAAACACCGGCTCACGAAAGTCCTGGGCGGCGGGCGATGCCACGAGCCGTGGCGTTCGATTTGCGTTGATGGCGATGACGGGCGAGATGGGCTACCCGACGGCGTTATCGGCGCCGGGATGGGGTTTTTACGACCGCTGGTTTGAGGGGAAACCGTTTTCGATGCAGCGACCGTTCGGCAGTTACGTCATGGAGAACGTGCTTTTCAAGATCGCTTTCCCTGCCGAGTTCCACGGCCAGACAGCGGTCGAAGCGGCGGTCGCCCTTCACCGAGTGGTCAAGTACCGACTGGGCGAGATCGAATCAATCACGATCACGACGCAGGAATCGGCGGCCCGGATCATCGACAAGTCGGGCCCGTTGGACAATCCGGCCGACCGCGACCACTGCATCCAGTACATGACGGCAATCGGCCTGATCTTCGGCGAACTGAACGCCGATCACTACGAGAACGAAGCAGCGGCCGACCCACGGGTGGACGCCCTCCGGAACGTGATGACGGTGGTTGAGAATCCGAGATACACGTCCGAGTACCTGGATCCCGACAAGCGCTCCATCGCGAACGCGGTGCAGGTGACATTCAAAGACGGCTCCAGCACCGACAAGGTTACGGTCGAATACCCGTTAGGCCATCGACGACGACGAGACGAGGCGATCCCACGGCTCATCGACAAGCTGCGTCACAACCTGGGCACGCGCTTGCCGTCTGAACGCGTTGAACGGGCCGTCGCGCTGGCCGAAGAGCCGGGGCAACTCGAATCGATGCCGGTCCCGGAGTTTGTGGAGCTGTTTCTGGCGTAGCCCCGCGTCATCTCGAGCGAAGCCGAGGGACCTTCACCAGCACGCCGATGCGGCAATACGGCCTTGTCTCCCGACAGACCTTCTCCCTCCGCCCAACCCTCTCCCGCCAGGAGAGGGGGCTCGATAACCGCGCAGACGCGAATAGGCCCGGGTAACTCCCGGGCCTATTCGCGTTTCTGAAGTCCTGCCCCCGTTTAGGACAGTGGCAGTCCGACTTTCTCGCCTAGTTTGAGAGAATGCGCCACCGCGTCCGTCCACTCCATGTACTTCACGCCGGTCGTGAAGTCGGTGTGGGTAACCGGCTCGATGCCGCGTATGGAGTTGATGAACTCTTCTTCAACTCGCCAGCCGCCGGCCTTGTCCGCCGGGATATCGATCTTGCTCATCTGAGCATCGTTCCGCTGGCCGCCGTAAAGCGCCAGGCTGCCGCCCTCATTCACGAGTCGAATCGTTCCTTCAGTCCCGTGAATCCAGACATCCCCTGTCGGGCCGAAACCCGAGACGTTGGAGACCTGCATGTGGAGCTGTCCACCTGCTTCGAGTTCAGTAACGGTATCGATGTGATCCGGAATATTCCCGGTCGAGCGGCGGCGTCCATCGGCGTCGGACTTGTACTTGACCACGGTGTGGCCGACTGCGGAAACGGCGGCGTAGTCGCCCAACCATCGCATCATCGCCTCTGCCCAGATGCCCATGTTCATGATGTTGTTGCCGGAGAAATCACGGCGCTCTCGCCAATGGCGCTCCGAATCCCAGTTCGGGAAATTACCGGTGCCAATCCGTGCGTCAACGCCGATGAGATCGCCGACGTAGCCGTCGGAAATCATGTCGACAATCTGCTGGTCAAATACCAGCGTGTGCGGCGCCGGGACGATCTGAGCCACCAAGTCCGGCCGCTCTTTCGAGGCGTCCAGCATTGCGTGCGCTTCAGATGAGTTGGCCGCCATGCGGGCCTCGACGAGGACGTGCTTGTCGGACTCAAGCGCCGCAATAGTCAGGACAGAATGCATATATGGCCAGGTGCCGATGCATACGGCGTCGATCGAGTCGTCGTCGATGATGTCCATCCAGTTTTCGACCGGGTTCGGGATATCGAACTCATCGGCGAAGCGTGCGGCTGAAGCCAGGCTGCGGTTGGCGACAGCGACCACTTCAACGCCCTCGATCGCCGCCAGCTTTGGTGCGTGGTGGAGCCGGGTGTTACCACCGGCGCCGATCAAACCAACTCTGATCGTGTCCATTGTCACGGTGGCGTCTCCTTCTTCCTTAGTCCTGCGTAGTCATCGTCAGATGGCTGGCGGTATGCCCCGGCCAACCTAATATCTCAGCCTAAAAACTCCAGGGGCGATCAAGACTAAGAGCCAGGACGTAGTGTGTCGAGCCCGATGGCCGTGTACGACCGGGTCCTGAAGATCGGTCATGGTTCACGGGCGGCCCGTGCTAGGCTGAACCTCCGCCGAATCAAACACTCGATAAGGAGCCCGATAAACGTGCCAGGCGAGTTGACCGTTACCGATGTGTCGATCGACGCAGAGCACGTCGTTATCCAGTGGGGCGATGGCATGACGTGCCGCTACCCGTTCCGCTACCTGAGGCTCCAATGCGGGTGCGCCGGATGTGTCGAGGAGATGACCGGTCGCGCTATTCTTGCGCCGGTGTCGGTCCCCGACGACATCCTGATCCTGGACCAGCTGCTGGTCGGCCGCTACGCCATGCAGTTCATGTTCACCGATGGCCACACCACGGGGATCTACCCGCTGAAAGACCTGCGCAAGATGTCGCAGTTCGACGCCGTGCAATGCGAGGGCCCCGGCCGGAGGGGTATTTGAGCGGCGGACCCTTTTCATGCGGGTCTCGCAAGATCTTCCCCGCGCTTGAGGCTCTCGGAGGACCGGTCGTCCCGCAACTACGCCGGTACGCGCTCCTCAAGCGCCGCCGGCGAGAGATCTGACACCCGGGCGATCTCCCGCACAGCCTTGTCGAACGCTTTCGAATTGGCCTGTAACGGCTTCCTGAAACTGGTGATCTTCCAAATGTATTGAAGCGCGGCAACCTGCGTATCTTCTTCGGTCACATGGTCACGGTACGGCAGTCGTAGCGTCTTAATACTGCGGCACATTTTTGCTCCTCCTGCAGATTCATAAACCCGTCATTCCCGAGTCGCCGGGAATTCAGAATGCGCCCTTCAACAACAAGGTCATCCTGAGTCGAGACGAAGGATCTCGCCGTTGGATGTAGTCGGCACGCCGGACCTGCTTGCACTCACTAGTGGCGAGATCCTCCGGCGCATGCTCCTCAGGTTAGCCCGTCGGGGGATCGAGCAGCAGCGCAGAAAAGTAGGGAGTTGTTAGTAGGAGACGCCTGCCCTCCCTCGCTCAACCTTTTCCCACCGGGAGAGAGGATCGCCCCACCTACGCTTTCAGCAACGCCAACGTCGTCGCCACAACGTCTTCCGGCGATGGGATGAAGGCGTCTTCAAGTGGCTTGCTGTACGGAACCGGGGTGTGCGGGCCGGTCACTCGCTTAATCGGTGCATCCAAGCTGTCGAAGGCTTTATCGGCGACCAACGCCGCTATGTCCGCCGCCATGTTGCAGCGCGGCGTATCCTCGTCAACGATCACGATTCGGTTGGTTTTCGTCACAGACTCCAGGACGATTTCTTCATCGATCGGCGACAGGCTCAGCATGTCGATAATCTCGGCGTCGATGCCTTGCTCCGCCAAGATTTCGGCCGCCAGACGGCACACCTCCGTCGTGTAGGACATTCCCACCAGCGTCACGTCCGAGCCGCGACGCAGATATCGGCCCTTGCCGAGTTCGATCGTGTACGACTCGTCGGGCACGAAGCTGCTCATGTTGATCAGCTTTTTGTGGTTGCAAACGATCACCGGGTCGTCGTCGCGGATGGCGGCGGCCAGCAGGCCTCTGCATGTGTACGCGTCCGACGGCACAACGCACTTGAGGCCCGGGATGTGGGCGACGATCGAGTAGAAATTCTGGGAGTGTTGCGCAGAGTAGCCGGCCGCCACACCGGAGCGGGCGAACAACGTAACAGGGATCTTGCCCTGCCCGCCGAACATATATCGGTTCTTGGCGGCGTTTGAGAGCAACTGGTCCCATGCCACGGTGATGAAGTCGAAGTACATCAGATCCACCACCGGGCGGGTGCCGGTCAGCCCGGCCCCGATGGCGGCGCCGACAAACCCGGCCTCGGAGATCGGCGTGTCTCTCACGCGCTCGGGTCCGAACTCCTGAATCAAACCTTTGGTGGCGGCAAACGCCCCGCCCCATGAGTCGATGATCCCCAGGTGCTCACGCCCTGCGCCCCCAGCCACGTCCTCGCCCATGATGAACACGTCCGGGTCGCGGCGCAGCTCATCGCCAAGCGTTTTATTGAACGCCTCCCGGTATCGGATGACGCTTCCCGCGACATCTATTCCAGGGCCGAGTGGATCTGGTCTGGTTTCAAGGGCCATATTGGGTCTTTCTTTGCTCGGGCACTATCAAAGTTACTTACAACGGAGTCTTCTCCCTCACCCAACTTTCTCTCGCTGGGAGGGGAGAACCGGAGCACTCACCGTTCGCGATTCCCGACAACGTCCATAGCGAGATCAGGAAATCAAAATAAGGTCCAGGCAAGCCCGGTTATCGGAGTCCGTGGACTGAGTTTGGGTAGTTCACGTATACGTCCGTGTAGAGCTCTTCAAGCGGCGGTAGTGGACTCTCTTCTGCGAACTTGACTGCGTCCTGAATCTCCTGATCGATAGCGTTCCGGATGCGCTCCATCTCCACCTCATCCATCAGATCCTGCTCCGTGACCCGGCGCTCGAAATTCGGCAGCGGATCGCGCGCCTTCCACACCTCCTCCTCCTGCGGGAGTCGATACGTGTGGGGATCGTCGGCGTGATAGTGGCCGTGATAGCGGTAAGTCTTTAGCTCGAGAAACGTAGGCCCGTCTCCGGCACGTGCGCGGGCGATCGCCTCGCCCGCCGCGTCGTACACCGCAAATACGTCCATGCCATCCACCACCACGCCCGGCATTGAATAAGAGGCCGCACGATCAGCTATATCTGCCACGGACACCGCGTACTCCACCGGCGTGGATTCGGCGTAATGGTTGTTCTCGCACACAAATACCACCGGCAACTTCCAGACGGATGCCAAGTTCATACTCTCGTGGATCGTGCCCTCGCCGGTGGCGCCGTCTCCGAAGAAGCTGACCCCAACGCTGCCGTCGCCTTTGAGTTTTGCGCTGAGCGCAGCGCCAACCGCCAGGGGAATGCCGGCGCCGACGATGCCGTTCGCGCCAAGCATTCCTTTGGTGAAATCGGCGATGTGCATCGAGCCGCCTTTGCCCTTGCAGAGACCGGTGTACTTGCCGAATATCTCGGCCATCATCCCGGCGGTTTCGACACCCTTGGCGATGCAATGGCCGTGACCGCGGTGGGTGCTCCCTATCCAGTCTTTGTCCGTGAGGTGGGCGCAGATGCCGGTCGGGCCCGCCTCCTCGCCGTCAGATGTGTGGGCGACGCCCATCGATTTGCCCTGCGCCGTCTGCTCAAGCAACACTTCTTCGAACCGCCGGATGCGGTACATGGTGGTGTAGATCCAACGCAACTTTTCGGGAGTGATCTCCATCACCGTCTCCACCCGCCTGCCCGTTTTCCACATTGATACGGGGCTGCGCGGGTACTGTCTGGTTTTCGGTACGTCAGAGGACTTTTCGGAGGAGTTCAGCACGCGCGGACCCAAGCGCGCAGTCGGCACCCGATGCGGCGCATCCTAGCATCGGGTCGAGGTCCGGTGCTGCGTCAATCATACGGACGATCCGAATCCCGGACACGCTCACCGGCAGCACCCCGAGGCGGTCCTCCAGGTGGGAAACTGGGGTATCGACGTGAACCGACTCGCACCGCAGGCACCGACGAGGCCCAGGTGATCGTGTCAGAACGTGACGTGACATCACGACATCATCACCGCCGTGTCAGCGGCAGACGCGCACCGCCAGGTGAAGCCGCGTTCTGGACCACATTGGGAGGCCCGGCCTAAATGGGACGCATCGACATCGAGACCGAGGAAAGCCCCAACTGCGATTGTCACCCGATGCAGAGCTCGGTCACCTGGCCCCGGAGCGCCAGGTGACCGAGCTCTGGATATCGGGCGTACCGGGAAGGGTGAGGGCGTTTGTCGTCGTTGGCTGGTGCATCGAAGCCGGGAATGAACAAGGCGGCCCGTGCACGTTGACGGTCGTCGAGGTCACCGATTCGGGTGCTGCCGTTTTGCTACTGGCCGCCGGCGGCGATTACGGCCTACGCGTCAAACCGGAAAACACGGGGGGGGTCATCGCTGGACGCCGCCGACCAGTGGGGGCGAGCCGTTCATGCTGCTCGATCCGGATTCCCCTGTTCGCGAGATCGTCGCCTGACTCAGGGTTCGGTAGACGGAACTTCTCGGTGCGCTGGCCTGAAGAAACAGAAAGTCATCCTGACCGCGACTCCAGAAGGTAAATCGACCACATTCGGCTGTGAACGCGAGAACGCCACGGTCGTGCCGAGGCGTTCAAGGTTGAATCCGGTCAGTGCTATTCCTCGCCTACGGTTGTGGATCCCTCGGCGTGAACATCGATCCGGCGCTACCGGAGTTCGAGCGGATCGTCCGCTTCTTGCCAAACAGTCGTCCGATAGGATTCTTGTTTCCCGCCGCGGCGGCCCCGATCACTCCGGCGATACCGGCGGCGGCCAGTCCGACAAAACTCCGTCGCGTCACGCCTTGCTGTTCCGGTTGGACCTGTTCTTGCAACTGACTCACCCTGATTGATTTTGTATTTGGGATATCCCTCAAGCGGAGCGACCACGTCCCCTTACGTCCACTCTCGTTTCCCCACGAATTTAGGCAAGGGACACGAAGTCGCAATTATAGATTCCGTCAGACAACCCCCGCAAGGAATCAACGGCGGATATACCACTCCGGACGATCAGCCCATGAGCCGGAAGTGAACAATTGCGTCTTGACCCTCAATCCCGCAAATGATAGTTTTCACAGGTGGTTTGGAGAGGTCGAAAATCCGCCTTGTCCCAAACGTGCTTTTGGCACCGTAAACAACCCGCCCGGCCGGTGTCTAGCGCCGGGTGAATCAACAGGATGGACCACCGAAACCGATGCCGGATCCCGCTCCCCTTCTCCAAGGCGACTGGTCTGATAACGGAGCCGCACTCAAACTTCTGTGGATCAACCTGCTGTTGATGGCCACGGCCGCGATTTCCCTCGGATTCGCACACGCGATCATTCCATCGGCGGTCGACAGCGGCACCTTCTCCAGGAAAGTGTCCCGCTACCGTCCTTACCTTTACGTCATCGGTCTGGTTGCGATATCCATCGCCCTCGTAAACTTCTTTTTCATCATCGACGTCAGCCGGGGATGGATCGAGGGCGTGTACCCAAGGTGGTACGAGTAACACCGGCACCCTAATCAATAACCCGCAGGCCAACCGGCCTGCGTTGATAGTCGCCGCGAATGGCGAGTGGTGAAAAAACACTGAACGAGCAACCTCAAACGGACAACGGCCGGCCGGCATGGGTGAAGGTTCTTATCCCTGTACTCGCCCTTGGCGGTGTCGGGGTCACGGCCGTACTCGGGTTCGTGATGGTATTTTTCATCACGGCATGGTTCGGCAACCCGCTGCCCGTCCTGGGCTTTGACCAGAGCCCTGTACAGCCGATCGCCTTCCCGCACACGGCGCATGCCGGTAGCGAACTTCTGTTCAACGACGACGGCAGCGCCAAGATGGACGCCGAGGGCAAGCAGCTCACAGGTATCGGCCTTGATTGCACCTTCTGCCACCGCACGGTGACCGACACCAACGTCGCGGGCATCCCGCCCGTGGAGACGTGTGTCACCTGCCACAGGGTCATCGGCTCGACCCAGAGCGAGCCGCTCACGCTGCTGCGCACGATCGGTCTCGGCGATGACCCCGGCCCGATCCAGTGGAAGCGTGTCCATCGACTCCCTGACCACGTCAGGTTCGTCCATGAACCACACATACGGTTCCTGACGGATGTCGGCAATACCCATGTGATCGCCAACCGTGACGAGGCGGCGATCTTGGCCGGGACCCAGTCAGACGGCTCCGTCCTCGCGGCCGTAACCTGTTCAACCTGTCACGGGGACATCAAGTCTCAGACGCAGGTCGCTCAGGTGGAACCTTTGAAGATGGGCCAGTGTGTTGACTGCCACCGTAAGAACGACGCACCGACCGACTGCACAACCTGTCACTTCTAAGAAGAATACTTATCGGACCGTGTCACCTGAGTTTTCAGGGGCACGCAACACTCGGAACTAACACTAGGAAGAGATGGCAACCCGAATCCCATGAAGCTCTCTAGACGGGAATTCATGACCCTTGCGGGCGGCTCCACTGCTGGAGCTGTCATCTTCACCGCGTGCGGCGTCCCCGCCGATGAACTGCTCGTTGAAGCGCCGCTCGATCTGCCTGAAGACCTGGTAAACGGCATCGACAGCTGGTTCGCCACGACGGACGACTCCGGGCTCGGTGTCATCGTCCGCGTGATGGAAGGCCGCGCCAAAAAGATCGCCGGCAACCCGGACTATCCGATCAACCTCGGCAAACAGGCCGCACACACAGACACCGCACTGCAGGCGTTGTACCACCCGGACCGCGTTGAAGGACCGATGTTGCGGCGGGCCAAAGGCCAGCCGCTGACCCCCATTTCCTGGGACGATGCGAACGGCCTGCTTGAGCAGTGGATGTCCGACGCCGAGGGCAACCTCGCGATCGTCACGAACCCGGTCCGCGGCGCAGACGCCAAAATCGCTAGAGACGTGGCTTCGGCGTACGCCGGCCGGCTCGTATTCTTCGACCCGCTTGAGCAGGGTGTTCTGCACTCGGCGATCAAGACGGTTTTCGACCAGAACCGGGTTCCAGAATTTGATATCGCCGGCGCACACACCGTGCTGTCGTTCGGCGCTGACTGGCTCGGAACCTGGCTCTCGCCGGTGCGATACGGCACCAAGTACGGCGATTTCCGTGGCGGCGACCATCGCGGATTCATGATGCACGCAGAGTCGCGCATGTCCCTGACCGCAGCGGCGGCGGACAGATGGCTGACGGTCAACCCAGGATACGAGGGCGACATCGCGATCAGCATCGCCAGTGTCATCGTCAAAGACCAGCTCGTGCCGGAAAACAACATCTCCGCATACACCGCCAACATCCCGGAAGGCGAACTCGAGAAGTGGGCGCCCGAATCGGTAGCCGACAGAGTTGGCGTCTCTGCCGAGCTCATCAAAGAAGCGGCGCACAAGTTCGCCGAGGACGGACCGAGCATCGCTTTCGGCGGTGGATCAGCCGGCGCCCAGACAAACGGCGCATTCAACCTCACCGCAATCTACGCGCTGAACATCCTTGCGGGGACGATCGGCAAAAAGGGCGGGGTTCAATTCAACCCGGCCGGAGCGCAAGGATTGCCGGATTCGGCCACCGGCGCATCATTCGAAACCTGGGAAAACGAACTCTCACACTGGCGTGCGGGCAACGTTAAGACCGTGATCACAAGGGGCGTTGATCTGGTCCACGGCCTGCCTCGTTCGGTGGATGTTGGCGGAGCGCTGGACAAAGTCGATAACGTCGTCGCTTTCACCGGCGTCCTGGACGAAAGTTCGGAACACGCCAACCTGATCCTCCCCGAAAACTCCTACCTTGAGGACTGGGGACTGGATGTGCCGGAACCGGCACCGGGTTACGAGGTCGTCGGCCTCCGTCAGCCCGTCGTCAATGCGCCGCTCGACGGCGAGACACGCGCCCGACTCTACGACAGCCGGAATTTCCTCGACACATTGCTGCTTGCGGCCGGATCACGGGTCTCCGTGGGCAGCGTCAAAGAGTTCGTGGAAGACACGGTCGCCGATCTTTACGCGGCCGGCCGCGGTTCCGTCACGGCGGGCGACTCCCGACTGTTCATGAACGGAGTGCTCCAGCGCGGCGGCTGGTGGGACGTGGGGGCAAGCGCTGCCACAGGCACCCCTTCCAGCATCCCGTCTCCTCTGGCTAACGCGGCAGGGCCGGGCATGTCCGAGCTGGACGACAGGGTGGAAGGCCACGTCTTCACGATCGTGCCTTTCGCTCACCAGTCGCTCCTTGACGGGCGGAACGCCTCAACGCCCTGGGCGCAGGCGACACCCGACCCGATCACCACGGTGGCATGGGCGACATGGGCGGAGATCAATTTCGACAAGGCTGAAGAGATGGGCATCAGCGAGGGTCAGTGGATCAAGGTCCGTACCACCGCTGGTGAGATCACCGTCCAGGCCTACCCGCACCCGGGCATTTCGCCCAACCTGATCGCCATCCCCGTTGGCCAGGGCCACAAAGAGGGAATCGGCGGTCGCTATGCTGAAGACCGCGGCGAGAATGTCCTCAACATTCTGGTCGACAAGAAAGAGTCAGAGACCGGCGCACTTGCATGGGCCGCCACGCGGGCCGTTGTGACCAAGGCCGGTGGGTCAAAGGAATTACCCAAGTTTGAGGGCGACGCCAGGGCGATAATACGTCCCGCCGAGCACGGGGTTCCGATCCTTATCGTCGAGCCGGGACAGTCCGCCCACGACGCCCAGGAACACAACCACGAGCTACACCTCCGATTCATCTCGAACGACGAGTAACTGAGGATTTCGTAACGTAAATGGTTACAGCTGCAGAGAGGGTCTCAAGCCACAAATGGGGCATGGCGGTCGATGTCGACCGGTGCACCGGCTGTCAGGCGTGCGTAATGGCATGCCAGACCGAAAACAACATCCCCCTCTCGACGGAAGACATATACAGGCAAAAGCGCACCTTCGCCTGGATCCGGATTGAACGCTACTGGTACGGCGACTTCCCGAATGTGAAGGCGCGCTTCATCCCGATCATGTGCCAGCACTGCGAGAACGCGCCGTGCGAGCCCGTGTGCCCGGTGTTCGCCACCTACCACAACACCGAGGGCATGAACGTCCAGATCTACAATCGCTGTGTCGGCACCCGGTACTGCGGCGCAGGTTGCCCTTACAACGTCCGGTTCTTCAACTACTGGGAGCCCGTCTGGCCGTCTACCCTCCGCAACCAGTTGAACCCCGATGTCACCATCCGAAGCCGCGGAATCATGGAGAAGTGCAGCTTCTGCGTGCAGCGGATTCGCCGTGGAGTGAGGGAAGCAGCCCAGGAAGATCGGGACCTCGTGGACGGCGAGATTCAAACGGCATGCACGGACGCCTGTCCGACCAACGCCCTTGTATTTGGCGACTTCAATGACGACAACAGTCGTGTCTCGATCATGAGCCACGACGACCGGAAGTACACGCATCTGGACTCCCTGAATACCGAACCCAACGTCGTGTATCTGGCGCAGATCGACGCTACCGGAGGAGCAATCGGTGAGCACGAGTAGCCTCATAACGGACGGACACGACGACCGACCGTCCAACATAGACGCTACGGCCAAGTTCGCCGGCGAAGGCAGGACTGTGGCGAGCAGCGGTCTGAAGCTGTTCATGTGGATCCTAGCCGCGGCGGCGGCCCTCGGCATCGTCGGAATCATCGTCCGGTTCATCGACGACGGTGGCCGTGAAGAGTGGGGTTACTACGCCGCCACCCTGGCGTTCATGCTGACGATGTTCGGCGGAGCCCCCATGATCGCTATCGCTCCCACCATCGCCAAGGCCAACTGGGCACGCCCGGCGGCACGCATCGGATCGCTGGCCAGCATTGCCACCGCGATTACGGCGCTGCTGCTGATTCCTCTGATGTTCAAGCTCCCGGCGTTGACTGAGTTTTCTGACGTACTCGGAGACGATGTGCGCCGCAGGTCGATCTGGTTCGACTCGCCGATCTACGCCCCGCACTTCTGGAACCCGCTTATCCTGGCAACGTTGGCGGTGGTTGGTCTCGCCATGGCCTACGTGATGGCCATTCCGGACTTTGCGGCGATCCGAGATCACGGTACCGGCTGGAAACAGCGTTGGGCCAGGAATCTGGCCCGTGGCTTCCACGGCCGTCCACAGCAGTGGGAATGGTTGATGATGCGCATCGGCATCACCGGCGCCCTCTACTTCGCCATGCTGTTGTACGTGAACTTCACGTTCTCGATCGATCTGGCAGTCAGTCTGGTGCCGGGCTGGAAGGATGCCATCTTCCCCTTCTATCACACGCTTGGATCGTTCCAAGCGGGGCTCTCGTTCACGATCCTGGGGATCTGGGCCGCCCGGCGCTGGGGCGGGGTCAGCAAATACGTCGGCCACGAACAGATGTGGTCGCTCGGTAAGCTGCTCCTCGCAACGACCTTGCTGTGGTTCTACTTCTTCTACTCCAGCTTCATCGTTTTCTGGTACGGCAGGTCACAGGCGGACTCTTCGACCATCGAACTGCTGGTGTCCGGTCCGTATGTATACCTTTTCGCTGCGGTCTTCCTTTTCGCCTTCATCGCCCCCTGGTGGGTGATGATCTGGAACAAGGTCAGGGACAGTGTGTGGGGGCCGCCGATTGCTGCGGTGCTCGTCCTTTTTGGCCTGTTCATGGACCGGGTACGGATCTACGTCGCTTCGTGGAGCGCCACTCCCGACGATCTGGAACTCGCTACGACCGGCATCCTGGAAAAGATGCCGCCGACCCAGTGGCCAGATGTGTTTGACGTGTTCATCATGGCCGGCCTGCCAGCGCTTGGCCTGCTCGGCATACTGCTGGCGACCAGGCTGGTCCCGGTGATTTCTCTCTGGGAGATTCAGCAATCCCGCTTGATAACCAAACCGGTCCGGTATCTGCGGACCCGCGTACTGCTGGTGGGTAAACCCGACTAATGCAACAGCGACGAATCCTCGACGAAGTAACAATTAACCGCGAGCTTCTGCGCGGGAATTTGGCGACGCCCAAGTGGTGGCTGCCGACGGTTCTCGGGCTTCTCGTGGTCGTGATCTTCGGCTTCACGCTGATGGGCATCATGTTCAACCGTGGCCTTGGCGTCACAGGGCTGAGCAGGCCCGTCTACTGGGGTCTGTTCATCACCACCTTCGTGTTCTGGGTTGGCATCAGCCACGCCGGGATCATGATCTCGGCAATCCTCCGGCTCACGCAGGCGGAGTGGCGCAGGCCTGTCACGCGTGCTGCGGAGCTCCTCACGGTGTTCTCGCTACTGACGGCGCTGTTCTTCCCACTGATCCACGCCGGGCGTCCTTGGAGAATCTTCTACTGGATCACGCCGTTCGACTTCGCGCGCGGCATCTTCCCAAACGCCCGTTCGCCTTTGATATGGGACCCGTTTGCGATCGGCACCTACCTCACCGGTAGCACGCTTTTCCTGTACGTTGCGCTCCTGCCAGATCTTGGCGTGTTGCGTGACAGGACGACCGGTTGGAAACACTCCTTCTACACAGTTGCATCGCTGGGCTGGCGCGGTAACCCGCGGCAGTGGCGGCTCCAGACGGTTGCGGGCATCCTGCTCTCGGCTCTGATGCTCCCGATCTTCGTATCGGTCCACAGCATAGTGTCGTGGGACTTTGCCGTGACGCCTTCCGTCGAGGGCTGGCACTCTACGATCTTCGCCCCCTACTTCGTTATCGGCGCAGTTCACTCAGGTGTATCGGCCGTTGTGACGATGATGGCGCTCATGCGCTGGCTCTGGGGCTGGGACAACTACATCAGGCCGGAACACTTCGACGCGCTGGCAAGATTGCTCATCGTCGTGGCGCTGGGCTGGATGGGTTTCACATTCGCCGAGTTGATCTTCGGGGTGTACAGCCTTGAGGCGCCGGAGCGTGCGCTTCGTGAAATGCAGATGTTCACGTGGCCGTGGAACCTTCTTTTCATAATCTTCTTCTTGACGGCCTTCGCTATACCGGTACCGCTCTGGTTCTTCAAACGTGTCCGGAACAACATCGCGTTGATGTTCTGGACGTCCATCCTGGTGAACATCGGGATGTGGCTTGAGCGTTTCTTGATCATCGTTCCGGGACTCTCGAGAAAACAGCCGTTTGTATTCACGTGGGACACGTATCAGGTCAGCCCCTTAGAGTGGGGTCTCCTGCTGTGGTCGTTCGCATGGGTGCTGATGTTGATGCTGTTGTTCTCCAAGTTCTTCCCGTTAATACCGCTCTTCGAGACCAAAGAAAGCCAGGTGTTCACGACCGACGTCACGATCGGACGTGTGACCATCCCGGCTGTAGTCAGGGAATTGGATTAGGTAACGTACCATGGCAGCTTCAAACAGCGTTCTAGGGCTGTACGACAACCCTGATGCAGGCGCCAACGCCATGGACGGACTACAGTCCGCCGGGTTTGCGCTTGGAACCTTCGACGTGCTCACCGGCACGCCGTACCCGGAGGGCGCGTTCGGCGAACACGTCCCCCAGCACAGGCTCTTCCGCTTTCCGTTCTTCGGGGCGCTGGTCGGCCTGACCCTGGCCATTCTGTTCACGGCGGGCACGCAACTCGCCTACCCGGTGGTCACGGGTGGCAAGCCGATCCTGGCGGTATTCGCCATGCTGATCATCGCTTACGAATTGACCATGCTTGGCGCGGTCGTAGCGACCGTAGTTGGAATCATCTTCGAGTCACGACTGCCGAACCTGAACCTCGGTGCGTACGACGCACGAATTACCGAGGGCTACATCGGTGTTGTCGTCGAATGTGAGGGCGACCGGGTTGAAGACGCACGCGAAGTGCTGCAAACAGCCGGCGCCTTGGAGATCAAAACGGCTTGAATCTTCGAACCACAAACATCTCGAGCAACTTTCGATCCCGCCTTGCGGGCCGTAGCCTGCTGATCGCGTTCGCATCAGTCGCCATACTGGCGGTCGCATGTGTCCAAGAAAGCGGCACGTACCCCATCGAGACCTTCACGGAGATGCACTACGCGCAGTCGTACCGCTCTCAGGAGATCCCACGTCTCGGAGGCGTCGAGTCGGCTGTGGCGTACGACGGCCAGGGCAACGCCCAGGACATGTTGAACGTACTGCCCACCAAACAGACACACCCGTACGATGCAGGAGCCGGCGCCGAGCTGTACCGGGTTAACTGCGCCGTGTGCCACGGCGTGACAGGCGGCGGCGACGGACCCGCAGCGGCCCACATCACTTCCCCCAACTCCGCCTATGCCGACGACAACGGCGTCGCTTACGCGCCGCCACCGAACCTGGTGGAGGCACGGAACCGTTTCAACGAGGACGCCATGTTCGGCCTCGTGACCAACGGAATACTGGTGATGCCCAGGTTCGGTCCCCTCCTATCGGAAGCTGAACGCTGGGACATCGTGCGATACATCTTTGACACCTCCGCGGCCGGACTGGCCCCGTAACCTCCGGCGGGGTGCTAAATCGCGCCTCACGCCCCGCGTTTCGGAACCCATTTTGTGGCGATACCATGGAGGCATGGGAACCGCCACGGAAATAACCAGCCTCTCGGAGCACGGTGCCGGGGAGCGGTGAGCAAATTGAGCTACACCGTCATAATCCGCGCCATCACCACAACCGCCCTTCTGCTGGCGGCGATGTCCCCCATGTTCCGCCAAGCATCGGTGCACGCCCAGTCCAACGCCGATACCGACGCCACCCCCGCTATCACCATCGGCCCCGATCAGGATCGTGAGTTCGAGAAGCGCGCACAGAGCCTCGAGAAGCAACTGATCTGCCCGATATGTCCCGGAGAGACGCTCGACCAGTCCTTCGTCCAGATCAGCCAGGACATGAAGCGCATCCTCCGGGAGAAACTTCGCGACGGCCAGGACGAAGGCCAGATCAAGGACTTCTTTGCAGACCGCTATGGCCCGGGCATCCTGGCGGCCCCGCCCCGCAGCGGCTTCAACCTGGTGATCTGGGTTGTTCCTCCGATAGGCGTCGCGATCGGCATTGTGGGGCTGTTCCTGGTCATGCGGCAGATGCGGCGCGACGACGCTTCTCCCGTCGCGACGGGCGTCGGCGAGCGTGCGACGGAAACCGATCTAACGAACTACTTGGCGGAGGTGGACCGTGACCTGGCGCTGGGAGAGGCCGGAGATCAGATGGACCTGACCCCCGATAACGACATCGATCAGCCCGGCGAGAGGAGCGGCGAGAACTAGATGGCAGATCTCGGCACGATGACTCTGCTGCTGGCGTTGGCGCTAGCGCTATATGCGGGGATCGGCTCCGTGGCCGGCGCAAGGCTGGGCTCGGGCGATCTCATCATGAGCGCGCGCCGCAGCTCCTACATGTCCGGAATCGCGCTGGCCGTGGCAACCGGCGCGCTGGTCTACGCCTTCGTCACGCACGACTTCTCGATCGAGTACGTCCGGGGCCACAGCGATCGGGCGCAGAGCCAGGCGCTCACGTGGGTCGCCATGTACGCCGGCAACGAGGGCTCGCTCCTCTACATCACAGCCATCTTCACGATCATGGCGATGGCCGCCATCTACGCATCGCCCCGCCGTCTTGAGCCGTCCCGACCGTACATCATCGCTATCTTGATGGGAATGAGCATCTTCTTCATCGCCGTTCTGTTGACTCTTGCGGACCCCTTTGCTCCAACCGCTGTAGAGGACGACCGCGGCATCGGCGTCAATCCGCTTCTCCGCCACCCGGGCATGTTCATTCATCCACCGCTCCAGATGGCCGGCCTTGTGGGGGTGGCCATACCGTTCGCGTTTGTCGCCGGGGCCATGATCGCCGGGCAGACCAGAGATCAGTGGCTGGACGCCGCCCGGGTCAGCGCCATCGTGGTCTGGGCCGTGCTGAGCGCTGGCCTGTTGATAGGTGCGTGGTGGGCGTACACGATACTGGGCTGGGGCGGCTACTGGAGTTGGGACCCGATCGAGAACGTGGCGGTCATGCCGTGGTTGGTGCTCACCGCCTTCATACACTCCGTCATGGTCCAGAAGCGTCGCGGCATGTTCCGGATGTGGAACGTCGCACTGCTGTCGATGGCGTTCGTGCTGGCCCAGTTCGGGCTGTTCATAAACCGCGGCGGCCCCGTCGTATCCGTCCACTCGTTCGGAGCGTCCACCATCGGCGGCGTGTTCCTGGGCTTCATGCTGTTCAGCCTGGTATTTGCGCTCGCCGTCTTCCTGTGGCGCTCGCCTTTCCTCAAGAGCGACAGGCCGCTCGAATCGTTCCTGTCACGCGAGGCCAGTTTCCTTGTGAACAACTTCCTGTTTCTCGGGGTGACATTCGTCACGCTCTGGGGGCTGCTGTTCCCGTTGTTCTCCGAGTTTGCCAACGACGAGACGGTCACCGTATCCGCCCCCTGGTTCAACCAGATAAACGGCCCGCTCCTACTTGCCATCGTCATCCTCATGGGCATCGGCCCCCTCCTGCCGTGGCGCAGGACCACGATGTCGAGCGCGCAGCGCTGGCTCAGCATCCCGATCGCCGTGGCCGCCGCGACCATCGTCCTGATTTGGATCTCCGGCGTTCATGAACTCTGGGCGGTTGTCGGTTTCGGCGCCCTTTCGATGGTCATCACTGCCGTCATCGAAGAGTGGTATCGCGGCACGATGGCGCAGCGCAGGGCAGGGCTCAATATTGCGGCCGGGTGGTGGCGCATGGTGAGCGGGAACCGGCCTCGTCACGGCGGCTACATCGTTCACATAGCGATCATCGCCCTGGGCATCGGCGTGATCGGTACGAACTTCTTTCAACAGAAAGCCGATGTAGCGCTCGCCCCGGGGGAAAGCTTCACCCTGGACGAATATCGGGTCGAATACGTCAATACCAAGGACGAGCAACGCTCCGACCGTATCTCTGAATGGGCGAACGTGAACGTGTTCAAGGACGACGAACAGATCGCCAGCCTTTCGCCGTTGCGAGCGTTCTATCCCGTCTTCAATATGGCGTCCGTGCGGGCCTCCGTCTACAACGTTCCCCTTGTGAACATCCCGGGGTTGCCGGGCTACCTGAACCCGGGGTTGGAGGATCTGTACATAGTCCCGAGTGAGTTTCTGGACGACGGCCGCGTCGTGCTGCGCATCAGCATCAACCCGGCGGCGTGGTGGCTCTGGATATCCGGGCCGATCTTCGTCATCGGGACGATCATCGCGCTCTGGCCGGCGCCCGCCTTTGAGCGCCGCACTGTGCCAGCACGCACACGAACCCCGTCTACGCCTCGGCCCGCCGAATAGCAGGTGTGTGAGTCTTGAGCCGGAGAAAAATGACATGGCGATAACGCTGGGCGCGCTTGTGGCGCTTGTCTCGCTGGTGGTGATCGCAACCCCGTTCATACGTCGCTCCGGAGCGGCGCTTTCCGAACAGCAATCCGGCGAGGTGGATCGGCTGACGAAGTTAAGGGGTGATCTGTACGATCAGATCGGTCAGTTACAGGCCGATCACGGGGCGAACACGATCACGGATGAGGAATACCGGGACCAGTTGCTTGAGCTACGGGTGGGCGCCGCCGAGACGATCAGGCTGCTGGACCAGCTAGGACAAGAAGATGATCCTCAGGACGCTCCGGTGTCGCTGACCCGGGAAGCGCTTGAGGAGGAGATCGCCGCGCTCAGAGCGGCCGGTGGCGCCGGGCGGTGTACAAAAACCGACGAATAGGAGGGGTATGTTTGAGGGACCAGGTGGCAACAATTTCCCCCGGAAAACGCAGGACATTCAGGCGAGCCTCCCTGATGGCGTTACTTGCATCCCTGGCCGCCGTTGTCCTTTTCGTGACCACTGACGGCGTGAGCGTCCTGGCGCAACGCCCGACTCCCGATCGCGTGGCGGGAGCCGTCAGCAACGGCACCGAAGGCGCAGAAGTGCCGGAAGGATTCGAGATTAGCCTCCTGGGATTCAAAGACGGCGAATTCGTAGATCAACAATCCGTGAATGTCGGTCCGGATGACCCCCTCTTTGAGTTCACTGAACTGATGCAAGAGGAAGGCATCCACTACCGCCTCGCGTGGGAGTACGAGGGTGTCACCGACCAGATAATCCTCGCCGATGAGGCAGCGCCGCAAAACCTGCCAGTCATCATTCACGAAACGACCGATTCCATGGACGATATCCACGTCGGAGCCCACGCGACCATCATCCCAACGGTGGTCGGATCGGACCGCCTGATGGGTGTTCTGGACCTGGTCACGGTCCGAAACAATGGCGACCGCACGTTCATCTCGGACCTGTCCAACCCGACCGTCACCGATCTTCAGATGCTCAGATTCAGTCTTCCAAGAGGCTATGAAGAACTGGCAGTAGACAGCGTCTTGCCGCAGGGTCAATTAGTTGAGATCGCCACCGGGTTCGCCATGACAAACCCGGTACCGCCCGGCGAGCACGAGATTCTGTACAGCTACGCCATCAACTACTCCAGGGACTCCCTGGCGTTCACGCGGACCTTGGCCTTTGGCGCAGACGAGGTACGCGTCTTGATCCCGCCAGACCTGGGCGTTGTCGAGGCGGACGGCATGGCCGCCACGCAGACCACCGAACTCGGCGAGACGGTGTACAAGGAGTACGTCGGAGCCGACTACGAGACGGGCTTCAAGATGAGTTTCGTTCTCAAGGACCTCCCGCAGCCGGGATTGTTCAAACGTATGAACGAGGCGATCCCCGGTGGCAACGTTGTCGTCTTCGGGTTCCCGATCCTGATCGCTATCGCTATGGCGGGGCTTGTCGTTTACGCGCTCACGACGGCCCGGCGTCGCGGCTTTGCGGCTGCGGTGTCTCGGGAGGAGCGAATGAACATCCTCCAAGAGATCGCGGAGCTGGACGAGCAGCTTGAGGCGGGGGAGATCGACCCCGAGCAGCACCAGGCCAGCCGCGACGCTCTGACTGCACGGGCCCTGGCGGGGATGGAGGAAGACCAACCGTCGGACGAAGATGGCGATGGACCGTCAGGCCCAGCTCCAAAGGAGTCCTCTACCCCCGATTAGAAGTCGGTGGGGGATCTGTTTCACCCTTGATATTCCAGCATTCTGGCCGCCAGTCACGTCCGTTCGGCGTTTCAGGACGTAGAATTTAAGGCCGATCTTCCGGGCTGTTCCAGACGCCAGGCTTCCTGAATGTCACAACGCAAAATCACCGGCTTCGCCGTCGTTCTACCAGTAACGTTGGTCGCCGCGTTGTTGATCTGGGCGGTCATTCAGAACACGGGCAACCCCGGTGGGTTGGCCGTCAATCAGACCCTAGGCGAGCGTGACGTGTCCGCGCAGGAAGGCGCGAGCTTTGAGTTGCTCTCTATCGACGGCGACGAAGTCGTGCGACTCTCAGACTTTCTGGGCAAGGTGGTGCTGGTGGACTTCTGGTCCTCCTGGTGTCCCCCCTGTCGGCAGGAAAGCCCAGGCCTCAAAGCTGCGTATGACGATTTTCGTGACCAGGGTGTGGAGTTCATAGGCATCGCCATCTGGGACGTCGACGGCGAGACGCGAAAATTCAGGGACGCCTTCGAGCTGGATTATCCGATCGTCGCGGACTCCAACGGCGCAGTAGCGGTCGACTGGGGCGTAGTCGGGATCCCGGAAAAGTTCTTCCTCAATCGCGAGGGCCACGTGGTGAAGAAGTACGCGGGTCCGATGACGCGCGACAAGCTGGGATTGGAGCTGCGGGAGATCCTAGACGCAGACCCGGTTTCCGCTATTGCGGAGACGGAGCCTTAGGAACGAGCGTAGTTAATGTCGGAACCGTTCCGGTTGCAGGGGCGGGGCTTGCTCCGCCCGCACCGTCTCTGGACAACATCTGCTAACCACTGCAACGGTATCCGCCGCCACCCGTCCCTTCTAGTTCAACGGAGTTGGCGCGACAGTCCGCTCACAATGAACCCTGTCCCAAAGCCCCAGGCGTGCCGCGCCCCATGGCTGCAAGGGTTTGCATACACTACCGCCGGGACGTATTTAGTGACCACGTGCATCATCCGGCGCTGGCCGATACTCGCATCCGTGTCTACTACCGCCACCGTGCGGTTGACCCCAACGGGCTCCGCGATGGGCGATGTTTGGATGTCGATTCCGACCCGATTCAACGGCGCCGCCGTCGACACATTCGTTCCTATGCCTGATCACATACACAGCATCATTTGACTTCATGACCAAGCCGATGGCGTTCGCTCTGAAATCTCAACGGCTCATTTGACCTGATCGAAACACGGGCGGAGCAAGCCCCGCCCCTACGGATGTTTGCCGAACCCATCGTCCAGACAATCAGCCCGCCGGAATTGGGCCTAATTCATATACGACCCGCCGTTGAGATTGATGCTCTGGCCAGTGATGTTTCTTGATCGGCCTGATGCTAGGAAGGCGGCCAGTTTGCCGACGTCTTCGGGCGTTTGCTCCCTGCCGAGGGGCGTTGATGCTTCCAGCCGCCGGTCGAACACCTGTCGGCCGGTCAAAACCGTCTCTCCGGACTTAATGCGGTCGCGCTCAGCGATCTTCTCCCACAGCGGCGTCCACAACAGCCCGGGGCATACGCAGTTCACGTTGATGTCGTACGGCGCCAGTTGGAGGGCGTAACCCTGACTGACGTTTATGGCGGCCGCTTTGGTCGCAGAGTAGTGGGCAAAGCCGCCGGTCCCGCGTCGCCCGGCCCCGGAGGCGATGTTGACAATGCGGCCGGATCGTCGCTCCTTGAGATGGTCCTGGAAACTGGACGTCGTGTTCACGATGCCGATCACGTTGACGTCGTAGGTCGCCTCCCAGTCCTCCGGGCTCGGGTTGCTGCGCTGCCACCAACCCGGCGCCCCCCCAACGCCGGCGTTGTTGACTAGGATGTCTATCTGGCTCAGGCGCTCGACCGCCACGGCTGCGAGGGCATCGGTGGAGACACGATCGGTGACATCGGCCGGTATCGCATGGGCGGCCCTGCCCAGCGACCGGACCTCATCGGCCACGGCCTGGGCGGCGCCGGGATCGATATCAGATACGACGACATCGGCCCCGCGCTCGGCCAGCACAAGTGCGATGCCACGCCCGATACCGCTCCCGGCGCCGGTGACGACGGCTGTCCGGTCATCTAGCTCTTCCAATTGATTCTCCAGTTTCCAGCGTCTGGAAGCGTGCAAAAAGTTCAGGCGTTTCAATTCTTCAGTTGAGGAATGCACCGCCGTCCACGTTCAGCGACTGACCCGTGATGTTCATGGCGTCCTCGGAAACCAGAAACACGATGGTGTCCCCGATGTCCTCCGGGGTCTGCTCACGGCCCAGCGGCATGATGTCCTTCACCATACGGTCAAACACCTGGCGCGCGGTCAAACCCGCGTAGTCGGGATTGTTGATGGCGTATTTGGCGCCGACTTGCTCCCACATCGGTGTCCAGAGCATCCCCGGGCAGACGGCGTTCACGTTGATGTTGTCGCGCCCAAGCTCGTTGGCGAGCGACTGTGTGAAGTTGATGACGGCCGCTTTGGTGGCGGAGTAGTGCGGAAGCGAAGGGCGGCCCTGACGGCCGGCGATCGACGCCAGGTTTACGATTTTTCCGCCGCCCGCCGACTTCATGTGCGGGACCACGGCCTCGGTCACTATCGCCATCCCCTTCACGTTCACGCCGAAGGTGAAGGTCCAGTCCTCCGCCCGGGACGTCTCATGGTCTTGCCACCCAGGCGCTCCGGCGACCCCGGCGTTGTTGACCAAAACATCAACCTGTCCGAACCGGCTCACCGTCTCCGACACCATGCGGCCCACCGCTTCCGGATCCGTGACATCGGCCGGTATCCCGGCGGAGCACACCCCCATGGCTGCGATCTCATCCGCCGTTCGCTGGCAGGCGTCGGCGTCGATGTCTGAAACGACGATGTCCGCCCCCACCTCTGCCATCTTGATACCGATGGCGCGTCCGATGCCGGTCGCTCCGCCCGTTACGATCGCCACATACCCTCTGAGGTCCACGGTAACTCCAAACGCTGGCGTTCACCTGCTGAACATCGGGAAGCCCAGGACCGTTGAAAGACCTCTGATTTAGGCCGCCCGGGAGCGTTCAGATTATACTTCCGGTCGGTTTTCTTCAGATTCAACGCTCCGGCGACAGGCGAAACAGTGGCGATCTCCCGCTCACAAGCCCTCGAACACGCCTACAAAGTGCTATCTCAACCACGCGCACACATGCGCGTCACCCTGGCGCAGACAAAGTCGGGCCTCTCGCTCTACTACGAAGGACGCGTCATGACACGCGTGTTCGTCAACCGCAACGGCCTGGCGGCGGCCGCGGCGATTGCGGAGGCGTTGCGGGTGCGCGTGCCGAAGCTGGGAGATAGCGTCGACGCGCGCGTCTCATCCGGCGTGATGTACAGGATTCTGGCGTTATCGGACCTCGACTACCGCAACAAGACCTCGTTCCAGTACGCCTCCCATCTGATCGCCGAGGCCGTGGACATGCAGGGGCCGCGCGGCACATCGGAAGCCTGATTCCGGTGTCTATTCGTTGCGCCCGTACGGGGGCATTTCTAGAATTCAACCCACGCCGCCGATCAACCGTCGGTTCCCAACTCAAACGTTCGCTTCGATGGAGCACATGCCACTACAAGACCTCGACTCCGGACACGAATTCCCACCTGAATCGCTCGTCATCAGCGAATCGGAAGCCGCGGCGTATGCGGCGGCGGTCGGCGACAGGTCGGCGCAGCCTTCGGAGCGCGTTCCGTCCATGGCGGTGATCGCCGCTGGGCTGTCGCGCTTCATCAAGCAACTGGGGCTGGCCGACGGAACCGTTGAGGTGGTTCACGCTTCGCAGGAAGCATCGTTCAATCGCCCGATCACCCCCGGCGATATCCTTCAAATACGGGCGACTCTGAAATCTAATGCCGAGCGCAGGGGAAGCCGATTCGCCACCGTGGAGATGCTGTTCGTTGACGACGCCGGTGAGGCGGTCGCTGAGGCGAGCAGCCTGATCGTGGTCAACGCATCATGAGCGCCCAACCCGCAAATCCCGGCGATCTGCTGGAAGGTTTCGACCGGACCATCACGCAGGACCAGGTTGAGGCGTACGCAGACGCAGCGGGCGACCACAACCCGATCCACCTAGACGCAGAGTTCGCAGCAAAAACACCGTTCGGCCGCCGTATAGCTCACGGTATGCTTACGCTCGCGATGGTGTCAGAAATGCTAACTTCCGCGTATCCAGTTAACTGGGCGTCCGGGGGCCAACTTAAAGTACGCTTTCGTGCGCCGGTTTTCCCGGGCGAGGCCGTGCGCGTCTCCGGCGAAGTCTTGAAAGTGGCTGAATCGGATGGCGTGCGAACGGTGGAGATAACCCTCGCCGTCAAGAAAGACGACGGCGAAGACGTGATCACCGGACGGGCTGTCGTTCGGGTCGACTGAATAACCCGCGGGGACGTTCACATGCTCCCGTGAATTCCCAGACCAATTTGGGAGAGTATTTGACCGCCGAAGAAAAAAAAGACCTGATCCCGATTTCGGTAGACGCCATGGGCGGCGACAACGCCCCTGCCGAGATCGTCAAGGGAGCCGTGCAGGCCGCGCGCGAGGGCGGGGTGTCGATCATCCTGGTTGGCGATCCCGAACCCGTCGCAGCTGAACTCGCCAGACACGACGTGGCCGGACTTCCCATCTCCACCGAGCCGTCTGAGGGTGTGGTGGTGGAGGGCGAGCCGCCCGCCACTGCCTACATGACAAAACGGAACGCCTCCATCTTCCGCGCCGCCAGCGCCGTCCGACACGGCCGGGCGAAGGCGTTCGTGAGTATGGGTTCCACTGGCGCAACCATCGCCGCAGCCACCGTCGTGTTCGGCACCTTCGAAGGCATCGAACGAGCCGCGCTGGGCGGACCGTTGTACGGTCTCGCTCCGCGTACGATCATCATGGACATCGGCACAAATCTGGATTGCAAACCCCAGCAGCTAGCCGATTACGCAGCGCTGGGCGCCCTCTTCTCTCAGATCGTTTTCGACACGGAGAATCCCCGGGTTGCCCTGTTGAGTGTCGGCACCGAGGCGGGCAAGGGGAACACCCAGGTGAGGGAAACGACCGTGCTGCTTGAGAGCAGCGGGCTGAACTTCATCGGAAACGTGGAAGCCAACGACATAGCGTACGGCCGTGCAGAGGTAGTTGTGTGCGACGGTTTCGTGGGTAACGTAGTGATGAAGCTTACGGAGGGGATCGGCGAGACGCTATCCACTGATATCCGTGGACTGATGAGCGGCCGTGTGCCAGAAGCCGAGATCGACGAGATCTGCGAACGGATATACGAAACGACGAACCTCCCGGAGGCACACGGGGGTGGCCCGTTGTTCGGTGTGAAAGGCGTGGCGGTAGTAGGCCACGGAAAGGCCATGGCGCTGGCCGTTAGCCGCGCAATACAAACGGCCAGACGTACCGTAGCCTTGAATTACATAGAGCAGGCCGAGGCGGAGTTGAACCGACTCAGCGGGACGGTCAGCACATAGCATCAGAACAGGACACTCCGTTGTCTGAAGAGTCGCGCAGCACGCTCATAACCGGGGCATCGCGAGGGATCGGCCGGGCCATCGCGTTCCGTCTAGCCGCAATGGGCCACCGCATCGCCGTTAACTACAACACGCACCCGGAAGATGCCGAAGAGGTAGTGGAGTCCATCAAATCCAAAGGCGGCGAGGCGATCGCCGTGCAGGGAAACGTCGCCGACCGTGAGCAGGTGGACGCCATGTTCAGCGCCGCAGAAGAGGCGTTTGGGCCGGTGCAGATCCTCGTGAACAATGCCGGGATCATCGACGACGCCCTCATCCTTCGAATGAAAGACGAGGCTTGGGACCGCGTTATCCAGACCAACCTCAACGGCACCTACTACTGTTGCCATCGCGCCGTTTCCGGGATGGTAAAAGCGCGCTGGGGCCGGATCATCAACATCTCATCCGTCGTCGGCATCAGCGGCAACATCGGCCAGACCAACTACTCGGCGTCCAAAGGCGCCATTCACTCCTTGACCTACTCGCTTGCGAAGGAACTCTCTTCGCGGAACATCACCGTGAACGCCATCGCACCGGGTTACATCGAAACAGCGACCGTTGACGACCTGCCGCAGAAGACCAAAGACACGATCATGACTTGGATTCCGATGCGGCGTTTCGGCGTCCCGGATGAGGTCGCCGTAGCCGCGGAGTTCCTTGCGAAGGACGCAGCACGCTACACGACCGGCATCATTCTGCGGACCGATGGCGGTATGGCCATCTCAGGGTCCAACTAACGCCGTCCCCGGCAGGACAGGGAGCGCTGGTTAAATGACATCTGGATCGGGTGAACTTTCTGGCAAGGTAGCGCTCATCACGGGCGGTTCCCGCGGCATCGGCAGAGCCATCGCCCTCGAGCTTGCAGGGCGCGGCGCCCACATCGCCTTCAACTACTTCCGAAATCACAAGGCTGCCCACGAGGTGGAAGAGGCCATATCCGCGCTCGGGGTCCGCTGTCTGCGCGTGCGCGCCCATCTGGGCGACGGCGACGTCATCGACGGCCTGTTTCAAAAAGTCTCCGAAGAGTACGGCCGCCTGGACATCCTGATCAACAACGCCGCATCCGGCGTCATGCGACCGGCGGCCGAGCTTGAAGACCGTCACTGGGACTGGACGCTGGACATTAACGCCAAAGCGCCCTGGAAGTGCGCCATCGCAGCGGCGAACCTGATGACGGACGGCGGGACGGTCGTGAACGTCAGCAGCCCCGGCTCGACTTCCGTGCTGCCGGACTACTTTGTGGTCGGCGTCTCGAAGGCGGCGCTGGAGTCTTTGACCCGCTATCTGGCCGTGGAGCTGGCGTCCAAAGACATCGCCGTGAACGCCGTGTCCGCCAGCTTCATCAAAACGGACGCCGTGGACGCGTTCCCAGAGGGCTCAATCGCCTACGAGATGGCGCAACGGCCCACCCCTGCCGGCCGGGTCGTGGAGCCGGGTGACGTGGCGCGCGTGGTGGCGTTCCTATGTGGCGAAGATGCCCGCATGATCCGGGGGCAGATCCTCCTTGTCGATGGCGGTGAGATGCTGGTACGCCGCTAGGCAAACCCCTTCAGCGAAACCAGCGCCGCATGCGGCGGCGCACTCGCCCGTATCGCCGGCGTTTCAGGCGCCGCGAGACGAACCACACCACCTCCGGAGCTCCTGCAAGCGCGACGTTCCGTGCGCCCCTTATCGCCTTCGTCGTCTCCTGGGTATTCTCAAAGCCGGGCGAAAACCCGTCGAGCATCACCCAGCCTCCGGCGACCCGATCTGCCGGGCCCGCAGGAGTCAGGACGATGCCCCCGGCCTCTTTAACCAGCAGGATCCCGGCGGCGAGGTCCCAGGAGAAAACGGCCCCGGTCAGGGCGTACTGGAGGACGCCCCGGGCGACCATGGCCATCTCGTACACCGCACTGCCGGTGGTCCTGGGTTCGCCCAGGTTCCCGCGCGCCGCGCGATCAACCTTGAACATGAACCGCAAACTACCCGGGATCGTCGAGAGCCAGCCCCTCTTTGGCCTGTGCGGCTCTTTGGCCGACGGTTTTTTGACCGCGAGCTTCCTGTCGCCGATCCACGCGCCGCCGCCCTTTCGGGCGTGCATGACCTCGTAACCGCCATCGGCGGGCCACGGCGTCCACACAGCGGCAGCGACCGGTTCCCCGCGATATAGGACGCCTATCGAGACCGCGTACACTGGGTGACCGTTGACGAAGTTGGTCGTCCCGTCTATCGGGTCGACGCACCAGATGTAGTCCCGGGCGTCGGGCTCGTCCTTCGGGGCATCCTCTTCGCCGAGCACCATGTGCCCTGGGAATCGCTCCTGGACCATCTCCGCTATAAGCGACTGGCTCGTCCGGTCCACGTCGGTGACGAGATTGGCGCCGTTGCCGTCCTTGGACTCCACATCCATATCGCCGCCAAACCGACTGGAGACCAGTTTCCCCGCGGCGTTCACCACTTCTATCGCGAAAAGTTCTATCTCCGCTAGCGCCGCGTCGTCGTGAGGTGCCGTCAATCTTGTTGATCACCGATCTCGTATTGATGTGTAAGTCGAAACATTCTGACAGGGGCGAAGACGAATGGGTTGCGCGTCGGGCGCCAACGGTGTTGCCGATCACGATTCTACGATTGTCCCGTCGCTTCGGCTTGTCCTACAATCTGGTTGGCAGTGGCCGTCCACGATTCTAAGTCCCCCAACGTGTGGTTAAACAACCATGCGCCTGCACCCGGAGGGTTCCAGCGAGCAAGAGGAACACGGGGAAATTCCATGGCAAGCAACTCACCGGTACGCATCACCCGCGACAGCGGGCTGCGTGGCCGCATGTACCTCACCATGCTCATACTGGCCGGTGTCTACACGTTCTTCATGCTCATGCTCATCGCCGCAGGGATCCCGATAGTGTTCGTGGTCGGATTCGCCGCCGTGATGGTGGGTATCCAGTACTTTGCCTCGGACCGAATGATCCTGCGTTCGACCGGCGCCAAGCAGGTGACGCGCGAAGAAGCGCCGGAGCTGTACGAGATGGTAGAACGGCTTGCGCGCCGGGCCGATATACCCATGCCAAAATTGGCCGTGATCGACAGCGCCGCGCCGAACGCCTTCGCGACCGGGCGTAATCCGAAAAACGCCCTGGTCGCGGTGACTACGAGCATATGGGAAAAACTGACCGAGCGTGAGCTTGAGGCCGTGCTCGCCCACGAGTTGTCCCACGTCAAGAACCGTGACGTCACCGTCATCACAATCGCCAGCTTCTTCCTGACGGTCGCCAGCTTCGTCATGCAGATGATGTTCTTCCGCATGATGTTCGGCGGTTTGGGAGGTGGTCGAAACAACAACGGCGGCGCAATGATGATGCTGCTTGTCGGCACGCTGGTCGTCCAGTTCGTCGCCCAGCTGCTGATAATGGCGCTCTCCCGGTACCGCGAGTACGGGGCCGACCACAACGGAGCCGAGCTGACGGGAGACCCTGGAAGCCTGGCGAACGCACTCGAAAAGATCAGCGGGGCGATGTCGCTATTGCCGGCGGAAGACCTCCGCAATATGACGGCGGCAAGCGCCCTGGCCATATACCCGGCGCTCAAGGGCCACTCCGTCCAGAGCCTGTTCTCGACACACCCACCTATCGAAGACCGAATCGCACGATTAAGACGGATGGAGAACGAAATGCGCGGCCTGCCAGCAGACATTCGGTTCGAGAACTAGATGGCTTTTTTGTTCAAGCGCGGACCATCCGCTCCCAAATCTGACTGGGACGCCATCAAAACGGTTATCTCTGCCGAAGCGCGGCTACAGACCGCTGGGGAGATCCTTCCCGGACGCAGGGCTGGCGTACTGTTCCGTCCTTCGGAACGGGGCCGATACCCGTTCGTCGATGGCCTTGAAGGCCGTCTGCGCGGCGTGCTCAATGAGGGCCCCGGAGCAACCAAGACGTCTCACGACGTCCAGATGGACGAGCACGGGACCGAATGGGTGATCCTTGAGGACGGCAACTTTGAGGACCTTACCAACTCCGTATTCACGGTGGGAAACGCCCTCGCCATCGAGGCCGGGCCGAGCCTGTTGATCGCCGCCGTATGGAACATCCACTACTCCGGGTCCGCCGCCTACTGGCTTTACACCTACCAGCGAAAAACGTTCTACCCGTTCATACCCCGGAGCTCCAACGACCGGGACCATCCGGCCGAGTTGGATCTTGCGAAACTGATGAGCCGGCATGGAATGGTCGTAGAGCGATCTACGGAGCACTGGTACCCGCTGTGGGACATCCCGTTTTAGATTGAAGATACCCGCGTTAATCACGGCGCCCGGAGAGGACCCGGAAGTGGCCGCCGGGATCATCCGAGAAATCGGTCCCGAGCCGATGATAGTCGCGCCCGACGCCGATCTGCCCGGGGGCGTCGGCGGGCTGCTCATGTACGGCGAGTCGGTGTTCGTTGGCTTCCCTGAGTCCGCCCCGCCCGCTTTAAGGGCCGCCATCAAGGCCGACATGCCCGTCCTGGGGATCGGATGGGGCATGCACGCCCTTAACGTCGTTCTGGGCGGCAAACCGCCCATGCGGCTGGCCGACGTCGTCGTCGCCGGGCCGCGTGGGGGACGCAAGGGCCGGACGGCCGACCTGGGCCGGATGCGCACCTTCCTCACGCTGGGCGGCAAGGTCGCCGCCACTATCGGTGCCGGAGGGCCTGTGGCGACACCGGGGCCGGGGGGATTCGCCATCCGGGAGGCCGAGAAGGCGCCCGGGTTGATGGCGAGCGCCTACGACATGGGGACGGGAGCCATAGAGGCGCTCGAGATGCCCGGCTATCACTGGGTCATCGGCGTCGTCTGGCCGCTCCACCGACCGGACCTCTTGCCGTCCCGATTCGACAATCTCGTAGCCGCATTTGTGGAGCGGTCCCTGGAAGTCTAATCGGCGAAGTTGTGGACGCCTGGTCCGGCGTTTTTTGGACCGTCCGGCGCAACCGCGGCTTTTTTCCCCGGATGTCCCCGTACGCCCTCGCGAGCGCGAGCTCGCGATGATGCCCGTACGAACGAATCGAAAGTGACATCTACCTTTGCCTGGGGCGTGAACAAAAGGTAAAATTAGCGGGGTCTAATCCGTGTCCAACCGATCGTGACGATATAACTCCGGACACGCCCCGATTTACGCAAGCCAGACAGGCGCGATCGACGTCCGCGCGGGGCTTGCCCCCTCCATTCAGGTATTCAGGAGACCCGCCGTGGTAGGTCAGGATATCGGTGAAGTCCGTCCGATAAATATCAATGACGAGATGCGTAATTCCTACCTGGATTACGCCATGTCGGTCATCGTATCCCGGGCGTTGCCGGACATTCGGGACGGGCTAAAACCCGTGCAGCGCCGCATCTTATACGCAATGTACGACATGGGCATCCGTCCCACCTCTTCGTACAAAAAGAGTGCACGTATCACGGGCGAGGTGCTTGGAAAGTACCACCCGCACGGCGACACGGCGGTGTACGACGCCATGGTCCGCATGGCGCAGCCGTTTTCGCTGAGGGCGATGCTCGTCGACGGACAGGGTAACTTCGGCAGCGTGGACGGCGACCCGCCGGCGGCCATGCGCTACACCGAGGCGCGTCTATCGGCGATCTCCATGACGCTGTTGAACGACATCGACAAAGAGACGGTCGATTGGATCGATAACTTTGACACATCGCTCAAAGAGCCGCTTGTACTCCCGTCCACGCTTCCAAACCTACTCGTCAACGGGGCCGCCGGAATCGCCGTAGGCATGGCGACCAACATCCCGCCGCACAACGTCGGCGAGCTATGTGACGCCATCGCACACTTGATCCGCCGGCCAGACGCGTCGTTGGACGATCTGATGGAGTTCGTGAAGGGTCCGGACTTTCCGACAGGCGCCCACATCTACGGCAACGAGGGGATCAGGAACGCCTACGCAACCGGCCGCGGCCGGATCATGATGCAGGCCACGCACGAGATCGAGGAGGTCAAGCGCAACAACCGGCAGCGCCTCCTGTTCACCGAGATCCCATATCAGGTCAACAAGTCCAGCCTGGTCGCCAAGATCGCCGACCTGATCAAGAGCAAGGTCGTGGACGGCGTTTCCGAGGTCAGAGACGAATCCGACCGCAAGGGCATGCGGATCGTGCTCGACCTGCGTCGCGGCGCTTCCGTGAGCGTGATCCTCAACAACCTGTACAAGCACACCGCACTGCGCACCAGCTTCTCCGCAAACATGCTGGCGATCGTCGAAGGCATGCCCAGGGTGTTCACCCTGAGGGAGGCGCTCCGGGCGTTTATCGAGTTCCGTCGAGAGGTCGTTGTACGACGCGCCGAGTTTGATCTTCGCAAAGCCCGCGCCCGCCTACACATCCTTGAGGGACTGCGCACCGCGCTGGACAACCTGGACGCCGTGATCGCCCTCATCCGCGGATCGGCGGACGTCGAATCCGCTCGTACCGGTTTGATGACCGAGTTCAATCTGTCACAGGTACAGGCGCAAGCCATCCTGGACATGCAGCTCCGTCGTCTGGCCGCACTTGAGCGGGAGAAGATAGAGAACGAGTACCAGGAACTTGTGACGCTGGTCGCTGAACTGGAAGATCTCCTCGCCTCTCCGGACAAGGTTTACGCAGTGGTCCGCAAGGAGACGTTGGACCTGAAACGCCGTCACGCCGACGAGCGACGCACCGTTGTGCACCCGGAAGAGCTCGGCGAGTGGCGACGTGAGGACACAGAGCCCCATGAGACGGTCGTAATCACGCTGAGTGCAAACGGTTACCTGAAGCGCATCCCGCTCGCTACCTACCGTGCGCAGCATCGCGGCGGCAAGGGCGTCAAGGGACAGCGTATGACCAAGGAGGACGACGTTACGCCGCACCTCCGGGTTGCGGACACGCACGACTTCCTGCTGATGTTCACCGACCGTGGCCGCGTCTTTGCGAGCCGTGCGTTTGAGCTTGCTGCGGACGTTTCACGCACATCACGTGGTACCCCGGTGGCGAACATCATCAACCTGGAGCCGCGTGAGCACGTAAACGCCGTGGTTACGGTCTCCGACCTCCGTGAAGACAAGTACCTGATCATGGCGACCGTCGCTGGTCAGGTCAAACGGATGCACCTGCCGGAGATATCGAACATCCGCAGGGGCGGGCTCAACGCCTTCAACCTTAAGCCGGGTGACGAGCTCCAGTCCGTGGTCCTCGCCACGCCCGAGGAGGACATCATCATGGTGTCCGAGCAGGGTATGGCGATCCGCTTCCGGAGCACCGATATCCGGGCGCGTCAACGCGCTGCGGGCGGGATGAGGGGTATGGCGCTGCAGGGCAACGACAAGATCGTCGCCGCCGACGTGGTTAGCCCCACGGGCTCGCTGCTCGTGGTGACCCGGCGCGGCTACGGAAAGCTTTCAGAGATGCGCCGCTACCGGCAACAGAAGCGGGGCGGCAAGGGCCTCATCACCCTCCGGATCGCCCGCAAGAACGGCCGCGTGGCCGCCGCACAGGTGGTCGACCGCGAGGTCGACGGGGACGACACCGTCCTCATCCTGACGGAGAAGGCGCAGGTCATCCGGGTCCACCTGAACGAGGTCCGGGAGACCGGTCGCATCACGCAGGGCGTCATCATGGCGGTGCCGGAGACCGGCGACGCGGTGAGCGCCATACGGGCCATGAAAACCCGGGAAGCCCCGGCCGAACTTCTCACCGAAGAAGAGTTGGCCGCCGCGGAATCGGGTGAACAGCCGGGTAACGGAGAGGTCACGGCTGAGCTGACCGCCAAGTCGGAAGACACTTCCGAAACGCCCGAAATTCAAGACGAAGATTAGGCGCGTGGCCGGGTCGCTTTAACCGCGGCCCGGCCTGAATCCCATGCTTGAGCGTGTCGCCGTCGTATCCATCGCCCCGATCCTTCCGGGCGCGGTTCATGGCGGCTCTCAGCGGATCCTGGACGGCGTTCTACGCGGACTGGCTGAGGCCGGGGCACACGTGCGTGTCGTCTGCTCATGGCGGCCGGAGAACGACGGCGGGTTCGACCTGGCACCCGGCGTCAGGGTCGAACCACTGCTCAGGCTCAGCGGTTACTTCCCGGACCCATGGGAAGTGCCGCCACACCAGATACTGCAGAGCGCAGAATCCGTCGCACCTGTATTCGAGTGGGCGGAGTCGGTATACCTTCACGCCGACACGTTCTATTTACGAAAGCTGATCCCTGAAGGTCGGCGAGTTGTTCGGTCCTTCCACGACTTTCACTACGAGACCGCGCTCGTCTCGGCGTTCGGGTTCGATGCCGACCTGACCATCGTGCCGTCCGATTACCTGAAGCGCTGTATCGACGCTACGGTGGGCGCTTATCGGGGAGCCTCAACGGAGCCGGTGGTGGTGATCCCGAACGGAATCGACCTTGAGGCGTATCGCTCCAGACCGGGCGTCACGCCGGGGGGAGTTCGGGAACGCAGAGAACGCGACCTGGTGTTTCTGTGGCCGCATCGCCCCGATCCGCGCAAGGGGATTGCAGATGCGGTCGCCATCGCCGCCCGGTCAGCGCGTGCACTGCCCGCCCGGAACATCAGGCTTCTCGTACCTCAACATGTCGACGCCGCCTCCTCAGCCGAAACGTGTGAGTTCTACGACGACGCCATACGGCTCGCGACAGCGGAAGGCGTTCTGGGCTCGCTCGAATTCACTCCGTGGTGGTCCGGCGAAGAAACTCCCGACGCTTACAGCTTTGCGGACGTGACGTTGTGCCCGGGCAACTTCATCGAATCGTTCGGTCTAGTGGCCTACGAATCGCTTGCCTGCGGAACGCCCATCGTGGCCGCCCGCGTGGGCGCGTTGCGCGATCTCCCGGGACATCCAGACGTCCACACCTTCGCGTATGCCGACGCCGACGAGGCCACAAAAGCGACGCTGATCGCTGCCGGGGGAATGACCGATCCGGACGGAATTCGCGCGCTGTTGAGCGAGTACTTCTCGTTTGAGAAGATGCAGCGCGCCTACGTGGCCGCCATAACCGGCGAAATGCCCGAAGCAACCCGGTCGGCCTCGCCCACCGACGATCGATTCTCCCTCGCCCCGTGGTGCACGGTGTCGGGGAGTGACGTGTACAACGATTACGGTTTCGCTTGGACGGGCCGATACGAGCTGGCCTCGTTCCTCCACATCGTTGAAATGCGACAGCCCGGGGGTCAACGCTTCTCACTCCTGGCGGCAACGGAGGCCGGGGTGCCGTCTGAGCAGATAGATATGGCTCTCAGGGATGGCGTAATCGTCCGGGCCTGAGCGCGGAGTCGGACCCACCGGGGCCGGAAACCACCGTCGGTACCCCGCTTCGGAAGGCCAGCACCCTATAATCCGGCGTCACGGTCTTATTCGACGCAATACCGTAATTTCCCGGGAGGACGACGTTGGCCACCAAGAATCCGGTCACCCAACTTGAGTTTCGCGACGCATGGGGACGATTCGCCACCGGCGTGACGATCATCACCTCAACAGAGCCGGACGGCGGTACGCACGGCATGACGGCGAACGGCGTGCTGTCCGTGTCACTCGATCCGCCGCTGGCGCTGGTCTGCGTGGACAAAGCCCGTAACACGCACGGCTACATCACCGCCGATGGCTGGTTTGGCATCAGCATCGTCCGCAAAGACCAGGCCGATATCGCCAACTACTACGTCCGAAAAGCTGCCGACCGCATCGGAGACGTGCAGATACCACTGGAGCAGCGTGAAGACGGCCCGCCGGTGATAGCCGAGGCGCTGGCCGCCATTTCCTGCAAGGTTGTGGCCGCGCACGATGCCGGAGACCACACGATCTTCGTCGGAGAAGCAGTCCAGCTTTCGACTAACGAGGGAGATCCCCTGCTGTTCTACACCGGCAAGTTCGGAAAGATCGAACTGGACTAGCCCGGTCTAGATAAACCCTTGGAGCTCGGTCGCCTTCGCCACGGCGTAACGTAGCTTCCCCCTGAGTTAGGTCACGCTCCTCCGCCATTTCCTTCACCCGGTCATAGCGCCGGGCGCGTCGCCGTACGACTGTCCGTAGGCGTCCATCATCCAGGCCATGATCTGCGCGATGGTGCCCATGTCCGGGGCCGGTATATCGCGGTTGGCCCGATGATGTGGGAAATCGCGCCCGTTTAACGTCTGGTGAGGCGTTGAATTCATCTTCCGACAATTCTGATGGTCTGACCTGTCCGCCATCTTTGGCGTCACCGAACGGGATATCAACAAGAGCCGTCTTCCACTTCATCAACATGGCGAGCGCATTCGTATGAGCGGCATCGGCTGCCGGGGCGAACCGGACTCCACCCTTGTACGGGCCTCGGACACCATTGTGCTGGACTCGGAATCCGTTGAACACGCGGATCGCGACGTCGTCCATGCGGACGGGGATAGCGACCGTCAGTTCCCGTCACGGGTACAGCAAAACCTAACGCATCCCATTGTCGATCTCGAGCAGATCGTACGACTCGTTGAAATAGGTGTGGGCGGTCTCGAGCACAGTCAGTTCGGTCTCCAGCATCGTGTTCCTCCGCGGGATAGGCATGCTGAGGTGGGTTCGATAAGGAGTGGTCCAAACTGTGCACTAGAGGATTGGATGCCCCGGGCTACGAACAGGCACGTCATTTGCCTGTCTGGATTCGTTGACCGGGGGCCGGTCGAACTCGTAGGCTTGTAAGGTTAGGCTGGTGTAATGACTGACTACGCAATCATAAAAACGGGTGGGAAGCAGTACCGGGTTCGTGAAGGCGACACCGTCGACGTCGAAAAACTCGAAGGCGAGATCGGCGACAGTGTCAACTTTAGCGATGTACTGATGACCTCGCTCGACGGATCGCTCCAGGTCGGCAACCCTGTTGTGGAGAACGCTACCGTGGCGGCGGAAATCACGGAGCACGGCCGCGGCAACAAACTGACGGTGTTCAAGTACAAGAACAAGACGCGCTCACGCGTCAAGAAGGGCCACCGACAGCCGTACACCTCTTTGCTCATTCAGGGCATCTCAGTGAAACGGCCTCGTCGCTCAAGAGCCTCCGCAAAGAAGGAGGAGTAACCAATGGCACATAAGAAGGGTGGCGGCACGTCTCGGAACGGCCGCGATTCCAATTCACAGCGACTCGGCGTCAAGCGCTTCGGCGGTCAGTACGTCACCGCGGGAACGATCCTTGTCCGCCAGCGCGGCACACCGATCCGTCCCGGGAACAACGTCGGCGTTGGGAAAGACCACACGCTGTTCGCCCTGATCGACGGCCAAGTCGCCTACGAACACGACACAAAAACCAGGAAACGGGCGGTAGTCTATCCCGTAGCGGTAACGACCTCCTAGCCCTCATTCCTTATGACACGGGGCGATAACGCCAGACATGAAGACAGAAATACATCCCGATTACCACGTGGACGCGCAGGTCACCTGTGCGTGCGGCAACACCTGGACCACCGGCTCAACGTCGGCCGAGATCCGAGTCGAGCTGTGCAGCCAATGCCACCCGTTCTACACGGGCGAGCAGCGCATCGTTGACACGGAAGGCCGTGTCGAGCGCCTGATGCGACGGTTCAACCTGGGCAGTGCCGAAGAAGCAGCCAGGCTGGCTGAGGAAACGGCGGCACGATCCGCCGCAGCCGAGGCTGAAGCCGAAGCGGCAGCAGAAGCGGAGCGCGAGGCGGCCAGGGCTGCAACTCAGGCCTCCATGCTGGCCGGTGAAGCACCGCCAAGTGCGAATGTCGAAGAAGAAGAGCCTGAGGCCGACGGTGCAAAAGACTCTGAAGACGGAGACTCTGACGAAGCCAAAGCGGACGCTGACTGAACTCGGATTCCGGGCACACCCGGTATTAAGAAAACGAACGCACGAGCCTGCACATTATGTGCAGGCTCGTTGTGTAAGAGATACGGAAGCAGAATGAAGGAGGTAACGTCCGATGGCCGACTCACCTCCTAAAGCCGCGCTTTACGGCGGACAGGCCGTTATCGAAGGCATCATGATCCGTGGGGCCAGCGACGCCGTAGTCGCGGTGCGCAAGCCGGACGGCGAGATCATGGTCCAATCTCTCCCGCAGAGTAAGTTGTGGCTGAGCAGCTGGCGTCGAATCATCTTCCTGCGCGGTATCTCCGTACTCGCCGAAACACTGGTTCTCGGGATGAAGGCGCTCGCCGTGTCCGCAAACGCAGCGCTTCCGCAGGAAGAGAAAGTGGACGGTGAAGACGCCGAAGACGAGGCTCTGGGCGGTCTTGCGCTGGGCGGCATGATTGCAATATCGCTCACCCTGGCGATTGTGGTGTTTTTCATCATCCCCCTCTTCCTGTCGCGAGGTCTGGAGTCGTTCGGTTGGAACGACTGGGCGGCCAACGCCGGCGAGGGCGGCATCAGGGTCCTCCTTTTCCTGGGCTACATCTGGTTGATCGGTCGAATGGCGGACATCCAACGGCTCTACGGCTACCACGGCGCGGAGCACATGGCCGTCCACGCCCACGAGAACGGCGACCCTCTGACGCCGGAGGGTCTGCGCACTCACCCCACCGCACATGCACGCTGTGGCACGGCGTTTCTACTGACGGTCGTGCTCGTTTCGATCATTGCGTTCATGTTCTTCCCGAGAGATCCGCTCTGGATACACTTCGCCTCTCGCATCGTTCTGATCCCGGGTGTGGCCTCGGTCAGTTACGAGATCATCCGGTTCAACGGTCGGCACTCGGAGTGGCGGTGGGTGAAGGTGGTGGCCTGGCCCAGCCTGCTGCTCCAGAACCTGACCACCAAGCAGCCCGATAACGGGCAGTGCGAGGTCGCCATCGCGTCGATCCAGGCGGCGATAGCGCTGGATGGCGGACAGGCGATCTCCGCCGGGACGCCGACGCCGTTGGACCCTCAGGCGGGTACGGCGGAATAAAGTTGAGGAACGCGGCGCCCCCCGACGCCCGCGAACCTCAAACTCAGAAATACCGTATGTGACCCGCGTCGCTCTTAAAGTCCCTTTCGATTTAAGCCCGACCGGGCCGGCGGGAGCGTAGTTCCGTCCACACGGCGTCCGGGGCGACATCCGTAGCCGACATCATCACGAGCGTGTGATAGAGCATGTCGGCAACCTCAGAAGCGATCCTCTCGTGTTGTCCGCGCACCCCGGCGATCGCCGTTTCGCCCGCTTCCTCCACCACCTTCTGTGCGATGCGGTCCACGCCGTCTTTGAACAACTCGGCCGTGTAGGAGCCCTCCGTCGGATTGGCCTTTCGGTCTTCGATCACGGCGAACAACTGTGCGATCTCCCCCGGGCCGATCCGTTCGACCGATTGAGCCCCGGCCAGTCCACTGGAATCCAGATCGGTGTGGAAGCAGCTTGTCTCGCCGGTGTGGCAGGCAGGCCCGGCTGGCTCGGCCTTGACCACGATCGCGTCCCCGTCGCAATCAAGCGACACGGAGCGGACCTTCAGGTAGTTGCCTGAGGTCTCACCCTTGTGCCACAGCTCCTGGCGGCTCCGGCTGTAAAACCAGACGGTCGGCCCTTCCAGGGTCAGTCGCAGGGCTTCGGCGTCCATGTAGGCCAGCGTGAGCACGCGGCCGTCTCCGGCGTCTTGCACGATCGCCGGGATCAGGCCCCTGTCGTCAAAAGTCAGAGTCGCCGCCATCTTGTTTCCCTCCAGCTCCAGCGCCGGCACAGGCACAGGCAGAGCCTGATTCGTTCGGGTTTCGAGAAATCTTAAGTGGAAAATATCAGATCGAATGTAACGGGCGAAGAGTCAATTACGCCGAAACGTATTCCGAAATAATCCAGGCGGTACCTGTCCCAAATAAACCGGCCCGCGCCTGTTAGGCGGAGCGGTCAAACATTTCCACGAGTTCCATCAAACTGGTTATCTCGTACGCCGGTTTAGCGTCTTCAGGCCCGCGCTTCGCTTCGTTCCGGTTTATCCAGATCGCCTTTGCGCCGACCTCGGAGCCGCCGCGGATATCGTCGTACAGATGGTCGCCGACGTACCAGGCGCGGCTCGGTTGGACGTCCATCGCCGTAAACATATGTCTGAACGCCCCGGGATGCGGTTTGTAAACGGCGGCGGATTCGGACGACTCGATCACCTCGAATTTCGAGGTGAGGCCGTACTCGTCGAGCATCGGTCGCAGAAAGGCATCGTCGGCGTTTGAGAACACACCCAGCGGGACCCGACTGCTGAGCTCTGAAAGCGCCCGCACCGTCTCTGGGAACGGGTTCCGGTGCGCCATGTGGGTGACGGACCGGCGGGCAGCGTTGGCCGCGTTACCCGAGATCTTGTCCTCCTCGAACACCCTCTCAAAGCACTCCCGCCACGCCGTCTCGTAGCTTTTGAACCGCGGCGAGCTGTCAGGGTCGTCCATGTTCGTGCGCCAGACACGAAAGCCGACCTCGAACTTCTTCCAGCGGGTCCACAGTTCCGTGCCGGTGATGTCCAGGCCCTGCTCCTCGGCGATCTGCTGGAAGGCGCGTTGCCATGCATCGGGGTCGTTCAAGAACAACGTGTCGTACACGTCGAACATGATGGCATCGGGTTTCCGGAGTAATTTCATGTTGGAACTGCGGTTCCTTCTATGCGCCGCCACCGAGCGAGGTATTACGGGTTATGGGGTTATATAGGTAAAGCTACGCCAGGGTAGTCGCCGGGCGCATCGGAAGTCCGCGGTCCGCCAGATACTGCTTGGCCTCGGCCACGGTGTATTCACCGAAGTGGAAGATACTTGCCGCCAGCACGGCGTCGGAATGTCCTTCGTGCAGGGCGTCGTACATGTGGTCCAGGTTTCCCGCGCCGCCGCTAGCGATCACCGGGATGCTGACCGAGTCTGAGATGGCGCGCAGAAGCTCCAGATCGTACCCGTCCTTCTGGCCGTCGGTGTCCATGCTGGTTATGAGGATTTCCCCGGCGCCCAACTCCGCCCCGCAGCGCGCCCATTTCACCGCATCCAGCGCCGTGGCGTTTCGCCCGCCGTGGGTGAACACGCGCCAGGACGACTGAGCGCCAAGGTCCGGGCGGTCATCAAGAGCAACAGCGCTCTGCGCTTCAAGCCGCTTGGCGTCGATGGCGAGCACGATGCACTGTGCGCCGAACTCGGCGGAGGCTTCTTGGATCAATTCCGGGCGATTGATGGCGGCGGTGTTCAAGGAAACCTTGTCTGCACCGGCCTCAAGCATGCGGCGGATATCAGCGACCGACCGCAACCCGCCGCCGACCGTTAGAGGGATGAAGACCTCGGACGAGACGCGTCGCACCACATCTACCATCGTGTCGCGGTCGTCCGAGCTGGCGGTGATGTCCAGGAAGACCAGCTCATCGGCGCCGGCGTCGTTGTAAAAACGGGCCATTGCAGCGGGATCGCCAGCATCACGCAGGCTAACGAAACTGACGCCTTTGACGACCCGGCCGCTGTCGATATCCAGGCACGGGATGATTCGGTGGGCGAGCACTCCGCCCTACTTTTCGACCAGGATCAGGTACCTGGAGGTACCGATCAAACGCCTGGCCTTGATTGGCAAATCGATCTTCCCGATCAACTTCTCGACATCCTCCAGGGCGATTCGCTCTTTCAGCGGCGGGCCTGATTTTGTCTCTTCCTTCTTCCATTCCATGATCGCTATCCAGCCGCCCTTTTTGACGATGCGAGACACGTCACGGATAAAGCGGGTCGGGGAAGAGGTTTCGTGCAGAACGTTTGAGAGGAGCGCGACATCGACGCTCTCGTCGTCGAGCGGAATCTTGGTCTCCTTCGACAACATCAGTTCGATGTTGTTAACTCTCATCACTTCCGCCTGCGATTCGACGATATCAAGCATGCCCTGCTGCACATCGACAGCGTACACCGTCCCGTCGTACAGGTACTTGGCGAGCGGCAAGCTGAAGTAGCCGGGGCCAGAACCGACGTCTGCGACCTTCATATCGGTGCGTATCGGCAGCTCGGCGATAAGGAGATTCGGGTCGACGGCGCCTGGGTCCGACTTGGAGAGCAAAACGTCAGCGTGTTCGACCGGGAACTTTGTGGGCATAAAAGTATTTATCTCTACGGGTGTTCAGTGAGTGTTCAGGAGTGCGCCTTGATCGTGGATACGGCCTCCGCCAGATCAATTGCGCCGGTATAGATCGCCTGGCCCAACACCGCCCCATCGACGCCCAGCTCCTTCAGTCTGAGCAGGTCTTCGATGGAAGAGATGCCACCAGCTATAAGGATACGGCAAGTGGTGTTGTCCAGTAGTTCCGCCGCCGCCTCAAAGTTGGGGTGCGCCATCGTCGCGTCGCGATTAATGTCGGTGTACTGGATGCGCGAAACGCCCATATCCGCCATCTTCCGCACCATATCCAGTACACGCACGTCCGAGGCAGCCATCCAACCGCGTGTCGCCACCACACCGTCCCTGGCGTCTATCCCAACCACCACGCGTTCCGTTCCTAGTTCGCCGATAGCGGATTCCACCTCGTCCGGCGCCTCGACCGCAGCCGTGCCAAACACGACCCGCGCCACACCGTCCTTGACCAGTGCCGCCGCCGTCTCAGCGTCACGTATGCCGCCCGAAATCTGCAGGGGGATAGTTGCCGTAGCCGCCATGTCTGCGACCACACCCGCGTTCGAGCGGATCCCATCGCGCGCACCATCCAGGTCCACCACGTTGACCCGCGTGGCGCCGGCGGCCTCGAAACGCCGCAGCACGGCCAGCGGATCGACATCGAACACTGTTTCGCGCGAGTAGTCGCCCTGGTGCAGGCGGACGCACTTGCCGCCGTGCAGGTCTATCGCCGGGATCACGTCCATCGTGTGGCGCTCTCCTGGTTACCGAGGGAAGGCAAGGTCACACCACCCGGGCCGCGGCCATTTCGGCTACGTGCCGCACGAAATTCGTGTAGATCTTGAGACCCAGGTCCGCACTTTTCTCCGGGTGGAACTGCGTCGCAATGAGCTGGTCTTTCACCACGATGGCGCAAACCGGGCCGCCGTACTCGGTTATAGCGGCGATTTCTCCCGTTTCGGACGGCAGGCAGTGGAAACTGTGGACGAAGTAAAAGTACGATCCGTCCGGTATCCCACGAAAGACCGGGTGTCGGTCCGCATCGTTGGCCGTGAACTTCACGGAGTTCCAGCCCATGTGGGGCACCTTGAGGCGTGGTCCGTCGCCGACTGGTTCTTTGATATCGAACAGGGATACACGCCCGTCGACAAGGCCTAGCCCCGCCAGATCACCTTCCTCCGAATCCGGGAAAAGCAGTTGCATCCCCAGGCAAATGGACAACAGGGGCCTGCCCGAGCGTGCGAACTCCCGGATGGGCTCGATAAGGTTCAACTCCCCGAGCGTCCGCATCGCGGCATCAGCGGCACCGACTCCGGGAAGTACCGCGCCGTCCACCTCCAGTAACTCTTGAGCGGAGTCCGTTACGACAACGTCCGCGCCGCAACGCTCTAACGCCTTGCTGACGCTGTGGATATTCGCCGCCCGGTGGTTGATCACCGCGATTCGCGGCCTGTCAGATCCGTGGGATTGCTGGGGTTGCTGGTTCGACAATGCGATCTCTGTTTCATACCCGGATTTGGGAGGGGTCCTGGGAAAGTTACCTGTGTGGCGGATTCGGGCTTACATTCTAGGCCATTACAGGTTCGTGCAGCCCTCTTTGACCGATTTGCGCCTCAAAGCTAGAATGGGTTCAAGATTTTACGCGAATTCGTACCCGATCCCGGTAACTAAATCCGGGGTGCTCGTCGCCAGGAGGCTCCGTTGGTCAGCGCTTCCAAACCCGCAATCCCCGTGAACACGATCTTCATCACTGAGACGGCAGCTTCAAAGGTGAAGGAGTACGCGGCCCGTGACGGCAAGGACCGGTTCGGCCTCAAAGTCGCCGTCAAAGGTGGCGGTTGTTCTGGCCTCGAGTACGTGCTCGACATCGTGGACGGCCCGGGATCGGACGACAAAGTGATTGTCCACCACGATCTGGAGTTGTACGTCCCGAAGATGAGCTACGTGTACTTGGCCGGCACCGAGCTCGATTTCTCGGACGGACTGAACGGCAAGGGATTCGTCTTTAAGAACCCGAACGCCACCAAGACCTGCGGCTGCGGCGATTCGTTCTCCGCCTAGGTGGCACCATGCTGGTGAGTTCCACAAACATCGAAGCTGGACACGACGCGCTTGCGACGGGCGTCGCCCTCCTGGACCGCTCTCACATGGGACGCGTCGTAGCCACCGGTGCCGACGCGTTTGATCTGATCAACCGCTTCTCCACCAACGAAACCGTCGGGCTGGCCGACGGCGATGTTGTGGTTACGATCCTCACATCGGACGCCGGCCGCGTGAAGGAGCTGCTCACCATCGTGCGCCGCTCTGCCACCGAGAGCATCATCTTGACCGGCACGGGCGCCGAAAACTCCGTCACTGGATGGCTGGATAAGTACAACTTCGGCGAGGATTGTGGGTTCACCGTCACGACCGAGAGTTCAGCCCAGATAACCATATCCGGCCCGAAGGCGGTCGATCTGGGCGTTCCCCTGCCGGAACCCGACCGGATGATTGCCGCCGAGATCGGCGGGGTCCCGGTCGAGATCGCACACGTGCCAGGTCCATCTCTGCCGTCTTACGAAGTACTTGTCGATCAGGGCGAACGCGCCGGCGATGTCTGGGATGCGCTCTTGGCCGCGGGCGGCATGCCGTCCAGCGAGGACGCCTTCGACGTGCTCCGTGTTGAGCGAGGCCTGCCCGCCCGCGTCCGTGAGCTCACCGACGATGCCAATCCGCTCGAGGCGGGACTCGAGGCGTATGTCAGCTTCAGCAAGGGTTGCTACATGGGGCAGGAAGTGATCGCCCGCCTGGACACTTATGAAAAGGTCCAGCGCCAGCTCGTTGGCCTTATGTCGGAGTCGGGGGCCGAACTCTCGGTTGATTCGGCACTGAAAGCAGGCGAACGCGAGATCGGCCGAATTACGTCCACCGTGGTGTCGCGTTCGCTCGGGCGAGAAATAGCGCTGGCGTATGTCCGCAAAGCGCACGCCAAACCCGGCACCATGCTGGAGGGTGTTAACGGCCCGGTCGTGGTGGTGGAGTTACCGTTCAGCGCCGTTTAGTTACGGGGCAGGACGCTCAGACCAGCGGCCACGGGACATTGTAGTACTCGTCCAGCATCGGGAAGACCGGATCATCAAGGATCGTGTCGATCCGCTCGCGTAGCCCGTCAAAGTCGCCCTGCGAAAGCACCGCCTTCAGTTCAGCGATCAGGGCCTCATCAGGGCCCGTATCCGCAGACGCCAGCCCGGCACGAAGCCTTTCCAGGCTTTCAACCAGGTGTGGGCTGAAGGGCTCCCCGCAGAACTCGAACATCACCGTTCGTACGCGTGCGTAGGGATTGAACGTAAGGCCCTGGTCGATGGCCCAGATCTTGCCGTCTGCATCCTTGAGGCAGGCGCCGCCCTTGCGGTCCGCGTTGTTGACGACGACATCAAACCCGGCGATCGGCTCGAACTGACCGGAGAACTCCGGCCCCTCACGCATCGTGAAATAGGTCTCCTCGGAATCGGCGTGGATGAACAACTGCACACTGCCCTCGCCGTGCGGTCCGTCGCGTATCACCGTCGGCGGAATGGCGGGCCAACCCAGGGTGCGGCTCAGTAGATACGACGCCCGTTCGCGCTTGTGCAGGCCACGCGGGAAGTCTCTTAAGGGGCGCTCTCCCGATTGCGGTTTGTATACTCCGAGCAGCGGCACGTCCCCACCGAGATCCGCCTCAAGCCGCACGATGAATACGTAGTTGGAGCCGTTCGGGTGGAGGCCGATCTCGCCGATCTCGGATGTCTGCAACAGCCCCAGCACGTCGTCCTCGGATCGGCCGTCAAAGCCCGGTCCTCTAGGTGCGTTGAAGGCGTCTTGCAGAGTCATCGGGTTTCCCTGGAGCGGTTGAGGGTACCGAGTTACCAATTCGCGCCGTTACTCGACCGGGATCCCCGACTTGCTGTGGCCGTTCGACCTGGGGCATACATGCCCATCCGGATCGATCGGGCTATGGCAGTAAGGGCAATACGGGCGCCCCGCGGCCACGATCTTCTGCCCTTCCTCCGCGACACCCACGGCGGCGGCACGCCCAAAACTGAACTGGACCGCCACCCTCTCCTCCTCGGCGTCGCCTTCTTCATCCCTGCGGTCGGGATCCGTGGCCTCGACGGTGAACACATCGGACTCGCCGTCGTATCGGACTCGCATGTCCCCAGCCTTGAACTCGACCGACACCGGTCCGCCGGTATGCGCGTACTCCGGCGCGAACGCGGACGGGGAGTCCGGCCGCTCCTGTTTTTCCGAAAGCTGTTGCAACGCAAACGACAGCTGGAGAAGCTGGTCCTTCTCCATCCAGATCACGGCCTGCCCTCGCGAGCTGCGCGCACTGATATTGAAGGTCCGTTGACCCGGTTCGCCGATGGTCACCGCTCTGATCGAATCCACTAGTCCGAGGTCAACAAGTTGCTCTTCAGCCAAGGGTCTCCTCGTCTGGTCAGGCCGGGTCCCCTAAAATAAGGGGAATACGGGCCCGGGTTCCAAATTGCCGGCGGGTTCAACTCATTCTAGGTATCGCCCCGGGAGCCCGAAAGGGCTCAGCGTTCGCCCGGGAAGTCCGCCGCTCCCACGTCAACCGCGTAACAACGGGAGCAAGCCCTCCCCAGCGATCGCTATCTGATCGTCGATCTCATCAAACGGCGTCACCCAGCTCAGCAGGATGTGGCCCGCGCCTGCCTCTCGGAACTCGTTGATCCTCTCAGCGGCCTCCTCAGGAGGGCCGAGGAGCACGTAGCGCTCGGCGAGATCCTCGTAACTTCCAGAGTAGCGGTATGCCTCCGAGAGTCCCTTCGCCGCCGAATCCAGCGCCTTTTCGTGGGTGGAGCCAAGGGCAGTCATCAGGTGGAGACCGTAGCCGAAGTCGGCTTCATCGCCGCGTCCTCGTTTCTCAAGCATCTCCCTGACCTGCCCGGCGCCGCGGGCGTACTGCGACGGCGTAAACAGGTATGGCAACCAGCCGTCACCCGCGCGCGTCGCCCGTTCCATCGCCGACTCGCTGCGCCCCCCGGCCCAGATCGGCGGACCGCCGGGACTGTGTGTACCCGGTGAAAGAGTAAACCCATCGAAGTTATGCCGTTTGCCGTGGTGGCTGGCGTTCGGCCCGGACCATATGGCGCGTGCCACTTCTATCGTCTCATCCGCACGGGTTCCGCGCTGATTGACCGGGATGTTCATCGCCTCGAATTCGGCCGGAAACTCGCCTGCGACGCCGATGCCCAGGATCAGGCGGCCGGCCGATGCCAGATCCACCACCGCCGCCTCTTTGGCAAGCAGAACGGGATGGTGGAGCGGTGCGATCACGATGGAACTGAGCAGCGACACGCGCTCGGTAGCACCGGCTGCGACGGCAAGCGCGGAAAGGGCGATCTGTGTCGGGCCGGAGGGGTCGTCACGCATGATGTGCTCGCCGGCGCCGACAAAATCAAATCCCAGGTCTTCGGAGAGCTTCGCGTGGCGCGCCGTGTCCGCTACGTCGCTCAGGTTCACGCCGATCTTGAAGCCGTTATCTGGCACGTTCCAGGTTCCTTCTAGCGAGTCTCTTCTTCTTTGATTTGACGCCTTCTGGTTTCACACGGGGCACAGGTTCGCCCGCGTCTTCCAGGAAATAGTAGACGGTGTTTGGACCGACCGACTGGAACCGGTCACTGATCAGTTTCGCCCGTCGTTCGTACGGTAGATCGTCGAGCGAGCGCAGGTACGTGTGAAACGAGCCGAACTCCTCAACTATGCGTACGAACTCCGAGGCGTTCGCTACCGTCGCTCGTAATTTGCGTTTGTTCCTGATGACGCCGGGATCCTGCTGGACATGGTCGATCAACAGGTCTGGCATCTCGGCGACCGTCTCCGGATCGAACGCGTAGAAGACCTCCCGAAATCGGGGCCAGCGGGCGGATACAGGATCGCCCGAAAAGCCCGAGATGAAAATCTTACGGGTCAGGTTGTCCAGGTACTCGGCGTCAGTATGCACGGGGGATGCTTCGGTCACGCCAAGATGTTGCCATACGAAGCGGGAGCGCGGGATGGTTGGCGTGGCTTTCGCCGAGCCCGAATACCTGAAATTTGCCCGCCATCTTCCGCAACGAGATCTCGCATTGTTACGAAATTCGTTGCGGTGGGGACAGTCCGGTGCTAGCCTGATCCTATGCGTGGATTCATGGATCGATCATTTCAGGGTTCCCGCACTGCACGGAGACGAGTAGTTCGGTCCCGGGACTCCGAGCGAGCCTGGCGTGGTGTGAGCAGGCATGGACCGACCGGATGAACATCCCTTCGTAGCTTCCGCCCGAACGGTGAACCGGCCACAAGGCACGGATCCAAGTACGCGTGGACGGGGTCGTGACCCGTTATCGAACACGGAGGCATGTTTGTGCCTCTACCAAGTGGCTCGTCCGGTATCCGCCGGGCGGGAATTAGGGTGGTATCGCGGGCCTGATTTACAGCCCGTCCCTTATCGGGACGGGCCTTTTTGTGCCCGGAAGCTACCCAACCAGACTTGGCCCGGCGATGAACGAAGCTGGAAGTTACGTACCAACAAGAGGCAACCACATGGCCGCACAAGTGGAGATATACGACACCACCCTCCGGGACGGAACGCAGCAGGAGGGCATTTCGCTCTCCGTCGACGACAAACTGGCGATCGCCGAAAGGCTTGACGCGCTGGGCGTTCACTACATCGAGGGCGGCTTCGCGGGCGCCAATCCCAAGGACGACGAGTTCTTCCAGCGCGCCCGCTCCCTTGACCTTAAAAACGCCGTACTAGCTTCATTTGGAAGCACAAGGCGGGCCGGGGGCAAGGCGGAGGAGGACGGCGCCATCGTGGCGTTGCTGCGCGCCGAGACGCCGCTCGTGACGATCGTCGGCAAGGCGTCGGCGTGGCATGTGACGGAGATCATCGGCACGTCGGTCGAAGAGAACCTGCACATGGTCGCGGACTCGGTATCGCATCTCGTAGGCCAGGGCCACCGCGCAATATTCGACGCCGAACACTTTTTCGACGGCTACAAATTCGATCCCGATTACGCCCTACAAACCCTGCGCGTCGCGGCCGAGGCCGGCGCGGAGACGGTCGTGCTCTGCGACACCAACGGCGGCACCCTGCCCCACGAGGCGGCGGAGATCGTGGCCACGGCGCACGAGTTCGCCGCCCCGTTGGGCGTCCGACTCGGCATTCACGCGCACAACGACACCGACACCGCGGTCGCGGTATCGATGGCGGCGTGGCAGGCCGGGGCGAGCCAGATACAGGGCTGCATCAACGGCTACGGCGAGCGCACCGGAAACGCCAATCTGACCAGCATCATCGCCAACATGAAGCTGAAGATGGGGGTCGACGTGATCTCCGACGAGCAGCTCGCCACCCTCACCGACACCTCGCTGTTCATCGCCGAGACCCTGAACATGTCCCCGCACTCATTCCAGCCGTACGTGGGAGCGAGCGCCTTCGCCCACAAGGGCGGTCTCCACGCGGCGGCGGTGAATAAGGCGCGTCAGTCGTACGAGCATGTGCAGCCGGGCGCCATCGGCAACCGAAACGCCGTTGTCGTCTCCGAATTGTCCGGGCGTGGAAACGTCCTGCGCCGCATCCGAGACCTGGAACTTGAGGAAGATCTGACCGATGCCGACATCCAGGAGATCGTCCAGGAACTAAAGGCGCTGGAGAGCCGCGGTTTCTCGTACGAAGGCGCGGGCGCGTCCTTCGAGCTGCTGATTCGACGCCATCTCCCCAACTACGAGGCGCCGTTTGAGCTGATCGACTTCATGGTGCTAATCGAGAACCGGCGCACAGCACGGATGTCAGAGTTCTACCAGTCAGGCGGCATCCTGTCTGAGGCCACAGTCAAGGTCCGCGTCGGCGAGGATATTCAGCACACGGCGGCCGATGGTAACGGCCCGGTGAATGCCCAGGACCACGCCATGCGCAAGGCCCTGCTGCAGTCATACCCGGACCTAGAACGCGTCCGCCTGACCGACTACAAGGTTCGGGTCGTCGCAGGAGGTTCGGGGACCGGTGCCGTCGTGAGAGTCGTGATCGAATCGTCAGACGGGCACGACACCTGGAGCACGGTCGGCTCTTCAGAAAACATCCTGGAGGCGAGCTGGCTCGCGCTCGCGGACAGCATGGAGTACTGGCTCGTGTGCCGCCGGCCACATCTTTCAGAAACATCCTGACCGGTTGCCGCCGGACGGCATGTGACCTTTTCGGCGCACCATTACCGACCCCACCGGCCCACTGTGGTGGATGCGCGCCCTCAACAATGATATGCAGTTCTTACGAGTGCATGGATGTCCCGGCTCTGGGGAGGGCAACGGGCGTGTTCGGCTCACTCAACTGTTTAGACAGCGACAGATGGAACCGGTCGTCACGGGAGACACGTGCGCCGCCGATCCCACCGCCACGGAGTCGGGAACATGTTCAGGATTCTCATAATCGATGATGAGCCGGACCTCCGGATGACGCTCGGAGCCATCGTCGAAGACTACGGATATAACGTGATCGAAGGGACCGATGGCTCGGAGGTCCTGAAGCTCGCTATACGGTTCGAGCCGGACGTGTTCATTCTTGACGTGAACAAGCCGGTGATGGACGGCATGACTGCAATCAAGATATTGAAGTCCGATATCCGCACTTTCAGGATCCCGGTCGGCATTCGGTCCACGGTCAAAGACCCCGACCGTGAGCGTTACGCTTCCGAGCTTGACGCCGCCGAATTCTTCGGAAGGCCCTGGTCGGGAAGCCACTTGATACGGAAGCTGGCCGAACTCACCGAAGGGCTAGGCAATGAGCCCGGCGGGCCGATGTCTGCCGACGCCTATTCTCGGATCGAGCCCGCAACTGCCTCAGCGAAACTGCTCATGACGGACCGACTCGAAACGCCCTCCGGAATGAACCAGGCCCGTCTCAACACCGGGCTCTCCTGAAACTCGCCAGGGTTTAAAGCCTTATAGCCCGGCATCACCGGTGGATGATCCGCCACCGCCAAACAGACCCTGCAAACTCTCCAACGCTCCCAGTTTCTCGAGTAGCCCGGGAGCGCCTGCCTCGCCCGATCCAAGCAGGCCTTCGAGCGTTTCGAGTGTCGGCGGGATCAATCCACCGGCCAGAACGGCAAGCACGACGTCGTCAATCACGATCACTTTCGCCGATCCCCCGGTAACGCCCGCCAGTTCGACGGTCGTCCCCGGCGCGCCATCTATCCATACGAACACGTTAGGCGAGAGCGTCATCGTCGTCGGCCCCGCGCCGGGACTCGCCAGCGTCACCCGGTCATCGCTTGCCCCGGACAGCGTCCCGGAAAAGAACGACCCGGAGTGTTCTTCCCCAACCGAGTCCAGGAATCGAAACTCACCGCCCAGCGCCCGGTCGAACAGATCTTGAATCCCCGCAAGACTTCCGGTCGATCCATGGACGGGTTTCAGCGCCAGCGTTATCCGGAGTTCCAGAACCTCTCCGCCGCGCAGGACAGAGAACGACGCCGACTCTCCGGCAGCCCGTGACGCCAGAATGGCGGGCAGACCGTTTTCGGCATCTACGGTTACGCCGTCGATCGCGGTGATCTGATCGCCCAGGATCAATACCCCGGACGCCGGGCCGCCCGGGTTCACCCAGACCACGCGTTCGCCCGCGGGGAGTCCAATGAGACCAGCGAGGACCTCCGGAATTAGTACCGTCTCAGCGCCGATCCAGATCGCAGATGCCTCGGTGTCCGACGCTCTTGTTTCGGTCACAAGAACACCGGAATCACCGGAACCTGAAGCGTTGGCGCCCGCCGACGCCCCGGCGGGACCGGCATCATCCGGTTCGCTGGGACCACACGCCACAGCGACCAGCAACAGCGCCGCCAATATCCCGAACAACCACGCTCCGGGGACCTTTCTCAACTTCATCGGTCTTCCTCGTTGAGCTCTGACTCTGGGATTCTGGATTTCGGGTGGATCGGGGCATCAAATCGGTGCGACGCCCTCACTCCACCAGACCGGGTGGTGTGGTGCCGGATGTGTATCCGCCGACCCCGAGGACGCGGATGAAACGCTCCGCAACCTCACCGTCTCCTGAAATTCGATACGCCCTGACCACGGGCCTGGTCTTCTCCACCAACGAGATCAAAACGTAAAACGGGTCGGTCCAACCGTTCTCGGTGGCGTTACGGACATCGGTATCGGACGGGTAGCCCTGCGAGTAGGTGTGCGAATGGTAAATCGCGACAAACTCCTCCCCCCTGCCGTCCGCGTCACGTTCCGCCTCGATCACGTCCAGCGGGTCCATGCTGAATCGATTGCTGAGGCTCTCGTGAACGTTTCGGATTCGTCGGAGCCGCGTGGCCGAGTCCCCGCGCCCGACCAGTAGGCCGCAACACTCCTCGGGGTCTTTATCCAGGGCGTGCGTGATCATCTCCGCGAGGAGTTGCTTGGGAAGTTTTAGTGGCTCATTGCCCGTGGCGTCCATGACGTTGGGTTCCGTCTCCGCCTCGTTTTGTTGTCAACGCAATTCCCGGTATTGTCGGCGGTGGCCGGGAAAACCGTCCCCGGGATGGCCTCCATACGGGCCGGGTATATGATGCGCTGGCCACGCCATGCAGATACAACACACCATCGTTTACAGGGTTGACGGACGGTACGCCGGCTGGCCGGCCAACTACGGCGTCTGGAGCTGGGGAGACGAAATCGTCACCGGCTTCACCCTCGGTTACCACAACGATGGCGGCGGGTTTCATGCGCGGGATACCGGCAAGCCGCTCGTGACGATGCAGTCAAGAAGCCTCGACGGCGGCCTGAGTTGGGACGTGATCCCGACGCCGCTACTGGCCCCGGGAAACACGGCGATCTCCGCCGACGAGCATATGAGCGCACCGCAGGGTCCTGTTGCCGCCCGCGTGAACGCCCCTTCACCCTACCCGGGGAATGTCGATTTTACGGGCCCGGACTTCGCCATGCTTTGCGCCCGGACGGGCCTGAAAGCGGGCGCAGAGTCCTGGTTCTACACGTCAACGGACCGCTGCCAGAACTGGGACGGGCCGTTCACGCTGCCGATGTTCGGCGAGCTGGGGATCGCGGCGCGGACGGATTATCTGGTCGATGCCCCGCAACGGGCGACGCTGTTCCTGACGTCCACCAGGCCAGACGGTGGAGAGGGTCGCGTGTTCTGCGCCCGAACGGAGGACGGGGGAAGATCGTTCCAATTTGTGTCGTGGCTGCGGTCGGACCCGAGCGGGTTCGACATCATGCCGGCGTCCCTAAGACTGGGTCCCGCTGGACGTCGCGACGGCGGCGGGATTTTGACGGCGCTCCGAACGCGTGACGGCTCCGGTGGTGCGGACGCTATCGACCTTATGAGAAGTGACGACGACGGCGTGACGTGGCGCCGCGTCTCCACCCCGGCCCCTGACACCGGAACGGGCGGCAACCCGCCCGCCATGATCCGCCTCTCCGATGGCCGCATTTGCCTGACCTACGGTTTCCGTGACGCTCCGTCCGGCATTCACGCCGTCTTAAGCAAGGACGATGGCGAGTCCTGGGGTGACGCAATAGTTCTCAGGGCCGACGGCGGCAACCATGACATTGGCTACCCGAGATCCGTTCAACGGACTGATGGGGCCGTCGTGACCGTCTACTACTACAACGACTCTCCGAACGGAGAGCGCTACATCACAGCGACCATCTGGAAGCCATAAGATGCGGTCGCCGGCACGTCCCATAACGTCAAAACCAGATAAGGCCATTGACGTATCAGACCAAGTTCGCATCAACAACGTAGGGCCGGTTTGGTATCCGCCCACGGGCGCATTGCCATACGCCCCTACAACGCGATCTGCACCCGAACCAACAACGAGTCGTCCTGAGTCCACCGAACACATGAGGAGAGATCCAGCCCGATGAAGATCACCGACATCGAGACCTTCGTGGTCCACCCGCCGCGCGGAAAGAACATGCTTTTCGTGAAACTCACCACCGATACCGGCATCGTCGGATGGGGTGAGGCGTACACGCAGACCGACCGCGACACGGCGGCGATCGCACACATCGAGCAGTTGGGCCGCTACCTGGAGGGTCGAGACCCCTTCCTGATCCGGCATTGGATGAACGTCGCCTACGAGGATTTCGCCACGAAGCGCGGCGGCATGGACCTGTGGTGCGCGCTCAGCGGCATCGAGATCGCTATGTGGGACATCGTCGGCAAGGCGCTGGAGCAGCCCGTCTACAACCTGCTCGGCGGACCGATGCGGCCGGCGATCCGGCTGTATGCGAACGCCTGGTACGGCGGGTCAAAGTCGCTTGAAGACTGGGCCACGGCGGCAGCGGAAACGGTCAAAAAAGGGTTCACAGCGCTCAAGTTTGACCCGCTCTCCGGGCCGTGGCGCGCCTATCCCAATTACGACGACCTGGAAGAGGCGGCGGCGGTTGTCGGGGCGGTGCGTGACGCGGTCGGCGGGAAAGTCGAGTTGTTGATCGAGATCCACCGGCGTCTCGCGCCCATGAACTCGATACGGCTCGCCCACATGGTTGAGCGTTACCGGCCCTACTGGTTTGAGGAGCCGAACCCGTCCGAGCACGTTCCGGCGCTGCGTGAGGTTCGGGATGCCACCGACATCCCGGTGGTCACCGGGGAGGCGCTGTACACCCGCGAAGAGTTCAGGGATGTGATCGATCAGCGGGCCGTGGACATCCTCAACCCGGATATCTGCATCTGCGGCGGGATCCTTGAGCTGGTGCAGATCGCTGACATGGCTGCGCCCCACTACATCGCCGTCTCCCCGCACGGCAACAACAGCACGGCCGTCGGGCTGGCGGCGGCGTTACAGGCCTCCGCAGTGATGCCGAACTTCCTGATTTACGAATACTTCGTGCACAACCAGGAGATCTGCGACGACATCTCGGTCAAGCCGCTCGTGCCGTCCGGCAGCTACATGGAGCTGCCGACCGACTCAGGAATCGGCATCGAGCTGGACGAGAGCAAGTTCGCCAAATACGCTGGCGACCAGTACCCGAAGCGCAACCTGCGCATGCTGGAGGACGAAAGGAACTGGCACTAGAGCGACGTAGTTGAATAGCAACCGTCTGGATAGATCTCTTGATCACACCACTCGAAACTGAAGACGGAAGGATTTTGACAACATAGCTTCAAACTTTCCCCTGCAACTGACCATCAACTATCCCGAGGAGTCGAATCGCCTGACGACGCTGTTCAGGTGGATTCTGGTATTACCGATTCTCGCGGTCTCCGTTGCAATCACCGGCGGCGGAGTCGGAATTCAGGTGATTGCTCCATTACTCATGATCCTGTTTCGTCAGAAATACCCGAAGTGGCTTTTCGATTGGAACCTGGCGTTATCACGCTTTAACGTACGAGTCCTCGCGTATCTGCTTCTCGTGCAGGACGAATACCCGTCCACGGATGAAGAACAGTCGGTTCACCTCGACTTCCCGCACCCCGATGTCCAGAACGATCTCAACCGTTGGATGCCGTTAGTGAAATGGTTCCTGGCGTTCCCTCACTATGTCGTGTGGACTCTGTTGGCGATCGGCGCATTCATCGCCGTCATCATCGCCTGGTTCTCCATCTTGTTTACCGGCAGGATGCCGCGCGGACTGTTCGATTACGTAGTCGGAGTCATGCGCTATGGCATACGAATTGAGCTTTATGCGTTCATGCTGACCACGGACAAATACCCGCGCTTTTCGATCAGCGAGTAAGCGCCAGATTTGAAAACGAGGGTGTTGGCGTGACGCATCCGAAGGCGGATACCAATCCGTCCCTACGATGTCATGGCGGACAACATCCTGATCGCGCAATCGGGCGGAGCAAGCCACGCCCTTACGGCGACGGACCGCGTCTGAGGGCCGAATGATCACGCCGCCGAAAAGCCGGGAGATCCTTCTCCTTCCGTGGAAGGATCAGGATGACAGCATTTGCGCCTCGCGGCTCACAACCACTCCACGGTAGTCGTGTTTGCTCCCTCTCCCTTGACGGGAGAGGGTTGGAGTGAGGGTGAAAGCCGCCCAGGAGGGCGGCAATCCGCAGACGCCTCGCCTACCCCGGCGTCAACTCCTGGGTTGTCTCAGCACGCGCCGCAATTTCGTCCCAGTCCCAGAGCTGTGGGACGTAATCAACTTCACCCCAGATCGGCGCCTGGTCGGCGTAATGCGTACTGCCCGGATGACCGGAAGCGCCCAGCGGGGAGACCCACTTGGACTTCGACCAGTCGGACGGATCGTGGATGTAGCGGTTCACGGATAGCCCGGTGATAACGTACTTATTGCCCTGCGAGAAACTGCCCGCCTGGGGCGTGTCGATGCCGCCGCCCATGGGAATCTGGGGCGGGTTGAGAGCACCGTCGGTCTCGGGGAAGGTGGCCGAGAGCGGATGCATCGGGTTCGTGTGGTGCACCTTCCCCCAGACCCATCCCGACATGTCAGCGCCAAGCGGACCCGTCAGCTCGTCCACAGCGCCTGTCAGTGCGTCAGAGAGAATCTCGTCCCATGTCCGCCCGTTCGGCAGGAACTCGTCATCATCGTCCTTCAGGCTTTCCCATACGTGAGAGACCAACTCGCCCCAATGGGACGGACCACCGCGGCCTGAACCGGCCAACACCTCGTCGACCATACCCCCGAACAGGTGGGTCGCGATCTCCCACTGCACCTGCGACATCACCTCTGCCACGATCAACGGTTCAACGTCGTCCCGCCCCATCTCGCCGTCCCAATTCGCAAGGTAAGCCTGCGCTTCACGCGCCCGGGCGTCATCAAAACTCAGAGACGCCACCCTTTCTGCAACCCAGGTCGAAGGGATCGAAATACGATCGCCGTGGATGGCGCCCATCGACTCGACATTCATTTCGCCCTTCGGCACGTCCAGAATTCGATTGGTGATCCGCCGGGCGCGCCATTCGTTCGTGAAGAAGTGGTTGATGTGATACGGGTACTCATCCGTCGTGACCTTCTGGTTGCAGGTCACGGCGTAGCCGATTTCGGGGTTGCGGATGTGCGGCAGCTCCTCCCACGGGATCTCTCGCTCCCACTCGTAAAGCCCGGAAGCGGCGTCGACCGGCGCCCATGTGTTGGCGACGTCACGGATCGGAATTCGACCCCGCAGGCGATAGCCAAAGTTGCCCCTGGTGTCGCAGTACATGTAGTTGTTGACCGGTTCCGTCCACTCCTTGACCGCCTGCTCCAGCTCGTCGGCGTCGCCCGCACGTAAGATGTCGAGAACCGAGTCCATCCACTTGGTGGGCCCGTTGGTGCCGGTGTGGCTGAACGCCAGCCCGACGCCGTCCCGCGGGTCGCCGGCGACGATCCGACCGTGCCGCGTAACGACGACCTCGATCGTGAGTTCCTCGTGGCCCCGGCAATTCAGTACCTCTGTGCGCACATCGGCCGGGTACCAGCCGCCGCGGTACTCGTATTCAAGTCCCCCGGCCGCCTCGCGGAAGTTCTCGATGAACAGATCCTGGTAATCGGCGTTTCCGTGCGTCATGCCAAAGCCGACGTGCTCCGTGTGGCTGAAGTGCGGCGCCCCTGGCACGCCGGGAACCGAGTAGCCGGATACGGACCAGTCCGGGCATGTCATGTGGACCTGGTAGTAGACGCTTGGCGTGTCCAGCCCGCGATGGGAGTCACCGGCGACGAGAGGCATGCCGGATTCGGTGCGTGCCCCACTGACGACCCAGGCGTTACTGCCGTTGTCGATCTCGCCGATCTGGTTGAGCTGTTGCCACGAATCCGCGAGCTCCTCGTACGGGTCGTAGCGCGCGCCGGTGTGTTCCACTCCCGGAGGCGTGGTGACCAGGTGGTCGACCGGGTAGCCACGGAACAGTGATGCCGCCCGCTCCGGGCCAAGCGCGTTCGTGATCCGTGCGCGCCACAATTTCATGTCGAATGTGCCCATGAGCATGTTGCGCACCTTGTAGACGGCGAACGAGTGCCAGGGTTCCCAGCGGTCCGGCGTCTCGCCAAGGAGCTTGTATTCGATGGGCAGCGTCCTGGTGCTGTCTATGAAGGCGTTGATGCCATCGGTGAGCGCCTGCACCATCGCCTGCGCATCCGGTTTCGTAGCCGCAAAGTCCGCCTTCGCCGCCCGTTCAAGGCTTAACCGGCGCATCAAACGGTCCTCTTTGAGGGCGCTCGGGCCGGCCCACTCTGCCCATCGACCCAGCGCACGCCGCCGGTCGTAGTCCATGTGCCACATGCGGTCCTGCGCCGTCACAAACCCTTGCGCGAAAAAGGCGTCGTGTTCCGACGTCGCCTTGATGTGGGGGATGCCCCACTCATCACGGTGGATCGTGACCGGGCCGTCGAGCCCGGGGAACGTCTGCGACGATGTGACGTCGGGGAGGGCGGCATTGAGGTCGGCATCGGTGATGGAGCCTGGCATGTGCGTTCCTGTAGTGTGCGTGTTGTGGCGGCGGGGGCTACTGTAATCGTGCACGGGTTGGCGTCAAGGATGTTGTCTCACGACGCGACCCACCTCCAACCTCCTCCCTCCCAGAGAGGAGGCGATAAATTGCCCCTCCTAATGTAGGAGGGGGTCTGGGGGTGGCTAAGTGCGTGTGACGGCGCGTTACGCGTCTACCATCTTGTCGTCGTTCATAAGCTCGCTGATCTCGAGCCAGGTATCCGTTGTGTACTGGTCACGTTGAGCAATGAAATCTCCGTAGCCGTCCGGGTTCTGGTTCCCGGCTCGCATCGGCGATTCGATCTTCTCTGCCGTCCACGTCATCTGGACGCGTTGCTTCTGACCCGGCGTCGTGCCGCCGTTGAACGAGACGTTGAAGGGCTCGCGAAGTCCGGCCTCAACGAGCATGTTTCCGGCCCGCTGGAGGATTGAGGCGACGAGCCTTTCTTTGCCGGGAAGTGTCACGTAAGTCCTGCGTAGTTCGTACATGCGTTCTCCTATGTCTCGTTTTGTGGTTTGTTATTTCGCCGCTTTACGCTTCGACCATCTTGTCGTTGTTCATCAGTTCATTGAACTCGATCCACGTATCGGTGCAGAACGGATCGCGCTCTATAAATAACTCTCGATAGCCGGCCGGTTTCTTGAGCCCGCCTCGCATAGTCGATTCAATCGTCTCGGCGGTCCATGTCATAAAGACGCGTCCTTTCTGCCCCGGGGCGGTGCCCCCGTTGAACGAGACGTGGTACGGATCGCGCTGTCCGGCGTCCACGAGCAGCTGGCCAGCTTTCTGGAGGAGCGAGGCGACGAGCCTTTCTTTGCCCGGCAGCGTCACGTAGGTCCTGCGAAGTTCGTACATCGTTTTTCGGGAATCCTCTCCGTATGGGTTACTCGTCGACCATCTTGTCGTCGTTCATCAACTCGTTTAACTCGACCCAGGTGTCGGCCGTCAGCTCGTTTCGCAGCGTCATCATCGCCGTGTCCTCCGCCGGGGTTTCCCGTCCGCCCGGAAAAGTTGATTCGATCTTTTCCGAGGTCCACGTCATACGCACGAGCTGTTTGTCGCCAGGCGTCGTGCCGCCGCTAAACGACACGTGAAACGGGTTTCGGACACCGGCGTCGACAAGGCTCTGGCCCATACGCTGGAGAATCGACGCAACGCGCCTCTCTTCGCTGGGCAGCACGTGAATCCCGCGTAATTCGTACATATTCGCTCCGATTCCGCGTGGCCGCGGGGCTCCGTGCGATGATTCGACCGGCGAATTAAACACGATTCCGGGCCGGAGTGTGCGGTCGTCCGGAACGAATCTCGATCGCGAGATTACGTGAGCGCGGCGTAAGATGTCGCCCACGCCAGCGCTCCCTTCGGCAGGAATCCCTCGGATAAAAGGTTTACGAAATGACCAGCCCCGCACAGACACAGAACCTCACGGTCACACGCCACGCAGAGATCATGGGCCGCCACCCGGCCGGAAGTCGCTGGGCGGAGGTGCCGATCACGGACGGACGCAACCGCGCGGTGTGGATTTCCGGTCCTCCCGGAACCCCACCGGACCCGCATATTCATCCGGATTTCAACGAGTTCTGGATAATTTTGGATGGCATGACACGCTATCAGATCGGGCAATACGAGCCTATCGACGCGTTGTGGGGAGACATCATGATCGCCCCGGCCGGGTACGCGCACGATATCCGACCGATCAAGGGCGTGCAGGCGATCCGCATCGGGATCACGCACCCGGACGGCAACCACGACATCAAGGGCATCCCACCGAGCCGGCTCATTCCGGCGGATGAGGGGCTGTCTTCGCCGAACCTGATCCACACATCAATGAAGGGACTGCTGGAGAAACACGGCAGCGACACGAACTGGAAGGAACTGGCGGTCCTGGACTCCCGGAATCGGGCGCTGATTACGCACGAGCTTCCGGGCACGGTGAACCGGCGTTACTGGCATCCGAACATGGACAAGTGGTGGGCGGTGATCGTCGGCGAGATCGAGTTCAGCATCGCCGACCGGGATCCTGTCACCGCGGGCCCCGGCGACCTAGTGTTTGTCCCCGGGGGCACATCCCACAACCTCCTGACGGTTGGCAATAAGCCATCGATCAGAATCACCATCACGGCCCCGGACATCGTCCACTACTACACGGACGATCCGGACGCGCCCCTCGCGCCTAACGGGTAGGACAAGGCGCTCTGACCTGAGGTTGTACGGGCGGCGCTTGCCCCGCCCCGAGCGTATTGCCATACGGCCCCTACGTACGTTGCTCACGACTCAGCGAACGACAGCACCCTGGGGCTCTCGAAGGGCCGGCTCGTACGATCACGATTCACACGCGCCTCCGACCCCCTCACCCTTGAAATCATCTGCCCGCTCCCTAGAGCGCCCCGTCGATCACCATGTCCAATAGCGCCGGTTTGCCCGACGCCAGCGCCCGGTCCAGCGCCGGTTTGATCTCCTCGGGCTTCGTGATGCGCTCCCCATGCACGCCCATGCTGTTAGCTATCGCGGCCACGTCGAACGGCGTCGGGAAGTCCATGTACAGGTAGCTGCTGCCAGCCTCCTCTTCGTGGAGGATATCCTTTTTGTAGATGTCCATGTTGACCTTGAGGACCCTGTACATCCCGTTGTTGCAGATCACAAAGACGCACGGGATGTTGTCGTTCGCCGCAGTCCACAAGCCCTGGATGGTCATCATCGAGCTGCCGTCGCCCATGATCCCGATCACCGGGCGATCGAGATTGGCACACTGCGCGCCCATCGTCGCCCCGATGCCCCAGCCAATAGCACCGCCGCGTCCGCCGATGAGGTCGCCCGGCTTTTCGCCCTGTATGTAATGCCGCAGCGCCGCCTTGGAACTGACCGAGTCGTCAAGGACGACGGCGTTCTCCGGCAGTGCGTCCGATAGCGCGGATAGCATGCGGGCCGGCGTCATCAACGCGTTGTCCCACTTCTCCGCGACCCCGGCCTCGTACGCCGACCGTTCAGCCCTGCGCGCCTCTTCCACGGCAGTGCGACGATCGTCGATAGCCGTCTTCTGTGTGGCGCTGAGACCGGTCTTTACGATTTTGCACAGTGCCGGGAGCGCCAGTTTCGGGTTGGCCAGGATCCCGATATCGGTCGGTTCCGAACGCCCGATAGCGCCCGGCCGGGGGTCGATGTGGATGAGAGTCGTGGATTCTTGAAGTTGGATATCCGTCAGGTAGAACAGGTCGGAGAAGATGTCCGCCCCAACGGCCAGCACGGAATCGGCGCGACTGATCACTTCACGGTGTTCCGCACGTCTCAACGCCAGCGCCCCCATGAACTGCGGATGCGTCGTCGGGAATCCAACGTTAGCGCCGGGGGCCTGGTAAACGGGCAGCCCGAGCAGCTCGGCGATCTGGACTGCTTCGTTAACCGCATCCGCCTCGCCGACGCGGTCCCCGATGATCATGATCCCGCGTTCAGAGCCCACAAGCAGCTGAGCGGCCTGCACTACACCGGCCGGGTCCGGCCCTCCGGCGTCGTACACTTGCGTGGAGGGCACGATGTTCATCTCGGCCTCGCCATCGAGCGCGTTTGAGGTCAAACCGACGTAGACCGGGCCTTTCGGGTGCGAGTTGGCCTCGTTGAAGGCGCGCCGCATCACGCTCGGGATCTGGTCAGGGTGCGTAAGCTCAACGCTCCACTTGGTGACCGAGCGGACCATCTCCGGCAGGTCCGTCTTGCGCTCTGCCAGCTTGCGCGTGTCGTAGTTGGCGGAAACGACGACCATCGGCGTGCCGGTGGTGAACGCGTCCTGCATCAGGCTGATGCCGTTGGCGAGACCGCTGTCGATGTGCAGGCTCACGAACGCGGCGCGCCCTGTCGCTCGTGCATAGGCGTCGCCCATGCCCACGGCGACGCCTTCCTGCAGTGTCAGGATGTACTTGAACTCCGGATAGTCCTCAAGAGCGTCGATGATCGGCCCCTCGCTCGTGCCAGGGTTGCCGAATATGTACTCGACGCCCTCCGCCTTGAGCATCTCCAGCAGCGCTTTTTTGCCGGTCATCAATGTGGGCATCTTCGGCTCCGTAATTCTGGGTGCTGTGGTGCGATTGAATCGGCACGACCTTTGATCTCACCGGGCCGGGCGAGCGCATGATACGACGGTTGTTCATTTTCGCCACCATCGCCCGGACCGCGCATGTCGAGCGACGGGAGTAGACTCTCGGCATCGCGAGGGAAGTCGGGAGACCCGAATTCAACAGGTTCCAACCTAAAGGGAGGCCCATCTTGGCCGTCACGCAGCTCGAGATCACCAGCCGCCGATCCCTCGCCAACGGCCGAAAGTTTGGCGACGTGGGCGAGTACGAGGAAGTGGTCGGTATCCTGCGGTTCGCGGTCGATCCGAATCACGAGGCCAACTCCCGAATCACCGACATCAATCTGGCCCCGCGAAACGACGCCGGGCTGGTCGAGTTCGCGGCGGATGTTCACGTCATGCGGCCGGTCGAAGCGTCTAAAGGGCGGCGAACGATCGTCTACGACGTGCTGAATCGCGGCAACAAGGTGATGCTTGGCACATTCAACAGCGCGGGGCGCGTCGCCGTTGTGGCCGGGGAGGATCCGCCGGCCGAGGTCGGCAACGGTTTCCTGATGCGGCACGGATACACCGCCGTGTGGTGCGGCTGGTCGCCCGATGCCCCACGTCTGGCCGGACGAATGAAGCTTTACGCGCCGGATGCTATTGATCGTGGGATGCCGATCACGGGCCGAATCTTCTCCCAGTTCCAGCCCATGAGCCGTGTGCGGCATTTAAGGCTGGCCGACCGTTTCCACACTCCGCACGCCGCGGCCGACACGCTTGAAACCAATGCCCTGCTTACGGTCCGCGACCAGCCGGATCTTGAGCCGCGATTGGTCCCGCGCAACAAGTGGAGCTTCGCCTTGGAGGATCACGGAGTGCCCGTTGAGGACGCCAATTTCGTCTACATGGCTGACGGGTTTGAGCCCGGCAAGATGTACCAGCTCACGTACACCAGCATCGGAGCGCCGGTGGTTGGGCTGGGCTATCTCGCCATGCGGGACGCCGTCTCGTTCCTCAAATACGGCGGTGCGGACGACAACAACCCGACCGCCGGAGAGATTGACCGCGCCATAGCGTTCGGCGTCTCGCAGAGCGCGCGCTACCTGCGCCACTACCTGTACATGGACCTGAACCTGGACGAGGCGGGGCGTGACGTTTTTGAGGGCGTATTCCCGCACGTTGGCGGCGGGATGCGGGGCGAGTTCAACCAAAGATTTGGGCAGCCGTCCAAGGACCTGCCGTCGGTGATCGCCCAGATGTTCCCGTTCACAGCGGCGGCGTCCACGGACCCCGTCACGGAGGAGACCGGCGGGGTGCTGGACCGATTGACCGAGCGGGGTTCTGCTACCAGGACTTTCTTCTCCAATACCGGCGCCGAGTACTGGCGGGGCGACGCCTCTCTGGTCCATATCGATCCATCGGGGCGCGCGGACGTGGAGGACCATCCTTCAACACGGGTCTACCACTTCTCGGCGACGATGCACGGCCCCGGTATCTGGCCGCCGACCGATACGCAGGAGATCGACGGTATGCGCGGCCAGAACCTGCTGAACTCGGTCGACTACACGCCCTTCATGCGGGCCCTGCTGGTCCGGTTGGATGAGTGGATCAGCGACGGAACACCGCCGCCACCGAGCAAGCACCCGCGTGTCGACGACGGCACTGCCGTCCCGGCCGCCTCGCTGGTGCGCGCGTTTGAGGGCATCCCGGTGAAGTTCCCGGCGCACATCCCGGTGCCGGTCCGCCTCGATTTTGGGACCACCGAAAAACAGGAGCAAACCCTCAATCTTCCGCCCACGCCGTCCGAGGTTTACGGGTCGCTGGTATCGGACGTGGACGATGACGGCAACGAGATCGGCGGCATCACGCACCCTGACGTGTCGGTGCCGCTGGCTACTTCCACACCGTGGAACCTGCGCCACCCGAGCGTGGGCGCGCCCGACCAGATTATCGGGCTGACCGGCGGCCCGCGCGGCTCGACCCTGCCGTTCGCCGGTAACGCGGAGGAGCGAGCGGCCAGCGGGGACCGGCGACCGTCGATCGCAGAACGTTACGCGTCGAAGGAGCAGTACCTGGGGCTTGTGCAAGAAAAAGCGCAGGCGCTGGTGGCCGACCGCTACATGCTGGAAGAGGATGTGGAGCGGGTGGTGACGCAGGCCGGGGTGCGATGGGACTGGTTCACCAACGGTCGGGGGGAGTAGAGCGAGACTAACCATCCAGCGTCTCCCGGTTCGAACACCCCGCAAGGGCGGGCCGCTGCCCTCCCCTACGCCAAGCAGTGTGAGAACGACCCCCCTCCGAATTAAGAGGGGCAACATGGAGTCCCTCTCCCAGCGGGAGAGGCTTGGAATGAGGGAGAAGTTCGTTCCGCGACCAACATCCGATAGCCCCAAACACGAAAGAAAACAAATGCCAGTAACCGGCTTCAAGATCACTCTCCGGCGACCCGTCAACAACGGACGCGAGTTCGGCGATGCAGGCGCTTATGAAGAGATCAAAGGCGTCGTGAAGTTCGCCATCGACCCCGAGCACCCGGCCAATGAGCGGATCACAGACCTGAAGCTGGCGCCCCGTAACTCTAAGGGGCTGGTGGAGTTCGAGTCGGACCTCGCGATCGTTGCGCCCGTGGACCCATCCCATGGCAACGGTCGGATGCTGCTCGACGTCGTGAACCGCGGCAATCGCGTGTCTGTCCCCATGTTCAACCTGGGCTCGCGCCCGCTTTTTGGCGGCGTCCACAGCGAGGAGCCAAACCCGGAGATCGATCCCGGCAACGGCTTCCTGATGCGCCACGGTTATGCCGTCATCTCCTGCGGCTGGCAGAACGACCTCCCGCCGTTCGAGGGCTTGATCGGCATGCGATCGCAAGACGCCGCCAACCCGGACGGCTCGCCCATCACCGGCCGCATCTGGTCGCAACTCCAGCGCGGCGTCGATGTCCCGAGCATGATGCTGTCCGACCGTGACCACCGACCGTACTCGGCGGTCGACATGAACGAACCCGGAGCCGTCCTGACGGTCCGGGACATGCCGGACCTGCCTCCGGAGACCATTGATCGTGGCCGCTGGCGCTTTGGCCGGATCGATGACTCAGGCGAGTACGTCGCCGATCCCGACTACATCTCGCTGGACGGTGGATTTGAGAAGGGGCGACTCTACCAGGTGGCGTACACGACCACCGGCGCACGCGTCCTCGGTTTGGGATTTGCCGCACTGCGCGACTGCACAAGCTGGGTGAAGCATGGTGGTTTGGAAGACGACAACCCGCTGGCCGGGAACATCGAACACGCCTTCTCGTACGGCATCTCGCAGACCGGACGCATGATGCGGACCTTCATCTACGACGACCTGAACCAGGACGAGGAGGGGCGTGAGGCTTTGGACGGCATCATCTCCAATGTGGCCGGCGGCATGCGGGGCGAGTTCAATCAGCGCTTTGGCCAGAACTCCAAGGACCGCAACAACATGATGGTCCACATGTTCCCGTTCACGGACGAACCGGAGGTAGATCCCGAGACGGAGGAGACCGGCGCGCTTTTGAGCCGGTTCGAAGCCCGGGGCTCCAACACCCGTGTGTTCTTCACGAACTCATCGGCCGAGTACCACCGCGGCGATGCGTCTTTGTTGCATACCAACCCCGACGGCACGCGGGACGTCGAGCACGGGGAGAACGTGCGGATCTACCACTTCGGCGGCACGCAGCACGGCTTGGGAGTGTGGCCGCCGACCAACCGGAACGACATGATCGGAGAGGCTGGCCAGAACTCGCTGAACGAGATCGACTACTCGCCTGCGCTGCGTGGAGCGCTGGTGAATCTGGATCGTTGGGTAACGGAGAGTGTGGCCGCGCCGCCGAGCAAGCACCCTCGATTGGACGATGGCAGCGCCGTCCCGCCGGCGGAGCTTGCGCCGGTGTTTGATCGAATCCCGGGAGCGCACGTCCCGGACCGCTACGCCCTGCCACGTCGGCTCGACTTCGGCGCCGACCCGAACATCAACCAGACGCACACCCTACCGGCGATCCCCGGAAAGCCTTTCGGCTCTCTGGTATCCGCAGTGGACGCCGACGGCAACGAAATCGCCGGAATCCGAATGCCCGAGGTCACCGTCCCGCTCGCCACCCACACCGGCTGGAACCTCCGCCACCCCGACAACGGCGGCAAACGCCAGCTATTCGTATTCATGGGAGCAACGATCCCTTTCGCCAAAACCCGGGCAGCCCGAGAGGCGTCGGGCGACCCACGCCCCTCAATACGAGAACGCTACCGGTCCCGAGGCGCCTACCTCTCCCAGATCAGGGAATCCGCAACCGCAGTAGCAAGAGAAGGTTACGTCCTAACAGAAGACATCGATGATCTCGTCACCCACGCCGGTATCCGCTGGGACTACTACACGGACGGGCGTGGTGGGTAACAACAAATGGCCACCACCACTTCACGCCAGCGATACAGCCCACACGGGTCACCGTCGATGGCTTTAGCAAAACAGGCCGGATAAGGTTTGCATTCGGCGGCCCTTGTCCGCACTTCTTTCATCAGGGCCTCATCGGCCAGGACGGCGCACACGGCGACCATGGCGTCTCGGCCGACGCTTTTGTGGTTTAACATGCGGCCTTCTGTGTCCGGCGCCACCCGTGTAAATGTCGGCAGGTGGTCTATGCAGATCGCTGCGCTCCAATCGGCCAGCGGAGCAGCGTAGGCGATCAGCACAAACCCGGTCGCCGCCAGTGTCGCGAATCGCACCATCTTCCCGTTCCTCCTCAAGCAGTTCCCACGACCCGTGCGCCGTCATTGTCGTCTCTCCCGCCGTTCCTTGCCTGCGTACGAAATGCGCCGTGAAGGCGTACTCTGTGGTCGACATTCCACCAGTTCTCGCAACGCCCGCGTATACGTATACAAGGAACGCTAAATGCCGGTAAATCGTTTCGATGTGAAGTTCAGCCGCCTCGTGGCCGATGGAAAGTCGTGGGGCGATATCGGCCCGTACGAAGAGTTGCGTGGCACGCTGCACTTCGATATCGACCCCGAACACCCGTCAAACGAGCGCATCACGGACGTTGAACTGGCGCCCCGCAATGCCGATGGACGTGTTGAGTTCTCGGCGGACGTATCGATCATCCTCCCGGTGGACCGCAGCAAGGCCAGCGGCCGGATGATGCTGGACGTGGTGAACCGCGGAAATCGGGTCGCCCTACCCAACTTCAATCGAGCGACACGCCCCACCATCAACGAAGACACGCCGATAGACGTCGAGGTCGATGCCGGCGATGGCTACCTCATGCGGCACGGCTACGTGGTCGTGGCATGCGGCTGGCAGAAGGACGCGCCAGCCTACCCGGCCCTGATCACGCTGCACGGCCCGGACGGCGTAAACTCGGATGGATCGCCCATCACAGGCGCCGTCTACTCGCAATTCCAGTCGCCCACCGACACTCACAACTTCCTTCTCTCGGACAAGGGCCATCGGGCCTACCCGGCTGCGGATATGGACGAACCCGGCGCATCGATGTCGGTGCGGGATGAGCCGGACGGTGAGTCACAGCCCATCGCCCGGGACGCCTGGCGGTTCGGACGGATAGACGACGACGGCGAGTACGTCTCCGATCCCGACTATATCTGCACAAGGGATCTGTTCGAGAAGGGCCGACTCTACCAGGTCATCTACAACTCCGTGGGCGCTCGTGTACTTGGACTCAGCTTCGCCGCCCTCCGGGATGTTACCTCGTGGATCAAACACGGAACGCCAGCCCTGGAATCACCGGTTCCAGGGGTCGAGCACGCATACGCATACGGGCGCTCGCAGACCGGTCGCTACTTGCGGACTTACGTCTACAACGACCTGAACCTTGACGAGGACGGCCGTGAGGCGCTGGATGGTGTGATCGCAAACGTGGCCGGTGGCATGCGGGGCGAGTTCAACCAGCGCTTCGGCCAGAACTCCAAGGACCGCAACAACATGCTGACCCAGCTCTTCCCGTTTGCCAGCGTCCAGACAACGGACCCGGAGAACGAAGAGATCGGCTCGCTCCACGCCCGGCTGGACGGGCGCGGCAGCAACATCAAGGTCTTTTACACGAACACCTCCGCCGAGTATCACCGCGGAGATGCATCATTGCTCCACACCGACCCGGACGGGAGACGGGACGTCGCCCCCGGGGCGAACACGCGCATCTACCACTTCACGGGCACGGAACACGGGCTCGGGATGTGGCCGCCGACCGATATCGCGGCTGCCGGGGAGGAGGGGCAGGACCGCTCCCAGAACCTGCGCAACATCATCGATTACAGGCCGCTGTTGCGGGCCTGTCTGGCCAATATGGACGCCTGGGTGGTGGACGGCGTGGAGCCTCCACCAAGTCGTCATCCACGATTGGACGACGGCACGGCGGTTCCAACAGCCCATCCGGCCACGGTTTTCAACAAGATCCCGGGCGCGAACTACCCCGGACACCACGCCGATCCGCGCCGACGTGATTTCGGGCTGATGGAGTCACGCGAGCAGGTGACGACCTTCCCGCCGCGGGTCGGCAAGGTGTTTGGTTCGCTCGTATCCGCAGTGGACGTGGACGGCAATGAGATCGCCGGCGTAATGCTGCCTGAGGTGGCTGTTCCCATAGCGGCGACGACCGGCTGGACGCTGCGCCACCCGGCGGTGGGCGGCGAGACGCAGCTATTGGTGTTCGCGGGCGGGACGGTGCCGTTTGCGGCGACACAGGCACAGCGCGAGATGGCGGGAGATCCACGGTTGTCAATCGAGGAGCGTTACTCCTCCAAGAACGTGTACCTGGGGCGGGTGCGCGCCGCGGGCGAGGCGCTTGTTGCGGAGCGTTACTTGATCGAGGAGGACATCGAGGTGTCGGTGTCTCAGGCGTCAAAGTTCTGGGACTGGTTCGCCGACTGAATCAGGAATGACGAACATCAACACGGCGAAATCAGACTCAGCGGACGTCCTCATCGTTGGCGGTGGGATTATCGGCTGCTTGACGGCTTATTACCTGTCTCAGCGCGAGCTAAGCACAATCGTTATTGAGGCCGACGGCATCGCGAGCGGCGCGTCAGGCACGTCCGCCGGGTGGCTGACGCCGTATTCGCACGAGAACGACCCCGCGATGCTGGCCCTCTCACCGGCCACACTGCGTCTGCATGCCGAGCTTTCCGAGACGCTTCCAGCGCTTACCGGCATCGACCACGGGTATCGACCCGGTCCTTATCTGCGTTGTGCCGTCACGGAGGCCGGGGTCGCTGAGCTGCGTGAATTCCAGTCGCAGCGCGCTTCGGAAGGCGTCCCGATGGAATGGCTGTCGGGCGAGGAAGCACGCTCGCTGAGCCCATGGATTACGGCGGAGATCATAGGGTCGCTTCGGAGCGACAACGAGCCGACCCTCGACTCCTACCGCCTCACGATATCCGCCCTTCAGGCCGCCGAGATGGGCGGCGCTCGCGTGATCTCCGGGAAGGTTATCGGGCTGATTTCGTCGTCCGAAGGCGTGGCCTCCGGGGTTTGGCTTGAAGACGGCTCGGAAGTTTATGGTGGAGCGGTGGTTATTGCGATGGGTCCCTGGTCCGGTGAGGCCGCCGCGTGGCTGGATCACTCGGTGCCCGTCACGCCACAGCGAGGCGAGCTGGTCTACTTGGCGCCGCCCGGAGATAGTGAAGGGCCGCAGCTTGAGGCCGGGTTGAACATCGTCGAGCACGGCAGTTCGATCCTCCGGAAGCGACTGAGCGACACCATCGTCGCGGCCTCAAGGGAATGCGTCGGGTTCGACCGCTCGACCACCTCCGCCGCCCGCGATAAGTTGCTGATCAACGCCGCCCGCCTGTCGAGCCGCGTTGAGACGGCGCACATCTCCGGGCAGACGGCGTGTCTTCGGCCCATATCGGCAGATGGTCGGGCTTACGTCGGGCGCGTCCCCGGCTGGGATGACGTCTTCCTGGCGACTGGGCACTCGGGCGAAGGCATCCACTACGGACCTGTTACCGGCGCAGCCATCGCCGGACTGATTGTTGACGGCGCATCCGAGTACGACATCGAACCGTTGAGTCCGGCGCGGGCGGGCGCTACGATCGTATAATTCCGGCTCCAATCCCGTCACGCTGGCAATGTTTTATCCGGTCGCGCCCAACTCCATTGGCAACACGCCCTATCGTCCGAGGACCATCCATGGCCAACCACCCGGCGACCCCGGCTCCCACACTCACTCAGGACCTGATAGAAGGCCTTACGGCCATCAACTCGACCGCCGTCCTAGACGTGCTGGCCAAAAACGGCTTCGCCCCCAACTACATGTACATGCCAAACATCAGGAATCTGACCCCGGGCCGCCGTTTGGTCGGACGGGCGGTAACGGTCCGATTTGTGCCGTTCCGGGCCGACGTTGAGGCGCAGAAACCGGCCGGAGAGGACTCCCCGGAGTACGCTGCATTTGAAGCCGCCGGACCGGGTGACGTGATCGTGATGGAATCGATGCGCGACAAGCGGATGTCGATCGGCGGGGACGTGAAGTTCCTCCGGCTCAAGCAACGCGGCGTCGCTGGGTTGATCTGCGACGGCGGTGTTCGGGACATGCACGTGGTGAAGGACTACGGCCCTGCTTTCTTCGGACTCGACCAGACGTCCAACCTTGGGACGACCTTCGGATTTCCTTTCGAGACCAACGGCACGGTAGCGGTCGACGGCGTCCTGGTGCAGCCGGGCGATTACCTGCACGCGGACGATGACGGCGTCGTGGTGGTCCCGAGGGCAGTCGCAGCCGACATCGCTAAAAAGGCGATCGAGTACGACGAGCTTGAGGAGTGGATCCGCGCCCGGCTGGACGCCGAGGGTCTGTCCCCGGGCAAGTACTACCCGCCCAACGAGAAGACCACGGCCGAGTTCCGAAAGTGGAAGGCTGATAACGGGGGCTAAGAGCCCGCTAGATTTCCTCGTGTTCGCCTAGCGTGAGCCGTGCTATCCAGGCGTTCTCGCCGCGCCTCGGGTCAGGGTCGAAACCGTTCACCCATTCACGCGCTAGCCAGTGCGTCTCCCGCGCCGCCACCGTGAACCGGTGCGCGCCCTCCAGGATCCGGAACTGGGCGTCGAGAAGCGTTCGTCTTCGGTCGGCCGGATCCATCTGCTCCGCCTGCGCCAGGATCAGTCCGTCGAGCTCGTCGGACGCAAAGCCTGTCGTGTTCCACAACCCGTCCGAGTGCTGGACCGAGAACAGATCGTCGCTCACGCCGTCCACCGGCGCCTGCGCGCCCACAAACACCTGGTAATCGCCGCCGATCCACACTTCGTCGGCAAATTCACGCGTCGTCACCTCACGGATCGTGCTCTCAAATCCCAGCGTCGCCAGCGCGTCCGCAACCCGCCCGGCCTGCAACAGGTAGGCATCCCCGAACTGCCCGACCGTTATCTCGATCGGCCCGGCCGGCGTCACACCGGACTCGGAGGATAACTCGGCCGCCCTGTTGCCGTCCGCAAACGCCGTGCGCATTGCGTCCTCGCTGAGCAACCACGAGTTGCGCGGCATGGGGATGCCGAGCGTGACCGCACCCCCGCCGCCCCATATATTCGTCAGGTCGGCCCACGGATCCAACGCGCGGAATACGGCGCGCCGGAACAGCAGTGAGTCGAACGGCGCCTCGGCGGCGTTGAGCGCTATCTCCGCTCCCGCCCCGGGGCTGGCAACCAGTTTTGAGAAGGAATCGGGGAACTTCTTGAGCGTTTGCGCCGCTTCAACCTCGGTCATGTCCACGAAATCCAGAAGTCCCACGCGGTATGCGGCGAGCCTCGTGCTGGCCAGCGGAATGTATGAAATCCGAAGCGCCTCGACCCCGGGCGCGCCGGCCTCAAAATAATCGGGATTGCGGTCGTAAGCAGCCGTCTGCGAATTCGTATCAACCCAGATCCAAGGTCCGCTGCCAACGTTCGGACCCCTGAGCAGGTCGCCACTTACGGCAACCGCCTCGGGCGCGACCACGCGTGTTCGGCCGTCCGCCAGGTTCAGCAGAAGATCGGCGTTCAGGCCGTCGATCTCCAGCTCCAGCGTCAGATCATCCATCACGTTTATGGCGCCTATCCCGGTCAGCAAGTCGCCGTTCGGGCTCCCCGGCGCGCGCTGTCGCTCTAGGCTGGACGCCACGTCCGATGCCACAAGACGCCGTCCGATCAGGGGCTCGATCTTCTGCCAGAACACGTCAGCCCGGAGCGTGATGCGCAACAACTCGCCATCGACAAACTCCCAGCTCTCACACAGCTCGCACTCCACCAGATCCGGGGAATCAGCGTCCGCATTCCTGAACAGACGGCTGTAGATCAACCCGATGCCCCAAGTGGACACGGCGGGCGACACCTCACGGTGGATATCGAAATGCGGTCCAGCCTCTGGGACCGAGAACCTGAGCACGCTCCCGCCGGCCGAGGCCGGCGGGAGTACCGGCGTTGCGGTAGTCAACGGTGAGGCCGTGGCGACGGGCGCGGTTGTCGGCGTCGGCGTCACGACCGGGGTCGGCGTTGCGGAGTAAGTGATCGGAGTTGCCGTGGTCGCCGTAGATGCTCCATCGTCGGATGAACTGCAGGCGAGGCTCACCAGCAAGACAACGGTCAGCGCCGCCATCGGCGTGACCCCGCGATGTACGCGGGTTATTTGGCCGGAGAGGCCGGCGCGTGAAAGTGGCGTAGACGGCAAATGAATCAAAGGGGGAGCGGTTACGATTGGTTGCTGTTGAACAGTGTACGGAGCGCACGGGCGCGTCGCCTCTTCAGTCCGGTGCTGATCGGGGACGTTATCGTCACGCCGGCCGAATACAAATCGCCCCTCCGGCAGGGAAAGTAACTGGAAGACAACGTTGTTCGTCGATCTTCATACGCATCTCGACCAGTACGAGCCCGGCGAGCTGCCCGGGATGTTTGAGCGCGCACGCAATGCCGGGGTCGGGGCGATCATCGCAGCCGGCGTGACGGTGGAGAGCACGCGCCGCGGCCTTGAGCTTGCTGGCGAGTACGACAACGTGTTCGCTGGCGTGGGCGTCCATCCATCAGACCTTACCGGTGAACTGGATAACGACGCCCTCGACCAGCTACGGTTCATGGCGGGCAACGAACAGGTGGTGGTGATGAGCGAGGTCGGGCTTGATCACCAGGATCACTCCCCGGACAGGGCGATGCAGGAGCGCGCGTTCCGGGCGCAGATCGGCATCGCCCACGAGGCCGGACTACCGGTTGTGTTCCACATGCGTTTCGCCACCGCCGACATGCTGCGGGTGCTCACAGAGGAGCGCGTCTCGGTCCTGGGCGGTGCGGCGCACTACTTCCAGGGCAGCCATGACGAAGCGGCCGCAGTGATCGAACTCGGCTGCTACATTTCTCTGGCCAAGCCCCTGCTCCGACTACCGGAGTTAGGGAAGGTCGCCCGGGAAGTCCCGCTTGAGTGGATCGTTCTCGAAACTGACTGCTACCCGCAGCCATTCAAAGGGAAGCGCGAGAAGTGGACGGAGCCGAAGGATGTGCCAATGGTAGCTGCGAAGCTGGCCGAGTTGAAGGGCATCGATGTCGCGGAGGTGATGGAGACGACAACGAACAACGCTCTGACGATGCTTGGCCACAAGGCCGACCGGGTCTCGGCCGTCCTCCGATAACCCGGTTTCGTCCCGGAAATCCGCTGCCATCCGAGCCTCTACGCTGTTCTTTTTCACTTTCACGAAACCCGGCCCGCGAAAAATCCTTCGTCACCGGCCGGTTCGCTCGTATAATTTTCTCTGCTCGCCGTGTGAATCGGCGGGCTAAGACTGGGAGGTAACGAACTTGCCGAATGCCTGTCAGACGGCTTTCAAGGAATGGGCTGTCACCATCGACGCCCTCGCGGGCGGCGAACAGATACTCATCCTGCGCAAGGGCGGCATCCACGAACGGAACCTGCACTTCCAGATCGAGCACGACCGCTTTCTGTTCTTCCCCGGCTATCTGCACCAGGACGCGTCGCTCCTGAAGCCGGACTACCAGTCACGTCTGACGCCAATCCAGGACCAGCCTGACCCGTCGGGGGTCACGTTTGGCCTGTACGCAGAGGTAACGGACGCGATCGAGCTCGATTCACCGGACCTTGAGGATGTGGTGTCGGCGTTAGGGCCGTTCCACATCTGGGCACCGGGATTCGCTCTCAAACGCGTGCACTGGAAGCCTCTGCATCCGCTCAACGTCATACTTCTGCGCTGCTACTCGATCGAAAAGCCGGTCACGATGCCGGTGCTACCCGAGTACAGCGGCTGTACCTCATGGGTAGACCTCGAATCCGAGGTTCCGCTCGGCGAGATAACTCCGGCCCTTTCCGATGCCGAATACGAAGCCCGGGTATCGGAAATCAGGGGCGCACTTGCCTCCGCGCCCGCAACCGTCTGAGTTCGGCCACACGACCGCAACCAGCGCCTTCCCAGACACAATCCCGCCAAGAAAGGCCGACCTTTGAAATACCGGACCCTGGCCGGAACCGACCTGAAACTATCGACCATCGGCTTCGGCGTATGGAGCGTATCCACCGGTTGGTGGGGCCCCGTGGACAAAGACGCCAGTGACGCGCTGTTGAACCGGGCTTTTGACCTCGGCGTCACGTTCTTCGACACCGCGGACACCTACGGCGAGGGCTACGGTGAAGAGGTCGTGAACGACGCGCTTTCTGCACACCGCCACGAGATAGTTCTCGGCACCAAGTTCGGCTATGACCTGGACGCCCCCCGGGAAGGCCACAAGGAACGGCCGCAGAAATGGGACCCGGAATTTGTTGTCGAGGCCTGCAACCGCTCACTGAAGCGGCTCGGCACTGACTACATCGACTTCTACCAGGCCCACAACGCCCGTCTCTCCGCCATCGAGTCGGACGAACTTTTCGACACGCTCGACGGGCTCGTTCAGGCCGGAAAAGTCCGGAGCTACGGCATCGCGGTAGGCCCGGACATCGGCTGGGTGGAAGAGGGCGAGTACACCCTTCAGAAGCGACGCGTCCCGGCGCAGATTATCTATAACGTGTTCGAGCAGGAACCCGGACGCCAGTTTATCGAGGTCGCAGAGGAAGAGGGCATCGGCGTGATCAGCCGCGTGCCGCACGCATCCGGGTTGCTCGACGGAACCTACACTCGCGACACGCCAATCGTTTTCGACCCGAACGACCATCGCACCTACCGCAAAAAGCAGTGGCTGGAGAAAGGACTCAACAAGCTAGATGAAGTCCAGTTCCTGTTCGAAAACAACTCCGGCACCGTCGCCCAGGTCGCGATCCAGTTCGTGCTGAAGCCGGAGATCGTGGCGTCGGTTCTGCCGACTATGACGAGCAACAAACAGCTTGAGGAGTTCCTGGCGGCGGCAGATCTCGCAGACGTCCGGGACGACGAGAACTCGCGTCTCCTAGAGTTGTACGACGACAATTTCGGGCAGGGTCCGCACGACCCCATCAAGTCCAGTCTGACGGAGTCCGGCTACCGCGACGGCCGGTAAGCCGTTTATCTGGATGGGCTTTCGGTTGGACTGGCCCGATCGTCCAACACCTGCGCCGTTAGCAGGGCACTTCCGGGGGGGTCAACCCGGGCGGCAGGTTCTCCACCCCGGTTGCGTCGACCACGCCTGCCACGGCGCCCGCGCCCGCGGCGTCGGGCCGGTTTGTCGATATTCGCCCGCTTTAGCTCCTGCTCCAGCATGGTGAAGTCCCGCTGGGGGATGATGTGGAGCATGCCGACAAGCGCCAGCGGCCACATCTCGGGCGGCCACTTTCTAACGTACTCAAGGCGGGGGCCGATTTGCATGGCATCGACCCACTTCTCCTCTTGGACCACCACGTCCGCGCGCATCTTTACCCGGTGCGGAAAGTCCTCCGCCTCCCGGTGCGTTTTCCAGATCCGATCATGATCTTCAAAGTGGTTGGAGATGAGTGTGGTGGACGCAGCGAACGCCTTTCGGTCTGAGATGTAGAAGATCATGCGGTCTTCTTCAGCCATGCGCACCGCTTTCCGGCGCTGGTGGGTGTCGACACCCTGGAGGCTGAACTCCAGTTTTCGCGTGGCGTTGAAATTCTCTTCCGTCGATGAGAGCAGCCAGTAGGTTTTGCCCATCGTTCTCCGCTCATGTTGGAAATCAGAGCGACCGATACAGGCCGCTACACGGGCAATCCTAGCACTCAGACCCGGGTTACCCTGATGTTCAGCCTTGAATCCCCGGTTTCATTCAGATGCAGAAAGTCGCGGCATGCGTTGACCCGGGTTAAGAGTCGCCCGGCGATTGGGCGACAGCGGCGACGGGCCAGTCGATCGAGGTGCCTTCAGGCCTAGCGGACACCAGTCTGGCAACGGCGCAGATTATCTGCAATGACGACTCGCGAGCCGGCGGCGGCTTCGGCCCGGCGGTGCCGGCGCCCGCGAGATCCGGCGCCTTTGATCAGGCTCTGGCGCTTGCCGGGCGAGACCCGAACTGGTCTGCCTGAACCCAATGCGGAGCGGTTCGGTTCCGCCGGTGCCTCGTCCGTAATATCCTGTCCACTGAGGCGGTCACATGCCTCACCCACGACTGGAGAGGAGAACCCGGAATGAGCTCGGCGGAACTGATTCGCGAGGCGGTAGCGGCCACGTCGCATCTGGCGGACGGGGTATCGCCGGATAATCGCTCAGGCCGCACGCCATGCGCCGAGTTCAACGTCGGCGATCTCCTGGCGCACGTGGCGGGTTTTATGGCCACGTCCATTGCCGCCGCGCTGAGATCCTATCCGGCAGACGACGCAGACCTCGGTGACAACCCGCGTGCTACCTGGCACGCGTTGGGCTCAACAATGGCCGATGCCTGGGCCACGCCGGACGCCTTTGAAGGTCGTACTCACTTGGGCGCCCGGGAGATGTCGGCGTTCATCGCCGGCCACATCACCCTGTTCGAGACCCTAGTACATGGCTGGGACCTGGCGACAGCAACCGGTCAGCGCCTTGAACTCTCAAATGAACTGAGCGAAACCAGCCTCGTCACGGCGCAACGACTGTGTGTCGATCGTGCCCGCGAGGCCGGCGCTTTCGGCCGGGAGGTCAATGCTCCTGCGGGTGGTGGGCCGTTTGAACAGGCGTTGGCGCTGGCCGGACGCGATCCGAACTGGTCCGCTTAAAAAGGGCGGAAGCATCCCGGGCAGTGCTTTTCACCGGCTAGTGTGAATGGGCCGGGTGGCGACCGGACAGTTGTTCGTGCGCCTCGTGATGCGTGATGATGGAAGGTCTCTCCCGGGGATGATTCAGAGTCCACGTGCACCATCACCCGGCCCGCGTGAGGCGCCGCTTCAAGCAACTCGCGCACTACAGCGGCGGTGATCCGATGTCCGTCCACAACCCCGAGACCTTCGGCCACCGAGACGCTCAACTCGATGTACAACTCGTGGCCGGACCAGGGAGATCGAATGTCGGAGACGCCCGCAACCTCCGGGGTAGCGAGGGCGGCGCCGCGCACACCACTCCGTCGTTTCCGGAACCATGCCGTCAAGCAGGTGAAGGCGCACCGGCTTCGCTGCGGATTTCAGCAGCCACAGAATCATCCCGGAGATGACCAGATCCACGATCGGATCGAGCAGTTGCCAGCCGACCAGCGCTCCGATAGTCGCCACGACCACGGCCAGACTCGTCAGGCCGTCCGACCGGGCGTGATAGCCATCGGCTACCAGCGCTGGGCTAGCTATGCGACGGCCCACACGGATGCGAATTATGGCGACCAGCTCATTGCCGGCGAAACAAATGAACCGACCATCATCGACGCGCGAAACCGCATCCCGGGTTACAGTCGCCCCGGATCAGGTGCATCATTCATTGCGTCGTCCGCAAATCACACAGCATTTCAGGAGACCAGAATGTCCACCCGCCCACCATTAGAAGGCGTCAGAATCCTGGCGATCTCACAGTTTGGAGCGGGGCCGTTCGGTACCACCGTGCTGGCCGATATGGGCGCCGAGGTGATCAAGATCGAGGACCCGGGCGCGGGCGGCGATGTCGCCCGTTACGTGCCGCCGTTCGCGATCGACCGTGATTCCCTGTATTTCCAGGCGTTCAACCGCGGCAAGAAGTCGGTCACGCTGAATCTGCGAACCGAGTCCGGGATGGCGGTGCTCCACGACCTAGTCAAGGCCTCGGACGGCGTCTACAACAACCTCAGAGGCGACCTCCCGGCGAAGCTGGGGCTCGATTACGACGCGCTGGGCGTGTTCAACGAGAAGGTCGTCTGCTGCTCGCTCTCCGGCTTCGGCTCGACAGGCCCGCGCGTCTCGGAGCCCGGCTACGACCACCTGATACAAGCCTACGCCGGCTACATGTCGCTCACTGGCGAGCCGGACGCCCCGCCGGCCAAGTGCGGTGTCTCGATAATCGACTTCGCAGGCGGCTACGCATCGGTGCTCGGCTTGATGATCGGGCTGTTCGACGCGCAGCGCACAGGCAAAGGCCGGAACGTGGACGTTTCGCTGCTCGACACCGGCATCGCTATGCTGTCCTACTTTGCATCCTGGACCCTGAACCGTGACTGGGAGCCGACCCGCCAGGCCGCCTCAAGCCACCAGTCGCTCCTCCCCTCACAGAACTTTGAAACGGGTGATGGATGGATCGTGGTGTTCTGTGCCAAGGAGAAGTTTTACGAAAACCTGGTCGTAGCGATGGGGCGTCCGGAGCTTGCGACCGATCCCCGTTTCTCCAACTTCGCCGGCCGTCTGAAAAACCGTGACCTGATCATCCCGGAGCTTGAGAAAGAGTTCGCCAAACGGGACACCTCGGACTGGCTCGAACGGCTGCGAGGCACCGTCCCATGCGCCCCCGTGAACACTGTGGCCGACGCCCTCCAGGACCAGCAGGTGCTCGCCCGCAAGATGATCCTGGAGGTGAAGCACCCGGAGTACGGCATGATCCGCCAGATAGGTTCGCCCATCAAGACGGACGGCGTGGTCGAGAACCCGACGCCCGGGCCGAATCTTGGCCAACACACGGACGAAGTGATGGCAGGGGTGCTTGGCTACTCTGACGAACGCGTCTCTTCTCTACGTGCAGAGGGCGCTTTCGGGAAGTAATGCGCCCGTGCCGACTCAGCGGGTTCCGCACCAGATATCACACCGGCAGAGGCCAGAATTCACAACCCGGCGTTGCTGCTAAAGGGACTCACATTGCAGATCCTGATGACGGATGAAGCCCGAGATCACATCCGTGAACTCAGCCGCCATCGGTTGAGGCAGCCATGCCAAGGTATCGGTCGACACCTACGCCCGCAAAAACAACCTGAAGTTGTACGGGCACCTGCGCTATCATGGCGCCAAGATATTGGTCGCCAAAAACCTGGCCGCGCAAGCCGCCGGCGTGGCGCTTAAGCTGACGAAGTTCCTGATGTTCAAGTGGCTCAAAGTGAACGCCGAGCGATACGGCCACTCCATCTGAAGCGCCAGTCACTAAGCGGCCGTGTGCCGCTGACGGAGGGGTGTATCGTACGATACGCCCGCCTTTCGAGAGCCTCAGGATGCGGGCTCCCGAAGAGCCGAAGGGCAATACGCCCGATGCGTAACCTCACCGTCGGGGCGGTACACACCCCGCCCGGTCCCGCAATCACAGCGGTTACTTCAACTCGTCGGAAACACTAACCGCTACCGGAGTCGCTCCGGACAACGCCAACGCCGAAATCGGAAGTCGCCCAAGCTCCCCGCGTGCTCGTTCCCGCACCTGTTCGAGCGACGGCAACTCACCAACAAGCGTCCCGTCACGCATCACTTCCCCCAGCAAGGGCAGAGCGATGCGCTCCGGCGGTTCCGCATCCGCGGTTGTCAGATGATCGTGCACAATCCTGCCGTCACTCTTATCGAAACATCGCCATACCTGTTTAGGGCCGGGATAGGTCGCTTTCCCGGGGCTGAACTTGGCGACCGGGCAACCCCCGTATCTGACCTGTTTATACACGGTGTCCGACCACGGGGCGTCCGCAGAGACGCCCGCCAGCGTGCCAACGCCGTAAGCGCTGATCGGCGCTCTCGCGGTTACCAGAGCCCCGATGGAGAACTCGTCCAACCCCCCAGAAGCCACGATCTGTACATACGGAAGGCCAGCGGCGTCCAGCATCTTTCGGGCCGTCCTAGACAGCTGGTTCAGATCACCGCTGTCCAGCCGGACGCCCACTAACCTGCTGCCTCGCGCCTCCAGTTCCTGTGCGACGGTGATGGCCGCTTCGACGCCCCCGGCGGTGTCATATGTATCCACAAGCAATGTCGTCGTGTCCGGGAAGGCGTTGGTGTACGCCCTGAACGCCTCCAACTCTGTTTCGAAGCTCGTTATGAACGAGTGCGCCATCGTCCCGATGGTCGGGATTCCGTACAGAGCGTCCGCCGCAACGTTACTGGTGCCGACAAACCCGCCGATGTAGCTCGCCCGGGCGAATTTGTTCCCGGCGTCCGTGCCGTGGGTCCGCCGTGCAGCAAAATCCGTCACCCCGCCGCCGGCGGCCGCCCATACAATCCGGGCCGCTTTGGTGGCAAACAGCGATGCCATGTTGACCTGGTTGATCAGGAAAGTCTCAACGATCTGCCCTTCGATAACCGGGGCGGTCACCTCGATCACCGGCTCATTGACAAAGAAAGGTGTGCCCTCGGCCATGGCCCGGACGCTCCCGGTGAATCGAAACCCGGCCAGGTACTCGATGAGATCGTCGCCAAACTGGCCCGTGCTCCGCAGGTAGTCGAGGTCCTCCGGAGTGAACCGCAGACTTTGGAGATAGCGAAGAACGTCCTCCAACCCGGCGAACAGCAGGTACCCGCGATCAGGCGGCAGAGTACGCACGAACAGACTGAAAGTGGCCTCGGCCGTCCGACCCGACCGCGAATATGCATGTGCCATCGTCAGCTGATACAGGTCCACGTAGAGGGCGTCGGAGGGAACGTAGCGAGACATCAGAGGCAGTTTAGCGATAGAGGTTTACGATCGCGCACACGACACCTACCGCCGACATCGTCATTTCCATGCAGGTGGGAGTCCAGAAACCGCCAATTGCGCGATCACGGACCCGAATCACGGAAACCGCCTCTGGAGTCCCGACTACTCGGGAATGACGGAATCAAACGCGCACACGCGATCCAACGCCGACGCCATCCAAATAACCCAGGCGATCGCCTGCGAATGCCTGCTAGAACACGTATTCCGGGCCTGGGACGTACTTGAAGCGTTCCAACGCGTCGTCTCGCAGCGTGAAGCCCAGTCCCGGCGGCGGCGGCGCGTACACCCGGCCGTTCGGGCGGATGTCGTACGGCTCGTTGAACAGGTCGTTCATCATCGGCATGTAGCCCTGGCTGACCTCCAAGATGTGGCAGTTCGGGGTCGACATCGCCACGTGGATGCTAGCAGCGAACAGCACGCCCATGCCCCAGGCGTGCGGCGCCACACGAACGCCGCGTGCAGAGGCCAGAGCGCTGATCCGCCTGATCTCCGTGTAGCCGCCGGCGCGTGCGATATCCGGCTGTGCGATGTCGCAGGCCTGGTTGTCGAATAGCGACTGGAAATCGAAGCGCGTGAACTCGCGTTCGCCGGTCGCTATGGGGGTTGTGGTCGCCTTACGAATGTATCCAAGACCTGCGTGATCGTCCGGGGAGATCGGCTCCTCGAACCAAGCCACGTCGTACTTCTCCATCATCTTCGCCAGTTGGATAGCGGTCGAGACCGCAAATGCACCGTGCGCATCCAGCATCAGCTCCACGTCGGGGCCGATGCCTCGTCGCGCAGCAGCGATCCGTCGTTCCGCGTTCTTGAGCGAAAATCCATCGCCGCCAACGACCCGCATTTTAACGGCGTCAAACCCCTTTGCGGCGTACCCGGCCATCTCCGCTTCGGCCTCATCGCCGGGTGCCCAGCCGCCGCTGCCATAGCCACGGACGTTGTCACGGACGGCGCCAAGAGCCTGATAGATCGGGACGCCCAGTATCTGCGCCTTCACGTCCCACACCGCCAGGTCGACCCCGGAAATGGCCTCAACGGTGACGCCCCGGCGGCCGTCCTGGGGCTGCGAATTGCCGCGCTCAAGAGCCGGTTTCCAGCGGGATCCGTTGTACATCTTCTCCCAGATGAGCTCGGAGAAAAGCGGGTCTTCGCCGATCACCGCGGGGCCGAGATCGAACTCGACAAGCGCCGCCACGACCTCCGGGTTGCCGAGCGAAGCGCCGAGGCCCTTCAGGCCGTCGTCGGTCTCGAGAACGATGAGTGTAGCGTCGCTCTTGACCTTGGTGCCAAGATCGTTGCGGTGTTGCCGTTCGAGCGGCACCGGGTCGGACATCGGGATCGCTTTAACGGACGTAATCTTGGACATGGGTCTCTTTCTGGTAGCCTCGTCTTGGTTACGTATTGTTGAAAATCGCGGTCGCGAACAATTTCGCATCGCCGCCTCACGACTCACACCTGAATCTTCTCTCTCCCAAGGAGAGGACCGCTTTTACCCTTCACTCTCCCCTGGCCAGCGCCACGCCGTCTTGCAAGGCGGTACGCGATTCCAGATCGCCCCGAACCTGGTCGCAGTGGGTGATGACCGCCTCGAGCTGGTCCTGGGGCTTGATCACCGTGAAGTGAGAGGTCGGTTCGGTCAGGTCCACGACCTGATCGCCCTTGATGGCGCCAAAGGTCCAGTCGTTGAAAAAGGTCAGCGGCATTCCGGTGTCTCCGATGTCTAACGTAAGGTTTGTTTGAACAGCTTCAGGTTGTTTGCGCCGAGCATTTTCGTAACCGTGTTTTCGTCGTGGCCCCGTTGTAACAGGCCGCGGGTGAGATTTGGCAACCGACCGATGTGATCCATGCCGATCGGTACCGACGACACGCCGTCGTAGTCCGACCCGATGCCGACATGGCCCGCTCCGGCAAGCTTTACGGCGAGATCGAAGTGGTCCAGCAACCTGTCCATGGGCGCTCCGGGCCTGTCGTCCGGTTGATGGATGCGCTCAAACTGGTCCCGGAAACGCGAGCGCTCCGGCTTGAACATCGGCACAAATGGCGGGTGGGCCGGGCCGCCGATAAAGGGCGAGGCGAAGTTGATGTTGATCACGCCGTCGGCCTGTCCGAGCGCCACGATCATGTCGTCCGTCATATTGCGTTTGGCGTCCTGCAAAGATCGGCATGAGGAGTGCGAGGCGAATACCGGGGCTTCGGCGGCTTCCAGCACGTCGTAGAAGGCACGGTCCGAGATGTGTGACACGTCGGGCAGCATGCCGATTTGCCCCATAGCTCTGACGATGTCGCTGCCAAGTGGTGTCAGCCCGCCGTGTGGTTCATCGTTGCAGGAGTCGCACCACGGCGTGGCGTACTGCCAGGTGAGCGTGATGGACCTTATCCCGGCGCGGTGCAGCTCCCGCAGGACGGCGAGATCGCTACATATGGCGTTGCCGCCCTCGACCGTCAGCAGCACCGCTATCCGGCCTTCTCTGTAGATGCGCTCCACGTCGTCGCCGGTGTAGGCGATCTCCAGGGTATCGGCGTGCGCGTCAACAGTCCGCCGCATAAGGTCGATGCCTTTCAAAACGTACTTGAGTGAACCAGGCTCGTCGTACACATCGTCGTCCAACCAAATCGCAAACAACGCCGCGCCGACGCCGCCCTCACGCAACCGCGGAATATCCACGTGCCCCGCCTCAAGGCGCACGCCAAAGTCCGGGTGGCGCTCCATCAAGTGCGTGATGGTGTCGATGTGCGTGTCGACCACCAGCGAACGCCGATGCAGTTGTAGAGCCGCGTCGCTGACCTGGCTGTCTGATGTCATTTGCTGATCCGCGTATCGAGGGATGTTCCAAGTTGCTCCCTCCCAATGTAGGAAGGGGTCAGGGGGATGGTTAATCGTCTCGCTACACCGCGACCCACGTCCAGCCTCCTCTCCCCAACGAGGAGGCTGCTGATGCTCCCTACTCCACAATCGCCTTCGCAAGCGCATCCTCGTCCAGCTCAAGCCCAAGGCCCGGCCGGTCCGGCAGATGGATCATCCCCTCATCCGGCATGATCGGTTCCTTGAAAAGGTCCGCAATCAAACCGAGATCACCCGAGAATTCGTCAGAGAACTCGTGCGGACGGATGGCGTTGCCCACCGTTGAATACGCGTGCAGCGAGGCGGCGCTGTTGATCCCTGCAACCGGGCTATGCGGCATGACCGGCTTGTTCCGAATCACCGCCATCTCGTACACCCGCTTCACCTCTGAAATCCCACCAATGTTCAGGATGTCGGGCTGCAGGATGTCCGGGTTCGCCTGGTCGATCAAATCCCTGAAGCGCCAGCGTGAAGTCTCCTGCTCGCCCGTGGAAATCGGCACGTCCAGCGCGTCCACTACCTGCTTCAGGCCGGGCAGGTCGTACTGCGGCAGCGGCTCCTCAAAGTGTGCGCAGCCCATGTCCTGGAGGCGCTTTCCCTGCATAATCGCGGTCGAGACCGAGTAGGCGTTGTTGGCGTCGAATCCGAGCGGGCAGTCGTCCGGCAACCACTCACGGACCATTCTGAAGATCGCAATATCATTCTCCGGGTTAGCGTCCTGCCGGTAGTCTCGCCAGTCCATCCGCACCTTGAAGAACCGGTACCCCTGCTCGTAGCCCCGCTGTACGTCACGCAGCATCTGCTCCGGCGTCTTTTCCCAACCATTACCCTGGCTCCAGTAGAGCGGGATGTCGTTCCGAGCGGCGCCGCCCATCAGTGCGGACAGCGGCATGCCGGCGGCCTTGCCCATGATGTCCCACAGGGCGATGTCGATCGACCCAACGATCTGCGGGGGCAGCCTAGTCGCACGATCGCCGTTGCCGAGCGAGAGCGTCTCCCAGTGCCGGGTTGGTTGCAGCGCTTCCTGCCCTACCAGCAGAGGTTTCACTACTTCATCCAGATACGCGCGTGTGATGGCGACGGAGCGACTGCCGTCGGCGATGCCGGTGACGCCATCGTCGGTGAAGACGCGGATAAGCGTTCGGCCGGTCGTGAGCAGGTTGACGGTGATATCGGTGATCTTCATTTGGGGTCCCGTGAATAAGCCTTTCCGCTGGGGATGGGTGTTACGGTCGTTGCGTCAGATCTGGGTGGTGACGAACCAGTAGATGGCAGCAGCGACGACGATGAGGGGTATCAACGCCATGAGTATCGCCATCATGGCCGACTTCGCAATCATGAGCGGGATGCCGATGATGATCTTCTTGGCGGCCCAGATCACGATCTTGAATGGCAGGGCAAGAATTGCTCCCAAATCCGTCTCTCCTTGGAATTAGCCGATGCTCGGCGCGGGTGATCAGTTGTTATTGGGACCTTACAAAACTATGTGAGCTACTCGTAAAACCAGTCGATGCTCGGCAGCGGATGATCGGTTGTTTTCAGGACCATACCAACCGGGTCAGGTCACTCGTCAACCGAACCGCTCCGTCTGCGATGCCGCGGCAGACTATCCCATTATCTGGCGCGTCCGTCGAGGGGGCAGTGGGCACGATGACCACTTGCGCGTATGACGAAATGGCCCGAAGGTCATCCTGAGCCGGAAGCGAAGGATCTCCCGGCACGCGCCCCGTCACGTTTCTAAGCCAGCGACTGTCTCTGCTTCTGCCAACGCGACCACACCGTAGCGGCGAATGGCAATACGCCCACGTCCCCCACTCCCAGTGGGAGAGGGGGATGACGGAGGAAGACGGGTTGATCTCGATCAGCCCCTTCCGCCTAATCCGGCGACCAGCTCCCGCCCAGCAACTCAACCAGCCGCGCCGCATCCGCGTCCGGCAAAGGCCCGCGTTCCAGCGCGGCGACATTCGCCTCAAGGTGCTCGATATTCGACGTCCCGGTCAGCACCGTACTCATCGGATCCTGTGCGGCGCCGAACCGATAGGCAGCTTCGGCCACAGACCCCACGTCTCCGTCCACAAGCCAGTCGAACGGCGCATCACCGTTCAGGGCGTCGGAGGAGATCGTGCCGTCGGCGCGCCACTCGTCCAACCGTTCACGCATAGCGACAGGGTCAGTCAGCGTCGTCCGCACGACAGCCATATTCACGATGCCGATGTCGTGCTTTTTAGCCAGCGGCAGAGCCGCTTTAGCCGCCCACTGGTTCATGATCCCGTACTTCAACATCACCACATCCCAGAGACCGGGATCGCCCTCAAGCGCCTTCATCACGCCCTCAAACTTCGGCTCCCGCTTAATGGTCTGCGTGAATCCGAGGTGACTGATCTTGCCCCGCTCCTTTAGCCGCGCCACCTCTGGATAGAACCGGTCACGATGTATCTCGTACACGGGCGCGTCGATCATGTGGAACAGGAACACATCAACGTGGTCCGTCCGCATCCGAACCAGTGAGCGCTCCACCGACTCCGTAAGCCCGATCCCACCCCACTTCAGAAACGCGCCGCCGTCCCACTTCGTCTCCAGGACGTACGAATCCCGCGGCTCCCCGGCCAGCGTCTCTCCGAGATAAGTCTCCGACTCCCCGTAGCCACCCGCCGTGTCAAAGAAGTTGACGCCAAGATCAAGCGCCCGCCGCACAAACGCCTGTCGACCCTCGGCCGTTCCGCCCGTAGTCGTCCCAAACTTCCGCGATCCGCCTGTCCCATAGCCAAGCAGCGAGACCTTCAGGCCGGTCCGGCCAAGTGTTCTGTATTCCATCGGAGAAGCCTAACCCTCAATCACCGGCAGCGTGATCCGAGATGGCCGTGTCGCGTCGTGGAACACGGTCTGGCGCGCTGGCCTCAGCTCGGCGTCTTGCCAGTCGTCCGCGCCGGTGTTGTGGTTGCGGTCGTGGTTCGGGTAGTCGCTTGACGAGATGTCGATCCGTATCCGGTGGCCGAGCTTGAACAGGTTGCTGGTTGGAAGCAGCGTCAGGTCGAAGGTGTACACTTCGCCCGGCGTCATCAACTCGGTCGGCTCATCAAGCCCGTTTCGGAATCGAGCCCGCTGGAAGCCGTAGCAAAGGTTGATCGCAGTGCCGTCCGGGTGGACGTCAATGAGCTTCACCGTGAAGTCGGTATCCACCGCGTCGGACGTAGCGTGCAGCCGTAGCACCGGGTTGCCGGTCACCTCGATCGTCTGCTCCAGCGGCGCGCTCTGGTAAACAAGGATGTCCCGCCGGTACGCGTTCATCCGTTGGTCGAACGGCCCATCCTGCCCGTTGGCCAGGTACAGGCTCATCACCGGGTCACGCGGATCGTAGATGTACGAGTCATGACCCTCCAACCCCGGTCCTTCCAGAGAAAGCTCGCCATCGCCCGACGGTGTGTTCGCCCCGCCGCCCGAGTGCAAGAAGAAGTCGGTCTCCACCGCCCGTGCCGGCGGCCACTCCTCCTCACGACGCCACTTATTCGCGCCCATCACAAAGATGTTGATCGGAGCGCCGTCCATCACACCGTTCTGCTGACCCTTGAGCCAGTAATCGAACCACGGCGTCGCCAGCTCCACCCAGTCGATCTCAGCATCCGGGCCAAAGTCCATGTCGCCGGTCACACGCGTCATCTCGTTGGCATGCGTGTAAGGGCCGATGAACAGCCGCTGATTGGTGCGCGCGTGCTCCGAAGGCGCCTCGTTGATCATGTGGTCATACATATCGGTCGTGGCGATCAGGCGGTCGTACCAGCCCGTGCGGTGATGGACGGGAAGATCGATCTTAAAGAAGTTGCCGATGAAGCCGAACCGATCTTTGTGATGGTTCCGCAGCCAGTCTTGGAAGCTCTCTCGCAAGCCCCCGACCGCCTCAAGAGGCAGCTCGCTCCAGGGCAGGAACCAGAGCCACTTCTCCCGGTTTGCGACCCGCGTAATGGTGTCGTAGTCCTCGATCGTCGTCGGCCCCTGCGCCTCGTCCAGCCACTTCTGCGTGTCCGGCGCTATCAGCCCCAGCAGCCATTGCAGCGCCCGCCCCGGTCGGAACACGCCACCCATCTCCCAGTCGGTTGTCTTCGGCCCCATCCCGCCGGCGAACATCGTCACTAGGTGCGGCGGCATGGTCGGTGCCAGCATCCACTGCGTCCACGACGGGTAGGAGTAGCCAAATGTCCCGACCTTGCCGTTGGACCACGGCTGCTCGGCCACCCATTCGATCGTGTCGTAGCCGTCCACGGCGTCGTCAAACTCAGACCCGTACATCGGCCGATACAGCCCGTCCGACTCCCATCGTCCGCGCTTGTCCTGCACAACAACGGCGTACCCGTTAGACGCCAGCCCGCGGTAGCGCACGATGTCGCGCTCCCGGGATTTGTCGTACGGCGTCCGGCAGACGAGCGTCGGCAAGCCGTTACTCCGGTTGGTCACCCCCATCGCCCCTATCGGCGCCACCTTCTCCGGCAGATACACATCGGCCCGCAAAATCGTGCCGTCCCGCATCGGGGTGACTACGTTGTACTCGACGGTGATCTCGGTCTTAACCAGCGGCAATGAGCGGCCTTTCTGTTGGGCAGGGGTGGGCGGAAGCGGAACGGTAGGATAACGTGCCCCCGCAATACCCCGGATAGGACGGCCCGACCGAATCTGGCGATTCCTCATGAATGCCGGACCTAGTGTCCGTCCGACAACAAGAAAGGCAGGGATCGCCTGTGGCTCAGCGCAACACCCGGATCTCCATCGATGGCGAAGACTGGTTGATCAACGGTGAAGTGACATACCCGGGCCGGGAGTACCGCGGCTGGCGCATCGAAGGACTGCTCATGAACAGTCGAATGGCGAGCGCCATTTTCGACGATGACAACCCGATCACCGCTGACCTGTGGAAGTACCCGGACACCGGGGTGTGGGATGCCGACCGCAACACCAACGAACTGATCGCCATGTTGCCCGAGTACAAAGCGCACGGCATCAATTCGCTGCCCTTCAACCTGCAGAACAGCTCACCGCTTGGCTACTACCGGCGTGATCCTGAACACCTAGAGGAGCTGCGGGAGCGCATCCACGCCGACCATCCGGGCGCACAGGACGAAGACATTTGGAAAGGGCTGCTGCTTGAGATCGAGTCCCAGCCCTGGATCTCCGGCGCGTTTAACGCCGATGGATCTTTGAAGCCCGCGTTCATGGGCCGCGCCAAGCGCCTGATCGACGCCGCAGACGAGAACGGCATGGTCGTCATTCTTGGCCTGTTTTACCAAGGACAGGATGAGCGGTTGACCGACACGAAAGCGGTAAAAGCGGCGGTGACTAACACGTGCGTCTGGGTGCTGGAAAAGGGCTACACGAACGTCGTGATCGAGATCAATAACGAAGTCAACGTCCCGACCTACGAGCACCCGATCCTGAAAGAAGACCGAATCCACGAATTGATCGACCTGGCGAAGGGCGTGACCCGGGACGGGGTCCGTCTGCTGGTCAGCACGAGCTGGACCCGCCGCAGCACGGCATCACCAGAGGCCGTGGCGTCGTCCGACTTCATCCTGCTGCACGGCAACGGGCTGGTTGACCCCAACGATGTATCGAAGGTCGTGGACAACCACCGGGCCGTTTCGACCTACACGCCCAAGCCCATCCTGTTCAACGAGGACGACCACTATCACTTCGATCGACCCCTGAACAATCTGACGGCGGCGATCTCACGCCACGCCGGATGGGGTTACTTCGACCCGGCAGAAGGCGCAGGCGGGACCCCGTTCTATGGCGACTACGAAAACGGCTACCAGTGTCCGCCCATCAACTGGCGCATCAACACGCCACGAAAAAAGGCATTCTACGACTTCCTGAAGGAAGTGACAGGGGTCTAGCGAAACACTGTTGGGCGGCGCTCGCCACGCCCAATGTGCGGCGACGTTATTCACCGTAGGGGGCTTATGGCGATACAGCCACATCGGTCCGCAAACACGGCCTGAAGGACGTAATCAACCCCAATCCAGAAAGATTGCCATACGCCCCTACAGCGACGAAGCCCACGACCGCGGACGTCTCATCCTGAACTTGAATCAGGATCGGCTGGATAACCAGCACAGAGACAGCGGGCGGGCAGATCGGTTAAGCGAAACGGGTCGGTCCGGTCGCACGTGATTCGATCAACAACCTGATCCTGAATCGAGTTCAGCATGACCGCATGAGCGAAGACGGAAACGCTTGCCCCCCTCCTAGTCAGGAGAGGGACGGGAGCCCGCCCTTCCGCTAGTCGGAAGGGTGAGGAGGTCGAGGCCAGAGGCCGAAAAGCGCCAGCGCGCTTTGCCACACAACGCACCCTTCGAGTGCCTCAGGGTGGGTGGCCACCCAATTGCTAAGTCCGCCGGACCGTTGTCGCGGCTACGGCCAACAACCCGACCGCGTACGCAGCCAGCACTCCCAGCTCAGACACCACATCGCCTAGCGACTCACCCCGCAGCATGATGTCTCGCAACGCTCGCACGGCGTGCGTAAGCGGCAAGATCTCCGCCGGATTCTGAAAGTAGCTCGGCAACTCTTCCACCGGCATCAGCACACCAGAAAGAAATATCTGCGGGGCAAACAACAACGGAATGAACTGCACGACCTGGAATTCGTTCCGAGCGAACGTGGACGCAAAGATCCCCAGGTTGACTCCAAACACGGTTAGCACGATCAGCACGACAAACATCTGCCGCACGTCACCCTGGTAATTGACGTCCACCACAAACACCGTGAAGAGAAGGATAAGCAGTGACTGGAGGGCGGCGAAAATCAGGAACCCCAACAAGTAGCCGATCAGCACATCGCCCCGTCCGACCGGCGTGACATACAACCGTTCCAGCGTCCCCTGACTCCGCTCTCGCAGGAAGCTGATTCCGGTCAGTACGAAGGTAAACAGCAGGGTGAAAACGCTGATCAAAGCGGGCGCGACGCGGTCAAGCGTGTCTTGTTTCTCGGAAAAGCTGAAGCCAACCAGTGCCATCACCAACAGTGGCGCAAGGAATATCAACGCAAGCGACCGCCGGTCCCGCACTATCTCGCGCATCACGCGGGTGGCGATCGAGACCGTGCGATCAAATGTCACGATGACGCCCCTGTCCTCACGAGGTAAAGGAACGCGTCCTCGAGACTCGCCGACGCTGCGCCGGTGGTCGCGCGAAGCTCATCAGGCGTCCCCTCTGCGATGAATCGTCCGTCGCGCAGGAATCCGAGCCGATCGCAGTGGGCCGCATCGTCCATCGTGTGGCTGGAAATTAGAATCGTGGTACCTTCGGCCGTCATCCTGCCGAAGTGACCCCAGAAGGTCGCCCGTAGCTCCGGGTCCAGCCCAACTGTCGGCTCATCGAGGAGTAACACCGGCGGAGCATGCACGAGAGCGATCGCCAGGCTGACGCGTTGCACCATGCCTCCACTGAGGCTCGTGATCCGGTCGCGCCCCCGGTCAGCAAGATCAACAAGTTCCAACGCCGAATCGATCGCCGCGGCCCGGGCCAAACGATCCCCGACGCCGTACATCCGGGCGAAGAAATCGACGTTCTCGCGCACGGTCAGGGACCCATAGAGCGCGTTGAACTGCGGCATGTATCCGATCCTGTCCGACAACCCCGGCCCTGGCGCATTTCCAAGGATTCGTACATCGCCGGAATCAGGCTTCAACAGGCCAGCAAACAGCCGCACGAGCGTCGTCTTGCCCGAGCCGTTCGCGCCGAGCATGCCGAACACGGTGCCGGGCTGTACCGAGATAGCAAGATCTCGCAACACAGCACGTTTGCCAAACGCGAAAGATAGCCTGCGTGCCTCTACCGCGGGCCGTTGCTCCGGACCCCGCATGATCCCACCAACGCCACCTTTATGGTGGTCGGTACCCATGCTTTCAAGCCTACCACTGGAGGACCAGTAGCCGCATGAGACGGTCACATCACTCTGCGTCTGTGGAAGGTCAATCACTCGTTACTACCCGCTGACCCGCGCCCACTTGCGTAGGCTAACCAGCTCCCGTGGCGGGTCGAGCGTTCGGCCGACCTCCACGTAGCTCACCTCGGCGGCGTAGATGTCGCCCCAACTGTCCACGGCGACGGCGTGCAGCCAGTTGAACTGGTCCGGCCGTTCGCCCGGCAGGTCTGCGCCGATCTTCTGGATCACGTTTCCATCGCGGTCGTAGATACCGATCTTGTGGCCGATGTTTCGGACACCGCGCTGCACCGGCGGCGGGCCCTGCTCGGCGATATACACGTTTGTGTCGTCGCCCCGTCCACCCCACGCCGCCACCGCCTTGTGGACGTGCCAGCCCTTCACCAACTCGCCGTCGGTCGTGAACACCTGCACACGGTGGTTTTCCCGATCGCACACGATCACTTGGCCGTCGCCGAACATCGCCACGTTGTGTGGTAGCGAGAACTGGCCTGGATCAGTGCCCGGCTCTCCCCACGACAGCAGGTGGTTGCCCTCTTTGTCGAATCGGTGGACCCGCGAGTTGCCGTAGCCGTCCGAAACAAAGATATCGCCGTTTAAGGGATCGACCGTCACGGAAGTTGGCCGATTGAACATCTCGCCCGACTGACGCTCCGCCGGCACTCCGGTGCCGATCGTCATCAGGGTGTTGCCCTTCTTGTCGGTCTTGGACATCAAGTTCCCGGAGTCGTCCGTCAGCCACAGGTTGTCCTCGTGATCGACCGTGATGGCGTGGGCTCGGGTGAAACGGGTGCCGACCCAGCGGGGGACCATGTTGCCGTACGGATCCTTCATGAGATCAACCCCGTCGTACGGCGTCTCGTTGCCCCAGCTATCGACCATGTTGCCGTCGGAATCGAACACTAGGACGGGCATGTTGCCGCGGTTGAAAACGTAGACGCGATCGTCGGAATCGACCGCTACCGAGGTCGCTTCCTTCATCCAGATCCCATGCGGGATCTTCGCCCAACCTTTGACTGGCTCGTAAATGGTTGCGGCGGTTGCGGGTGTGGGCATGAGTGGCGGGCTTTCATTGCTGGGGATTGCGTGAGCGCGGAAGTCGCATGGTACCCCGTGTTGGGAATGGGATGAGATCCGGGTTGCACGACACAAGATTCCCACCTGCGTGGAAATCACGAGGCTGGTGCGGGAGGGATGGGTAACTGGTGCGAACCGTATTCGTGATCCGACACGATCCCTTCACCCGATCGGGAGAAGGTGCAGGATGAGAGGGGGCCTTCAGCAAACGGCCGATGCGCTAGCGCGTCATCGCGACAAACAGATCATTCACGGAGTTCGCGGTCTTCCCCTTCACCCGTCATTTACTCGGGCCTCTCCCATGAGGAGGGGGCAATTCGCCACCGGGGGAGGGCGCAGTTACACCGCCCGCGCGCGCGCCACGACGCCACGAGCACGACTGACGCGCCGAACGACACGTCTATGGAACCAGCTCAGGTCAATCTCGATCTCCCTGGGTTCAGGCTGTAGGGGCCGACGGCTACATCAGCGCTCCGTCGTCACTCACAGCCGGTCGCCACCGTTCTCCACAACATCAGGTCGGTGAATAAGGTCGGGGAGATCGGCTGCCGGTTATCCGAAGACGTGCAAAGGAACGGCATCATCACCCGGGCGTGCCGGCCGTTGATTGAACTGGGATTTGGAGACATGGCCTCGACAGGATCATGACCCGGGCGGCTCGCCACAACCTGAGGAGTTGGCCCATCCCGGAACATCTTGGATTCACTTTTGGGGGTTACCAACGTGAGGCGGCACTCCTGCAAAAGGCGTCCTACGATCTCGCCATTTACTCGATGCTTGCGCAGGAGTGGTCAAGCGAAACAAATATTAGGCCCGAATCCATCGCCGCTCAAAATTGCTGCGCCACCATCCTCTTCATATAATGGCGAGCGGCCCGGGCGAGTCCGACGTTCGATGACCGCCTCCGGCCCACAGATTTACCCTCGCACTTTTTCAGGGTTGAGACCCGACTTTCCAGAAGGAGCCCAGAATTCATGTCGCCGCAACCTTACGCATTCCTCGGCGGGAAACAGGTCCCACTGGCCGAGGCGAAGGTAGGCGTTATGACCCACGCCCTGCACTACGGCACTGCGGTGTTCGAGGGCGTTCGGGGCAACTGGAGCGAGAAGCACGGAAAGATGTTCGTGTTTCGACTGCGCGAGCACTATGAACGACTTCTTCGCGGCTCAAACATCCTCAAGATAGAGCTCCCTTACGGGGTCGAGGACCTGATCCAGATCACGACGGATCTCGTCGAGCGCAACGGTTACAGGGAAGATGTTTACATACGTCCGCTTGCCTTCAAAAGCGCCCAGCTGGTCGCCAACCTGAAGTTGCATGAGGTCGAGTCGGACTTCACGTTGATCGTCGTGCCTTTTGGCGCGTACATCGAGAACGACGGCGCGATCAGGTGCCAGACCTCGTCATGGCGGCGACCGGACGACACGATGATTCCGACCGGGGTCAAGCTGTCCGGGCTGTACACGACCGGGATTCTCGCCAAGACCGAGGCCGTGATGGCGGGCTACGACGAGGCTATCGTCCTGAACCACGATGGCACCGTGTCCGAAGGCACCGGAGAAAACCTGTTTCTGGTGCGGGACGGCGTTCTGCACACGCCCAGCGAGACCGACAACTGCCTTCTCGGCATCACCCGGGAATGTGTCATCGAACTTGCGCAAAAAGAGTTCGGGATGAAGGTCGTTGAGCGACGCATGCACCGCAGCGAGCTCTACCTGTCCGACGAAGTGTTCCTCACGGGCACTGCGGCGCACCTGACGGCCGTCGGTGAACTGGATAACCGCCAGATCGGCAGCGGCCAGATGGGGCCGATAACGCGCAAACTACAGGACATGTACTTCGACATCGTGGTCGGAAACAACCCGGACTACATGCACTGGCTCCACCCCATCACGCCAAGCGGAGGGTAAGCCCGGGTCGGTGGGCCTCGGCGTTGTAGGGCGAATGGCCATCCGCCCTCGGGTCGATGCGAATCGAGCCTATCCATCTGATCGAACGGTTCGACGCTTTAACGCGCGTTGTAGGGGCGTATGGTAGTACGCTGTCGGTCTTTCATGATGCGTTGTCGGCGTCTGCCAGATCCCACATTCAGGACGAGGTGGGCGTGTTGCCACCTGCCCCACGGTGTGACGGTAAAGGGGAAACGTTGGGCCTTGGAACGCACGTGTCCCGGCTCTTCGAGAGCCTCAGGCACGGTTTCAGCAGTAGTCACGCACTAAGTGCCTCGTGACCAGATACGCCACCACTTGCGGTCAGAATCGAATGCGCCGCGTTCAAACGTCCGGTCGAGGTCGTGGTTGGGCTCCCGGCCCGCCAGCAGCATGCGCGGGTTCTCGTCGAACAACTCAAACGCTCTCGCCTCGTCGGTCAGATCCACAACCCTGTCAATAGCGTGCGACAGATCGGGCGTTCTTGCGCCTGTCGGGCGATGTGTGTCGGACGCGACAAAGTGTGCGCTCCCGTTGCGTACCAGCTGTTCCGCGAACCTTTGCGCCGGCCGGCCGAAATCGCCTAGGAGGCTGCCGGCGGTCAACTGGACCAGCATCCCGTCTTCCACCATGCGGCGGACCCTTTTGACGTCACGCTGGAGTACGGCGTTGCGCTCCGGGTGGGCGATTATCGGCACCAGGTGGAGGTCCTGCAGGCGGGCAAGCACGTCGTCGACATAATCCGGGTAAGAGGAAAACGGCGGCTCTGAGAGGATGAAACGCGTGTCCGATATCGGTAGGGCCCTCCCGTTCTCCACCCAGTCCGGCAGTCCGGGTTCGATGTGATTCTCCATGCCGTTCACGATACGGACCACCGGGCGATGCGGCTCTTCCTCCGCCCTTAACCTGCCATTCAACTCGCTCACCAGGTCCCGGACGTGCTGGATCGAAGATCCAAGCATCACGTCACGCTGGTGGGGCGTCGCCACCATGATTTCTGTGCCATCGACCGCCGCGCGCCGCGCTATATCAAGAGACGCGGACATCTCCCGGGGACCGTCATCGATCCCCGGGAGGAGGTGCGTATGAATATCGACCCAGCCCAAAGATGACTCCGCTCTGCCCAAAACGCTCAGGAGATAATTCAAGGTCCGAACGGCCGGCCCACAACGTCCGTTCAATCTGCGCCACCTGTGGAGTGTGGGACGCGGTCAATGCTCCGTCAACCGGGTTTGCAGAATCATCGGTGCGGAAACGGTGCCTATCCGGCAAGGCGCGCGTCGCGGAATTCCGCCATCCAGATAACTCTCAGACAGGGGCTCACCACCAGGGGTTATACCCTGGCGATCAACTGCCGGAATGTCTCACCATGCTCAAAGCCGTTCGCTTCCCCCGCTGTTAAGGAACGCTCCCACAGTCGCTCTGCAAACCGGGACCGCTCGCGAGAGCCGTTCGCGAAATCTTCGGTCGTGAGGCCAGTGACCTGAGAGGCATGTTCTGAGAGCGCTTGTATCTGCGTCTCAACGTGCTCGTTGGACACCTGCACAATCACGTCCGGGTGATCCGTTCCCCAGAACAACAACCGGCGCACCTTGTGCGGCTGAAGCCCGCCTGCGAGCTGCTCCGGGTAGTGCAGGTGGTCACGGGCGTAAGGGTAGATAGCGTCCGACGTTACGATCCCCGCCATCCGATGGTCCCGGTGTTGAAACCCTTTGATGCGATGCGGGTCGTGGGTGAAAACGGTGTCCGGCCGGTACAGACGGATCGCCCGCACAATCTCTCCACGGAATCCACGATCGTCCTCCAGCCTGCCGTCCTGGTGGGACAGCATGATGACGTCTTTGACGCCGAGTACGCGGGCCGCCGCCGACTGCTCCTCCCTACGGAGCGGGACGATACGGTCGCTTGTCATGTCGTCGTCGTTGGAACCGCCGCTACCGTCGGTGCAAACCACGTACACCACCTCACATCCGCCTTCGATCCATTTGGCCACCGTCGCGCCCGTCCCTATTTCGGCGTCGTCCGGGTGGGCACAGACCACCATGGCGCGGTCCGGAATGTCATCGATCACGTTAAAGGGTTCGCTGGCCCGCGGCTGATAAAACTCAGATGATCGGGACGCCCTGTGGGTCATCTATCTGAAACTTTCTTGCTCATGAAGTCCGGCGAATACAAAACATGCCGCACCCAGTGAGGCGCGGCACATTGGCTCTCTGAATTAGATGATAGCGAGGACCGGCAGCCAACCCTTAGATAGACTTGGACACTTAACACCCAAAATCATCAATAAGTCACGCGCCAAACCCGATTCCAGGAGGGGATTCCCCATTCCATGCCACAAATGCTTGCCGCCCAGGATCCCGAGATCGCAGCGGCGATCGCCAGCGACATCACGCGCCAGACGGACGAGATCAACCTGATCGCGTCTGAGAACTACGCCAGCAGCGCCGTGCTTGAGGCGACGGGCTCGGTCCTCACCAACAAGTACGCAGAAGGATATCCGGGACGGCGCTACTACGCCGGGTGCGAAAACGCTGACGCCGTCGAGACGCTCGCTATCGATCGAGTCAAGGCACTTTTTGGCGTCGACGTGGCAAATGTGCAGCCTCACAGCGGCTCTCAGGCGAACATGGCGGCTTACTTTGCGACTCTCACCCACGGGGACCGCGTGCTGGGGATGCAACTTGACCAGGGTGGTCATTTAACCCACGGATCGCCGGTCAACTTCTCCGGGAAGCTGTACGAGTTCGCTTCCTACGGCGTGCTTCGAGAGGAAGAGACGATCGATTACGACGCCGTTGCAGCGACCGCCCGGGAGTTCAAGCCGGCGCTCATTGTCACAGGCGCGACGGCGTACCCGAGGCTCATCGATTTCGCCCGGTTCCGTGAGATCGCGGACGAGGTCGGCGCGCTGCTGATGGTCGATATGGCGCACATCGCCGGGCTGATCGCGGGCGGCGCACACCCGTCTCCCGCGCCCTACGCCGACCTGATCACGAGCACCACTCACAAGACGCTGCGGGGGCCACGCGGGGCGATAATTTTAGCGCGCCAATCCCTCGCCCGTAAGGTCAATTCCGCCGTGTTCCCAAATATGCAGGGCGGCCCGATGGTACACGCTATCGCCGCCAAAGCGGTCGCTTTTGCAGAAGCGGCGACCCCCGAGTTCAGGGCGTATGCGGCGGCCATCGTCGCCAACGCACAGGCCCTGGCAGGAGCGCTCGCCGGAGGCGGACTGCGTATCGTCTCCGGGGGAACGGACAACCACCTGATGCTGGTAGACGTGTCCCCGCGTGACATCACAGGGCAAGAGGCCGAGGACATGCTCCGGGGCGCGGGCATAATCGCCAACAAGAACGCGATCCCGTTCGATCCGCTCCCGCCTCGGGTGACGAGCGGCGTACGGCTGGGTACACCCGCCCTGACGAGCCGGGGCATGAACGCGGGAGACATGGACATCATCGCGGGCTTCATCCTGGAGGCGCTGGACTCGTCGGGCGACAAGGGTGCACTCGCCTCGATCCGCAGCAGAGTCAAGAGTTTTGCCTCCGGTTTTCTGGTGCCCGGCGTCGAATAAGTCCAACCTCAGTGATATCTGTTCCATCCGGCTCGCCAAAAGGGTCTTGGGATCGGTCCCCGCCGTGATACACTTCGTCGGTTCAGAACGATTGCATTCCAGAGGTCACTATTTACGTTGCGCTACTACGAATTGATGTGGATTCTCGGCGCTGATGCCGACGAAGAAGGAATCGATCAGTCCATCGAGGCTATCGATGAGCAGATCGAGAACCACGGCGGTGAGCGGCTCAGGTCCGCGGCATGGGGCCGCAGGTCGCTTGCCTACCCGATAAACCACCACGCCGAGGGGATTTACAACGTCGTTCAGTTCAGAATGGAGCCGGACGAGTCTGTAATTTTCGAGAAAGAAATCCTCGCCGACCAGGCGATAATCAGGCATCTCCAGCTTCGCATCGAGGAGTCAGAGTTACTCCCGGTCGCGCCGGTGATTCCTCCAACCCCTCCGGCCGCGCCTAACGACTCAGGCGATTTAGACGAACCGGTTGACGCCCCGGCGACGGGCGAGTTGTCTGGGGAATCGCCAGAAGATTCAACGGACGAAGCGGCCGAGAAAGAGAAACCCGCCGATACGGCAGCCGAGGAGGAAGAGGCTGTGGAATCTGAGGCTTCGGGAACCTAAGTATGAGTCTGAACAAGGTCACAATGATCGGCAACGTCGGCACCGACCCGGAGATGCGTTACACGCCCTCCGGCGCTGCGGTAACCGACTTCCGCCTTGCGGTGAGTCGCCGCTACTCAACGCGCGACGGCAACCAGCAAGAAGAGACGGAATGGTTCACCGTCACCGCATGGGAACGCCTTGCAGACACCGTTAACCAGTACGTCACCAAGGGCATGAAGGTCTACGTGGAGGGCCGTCTGAAGAGCCGTAGTTACCAGGGTAACGACGGTCAGATGCGATTCTCGAACGAGATCAACGCCCAGACCGTATTGTTCCTTGACCGAGGTGGCTCGGACCGGAGTGGCACGCAACAACAGTGGAACGAAGAAGGGGGCGGCGGGACCGCCAACGCTCCACGGCAAGAAGCGCCTTCGGACCCGTCAGGGCCGGAGTCGCCGAGCGACGTAGAGGACCTGCCCTGGTAGTACTTGGTACCACGGAGCCTCTCAAATCGCTTTGACCGAAGCTTGCGTCGCACATTCCGGCACATCCAAGGACGGAATGCAGCGGCTTTTTAAGGAAACATTTCAACAATGACCAGTCAATCCTTTTCCTCCGCGCTCCGACAAGATTCCGGTCGTCCCGGCGGACCGCCCCAGGGTGGGCCGCGTGGCGGCGCAGGCGGCGGTGGTGGCCGTCAATTCGGAGGCGGCAGGCCCGGTGGCGGTGGCGGCAGGCCCGGTGGCGGAGGCGGCAGGCGTTTCGGACGGCGGCGCGTTTGCATGTTCTGCGTCGACAAGATGCATCGCGTGGACTACAAGAACCTGGAACTTCTCCGGCGTTACCTCGCCGATTCGGCCAAGATCGAAGCGTCCCGGAAGTCCGGCACCTGCATGAAGCACCAGCGCGTCCTCCGTCGTGCTCTGCTCAGGGCGCGCCACATGGCGTTGCTCCCGATAGCCGACAACCATTTGAAGATGACAGGATCGGTCGCGGAACAGCAGGAAGGGCCGTCCGTCCCGGAAACCGCTGAAACTGAAGCACCAGAAGGCGCCGAAGAGGCCGTCGCCAGCACGGACGAGGTCGCGCCTGAGGCGGCTACCGATGCGCCGGCCGATGAGTCTTCTGACGACGATCCGGAAGCATCTACCGACGAGTCCTCTGACGAAGAAGAGTCCGCGGAAGATTCGGAAGACTCTGCCGATCAGTCCTCTGACGAAGAAGAGTCTTCGGGTGACGAACCGGCCGCAGCGGATGAGTCGTCAGACGAGGTTGAGGCATCGGAAGAGTCTTCGGATGAAGAGGTTCCTGAAGAAGAAGACTCCGGCGATGAGGATGAATCCGAATCGGACCACTCCGATGGCGAACAGACGGACGAAGAAGACAAGGACTAAGGACCGAGGCATCTGATCTGCGCTGATCGAGGAACGCCCGGTTCGCGCCTGACACCTGCGCAGTCCGCACCGGTCTGCCAGCTGCGGAGACCCATATTCCATGCCTAGCGACGGAACCGCCGACCCGGAAATCAACGCCCAAGATCTTCCCGAAGATCTAACGTCGGAGCAACGGCCCGCGGCACGCCCGCTCAGCCGCCGTGAACTGGTCGCCCAGAAACAGGCCCAGGGCCGACGTAACCGCCCGTTCATAATCGGCGGTGTCCTGATATTCCTCGCCATCCTGTCGGTGCCGATCTATGGCTTTGTGAGTGAGTTCGTACTTCCCTCACGCCAAGTCGCTGTGCAGGTCAATGACGTCACGTACACACGCGGCGATATCGTGGACTTCGTGCGGTTCCATCAGCGTCTGGCGCTGGAGGCCGGCGACGAATTTCGGATCACTGACCAGCTTCTGACCGCCCTCGAAACCATCTCCGAGAACGAGATCGCTTATCAAAAGGCGCCGTTGTTGGGCATCACCGTGACAGAAGAAGAGGTCCAGGGCGCTATCCGTGAAACGATCGGCTTCTCGGGGCTCTCGGCCTCGATGGCCGCCGAGTCAGGCGTGAGGTCGGATATCGCCGAGTCCTTCCGACAACTTCTCAACCGGATCCAGCTGAGCGAGAAGGCATACACCGAGATCATCAGGAAAAGCCTCTTCCGTGAAAAGGCGCGCCTGGCGTTGCGGCTGAAAGTGCCTCACCTGCAGGCACAAGTCCATCTGTACGCCCTTGAGTTCAAACGAGACACGAACCCCGACATCGACCTCGCGATGCGCCGGCTCGCGACCGGAGATTCCATCGAGCAGGTCGCAATTGACCTGTCGGAGGAGTTGGCTGTGACCCGGACCCTTGGCGATATCGGATGGCTCCCGGAGAGCGTTCTCCCAGACCTGGATGTCGAGAATCTGGTGTTCGGTGTGAACGAAGCCGGCGAGAGAAATCTCCCACTGAACACCCTCAGCGAATCCCAGTGGGATGGCGAAAGCGCCGTCTACCGTTACTACTACATCGACGAGACGTCCGACGCACGTGAACTGGACGACGAAGATCTGGATCTACTTACCGACCACTCGCTGGCGGTCTGGCTTGAGGACCAACGTGTCGCGCTTGATAATTACAAGCTGATATTCAACAGCGAGATTTTTGAGTGGATCGGCACACAAGTTCTCAACACCGGCATCGCGGTCGAGACTCCGACACCGGTCCCCGGTTCGGCCCCTGTCGACCTGGGTGATCTGCTCGAAGGAGGCAACTAGCAGTCATGGACCCAAGCGCGAACGGCGCGCCCGTTGGAGTTGGACTGCTGGGTCTCGGCGTTGTCGGATCGGCGGTCGCAGCTTCATTAACATCGGCGGACGCACGGCAAAGAGGCATCCGTCTGTGTGCGGCGCTTGTGCGAGATCCGTCACGGAAGCGCGCTGTGGAGTTGGCGCCCGGGACCACGACAACAGACCCTGAATCCGTCCTTGGCTCACCCGACGTCGACATCGTTGTTGAGCTCATGGGTGGCGAAGAGCCGGCGCTGACATACATCTCAAGCGCCTTGTCCGCCAGCAAACACGTCGTCACCGCCAACAAAGAGGTGATCTCCAAACACGGGGAGCGTCTCCGGACGCTGGCCTCTGAGAACAACGTGTCGCTGCAGTACGAGGCCAGCGTCGGCGGCGGAATCCCGATCATCAACCCGCTCCTGAACGACCTCACCGCCAACAAAATTCTCGGCATGCGGGCGATCATCAACGGAACGACCAACTACATACTGACGCAGATGGCGGCGGACGGTGCGACGTTTGAAGACGCCCTCGCTGACGCCCAGCGTCTGGGTTACGCAGAAGCGGACCCCACAGCAGATGTCGATGGCTTTGACGCAGCGTACAAGATTTCGATCTTGGCGCGGCTGGCGTTCGGCGTGGCCGCTCCGTTCGAGGTCATATACCGCGAGGGGATCAGGCGCACGGCGGCGCAGGACTTCCGTTACGCAAAAGAGCTCGGTTACACCATCAAACTCCTCGCTGCGGCGCGCCGGGAAGACGGCGGGTTGTTGGTGCGGGTGCACCCCACCCTCGTGCCGGCCGATGTGCCAATGGCGAAGGTAGAGGGCGTGCTCAACGTCGTGGAAGCGGAAGGCGATCTCGTGGGACCGCTGTGGTTCCAGGGTCGGGGGGCAGGCGCGGAGCCCACGGGTAGCGCCGTCATGGGCGACATTCTCCGCACCGTTTCCGTCATCAGGGGCGGCGGGCACGTTCCGGAGGCCAGGGGAATCGACCCGGATCTGGCCCTGCTGGACATGGCCAGGCACGTGTGCAAGTACTACATCCGGCTCACCGTCCGTGACCGACCGGGCGTCCTGGCACAGATTGCGGGGGCTCTTGGCGACGGGGAGATCAGCATCGATTCCGTGCTCCAGGTGGACTCGGACCCGGAACTCGGGAACGCCGATCTCGTGATAATGACTCACCCCGCACGAGAGGCTAATATGCAAAGAGCGGTCGAGCGTATCGACGCCCTTGGCGATGTGGACACCGTCGCGAACCTGATTCGGGTGGAGTCTTACCCCTCTGACGGGTAACCAACCGCCATGATGAACCCCGTATCTGACCACGATCAAAATCAATAATCCTGGACCCGATCAAGCTGGGCCAAGCGCGCAAGCGAGCGACGCCATCAGCCGACGGGCCTTGCACGGAGCTTCTGCGTGGGAATGCTCGGCGGCATAATGGAGCGGTACGGCAGTTATCTGCCGATGACCCCCGGTACGCCAATTGTCACCCTGGAAGAGGGAAGCACGCCCTTGGTACGCTCACGGGTTATCGGACCGGAGCTTGGGTGTGAGGCCCTTTATTTCAAGCTAGAAGGCTCCAACCCCACCGGTTCTTTCAAAGATCGCGGAATGTGCTTTGCGGTCGCCAAGGCGATCGAAGGCGGGGCGCAACACATCATCTGCGCCTCCACGGGCAACACCAGCGCCTCCGCCGCCGCGTACGGAGCGCGTTACGGCCTGAGCACCGTCGTGGTCGTACCGGCCGGAGAGATCGCCATCGGCAAACTTGCGCAAGCGATGGCGTACGGGGCCAGGATAGTGGCCGTGAACGGCAATTTTGACGACGCCTTGAAGCTCGTGCGGGAAGCCGCAGAAAGACTTGAGCTAGCGCTCGTAAACTCGGTCAACCCGTACCGGATCGAGGGTCAGAAGACCGGGGCGTTTGAGATAGTCGACGAGATCGGCGACGCCCCGGATCTCCTGTCTATCCCCGTCGGCAACGCCGGGAACATCACGGCGTACTGGCGCGGATTTAACGAGTACACAGACAAGACGGATGGGCGCGTGCCGCGCATGATGGGTTTCCAGGCCGCCGGCTCGGCGCCCATCGTAAACGGCGCCCCGGTCCTCAAGCCGCGCACCATCGCATCCGCAATAAAGATAGGGAATCCCGCAAGCTGGGGCTTCGCAGAGGCCGCACGGGACGAATCTGATGGCTTGATCGAAGCCGTGACGGACGATCAGATCATCGATGCCTATCTGAAACTGGCCCGCCAGGAAGGAATTTTCTGCGAACCAGCCTCCGCCGCATCGGTCGCCGGGGTGCTAAGGTTGCCCGAACTTGGAGTATCTTTAACCGGTCGCACCGTTGTTTGCATCTTAACCGGCAACGGATTGAAAGATCCGGCCACGGCGGAACAGCGCGCCTCTGTAGAGCTCGAGTACGTCGAGCCGGAGTTCGCACAGTTCGAGGCCGTTATCAGGGGCGACACGTAATCATCCAACTCAATCTCCAACTCAATCACGGATACAGGTCTACGGACACGTCAGAAATAAACCTGCCGGATAAGAGCGGACGGGTCGCCCATACCCGCGTTCTGGTTTTTTGTCGTCTTCAAGAGTGTTGCAGCGCGCACCCGAGGAACGCGTCTCTGTGAGCGATATACAGGTCAGTATCGAGACCTTCGATAGCGTAGGGGAGGATTGGGAGCGGCTTTTGATCGAAGCGCCTGACCTTTCTCCTTTCGCCACCCCCGCCTGGCAAGAGACCTGGTGGCAGATGTTCGGCGGAGACGCCGATCTAAAGTTGCTCACGGTGTGGCAGGACGGCGACGTAAAAGGGCTGGCGCCGTTCATGCGCCGGGGCGACGAGGTGTCATTCCTCGGGGAGTCAGACCTGGTGGACTACCACCACTTCCTCCACTCCGGCATCGACGATTCAACCTTCTACGACACCGTGTTCGGGCACCTGACCGGCGTTGAGTCGTTGAAATCGCTCAGGCTGACCTCCGTTCCTGAATGGTCGGCCGCGTACACCGCTGTGCCGGCGGCGGCCCGAGCGGCTGGCTGGCAGGTTGAAGAGACCTTTGAGGACGTTTCTCCCGGCATAGAACTCGCGGATGACTGGGAGAGTTACGTCTCCGGTCTGTCCAAGAAAGACCGCCATGAGCTGCGGAGGAAGCTGCGCCGGTTGGAGCGGTCCGCCGAGATAACGCACGTCGAGTACTGCACTCCGGAAGACATCGCCGCTAACCTGGATGATTTCTTACGCCTTCACCGCATGAGCACGCCGGACAAGGCGGAGTTCATGACGGATTACCGGGAAGAGTTCTTCCGGGCCGTTGTCATCAATCTGGCCAAAGCGGGCATATCCCGCCTCTACTTCCTTGAGATCTACGGCGAGCGAGCTGCCACCTCCGTCTGCTTCGTGCACGACGATAGCCAACTCGTCTACAACAGCGGATACGACCCGGAGCAGCGGGCACTAAGCGTAGGCCTGCTGAACCACGCAATGACCATCAAACTCGCCATCAAGAACGGGATTCGATACTTCGACTTCCTTCGAGGCGACGAGTCCTACAAGTACCATCTTGGAGCCCATGATCGTTCCCTCTACAACCTGGTGGTCACCCGGGCTTAACGGCTCTCGATCCCAGGAAATCCCGAGGTCCTCAGGGCGTCCAACTCGCCCCGAACTCCGTGTCGCCGTCCTTACGGTGCACGGCTGCCCCGTCGTGCGCGCAGGCGAAAAAGACGCCGGCGGCATGAACGTGTACGTGCTGGCGACCGTCAACGAACTGGCGTCGAGGGGCGTCAAGGTGGATGTCTTCACCCGCTCCCATGATCCGTCCGATCCGCAGGTGATCGAGCTATCGCCGGGTGCGCGCGTGATCCACTTAGAGGCGGGACCGATCCGGCCGGAGAAGAACGCCGTCTTCGATCTCCTCCCGGAGTTCACCGATCGCGTAGCTGATTACGTCAACGATGAGGGTGACGGATACGATGTGATTGTCAGCCACTACTGGCTATCCGGCCTTGTCGGCGAAGAGCTTGCGAGCCGATGGGAACTCCCGCACGCCACAAGTTTCCACACACTGGCTGAGGTCAAACGGCGGGCGCGACCGGGAGAGGTCGAGATACCCGAACGGGTCTCAGGCGAGCGGAGTATCGCTCGGAACGCTGACCGGGTCATCGCATGGAGCTCACATGAGCGCGACCTGCTAGCAGAACTGTACGGAGCGAGTAGAGACAACATCCTCATCATCCCGCCGGGTGTCGACACGAAGATGTTCCGACCTCACGACAGGTTGAAGTCCCGCCGGCGGCTCGGCCTTCCGGAGAGCGGCAAGATCCTGATGTACGTCGGGCGCGTTGAGCGGCTCAAGGGCATCGAGATCCTCATCCAGGCCGTCGCCGGGATGGAGGAGGAAGACGATGTCACGTTGCTCATCATCGGCGGCGACGAAATCGATTCTGAACGACAACGCCTCGGACAGGTCGTGGAACGGCTTGGAATCACAGACCGGGTGAGGTTCCTATCGTCAGTCAAACAGGACCAGTTGCCGGAGTACTACTCGGCGGCTGATGTCTGCGTATTCCCGTCCTACTACGAAAGCTTCGGGCTGGCGGCACTTGAATCGATGTCCTGCGGCACGCCTGTGGTCGCCTCACGCGTCGGCGGCCTGCCGTCGATCGTCCGGGAAGGCGAAACTGGGTATCTGATACCCACACGCTGTCCCGCGGCTTTCATCCAGCGAATAGAGATACTGATCACAAACGACCATCTTAGGACGCTCATGGGACGGGCAGCCCGGGAACGAGCACTCGAGCTGGGCTGGGGCGTGGCGGTGGACCGACTGCTGAGCGTGTTTTACGACCTGGGTGCGGAGCGCGCAGCTGGAGCCAGCGGAATTCCGGCGGCAGACTAAGTTCTTCGTCGTGCAGTAAGGGCTGTATGGCAACACGTCCACGGCCGTCCTTCGAGAGCTATATGGCGGTCAAAACGCGCACCCACAACAAGTCATCCTGAGTCCGCAGGCGAAGGATAGCGCCGGTGGCAAAGCACAGATCGATCCGACGTACCGCCATCAACCGGCGAGATTCTTCGTGATGTTGCAGCCACATACTCAGGTGATCACACAACGGGCGGGGCAAGCGCCGCCCCGACGGTGGGGGCAAACGTCGAAAACAGTGACCCGACTGGATTCCCGAATCTCGGGAACGACGGACGCAGAAGGCTCCGTATCGTCCGGTTTTTGCTCCCTCTCCCTCCACAGGAGAGGGTCGGGGTGAGGGTGGTCCAAGCACAAGCCACTACTGCGACATCACTGAATATGTGCGACGCAAAGCCCCCACCGTAACCACACCCTCTACCGGGTGACGCTCTTTTGGTACCAGAACTGCTCGCCGACCTTTTTGAAACCCAGGTCCTTGTAAATGCGCCGTGCTGACAGGTTTTCGCCGTCCACCTCCAGGTCGATCACGGAAGCGCTGCGCTCCCTGAGGTGACGCAGCCCGGCAGCGATGACCGCCGAACCCACTCCGCGCCCCCTCTGATCTGGCCGGACGCCCGTCATCTCGATCATCCCGCTGGTCTCAGCTTCGCCCTCGGTCACGCTGGTCCACACATAACCGATCACATCGCCCGACGCCACGTCTTCGGCGATCAGGATGTCCCCCGGCACGCCTCTCATGGCGACGTATCCTGCGATCTGTTCCGGCGTGTTCGGAGCAAAGCCAAACGACCCCTCAAATGCAGCGTTCTGCACTGAGGCCAGATCTGCCTCGTCGGCGCCCGACACAAACGGACGAAGAGAGACTCCGACCGGCAGCGGTCGGTAATCGCCTTCAAGATAGGCGGGCGCTGGCCGGTACTTGAGTTCATTGAACGTGCGGATCCGCTCGTAACCGGACGTGCCCATGAATGATCTCAGGACCCGATTCGTGTGGTGAACATTCACCTGGTGGACCGCCACACCAGCCTCGTCCGCCCGGCGCTCCAATCGCGCCAGAAGCAATCGACCAACACCCTGACCTCGCCCGCCCTCGATCACGCCGAACTCCCCCACCGCACGATCGATCGACGGTTCCACCGCAGCTATGGCGCAGCCAACGACAACGCCGGATCTCTCGGCGACGAAAACGTTGTCGAGCGGATCGGCGCCCGGAAGCTCCAGCCGCGCCCGGAAATGTGGCCGCTCTTCATCGGCGTCCGTATCGGACATGCCGATGACTGCTGCGCGCGTGTCGAAAACGACGTCAAAGTCGTCCCATGTGAAGTTACGGATATCGGCTGCGTCGCTCAAAGAGACTCCCGTCACGGCGCCGTGTACGGCCAGGGGTCGCCAGCACCGAATGTCTTCGCTTTTGCGGTTGGAAAGAAGCGGCAGGATACCACCGGCGGCAACGCCGGGCGGCTTCAGGGGAGAGCGGTTGAGGAGCGGTGCAGAACACTCGATCGTTATTGTTGCCGCGATGAAATTTAGGGCAACCGTGCTCCTCTGGTCGATATTTGAAATTGGAAATCGATGGGAATGGACTTTTGTCCCTCTAGGGATCGGGTGGTTCGTGCTGATCTCATGGCCCCTCGGAAAGTTCGTCCATTCGTTAGGCAAGTACTCCATTACGAATGGGCGTGTCAACTCCCCGATGCCCAAATTCGTTGACTACGGTTATCCACAGGCAATACAATTGTCCCCCATATGCTTTGACGGGGAGTAGTACCGGATAGGCGGGCTGAGCCGGTGGTTGTGTGAACCGGCGCCCGACCTCTGGGAACTCACCCCTGAGCTTCTGACCTGATCGACTACTCGTGGCTGCCAGGGTCAGACGGACGCCCCCGTTAACGGCATCGAGTGGTTTCGATCAGCGTTTACGCCGATCGGGACAACAAAGGTGGTACCGCGGGAGTAAGTCTCGTCCTTTGAGAGGGCGGGGCTTTTTTTGTGCGTGTCCCCCGGAGGGGCCGGGAATAGGCGAAGGAACCCACTCACCCCAACCCTCTTCCTCCGGGAGAGAGGGGGGCACTAGGAAGATCGGGGTCGGAGAAAATTCTCCCTCACCCTAACCCTCTCTCGATAGGAGAGGGGATAAGAAGACAGGTAGTCATGATCAAGACAGGTGGTCAGATAGTCTGCGACGCTCTCGTTCGCGAGGGTGTCAAAGTCATTTTCGGGCTTCCGGGCGGAGCGATTTTACCGCTCTATTCAACGCTCGGAAGTTACCCGGAGCTGCGCCACGTACTGGTACGACACGAGGAAGGCGCCTGTCTGGCCGCTGACGGCTACGCACGCGCTTCCGGCGACGTTGGTGTCTGCATGGCGACGTCCGGTCCCGGCGCGACCAACCTGATTACAGGTCTGGCGACGGCGATGATGGACTCCGTTCCCCTCGTCGCAATCACCGGCCAGGTCGGGCGCGCGGCGATTGGCAGCGATGCCTTCCAGGAGACCGACATCACCGGCGCTACTCTTCCGGTCACCAAGCACAACTATCTTGTGATGGACACGCGCGACCTCGCGGCCACAATCAAGGAAGCCTTCCACATCGCCCGAACAGGCCGACCAGGCCCGGTCCTGATCGACATCCCGCGCGATGTACAGGCCGGCGAGATCAAGTTCGATGAAGCAGAGTGGGACAAGCCGGTCTCGCTGCGCGGCTACAACCCGCCGACCGTGGGGGACGTGGACGATGTCGCGGCCGCCGCAAAGCTGATCAACGAGGCGGAAAAACCTGTGATCCTTGCCGGACACGGCGTCATCATTTCGCGCGCTTACGAGGAGCTCCGAGAGCTGGCGGAAAACGCCCAGATCCCGGTGGTCACGACGATGCTCGGCATCAGCGCGTTCCCGGAGGACCACGTGCTCAGCGCGGGCTTCCCCGGCATGCACGGCATGGCCTATGCCAGCCTCGCATTGGACCAGGCGGACCTGATCGTCAACATTGGGGCGCGTTTCGACGACCGAATCACCGGCGACACGAAGCGCTTCGCGACAAACGCGAAAAAGATCCATATCGACATCGACCCGGCCGAGATCCACAAAAACATCAAGGTCGAGGCCCCGGTCACGGGCGACGTGCGCCACGTCCTGGGCCAGTTGAACCCGCTTGTCGCGAACACCACGCACCCTGTGTGGATCCAGCACATCGAACAGCTGAAGGCCGATCACCCGTCCCTGAGGATTCGTGAGACGGACGAATTGCTCGGGCAGCACGTGGTGAAGGCGATCTCGGACGCCACGAAGGGCGACGCCCTGGTTGTGTCCGGCGTTGGCCAGCACCAGATGTGGGCGGCGCAGCACTACCAGTTCAAGAACGCCAACTCGTGGTTCTCGTCCGGCGGCGCCGGCACGATGGGCTACGAGGTCCCGGCCGCTATGGGCGCGCAGATCGCGCACCCGGAAAAAGAGGTGTGGACGTTCGCCGGTGACGGCGGGATTCAGATGACGCTGTCCGAGTTCGCGACCATCGCCGAAAACAACCTGCCTGTGAAGATCGCCATCCTGAACAACGATATGCTCGGGATGATCACGCAGTGGCAGGACATGGTGTTCGACAAGAACTTTTACGCCAACAGCTACACGGGCAACCCGGACTTTGTGAAGCTGGCGGACGCTTACGGCATCAAAGGCATACGCGTCACCAACCAGGACGCGCTTGAAGGCGCAATCCTTGAGGCGCGCGCGCATCCCGGACCGGTCGTGATCGACTTCGTTATCTACGCCGATGAAAACGTCTACCCGATGATCCCGTCCGGCCAGTCGGTCGAACAGTTGATCGAGGAGAACCTCTGATGGCGGACATCCAGGCAAACGGACTGGCGCGGCGCACCCTGGTTGCGCTGGTCGAAAACAAGCCCGGCGTCCTGGCCCGCATCGCGAGCCTGTTCCGCCGGCGCGGCATCAACATAGCCAGCCTCGCCGTGGGCGCTTCCGAACAGAAAGACCTGTCCCGGATGACCTTCGTCGCGGAGGGCGACCCGTCCACCGTCGGCCACATCGCGAAACATCTGGAAAAGCTGATCGAGGTCGTCGACGTCGCGGACATAAGCGACAACAACGTTGTGTGGCGTGAGCTGGCGATGGTCCGTGTCCGCGCCACGCAGGACAGCCGGCCACGTGTGATCCAACTGGCGAACATCTTCCGTGTGAGCATCGTCGACGTGGGCGCAGAGACCGTGACGATGGAGATCACCGGCGACACCGACAAGATCGACTCCATGATCACGCTGATGGAAGAGTTCGGCGTGGAGCAAGTCATGCGCACCGGCCGGGTCGCTATGTTGCGCTCCGCCCTATCGCCGGGTGGCGAGGACGGCGCGTACAGCAAAACGCTTGCAGGCAACATCATCGCCCGCGAGGGCCTGGAATCCGGCAGCGTCTAAGCGCGCCAGAGCGAATCCCAATAACCCGTAATCAAGTATTAGCGGCGTATCAACGCCAAGAGGAATCTGGATGGCGACTCTCTACTACGACAAGGACATCGACACGACTCCCCTGAATGAGTCGAAGATCGCGATCCTTGGCTACGGCAGCCAGGGCCACGCGCACGCCCAGAACCTGCGCGACAGCGGTTTTGAAGTGATCGTCGGGCTGTACGAAGGTTCCAAGTCCCAAGCTGTGGCAGAGGAGGACGGTCTGGAAGTCCTGACCGTTGCCGACGCTGCGAAGGCGGCGGACGTGGTGATGTTCTGCCTGCCGGACACGACCGTGGCCGAGGTATACAAGAACGAGGTCGCTGACAACCTGGAACCGGGCAACATGCTGATGTTCGCCCACGGCTTCGTCATCCACTACGAACAGGTCAAGCCACCCGAAGGCATCGACGTAACGATGATCGCCCCCAAAGCCCCCGGTCACCGCGTGCGGGCGGTGTACGAGCGGGGCCTAGGGGTACCGTCCCTGATCGCCGTCCATCAGGACGCGACCGGCAACGCCCACGCCCGTGCGTTGGCCTACGGTGCAGGCATCGGAAGCGGCCGCGCAGGGATCCTTGAGACGACTTTCAAAGAGGAAACGGAGACCGACCTCTTCGGTGAGCAGGCCGTTTTATGCGGCGGGGTCACATCCCTTATCAAGGCCGGCTTCGAGGTGCTCACAGAAGCGGGTTACCAGCCGGAGTCGGCCTACTTTGAAGTCCTCCACGAACTGAAGTTGATCGTGGACCTCATCTACACCGGAGGTCTCGAGGGTATGCGCTACTCGGTCAGCACGACCGCAGAGTACGGCGACTACACCCGGGGACCGGAAATCATTGGCCCAGAGGTCAAGGAAAACATGCAAGAAGTTCTCAGGCAGATCCAGTCTGGCGAGTTCGCCCGGGAATGGATTGCCGAGAACGACGAAGGCCTGCACCGCTACACAGCGTTGGCGGAGGCAGACAAGGCTCACCCGGTCGAGGAGATCGGCCGTGAGTTGCGCAGCATGATGCCCTGGCTGGAGTCGACAACCTAACCCCGGAAAGATCGCCGCACCCTGGAGCGTTACAGACAACACTCTGAGGCGAAAGAAAGCACCCTGAGGTTCTCGAAAAGTGCTCACAGGGACGGCAATCAAGGCGGGGACGGGAGTTCAAAAATGGCAGAGACCGACGTAGCAAGAAAAGACAAAGTAATCATCTTTGACACTACCCTCAGGGATGGTGAGCAGTCGGCCGGAGCGGGCCTGACGCCGGACGAAAAAATGCGGATAGCGCGGCAACTCCAGAAACTTGGCGTCGATGTGATCGAAGCCGGGTTTGCCGCCAGCTCTCCCGGAGACTTTGAAGCAGTGCAGCGGATCGCCCGTGCGATCAAGGGACCGATCATCGCCTCACTCTCTCGTGCGGTGCCCGACGATATCGACGCCGCCTGGGAAGCGATCAAGGACGCAGAACGACCGCGTATCCACACCTTCCTTTCCACCTCTGAGATCCACATGGCGCACCAGATGCGCAAGAACGCCGAAGACATCCTCGGGATGGCCGTCGACGCCGTGACCCGGGCCAAGTCACTCTGCGAAGACGTCGAGTTCTCGCCGATGGATGCCACGCGGACCGATCCGGAGTGGCTCTACAAACTGGTCGAAGCGGTGATCGATGCCGGGGCGACCACGGTCAACATCCCTGACACCGTCGGCTACTCAAACCCGGTCGAGTTCGGCGCGCTCATAAAGGGCGTGTTCGACAACGTCCCGAACATCGACAAAGCGACCATCAGCGTCCACTGCCACAACGACCTCGGGCTCGCCGCCGCCAACAGCCTGGCCGCGGTTGAGAACGGCGCGCGCCAGGTCGAAGGTTGCATCAACGGACTCGGCGAGCGCGCCGGGAACGCTTCGCTTGAAGAGGTGATCATGGCGCTGGAGACGCGCCAGGACCACTACGGTGCCAGGAGTGACATCAACACCGAGGAGATCGGCCCATCAAGCCGGCTGGTAGCAGACCTGTTCGGTTTCGCCATCCAGCCGAACAAGGCGATCGTTGGCCAGAACGCCTTCCGGCACGGCTCGGGCATCCATCAGGACGCCTACATCAAGGAACGCACCACGTTCGAGATCATGGAGCCGGATTCGGTTGGTTGGCGTGGTGAAGCCATCGTCATGGGCAAGCTCTCAGGCCGGGCGGGGCTGCGTTCACGACTCGGCGACCTGGGCTTCGAACTCAGCGACGAAGAACTGACCGACCTGTTCCCGAAATACAAGATCTTGGCTGACCAGAAACGCGAGGTCACGGATTTCGACCTGCAGGCGCTCATGTCGGAGCAGCATCGATTCTCTGACACAGACCTTCAGTACCGCTTCGAGGGCGTGAAGGTTGAGTGTGGAGACATGACCACGCCGGTCGCTACGGTGACGATCACGCTCCCGGATGGAGAGGCAAAGACCGTGACGTCTGAGGGCACCGGTCCGGTGGACGCCGTTTGCAAGGCGATCGATCAGATCGTTGAGCAGCAGTGCAACCTGACGGAGTTCGCGGTCGCATCGGTCACGGACGGCATCGACGCCATCGGCGAGGTGACGATACGTGTCGAGGATGAAGCGGGACACATTTACGCTGGTCGCGGCGGCGATACTGACATCATCGTCGCCTCCGCGAAGGCTTATATCAACGCCATCAACCGGATGGGCGTTCTCGGTCCCGACCAGACCGGCATTACGTTTACCGAATGAACAACAAGTAACAACCGGAAAACCGATAGAGCTTTAGAATTGCGCCCTGATCATTTGGATCGACCGGGGCGCAGTTCTGCCTTGACGCTTTGGCTTTCTACCCACCACCAGACCTGAAATTCAAATACGGAGAGACTGAATCCAGTTATGCCCAAGACGATGCCAAAAACGATGTTTGAGAAGATCTGGGAGCAACACGTTGTTCAGGAAGAGGAAGGCAAGCCCTCCCTCCTCTACATCGACCTCCACCTCATCCACGAGGTGACATCGCCTCAGGCGTTTGAGGGACTCCGGCTTGTCGATCGTAAGGTCCGCCGCCCCGATCTTGTGCTAGCCGTCGCAGACCACGACGTGCCGACCACGCCCCGCGACACAGAGGTCATCATTGAAGACCCGATCGCAAAGCAGCAGCTTGAAACACTGGACATGAACACGCGTGATTTCGGCATCGAACTCTTCGATATGTACTCCCCGGACCAGGGGATCGTCCATGTGATCGGCCCGGAGATGGGCGCAACACAGCCCGGCATGACGATCGTTTGCGGCGACAGCCACACCGCCACCCATGGCGCGTTCGGCGCGCTGGCCTTCGGCATCGGCACTTCCGAGGTTGAGCACGTCCTCGCCACCCAGTGCCTGATGCAGGCGCGCCCGAAGACGATGGAGGTCCGTGTGAACGGCGACCTTCAGCCGGGCGTGACCGGCAAGGACCTGATCCTGTCCATCATCGGCCAGATGGGCGTCGCCGGAGGCGTCGGGCACGTGATCGAGTTCACCGGTCAGGCCATCCGCGACCTCTCGATGGAGGGGCGGATGACGGTCTGCAACATGACCATCGAAGGCGGCGCGCGCGCCGGTATGATCGCACCGGACGAAAAGACATTTGAGTACCTGAAGGGCCGAAAGAAGGTTCCGCAGGGCGATGCTTTTGATCAGGCCGTTGAGGGCTGGAAGGAATTCGCCACGGACGAGGGCGCTGAGTTCGACGCACTTGTCGAGATTGATGCCACGGAGATCGAGCCGCGTGTGACCTGGGGGACGAACCCGGGCCAGGTTGCGGAGATCACCGGTAACGTACCTTCGCCGGAAGACTTCGAGTCGGCAGACGAGCAGGAGAACGCCGCCCGGGCGCTGGAATACATGGGTCTGATTGCCGGACAGCGCATCACGGATCTGAAAGTAGACCGGGTTTTCATTGGCTCCTGCACGAACGGCCGTATCGAGGATATGCGTGCCGCGGCGGCGATCGCAAAGGATCACAAGGTTGCGCCGGGCGTGCGGGCCATGATCGTGCCGGGGTCGACCCCGATGAAGAAGCAGGCGGAGGAGGAAGGTCTGGACCAGATATTCATCGAGGCCGGTTTCGAGTGGCGCACCGCGGGATGTTCCATGTGCCTTGGCATGAACCCGGACATCCTGTCCCCTGGAGAGCGCTGCGCCTCCACTTCCAACCGGAACTTTGAAGGCCGGCAGGGCCGCGGCGGGCAGACCCACCTGGTCAGTCCAGCGATGGCGGCGGCGGCGGCGATCGAAGGCCACTTTGTGGACGTACGAGACTGGGAGACGATGGAGGCGTAGCCGTGGCGATGGGGGCCATCACGGAACAAGAAATGTCCACCAGTCTCGACCAACCCGGTTACCGTTCCGGACGAACGCTTTTCATGGCGATCGCCGGCATCGTGAGCGTGATGGTGATCCTAGCGCTCGCCCTCGCCTGGGTGGACAGTAGGATGCTGAACGAGATCAACGACTACAAGTCGGCCGGCCTGACAATCCTCCCTTCAAACGCTGCGAACCCGGAAGAGCTGCTGGATTTTGCCGCTACAGAAGGATTCGCCTGTGATTCAATAGAGGACCTGTTCTCAGGGACCGGCTCGTGCGCCAACGTCCTAGACATAGCGAAGACCGTGAACGATTACAAATCAGACCAGTCCGTCATATGGGCCTGCATATTCTTCGCTACGATCGCACTGATAGTGGCGTTCACCATGTTCATCCATCAGGCGAGCTCCAACCTCAAGCACCTGCGTACTGAAGGCCAGAAGTTCACCCCGGGATGGGCCGTTGGCTGGTTCTTCATACCGCTCATGAACCTGTATAAGCCCATAGGGATCGTGCGTGAACTTGTGAAGGCTTCCGGCGCGACCGATACGAAAAATCCCGCGGCATGGCAGAATGGGAATCCGCCGGATGGACTGATGATCAGTTCATGGTGGACGCTCGTCATCTTCGCGATCCTGTTCGGGCCGCGCGGAATCGCCGTTTTCGTGGGACGCGACAACATATCGGACTGGGCGGCAGCAGGGCGGTTGCTTGTGTGGTCTGACCTTTTTCAGGTCCTACCGCTGGTTTTAACCGTTATTGTTGTCTTCCGTCTTCAGCGGGCACAGGAAATCAGGCGTCAACTTGTGCTTGCCCGACAAACCCGGGCAGGCAACAATTCGTAAGAACTCAACCAGATGGGAAGATTCGGCAACCGATACGCCACTTCCCCCGGAACTGATCTACAGGACAGAAAATTGGAACCTCTTAAGAAAGTGACCGGGGTCGTCGCGCCGCTCGACAGGGCGAACGTAGACACGGACCAGGTGATCCCAAAGCAGTTCTTGAAGCGCATAAAGCGGACCGGCTTCGGTGAGTTCGCGTTCTTCAATTGGCGATATCTGGAAGACGGCGTCCCGAACCCTGATTTCATCTTGAACAAGGCTGTGTACCAGGGCGCGCCGATCCTGGTGTCCGGACCGAACTTTGGATCCGGCTCGTCGCGTGAGCACGCGCCGTGGGCACTGAAGGAATACGGCTTTGTAGCCGTCATCGCCCCGAGTTTTGGCGATATCTTCCGCAACAACTGCTTCCAGAACGGGATGGCGCCGATCATCCTCTCGCAGGCCGGCGTGGACACCATCATGGCTCGCGCGCTCCGGAATCCAGGCTACAGCCTGACGGTGGACGTTGAGGGCCAGTGCGTTTACGACGACGAGGGATTCTCGGAATCGTTCACGATGGAGCCGTTCCGCCGCGAATCGCTGGTAAAGGGCCTCGACGAGATCGAGCGCTCGCTCCAAAATAACGAAGCTATTACCGAATTTGAACAGGCCCACCCAGCACGCTGGTAACTGGTGAAGTCGGAGAAGAATATTGGAACTCAAGATCGCTGTCATCGGTGGAGACGGCATCGGCCCGGAAGTAACGGCTGAATCCGTGAAAGTGCTCGACGCCGTGGGACGCCGCTACGGGCATGATTTCACTTGGAGAACGGGCGTCATGGGAGGCTGTGCGATAGACAAGTTCGGCACGCCTATCCCCGATAAGACGATGGACACGATCCTGGGTTGCGACGCCATCCTGTTCGGCGCTGTCGGCGGTCCAAAGTGGGACGATCCGCGGGCGAAGACGAGGCCCGAGGATGGCATCCTCCACATCCGTAAGGAGCTTGGCCTTTTCGCAAACGTTCGCCCGATCAAGGTTTACCCAGAGCTCGCCCACGCCTCTCCCCTCCGCGAGGATCAACTGCAGGGCGTGGACATGGTCATCCTTCGGGAGCTCACCGGCGGCCTGTATTTTGGCCGTCCGAAGAAGCGTTGGGAAAACGCCCGCGGTCGCAGGGCCGTCGACACCCTCTCGTACACCGAGAAGGAGATCGAACGCGTCGTGCGGGTTGGATTTGAGATGGCGCGCAACCGCCGCAAAAAGCTGACGTCCGTGGACAAAGCCAACGTCCTGGAGTCCGGGCGGCTCTGGCGCGAGATCACGATCGAACTCCACCACGAGTACCGAGATGTGGAGCTGGACCACGTGCTCGTGGATAATGCCGCTATGCAATTGATCACCAACCCGGCGCAGTTTGACGTGATCGTCACCGAGAATACTTTTGGCGACATCCTGTCCGACGAGGCTTCGGTGCTGTCAGGGTCGATGGGAATGCTCCCGTCCGCCAGCCTGACCAGCCCGCCCCCGAAAAAGGGCGTACGACGGCGGCGCGGCGGCAAGCCGGCCCTGTACGAGCCCATCCACGGCAGCGCGCCGGACATCTCCGGCCACGGCGTCGCCAACCCGGTGGCGTCACTGCTGAGCAGCGCGATCATGCTGCGCTGGTCGTTCGGTCTCCACGAAGAGGCTGACTCCATCGAAAAGGGCGTGGACGCAGTGATGGCAGAGGGCTTCCGGACGCGCGACATCGCCAGCGAAGGCGACAAGTGCATCGGCACCGTACAGTTCGGCGACATGGTGGCGAGCGCCGTCGGCGGCTAGGGCCCTTCGGGTGTTTTGGTGCGTCATCCCGAGCGTAGCCGAGGGACCTTCACCAGCGCACAGTCCGGTCAGGACACAACGATCCAGCGAAAACCTTTGACCTCCCTCACCCCAACCCTCTCCCACTGGGAGAGGGTGTGATTTGTCATAGGGGTACCCCCCACATAGGGGCGTATGCCAATACGCCCTCGCCCAACGTTCCAGTGAGGGTATCGTGTGCGATCAACGACATCCGTGACGGACCCCACTGCCAGTCCCCTTGGCAGGAGAATCCTTCTGTGGGGCGGGGGTGGCAAGACGACGCTGTCCCACGCGCTCGGCGCCAAACTCGATCTCCCGGTCGTGGAGCTGGACGCGCTGTTCCATAAGCCCAGCTGGGAGGAGCGCGACCCGGGCGAGTTCCGTAAACTGGTCACCGACACTCTGGCCGTCTGTGAGGAAGGCTGGATCGTTGATGGCCAGTACCTCGGCGCTCTCGGGGGCGAGGCGCTTGGACACGCGGACACGCTGATCTGGCTGGAACTGCCGTTCAGGACGACCTTTGGTCGAGTGTTCAAGCGCACCATCAAACGGGTCCGTGACAAGCAGCGAATCTGCGGTGATAACTACGAGACCTGGGGCAAGGCGTTCTTCAGTCGGGATTCCCTGCTCCTGTACCTGCTGAAAAGGCGGCTCTTTCATCACCGGGAGACACTGTATCGACGCGAGAACATGATCCGGGAGTACGGTTCCGGGCTGCGCATCATCCGGCTGAAGTCCGCAAAGGCGCTGAATCGCTTCTACGTCGAGCACGAGCTGGTACGAGTCTGAGCCTCGGAATGTCTCATAATGTCTCGGCTCAGGAAACTAGTCGAGCCACGCCATGTGCCGGACAACGATCGCGGCGTTGGCGTCCGACCACTGCGACGGCTCGCCTCCCAGACGGGCGGCGAGATAGTCGTCCATGATCGTCGTGTACTGTGGGGCCAGGCGTTCGTTGCCGCTCATCACGCCGCCGTCATCGAGAAAGATGGCCTCTATCCCGTTCAGCCTGTTTGTATTCATGTTCACTCCCGGCAACGGAGCAGTAGACCCGAACGCGCGACGGCGCGCAAATTAAGAGAGCCGGTTCAACGTCCCACCGACGGGATTTATCGCCTATCATCCCGGCGTCAGGAAAGAACCGGTCAACAGAGCCACCGGCTGGCCCGCCGTAGTCACAAGGGATGACGTTGAACGACAACACCTTCGAAATAGGGCTGCCCCGTTGCCGCGGACTTGTGTTTGACGGCAACTCGTTGCTGTTGGTCCGGTTCAACCCTCCAGAAGAGGGCGATCACTGGCAAATACCGGGCGGCGGCAGCGAGCCGGGCGAATCCTTGAATAACTGCCTTGTTCGTGAACTCAGGGAAGAGACCGGTCTCATCGTGGAGCCGGGACCTTTTCGCTATCTGTGTCACGTCGTCGATGGAAATATGATCCGGCCCCACATGTACTTCGAAGCAACTGCGGTCGGAGGTTCCCTGGACGACCTCGGCGGCATGACTTCCGAGGAGACAGAGTGGTTCGTCGAGCGACGGTTCGTTGAGCGCGCCGAAACGCTTGAAATACCGGCATTCCCACAACATGGCGTATGGACCCGGGTGTGGGACGACCGTGATCGCGGATTTCCGGAAACGCTGTATCTGGGAACGTTCACATGGAATGGCGCCCGGCTTGTTTCTACGGTTGGGACACAATCGAAACCGATCTCGTAAGAGTTATTGTCCATCCCTTCGACAACAGATCCAGTACCTGAACAACACCCGGACAACAGGAGAATCACAACCATGTCGACACGCCAGTTCACCGGCAACCCGTCCCAGGTGATGGTGGAGCAGCTCGCTGCGTCCGGCGTGAAGTACGTGTTCTACAACTCCGGGTCACGCGAGGCGATGTTCTTCGACGCCCTCCACAGCAACCCAGACGTGAACGGCATTCTTGCGTTGCACGAAGGCCCGGTAGCGGCGATGGCCGGTGGTTACGCGCAGGTACAAGGCGACCCCGCAGTGATGGTGGTCCACCTCGGGGCTGGACTGGCACAGTCGCTCGGCCAGTTGTTCAACGCATGGAACGGCGGCCTCCCCGTCGTGGTGATCTCGTTTCACGGCGACACCGGCAGTTTCGCCGACTCCGTGATGCTGAACATCGACCACGACTTCGGCCCCACACACCTGTCGGCGCCGTTCACCAAAGCCGCCTGGTCGATCATCGAATCCGAAGGCCTTCCCGAGGCTATCGAACGCGCCATAAAGGTAGCGACTGCAGCCCCCACTGGGCCGGTACATCTGGCCGTTTACGATCGGCTTCTGGACGCCGGACCGGTGACGGTGGACATCATCGAATCCCGTGCGCCGGCGATCCGTTCCGGTTACGCCGACGACTCCGACCTGATCCAGATAGCGGCCGCTTTAGACGCCGCCGAGCGGCCGCTGCTGTACGTCGGCGACGGCATCGGGAAGAGCGGCGCTTCCCAGGCCGTCACGGCGCTTGCGGAGCATTACGGCGCTGCGGTGGCGGTCGCATCGCCGGACCTGATCGGCGTTCCCATCGCGCACCAGCTCCACTGCGGGCCTTTTGGACCGGCGGCAACGACCGTCAAGCCTGACTGCATCCTCGCCATCGGCGTCCGCCACACCGGGGCCGGAACTCCCGGGGACTTCGCCGCGTTGAAATCGGCTGAGTCCGTGTTCGCGATCGGTTCGGACGTAGCGAACCTTCAGAACTTCCCATCGCTGGACAACGGCATCGTTGCCGACGAGGGCAAAGCGATCAGCCGGCTGTTGGAAATTTCACGCAACGCAAGCGATGGCGATGAGGACGAATACGCGGACCGCCGCAAGTCGGCGCAGGGCCACTCGGCTGCGTTGCGCGCGGCTCGCCGGGCTGTGTTGCAACCGGGCGGCGACCACGTCGTCCCCGGGCGTGTGCGGCCGCTCGTGCTGCTGGACGCCATCGAACAAGAGCTGGCGCGCATCGGCGGTGGCATCATCACTTCCGAGCAGTTCGCGATACAGCTTGAGTGCATCGCAGAGGTCGAAGGCGGCGGGGTAAACACGCACCTGAGACGACCCGGCGAGTCCGAGGGATGGGGCATGGGCGCAGCCGCCGGGACGAAAGTCGCGGCGCCGAACACGCCGGTGATCGGGCTGGTCGGCGACGGCTCGGTCTACTACTCCGACAACGTATTCTGGACCGCCGTCGCCCACGGCATACCGGTCCTCTACATCATCCCGAACAACGCCGCTTACGGCATCGTCTCAACGCTCTTCGCTGCGGCTGGCGGTGTCATGACCGAGACCGGTCAGTTCGCCGGGGTCGGGCTTGAGGGTATCGATCCTCTTGGACTGGCGCGCGCCTACGGCCTGGAGGGCGAGCGCGTGGACGACGAAGCAAAGGTTGCGGAGGCCATCACCAACGGACTGGCGATCGTGGAGAAAGAGAAACGCCCGTACGTGCTGGACGTGCGCCTGCCGTCCGGTCTGCCGGTAGGCGCACGCGCGGCAGAACCGTTCCGGCTCGCAGACGCATAGAACCCACCACCCACCGTTGAAAGATTCAGACTCAGATGGCGTCCTTCCTGCCCGGCTTCACCTCCGGCTACGCTGACATGAACGGAACGTAGCTCTATTACGAGATGGCTAGCGCGGGTCAGCCGGTCGTGTTGGTCCACGGCCTCACCCTCGACACCCGCAGCTGGGACGGCCAGTTCGCAACCCTGGCCGCTAACTACCGCGCCATCCGTTACGACGCACGAGGCCACGACAAGTCGATCCGGCAACTGGACACTCCCTATTCCCTCTCAGGGGATCTACGCGGGTTGCTCGACGCACTCGGGGTAGATGGATCCCGAAACCTTCCACACCCACCACGGTGCGGCGATCCAGGCGAAAATCTCCATCAGAAATCGCAGCTCGGCCGATCCGATCGTGTAGTACGGATTATCGAATCTGCCGATAGTTTTCGAGTCCAATTCAACTGGCTCCAATTGGATGAACGCGGTTTCAAACCGCCTGAATCTGGGAGAGTTCAGAGCGTATCATCCGCACCCATGTCCACAAGAATGACCGGCAAGAAAGCTCTGCTTGAAATGCTCCGGGCCGAGGGTGTCACCCACATCTTCGGCAATCCCGGCACCAGCGAATCGCCCTTCCTTGACGCGCTGGAAGACTACCCGGATCTGCGCTACATCCTGACCCTGCAAGAAGGCGTCGCCGTGGGGATGGCCGACGGCTACGCTCAGGCTACCAACAAAGCCGCGTTCGTCCAGCTTCACATCGACTCCGGGCTGGCAAACGGCATCAGCCTGATGATCGACGCGCTGAACGACGGCACGCCGATGGTGGTGGTGTCCGGCAACTACGACACCCGGAAGCTGGCCGAGTTCCGGGCCGACCTACCGGCGCTGGTGCGGCCGGTTACCAAGTGGTCGGTAGAGGTCACTCACCCGGACCAGATGCCGAGCGTGCTGCGCCGCGCCTTCAACGAGGCCAACGCCGAACCCAAAGGGCCTGTGTACGTAGGTCTGGCCGGTAACGCATTGGACGGCATGGCCGAGATGAACATCGTACCGTCAAAGCCGATGTACACGTCGAGCGCGCCGGACCCCGCGGCGCTGGGTCGTATGGCGGACGTACTGGCGAGTTCCCGGCGCGCCCTGATGTTGCTCGGCAATCGCGTCGCCAAGTCCGACGCCGTAGATGAGGCGGTGCGCGTCGCTGAGCTTCTTGGGCTTCCCGTTTACACGACGCGCGGCTCGGAGGTCAGTTTCCCGACGAACCATCCGCAATACATGGGCGTTCTCGCCACGCGACGCCGTGAACACCGCCAACTTCTCGACGAGGCCGACGCCCTGCTGGCCGTGGGAGCGGAGGTTTTTGCCGACCTGTTTTATTTCTCCGACGTGCTCATGCCGGAATCGGCCACGGTGATCCACATCGACCAGCGTCCTGGGGCCGTGGGCAAGTCTGAGCCGACCGATATCGGGATTGTCGCAAGCCCGAAGCTGGCGCTGGCCGAGCTTGCAAACGCACTTGAAACGTTTATGACGGACGAGGCACGGGCCGCCGCCGCCGAACGCGCTGAACTGATCGCGAGCGTCAGGACGGAGGCGCGTGAGCGTTACGCCACCGCGGCGAAAGCGAAGTGGAACAACATCCCGATGTCGCCGGACCGGGCGCTGGCAGAGATCGCAGGTGCCCTTCCCGCCCGCACCATCGTGGTAGACGACTCGTCAAGCCACCGATTCTCCTTCAACCACTTCATGCAGTCGCTCACCCCGGACGAGCTGGTATCCAAAAAGAGCGGTTCCTTCGGCTGGGGCCTCGGGGCGACGCTCGGCACCAAGCTGGCGAACCCAGACCGCCCCGTGCTGGGGATACTCGGTGACGGCGGGGCGATGATGACCATCCAAGGGCTGTGGTCGGCCGCCAACGACAACATCCCGGCGGTGGTGGTCGTGCTGGACAACGGCGCATACCGGGTGCTCAAGACCAACATGGACATCTACAAGCGGGACGTCCTCAAGGAGCCGGAACCGGGCAGCAACTACCTGTACATGGACTTCCCGACGCCGTTCGACTTGTCCGTCGTGGCACAAGGATTGGGCGTCCACGGCGAGCGGATAACGGACCCATCGGAAATAGGCCCGGCGCTGGAACGCGCGTTTGCGTCCGGGAAGCCGGCTCTGCTTGATGTCGTGATCGACGGGGTTGTTTAACGGTGCGGGCAGCGGCCCGCCCTCGGGCGGATAGTCAGCCGCCCTTACGGTGTTGTTGAAATATGAGTCCAGCAACGCATTCACCACTCGTCGCCATCTTGGGCGATAATCCCGTCGAACGGTGCGCCCACCAGTAGTTATTACTCCTGATCCGAACCACACGCCCGCCCAGTGGAGAATTGAATGAGCACCTCATCTGAACCCGCAATTGGCTACATCCCACCAACAGGCGAGTGGGAGCGACGCGAACCGGGCGCACTCGGTTTCGACCCGGCCGCGCTAGCGGATGCCCTCAAGTTCGCAGAGGCCACCGAGATCAACTGGCCGGTGGATCTCCACGATCGCGCGCCCAAAGGCGTGGCGCACCCCAACGACCGCGTCCTTGGTCCGCTCAAGAAACGCAGCACCCCGGCCGGACTCGTTATTCGTGGCGGCTATATCGTCGGCGAGTACGGCGAACCATCCAGCGTTGAAGTGACCTTTAGCGCCACTAAGAGCTACATCGCCACACTGGCGGGGCAGGCGGTCGAAAACGGGTTGATCCGCAACGCCGGGGATCGCGTCGCCGAATACATCGATGACGGCGGGTTCAGCTCAGACCACAACGCCAAAATCACCTGGGAGCAATGTCTCCAGCAGACGAGCGAATGGGAAGGGGAGCTGTTCGGGCTCCCGGACTCGATCGATCGCGGGCGCGTGGTTGGTTCAGACGCCGGTATGGCGGGCGATATCAGTACGGGAGTTGTCCATGACAGCAATTCGGCCCGTGAACTCCAGGAGCCCGGCACCTACTGGGAGTACAACGACGTCCGCATGAACCGGGTCGCGCTCTCTCTGCTGCGGCTTTACGGTGAGACGCTGCCGGCTGTTCTGAAACGCAACGTTATGGACCCGATCGGCGCGTCCGATACGTGGGAATGGCACGGCTACGAGACGTCGATGGTCGATCTGAACGGCAAGCGGGTGGAGTCGGTCGCCGGCGGCGCACACTGGGGCGGCGGGATCTGGATCAACACCTTCGACCACGCCCGTTACGGACTGCTCTGCCTCCGGCGCGGCCACTGGGGCGATCAGCAGATCATTCCCGAATCATGGATCTACGCCATGACCGAGCCGTGCACGATCAAGCCCGAGTACGGCTACATGTGGTGGTTGAACCACGAAGGCTCGCTGTCCGACGTCGGCTCGACCCGGAGCTTCGCGGCACGTGGTGCGGGTGGAAATGTCGTGTTTATCGACCCGGAGCGTGACATCGTGATCGTGGTGCGCTGGTGCGACGATCCGAAGGTCGTCGTGGATCGGATACTGGGCGCGCTTACCGCGTGATGCGGCGGCGTGGACTGTGGGCTCATCGAAAATACTTCTCCTTCATCCTCGCTTTCTCCCGCTGGGAGAAGGGATACCCCCCTCTCCCGCTGGGCGAGAGGGGTAAGGAAGAAGTTTGTAGCCCCGAAACGGTATCAATGCCCCAGACCTTATCCCGCTCGCTCAAGGACTGAAACACTGCAAATGCCTGACTACAACATCGAGATGCTTGCCGAGGAAAACGCGCTGGTTGGCGAGGGGCCTTGCTGGGACCCGCATCTGGGCGTCCTGTACTGGACCGACATCCGTAGCGGCCGTGTCTTCAAGTTCGACCCCGGGTCCAGCGAGAACGATCTGATCCACCACGGGAAGTACGTCGGTGGTATCGCCGTCAACAAGCAGGGCGGGCTGGTTTTCGGCACTTGGGAGGGCGTCATGTTGTGGCGATCGGACGACGACTTCCAGTGGCTCCACCACGGGTTGACCTATCAATTCAACGACTGTTTCGCCGGGCCGCGCGGGGAGTTCTACGGCGGTAGCTACTTCGATGGCGCAGCGCCCGGTGCGCTGTTCCGGTTTGAGCCGGACGGCCGGGTGGTGACAATCGCCGAGGACGTGGGCATCTCAAACGGCATGGGCTTCTCTTCAGACACCCGGACCTTTTATCACACCGATTCGCCCATACGGACGATCTTCGCCTACGATCACGACCCGGAAACCGGCGCGCTCTCCAACAAGCGTGAGTTCGTGAAACTGGATTCGACCGACGGCATCCCGGATGGCATGACTGTCGATGCGCAGGACCATGTATGGTCGGCCAACTGGGGCGGAAGCTGTGTGATCCGGTTCGATCCTGACGGTGTTGAGGAACGCCGTGTCAGCTTCCCGGCGACACAGACCTCTGCCCCGATGTTCGGCGGTGAAAACTACGGCGATCTCTACGTGACCACGGCGTACAACGGCACCGGCGGTCTGCCGGGCGGGCTGGAGCCGGCTGGTTACGATTTCAACGCCCATCGCGGCGGCGAGCTGTACCGGGTGCACCTGGGCGACCAGGGTATCCACGGCAAGCCGGAGTACGAGGCCAACTTCAAGTGGGCGGATCGGTAGCCTTTTTGGAATACGTGAATTTCGGAAAAGCGGGCGTCAAAATTTCAAGGCTGGCGCTCGGGCTTGGGTTCCGCGGTCAGTCGGACGCCGACGAGGGCGAACGCGCCATCGAACGCGCAATAGAGCTGGGCATCAACTTCATTGACTGCGCCAACGTGTACGGGCTTGAGGACGATCGCGCCAACGCCGGGACCTCTGAGCAGATCCTCGGGCGTGTTCTGAAGCGACACCGCAATGATCTGTTTATTTCGTCCAAGGTGTTCAGCCCGATCGGTGATGGACCCAATGATAGCGGTGCGTCCCGCTATCACATCCTGCGTGAGATCGACCGCACGCTGGGCCGGCTGGACACGGATCACGTCGACGTCTACATCCTCCACGGCTACGACGACGAGACGCTCCTGGAAGAAACGATGCGTGCCCTAGACGACCTCGTGACCGCCGGCAAGACGCGTTACGTCGGTGTCTCCAACTACCGGGCATGGCAGGTCGTGAAGTCCCTCTGGACGCAGGACAAGAACGGCCTTGACCCTTTGATCTGCATCCAAAACCCGTACAACCTGCTCAATCGTGATCTTGAACTGGAGATGTTCCCAGCAGTCCAGTCGCACGGCTTCGGCGTCATGACCTACAGCCCGCTGGCCGTCGGGTTACTTTCAGGGGCCTACGTCCCCGGTGAGGCCGCCCCGGCCGGTTCGCTCTACGCAACGGTGCGTGCCGAGCGGTTCGAGGGCCACATGGACGCCACGACCCGGGCCGTTTTAGACGTGCTCCATGAGGTCGCAAACGCCCACGGGGTAACCGTCGCACAGACCGCCACCAACTGGGTGCTATCACATCCCGAAGTAAGCGTTGCAATCACCGGCGGCGACACCGCAGAGCAGATGGATGACAACATCGGCGCGGTTGGCTGGACCATCACGGACGACGAACGGCGGCGGCTGGACGAGGTATCAGCCGGCGGACGTCGAGTGCTGGATTAACGGCTGGCCTGAAAGCTCACGCTGATTTGCGAGCTACGGTCTCCCGCCAGGACGTGTAGCTGCTTAATGCCCCCGGCACGTCTCCCCATCTCTCGATTCCTTTCGCCCACCCGTTTATCTCTTCATGTTCGGCCAAATCCGGTTCTCCGCCATTGCCGCACCATCGAGAGATCGTGGTCCGCCAGTAAGCTTCCAGTCACTCGCTCACCGGAGAGTGAATTCGACCTCCCAAGTCACCGTGGCGCATCCCGATCACCCCTCCGGGCTTCATCACCCGTCAGATCTCGCGTAATGCCTCTTCCGGGCTTGCGAGGTGTCCCAGGACAGCATGGATAAATACCGCGTCGAAGGAGCTATCCTCGAACTCAAGCGCGTACACGTCACTTGCGAACCCGTGCGTGCTGCGTACACTGACGCCGCACCGTCAGCACACTCACCTCGTCAACAGAAGGGTCGGCCCGCAACCTTGAAGATCGAACGTATCGAGATCTACCCACTGGTGGCCGAGCTCGATGAGCCGTTCGGCTGGTCACAGCGATGGACGGCGGCCCGGGCGACGACGGCGGTCAAGATCATCGCCGACGACGGCACGTACGGATGGGGCGAGAGCGGTGGCGCTGAATCGATGCGCTCCCTGGCCCCTCTGCTGATCGGCGAAGATCCCACGCTCCCGGAACGGGCCTGGCAGAAGATCTACAAAGAGGTCTACCAGGGCCACAACTACGCGGGAACCGGCATGAACGCCCTCAGCGCCTTCGACATGGCGCTCTGGGACATCGCAGGAAAGATCGCTGTACGGCCGGTCTCTGAGATGCTTGGCGGCGGCAGCCGTGACCGGATTCCTGTTTACGCGACAGGGCTTTATTACCTAGAGAACGATTACCCGAACCGCATGGCGGAGGAAGCGCGAGGCTACGTGGAGGCCGGGTTCACCGGGGTGAAGATGAAGGTGGGCGGCAAGGAATTTCTTGACGATGTAAATCGCGTTTATCACATACGTGACGTGATCGGCGAAGACATACACTTGATGTTCGACGCCAACGAGGGCTACGACGTCAAGACGGCGATCGACTTCGGACGCCGTGTCGCCGACGCCGATATCTCATGGTTCGAGGAGCCCTGCGGTTCGTACGACCTGGACGCCAATATCCAGGTCCGCAACAACGTCCCGATGCCGAACTCCGGGGGCGAGAGCCGAAAGACCCGATACGAGTTCTCCGACCTGTTTGCGAAGCACGTGTTCGACATCGTCCAGCCGGACATTGTGAACGTCGGCGGCATCTCCGAAATGTTTAAGGTCGGACACATGGCGAACGCCTACGGCGTCCAGTTCAACCCGCACTTCTGGGGCAGCGGCATCAGCCTCGCCGCCACCCTACACGTCGCCGCATGCCTGCCGCCCAACCCGCCGTCTTATGTTCCCGAACCCTACGTAAACCAGACGGTGATGGAGTTCGACCGGACGCCACACCCAATTCGTGAAAACCTGACCGACCCGATATTTGATCAGGTCGACAGCCACATCACCGTACCGACATCGCCCGGACTGGGAATAGAGGTCCACGACGATGTCCTCAAAAAGTACCTGCAGGGTGACGGTCCGATAGTTGTGGACGAACCAGCAACGACGGCCTGGGGGCGATAGCTAACGGCCGGGATGATGCCATCAAGCGAAACACTGTGTGAGGCGGGTTTGGATGAATTACTTTAATAATATTTCTGAACGTGTAATCGCAGTGATAATCGCTGTAATCCTGATCGCGGTGGTAGTCACGGCTTGGGCCGCTTTCAAATCCGTAGATGCTGGTCAGGTGGCGATGATTGGGATCATTGCTTTCGCTGTGGTGGTTTTTGGAATCAACCAACTCCTCGAAAATGATACAAATGCTACGTCTGCACCTGTGCTTGATGGCGGCCCATGGTCGGATCGTGGCCTCCGGACCGCCGAAGACATTTTGAAATTGGGGCAGGCCCAGGGAGAACGAAACGAAGCAGAAGCCGTATATCGTCGGTGTAACGAGGCGTAAAGATTTTGCTGTCGAAGAATCGGAATTCGCGGAGATAACAAATGAAGATCACGGACGTCACACTCACCCTGTTCGCATGGGACGACATCCCGGCCACCAAGTACGGCCAGCTCAGCCAGGAGTTCAGCGGCACCTCCCAGATGGGGCTGCTCACCATCACGACGGACGACGGGGTGCAGGGCCACGCATTTCTGGGATCCGCCAGCCGCGGGGCTGACATGGACGGCCAGACTCTCATTAACTACCTGAAACCGGTCGTCATGGGACAGGATCCGCTGGGTCGTGAACGTCTCTACCAGAGCCTTCAACAGAGCTACCGTAACACCACTCCCCGGGCGATAGGAGCGATGGACATCGCGCTCTGGGACATCGCTGGAAAAGTTGCCGGACTCCCCATCCACCAACTCCTCGGCACCTACCGCAGCAGCGTACCGGCTTACGCCAGTTCCGCCGTGCTCGACTCACCAGGGGCCTACGGCGAGCAGGCTGCGCAGTACAAGGCGGACGGCTGGGCAGCGTACAAGATCCACCCGCCGACGATCAGCGCAGACGGAGACATCGCCGTCTGCGAGGCGGTCCGGGAGGCGGTCGGCGACGACTACCGGATAATGCTGGACTCGACCTGGGCCTACAACTATTACGAGGCGCTGGCGGTCGGTAAAGCGGCGGAACGGCTGGGCTTTTACTGGTACGAGGATCCTCTGGCCGACGACGACATGTACAACTACATCAAGCTGCGGGAGCACATGGACATCCCGATCATGGCGACCGAGCACTCGCCGGGCGGCTTCACGGCGTACGCCCCGTGGATCGTCTCACAGGCCACCGACTACCTGCGCGGCGATGTCGCGGTTAAGGGCGGGATCACCGCCATCTACAAGACGGCCCATCTCGCAGAAGGCTTCCACCTCAACTATGAGGTCCACCACGGCGGCAACTCGCTGAACAACGTCGCCAACATGCACGTGATCATGGCGATCAAGAACTGCGAGTACTTCGAGGTGCTGCTGCCATCGGGCGCGCAGAAGTACGGGCTTATCGAGGACATCGACCCAGACGAGAACGGCCTGGTTTACGCGTTCAACGAGCCCGGACTGGGCGCAAAGATCGACTTCGAGCTGATCGAGCGCAAAAGGACGGCAGTGTTGTCGTAAAAGCGTAGTCGTCGAACGGGGCGTATCGCCATGCGCCCCTACAACCATCACCCGGCCACACCGTAGGGGCGTATGACTATCCGCCCTGCGCCGATAACTCCACCTCCTCCGATACGGGGCAAAGGTAACCACATGAAAATCACAGACCTAACGATCAAACTCTTCAACTGGGGAGGCATTCCGCCCCGGAGGCCGGGCGATGCGGCCTTCAGTCAGCTCGGGCTGGTGACGATCTCCACGGATGAAGGTTTGCAGGGCCACGCCTTCCTGGGATCGTCGGCTGCGACCGCCGAGGATGACGCACCGGGGCTGATTCGATACCTGAAGCCGCTCGTAATGGGCCAGAACCCATTGGACCGTGAGCGGCTATGGCAGGATCTGTGGGCCCGCAATCGCCAGGTCTCTTTCCGAGCCATCGGTGCGATCGACTGCGCACTCTGGGACATCGGGGCTAAAGCAGCTGGCCTACCGTTGCACAAGATGCTGGGATCGTTCCGTTCCAGCGTCCCTGCTTACGCTTCGTCGGCACCTATGGATAAGTTAGAACTGTTCACGGACGAGGTGCAGCACTACAAGGAGCGCGGCTGGACGGCGTACAAGATCCACCCCCCGCGGGTACCAGCTTACGACATCGAGGTCTGCGCCGCCGTCCGGGAAGTCGCAGGCCCGGACTTCAAGTTGATGCTGGACTCGATGTGGTCGTACGACTATCCGTGGGCGCTGCGCGTCGGCAAGGCGATCGAGGAGATGGATTATTACTGGTACGAGGACCCGCTTCCGGAGGACGACTTGGGCGCGTACGTGAAGCTGCGGAAGAACCTGGACATCCCTTTGATGGCGACCGAGTACGCTCCCGGCGGAGGCTTCACGGCCTTTGCGCCGTGGCTCCAGTACGGCGCGACCGATTACCTGCGCGGCGATATCCAGGTGAAGGGCGGCATCACGCCTCTCATTAAGGCGGCGCACATGGCGGAGGGGTTCGGCCTGAACTTTGAGATGCACCACGGCGGCAACTCGCTCAACAACATTGCCCAGCTCCACGTCATCATGGCGATCAAGAACTGCGAGTTCCTTGAGGTTCTGCTCCCGGACGTTGCACAGAAATACGGCGTCAGCGAAGACATCGAGATCGACTCAAACGGCATGGCGCATGCGTCTGACAAGGTGGGCATAGGCGCCGAGATCGACTTCGACTTGATCGAACGAATGAAGGCGGCGGAGCTTAGTTAGGAGGGCGGCACGTCCGGGCGTATTGCCATGCGACCCTACGGTGTCGTGAGAGAACCCGTAGTGGCGGTGCTTGCCCGCCCGCCCTCTGAGCGGAACTTAGGGTGATCCAGTTGCATGAGATGCGTCACCCGGCAACCGGCCAGGTGTGTATGGCAATACACCCTCGTCCCATACACCGAAATCGTAAGGAATTAACGATGAAATCCGCCCTCTTCTTCGGCGAAAAGGACATCCGGGTGGAGGATCGGCCCACTCCAGTCCCCGGTTCGGGTGAGGTTCTGATCGCCATCAAGTCGGTCGGCGTTTGCGGGTCCGACCTGCATAACTACCGCGGCAACCGCGCGGCAACACAGGACATCCCGTGGGAGCAGGGCCACGAGTTGGCGGGCGTTGTGGAAGCGCTTGGGCCGGGCGTCGATGAGTTGGCTGTGGGCGACCGTGTAGGCATCGAGGCTGAGCATCTGGTCGGCTGCGGTCACTGCCGGGAATGCCTGCGCGGTGACTATCACATCTGCCCTGAAAGAGGGGTAATCAACGGAGCACGCCACGGCAGCCACGGCTTTTCCAGCCATGATGTGACGCTGGCCAGCAACTGCTTCCCCCTACCCGACCACGTCTCTTTCGATGATGCTGCGATTCTCGACTGCTACGCATGCGGTGTCCACGCCGTTAACCGGACGCCTGTGCCGGTGGACGGAACGAGCGTGATAGTGGGTGCGGGGGCGATCGCGCTGACGCTCGGGCAAGTAGCGAAGGCGTACGGAGCAGGCCGAATCATCATGGTTGGCACGCGGCCGGAGCCGTTGCAGACCGCGGTCGATGCCGGAGCGGCGGACGAGTACATCGTGAACGCCGACGAGGACCCGGTGCTGGGCGTGCTGGATCGCACAGACGGTCAGGGCGCAGAAGTTGTATTTGAAACCGTCGGCGGCGAATCGCAGCTCATCGCTCAGTGTTGTGCGATGGCGCGCCGGGGCGGGACCGTAAGCGTGGTTGGATTGTTCACGCAGCCGCAGACGCTGGATTCGCAGGCGCTGGGCATGGCCAAAGAACTGGTGCTCACCTGGTCCAACAGCTACTCAAGCTGGCAGGGCATTTCCGAGTACCAGACGGCTCTCGGTCTCCTGGCCTCCGGCCGCCTGAACGCCGGGCCGATCATCACCCACCGATTTCCGCAACTCCAGATCGCAGACGCGTTTGCCGCAGCGGACGATAAGTGGACGTCCGGCGCGATACGCGTGGTGGTCAATCACTGACGGGCGTTGTTGCTGAAAGTAACCACCCCCAACCCCCTCCTACGTTAGTAGGGACTCTTGGTTGCCCTCTCCCTAGGGAAGAGTGGGTATGGGTGTGGGCCGCGTTGAGCGATAGCGACCAATCGCGATCCCAACCAAAACTGTCGTCCTGAACTTGATTCAGGATCCGTTCGTCTACGTCGAAGTGCTCCATTTGAGCTGAAACATTCCACGGATCCTCGCTCCGGACGATTCCAGCGAGACCGAGTCGCCACCCGATTCTGAATCAAGTTCAGGATGACAGTATCGTCGTCACGTCCCACTTAAACTCCCCGCCATGACACTCAATAGATCCGTCTACATCGGAACACGCCTTGACGGTTTCATCGCCCGTCCAGACGGTTAATTAGACTGGCTCCAACACGATCCCGGTGACGACGATTACGGGTTCAACCCCTTCATGGAGAGCACCGACTCCATGGTTTTGGGGCGTATCACCTTTGAAAATGTCCTTGCTGTGGTCGGTGGCTGTATGCCGGCAAACACGTGATCGTTCCGAGCAACAACCCCACAATCAATAAAGTTCCAGATGAACGACGGTAAGAAGTAGAAATCCTCAACGGCGAGCCGTACGGGCTGATCACCGCGCTGGAAATAAAGAGCTTCAAGCACGCCTGGATAGACGGCGGGATGACTATCCAGCGCTTTGTCCGGGCTGGCCTGATCGACGAGATCACGGCCTCGCGCATCCCGGTTCTGATCGGCGAGGGCATACCGCTGTTTCGTGCGCTGGATGGCGATATTCGCCTCACCCTCGTAGAGACGTAATCGTTCACTTCCGGTTTGGTGCAGTCGAAGTACCGGGTGCGCGAGCAGGTTGATCCGGCCGTTTGAAGCGCGGGCGGGCGGAGCAAGCCCCACCCCTACAGCGCGGCGTGATCTGCCGCATAATGCCGCCCACAGGAGATTCATTTCCGTGCCATATCCCATCGACCACATACACGTGAAGTCACAGGGCCCGAACGCCAGCGCTGGCTGGTTTCAGGACGCGTTTGGCTTTGAGTTAATAGAAGCCGCCGTTCGCAGCCAGGGTGATCGCTTCATCCGCATGCTCGACTCAAACGGCCTCTCGTTCACCGTTTCCGGCACTCGTCCGGGCGAAGAACTGGCGGCGGCGAGCGTCGATGTGCACTGGGACTGAAGCACTTCGGCATACTGGTCGATGATCTGGATGCCGAAATAGAACGTCTCACCGGAATGGGCGCCGAGTTCAAAGAAGGACCCATCGACCAGACGTCCGAAGGCTACCTGATAGTCGCCTTCATGTCGGTGCCGGGCGACGTACGCGTTGAGTTAGTGATGTGGCCGAAGCCAGATTAGGGACATCGAGTACAAAGCGACTTCTCCCTCACCCTTTATGCAGATGGGCCTCTCCCGCTAGGAGAGGGGCAAAGGACCAACAAATGACGCAGACCCTCTCCGGTAACAAACACGGCGTCGCCATGCGTACGAAGCAGGGCATGCTTGGAGCGGTGGACATCCCGTGGAGCGAAGATTTCACGCTGGACGAGCCATCCTTCCGTAGCCTCCTCGGTCGCCTTTCCACCCTTGGCGCCCACCAGCTGTACGTCATGGGTACGGCTGGCGAGGGTTACGCCATGACCGACGACCGGTTCAAGAGGGTCGTTGACGTCTTTGTTGACGCCATGCGGGGCACGGGCGTCGGGATGCAGGTTGGTGTGATCTCACTGGCCACCGAAGAGGTGATCGACCGCATCGGTTACGCGCATGGCCTGGGGGTCAGGTCGTTCCAGATATCACTCCCTTCGTGGGGCGCGGTCACGAACCCGGAAATGATGACCTTTTTCGAGACGGTATGCGGCGCATATCCGGACTCGGAGTTCCTGCACTACAACCTCGTGCGGGCCAAAAGAATCCTTGATGGTGACGACTACCGGATGATCCTGGACCAGGTCCCGAACCTTGTCGCCGCCAAGCAGAACACCAGCGATATGTCGCTCATCAGGAGCTGGATGCAGAAAGCCCCTGAGATGCAGCATTTCATGTTGCAAGCGGCGTACGGATACGCGTCGCAGTACGGTGAATGCTCCCTACTGTGCAGCATGCACGGCGTGTACCCGGCGCTCACTCGTGAGTACTTCGAGGCCGGCTCAAGCGGCAATATCGCCCGGACGCTGGAGATCGCAGAGGAGTTCAGCCAGCACAGGGACGGCATTTTCGGACACGTGAATCGCACGATGATTGACGGCGCTTACGACAAGTTGTTGGTGTGGCTCACCGACCAGTCTTTCCCGCGCCGATTACTGCCGCCATACGAGGGTTTTAGTGACGCCGAGGCCGCCGTGAGCCTGGAGTATTTCCTCCAAAGGCGGGCGAGCGCTTAAAGATACGCGTCAAATACATCAATGGCGCAAACGGAGTGATCTAACGTTCGTCCGGAGTCGTCTCGTGCAGCATTGATGAGCATCTTCAATGGTATGGATGATGCGTATGCATCAACCCTATATGACGTTTCACCATCGCATCTTCATAGAATCCTCACGCGCCTTTGTGCTATCCATCACGCCTTCCTCACCAGCGCACTGAGATGTTTGGAGCGTCGACGCCGCAGTCGTCCCAAGTCAGATGATTCCTTCAGCCAGAGCGGCAGCCAAGCGGGGTTGCGGGGATCAACCGACTAGGGCTTTTGTGGCAGTCGGCAATTTCACTGCCGGCGTGAGGAGGTCCAGACACCGGTCAACACGCGAAACGACGCGGACCGGACTATATGGCGAGGAGCTTTTAGGCGTAAAGCGGATATCACGCTGATCGCCAGGATGTACCCGACCGAGGCAATGGCCAAACCTCCCGGCTTCCACGGTTGCGGTTTGCTCCTCCAAGCGGCGGACTGAGCTACGTCGGGCTCGTCCGCCGCACTTTTTTCAGCGACCTCGAAAGAGGGCCGCTCTCCGCGTCCAATATCTTCCCGATCACCCGGATAGCGAAGCACACGCCGTTTCGCTATCCTGTGCGAACTTCCCGTACCGGCGCTTGCCGCCGGCCGGGTTTCTGAAGAGTCCACTCGGGGCAATAGAAGGATATTGATGACTCAGTTTCGGGTCATGGTCAACCGGCACTCGGCGTTCTACTCCCCGCTGATCGGCACGGTCGCCGGTGGATTCCTTGCCAAAGAGGGGTTGGATCCCCATTACGGTGGGGAAGTCCCGCCTTCGACCAACTCGCCAGACATGCTGGCGGCAGGCGAGATCGAGATCTGCCAGGGCGCAGTTTCCGCAAGCTGGGCCTATCTCGAGCGCGGCGAGACACCTCCCATCGTCCATTTCGCCCAGATCAACGAGCGCGACGGATTTTTCGTCGCGGCGCGGGAACCGGACGCGGATTTCACGTGGGACAAGCTTTCCGGCGCGGACGTCCTTGCCGACCACGGCGGACAGCCGCTGGCAATGTTCAAGTACGGCGTCCACAAAATGGGAGTCGAGTACGGATCGTTGAATGCCATCGATGCCGGTACGACGGCGGAGATCGACGAGGCGTTCCGGTCCGGAACCGGGCAGTATGTCCACCAGCAGGGACCGGCGCCGCAGCAGCTCGAAGCCGATGGCGTCGGGCATGTCGTCGCATCTGTGGGCGAGGCCATCGGGCCGGTGGCGTTTTCCAGCATCCAGGGGACGCGTGAGTTCGTCGCTTCCGATCTCGCCAGCGCGTTCATCCGGGCTTACAGGAAATCCCGCCAGTGGGTAAATAACGCTTCCGCGGAGGAGATCGCTGACAAAGAAGCTGCATTCTTCCCGGGGATCGACCGCTCCGTTCTGGCGGACACTATCCGGTTCTATCAGGGCCTGGGCTGTTGGAACCCGGCGGTGGAGATATCTCGCTCCAGCTACGAGACCGCACTGGATGTGTTCCTTCACAGCAACCTGATCACGCAGCGGCACGACTACGACGATGTCGTGGTGGCGCCGCCGGCGGGCTGATTTCGAGCAAATAATCACCACACCGTAAGGGCGGATAGCGATCCGCCCTAGGGTGGGCCGTTATCCGTTCCTACGTTATGAACTTGGATGCAAGTCGCCCTAACGCCAAAAGGACCACCAATGGCATTTGCAGCCACCCCGGTCACTGAAGTCGATTCTCATCGACAAACCGTGTCAACTAACGGCCTCCAGTACTCGTATCTTCAATACGGAGCCCCGGATGCTCCGCCGGTGGTCCTGTTGCACGGCGTCTGGAGCACCGGCGCCGTCTGGCACGACATCTCGATGGCCCTGGCGGAGATGCACCAGGTACGGGTGGTCGATTTCCGGGGACGTTCGCAGACTGATTGGTCGCCGAATGGGGACTACTCGACGGAGGCCTGCGTCGCTGATGTGCTCGGTCTCTACGAGGCGTGGGGACTTCAAAGCGCCACTCTTGTAGGGCACTCCATGGGCGGGGGCATCGCTACGGCCCTGGCGGCCGAACACCCGGAGCGGGTGGACTCACTGGTCGTGATCGACGCCGGGCCCGTGATGCGCAGCGGGTCCGCGGTCGAGTTCGAACGCCAGCTCGTTTCCCTATCACAAGACTTTCCGAGCATGGCTGCGGCGCGGGCGTGGCAGCGTCAGGCGCTTCCGAACATCTCCGAAGACGCGGTGGAACGGCGGCTGGATGCTCGGTTAGTTGAACGGGACGGGCGCGTGGTCTGGCGCGAGGACTCACGCATTCGCACCTCGAGACTGCTGACGGTCCGGCCGTCAGAGGACGAGATGTGGAAACGCTTCCTGTCAGTAAAAGCCCCTACGCTGTTCGTGCTGGGTGGCAATAGTCAGCTCGTCACAGAAGAGGCCGAGAAACGATTGACCACGGAGATGGTGGACGCGCGATCAGTCAGGATCGTGAACGCAGGCCATAACGTGTTTGAGGACAACCACGACGACACGATCGCGGCCATCGGAGCGTTCCTGGGCGGTTCACAACAGTGAGGTAGGGACATAAATGGCAGGGGGGATTCCCCTGGTCAACGAACAGAATGAAGTGCGGGACGTGATCTCAGAACCGACTTTGAAAATGAAGACCGATTGCAACGCGATATCGAACACCAACCCGAGACGTTGGCTTCTCGCAAAAAGGGAAGCTAGCATCCCAGATTCGGAGTCAACGTCAGATCGTTGGAGCGTCGATCACTTGTTCGGCGATCAAGGTGAAGTCCCTACGTTTATTGAATGCAAGCACAGTTCAAACTCTGAACTGCGCAAGGAAGTCGTCACCCAAATGTTGAACTACGCCGCTATTGGCCAGGCGAACTGGCTGGCCGGACGCATCAAAGAAGCAGCGAACGAGACGGCTAGATCATCCGGTTCCGATCCGGACATCGTCATATTTGAGTTAATCGAACCGGGATACTTGGACGAAGACTGGTTGGACGAGGTTGTTGGGGCGATGGGACCCCGTAGTTCTCGCGTCGATTAGTTCTGGGATCTGGAGCGGGCGGACCAAACCCCGCCTCTACTCCGCGCCCGTGACTATCTCCCCGAATAGCTCCGTATCCGGGTGGAACGCGACCCAGCCGAACCAGTACGACACGTGGCCCGGCAGTCGGATCAGCGTCTCCGTCCCGTCCGATTTCACGAGCCCAGTCTCCTCGACACGCCACTCGGCCCCGTCCTCGTCCAGCACCACGTCCGGGTCCTGCGTCGGCAAGAAATCGTGGCCGCCTCGCTCGTACAACCGCGCCGCCTCGGGGATCGGGTTGAAGGTGATCACGAGCTCCTGTCCGCCGACCGTGTCGTTCACCACCGGCGACTCCTGCAGCGCCTCAAGCGCGTACGCTTTGGGGAAGTCGTCAAAGACCAGTGCCAGCACCCTGTCCTTCAGCCCGAGCACCTCGTTTGTATGGAACGTCGGGAACATCCAGTCAGGCGAGTTGAAGTAGTCGTAATAGGCCGACCCGCGCTTGTTCAGGTTCCGGTAGTTGCGGTCGAACCCGGTGTCGATGTCCAGGACTTTGGTTTCAGGGTTTTTTTCAAGCCAGTCGCCCCATGTGGTCAGCGTCAGGGGCAGCTTCGTGAATCGCAAGTCGCTGAACGCCAGTTCGCCGATGACCGGTTCGCCCGTGAGCGAGTGCCAGAGTGTTCGCGTGCCGGAGTCGTACATGAGCTTGTTGCTCTGATACAGGAAGCCGGACGTGCCGATCCGCTGAACCTCCCCGTCAAGCTCGGCGCCGTACAGGACGCCCGTTCCGCAGAGAGTTCAGTAGACGAGGGCGATGGGCATCCCGCCCACCACGTCGTTTGATAACTCATGCCACGCTAGGATGCGCAGCGGATAGGCGCGGGCATCGCCGTTGATGCTGATGCCAAAGACCGGCTCACCAAACCCCAGATACGTGGCCCCGTCCGGCCCGGTGAACTCCGGGTTATCCAGCGGGGGGATGCCGTCCACGCCGACGCCGCCCCAGACTGCCCCGGATATCGGCACGCTTGCGGGTACACCTTCATAGAAGAAGTCGATAAAACGGCGGTCTATGACGCTGTACAGATCGCCCTTCCACGACGCGTATCCGGGAACCGCCTTGATCTCCGGGTGCCTCCCCAGCCACCGGTAGGCGTCCTCGTGAAGGTTGAAGCTTGTGGGGTCAAACTCCTGGCCCGTGAGGCGGGTCAGCGCATCGGCGATCGCGGCGCGCTCGTCATTAGCGAATCCTGCGCCCGCGAGGTCCACGATTGGGGCGATGAACCCCTTGTTTCCGGTATCGGCAGCCTGACGGATAGCGGTGATCTCGACGCCCTCCTGCCGCGTGAACAGGTTGCTCAGTTTTCGACGCAGGTCGCTCTCTTCATCTGGGATGGAGAGCGGGATCGCGGTTGCCTGAGGTTCGGCGGTCGCCGCCGGTGTCAGCGGGTCGCCGCCGCCGTTGCACGCGCCGACCACCAGCGCGGCGAGGCCGCCAACAGCCGGCCAGACTCCGCGTGAAGCAAGTGATATGAGGTGACGAACGTTCATGGGCGATACGTGAGGAGTACGAACGCGTCGTCCGGTTGGTTGCGGTGGACACCGCTTCGCATACCCCCTGGGCAGACGTACGAACCGGCGCGTGTATCGGTTGCCCGTACCGCCGTTGCGGAACTACTTCGGCGGCTGGATGAACTCGAGCCAGTTCCCTTCCGGGTCCTGGAGGTAGATGATCCCGCGCGTGCCCTCCGGCGTCTCCCGGAAAATCGGATCGGTGACGAACTCGATGCCCTTTGCGGTCAGGCCGTCGAATATCGTCTGCAGGTCTTCGACATGGAAGCAGATGTGCATGGCGCCGAACTGGTTCTTACGAAGGTAGCCCTCTTCGCCGGGCGGGTTGTGATACTTCACCAGCTCGATGCGGTGGTTGTTCTCGATACCGACAAAGCGCAGCGTCCGGCGTGCGCCCGGAAACCCGGTGTGGTCGCCTTCTGAAGGGGCGACCGCGTCGATTTCATGCTCAATCGCCAGGCCGAGGGTGTTCACATAAAAGTCTGTGATCTTCTCCAGATCCTGGACCACAATTCCGGTGTGGTCGAAATTCATGACCATCGGGTGTTTCCTCTGACTACTGCTTTGTCTGTGGGCTCGAGGGCTGCCGCCCGTGAGGCCCGTGTGCGGGCGGCACAATCCTAGACGAAACCGCGCTTCCGTGAGCGGATCGTGCATTTGAACTCACGGCCGCTGCGTAAACTCGAGCCAGTTGCCTTCCGGATCCTGCCCGTAAACGAGGCCAACCGTGGTGCTGTCCGGGCGCGTTCGCCACTTCGGCTCGGTGATGAAATGCACTTTGTCCTTGAGCTCCTCGTAGACCGAGGCAAGGTCTTCAACGTCCCAGCAGATGTGGGCGGAGCCGAACCGATGAACGCCGACGTGGCCATCGGTCGCCGGAGGGTCGATGAAGTAGATGAGTTCGATCTCGTGATCACCCGTTATGCCGACAAAACGCAGCGTCCGGTGAACGTTTGGAACGCCGGTGTGGTCGCCGTCCGGCTGCGGCCTGGCGTCGATCTCATGCAATCGGTCCAGCCCGATGGTATTGACATAGAAATCGGTCATCATTTCCAGGTCTTCGACCACGATGCCGACATGGCTCCAGTTTTTGACTCTCACGTCTTGGATTCCCCCTTGAAGTAGCGCCGTCCCGATGACGACACCGATCCTACGCCGAGCTGGTGATGTTCGCCGGGCGGACGGCGAATCGTCCCTCCTATATATCGTCATCTCGAGCGCAACCAGGGGACCTTCATCCTCACGCAGTTAAGCGAAGAGTACTGATGACGAAGGGCAGTTTTCTCCCCCACCCTTCCGGGAAGCGGAAGGGCAGGCTCCCGAACCTCTTCCGCTGGGAGAGGGGGCAAACGGCCCAGCCACATCATGCCCATCCCCTGTTACATTTGCCCCGTCAAGCGTCGGCCATCGGAAGCCGACTTCAAATCAGACGGAGCTTTCGTAACAATGAAAATCGGCGTCGTTTTTCCTCAGACCGAAATCGGACCGGACGCCGGGGGCGTTCGCGCCTACACCCAGGCCGTGGAGACGATGGGTTACACACACGTCCTGGCCTATGACCACGTGATCGGAGCAAACCTGGCCAACCGGCCGGACTGGAAGGGCCCGTACTCGCTTGAGACCGCTTTCCACGAGCCATTCGTGCTGTTCTCTTTCATGGCGGGCATGACGGGAACGTTGGAGTTCGCCACCGGGATCGTGATTCTCCCGCAGCGCCAAACCGTCCTCGTCGCCAAGCAGGCGGCGGCGCTGGACGTACTGTCAGAGGGCCGGTTCCGCATGGGAATCGGCATCGGCTGGAACGAGGTCGAGTACGAATCGCTGGGCGAGGAATTCACCAACCGAGGCGCCCGGTCGGAAGAGCAGATCGCCCTTATGCGAGCGCTGTGGACCAGGGACAGCGTTAATTTTGAGGGGCGCTGGCACTCGATCCCGGACGCTGGCATCAATCCCCTGCCGGTGCAGCGACCGATACCGATCTGGTTCGGCGGGGGCGCAGACGTTGTCGTCAAGCGGATCGCCCGGATTGCCGATGGGTGGATGCCCATGTGGCAGCCGGATGAGGCCGGGCTGAAGGAACTCGACAAGCTATTCACCTACGCCAAAGAGGCGGGGAGGGAGGGTTCCGATATAGGGATCAACGGCCGTATCACGGCGGATCTGTCGAACGAGGATGGCTGGCTGGCCGCCGTCGAGGCGTGGCGTGGAATCGACGCCGACTACATCGACATCAACACGATGGGCCAGGGGCTTTCGGGGGCAGACGCACACATCGAGCGGCTGGAGAAGTTCAGGCTGGCCGCAGGGTTGTAGCCCACGTCAAAAGACGATCGCGTCTTGAGGTGAGGGAGAAGGTCTGTCGACCGCCGCAATTCTGTTGCGCCCCCGGTTTCAACCTGTTCACTTAACGGAATATCCGCAGAAGAACTAAGGTCGTGCACACAATGACTGAATACGCCAACCAGACGCCCCGTGAATTTGATCTGACCGGCCGCGCCGTGATTGTCGCGGGCGCCGGACGCGGCATCGGCAAAGGCATCGCTCGCGTGCTAGCGGAGTCCGGCGTGCAGGTGATGGCGACCGCACTGACGGAGACCTACATGTCGCAGGTGGCGGCAGAACTGGCGGACGCCGGGCACCCGATCGAGTTCATGACGGCGGACGCCACGTCCGGCGAAGACATGGCGGGTGTCGTTGAGCAGGCGCTGGCCCGATTCGGCCGGCTGGACGGGCTGGTCAACTGCGTCGGCGATGCGATCTCCAAGCCCATCGTCCCGTTGCCAGATGGTGATTCTGATGCCGGACCGCTGAGTGATGACGAGTGGCGCTTCATCCTGGACGTGAACCTGACAGAGGCGTTCGTTGGATGCCGTGCCGCCGGCGATCAATTTCTCAAGCAACGTTCTGGACGCGTCGTCAACATCGCCGGATTCGCAGCGGCGCGCGGTAGCGCTAATTCGGTCGCATACGCCGCTGCGAAAGCGGGGCTCACCCGCATGACACAGGCGCTGGCGCTCGAGTGGGCGCCGTACGGTGTGAACGTAAACGCCATCGCGCCCGGCATGTTCCCGGACCCGGTCACGTCGCCCGAGGCCGTGGAACGGGCGGCGGAGCGCGCTGCGTCCGGGAAGATACCGTGGCGACGCCCCGGCCAGCTGCGCGAGGTCGGATTGCTGACTCACTTCATGCTCTCGGACGCGGCGGACTACATGACCGGAGAAACGGTCTATCTGGACGGCGGGGCTGTGTTTGGATGAGCCATCCACGGCCTATTTCGATTTCTCGCGACATCCTGCTGCTGGCCTATGCCGAGGCCCGAACCGCCTACCCGGCCGAGTGCTGCGGATGGCTCGCGGGGCCGCCGGAAGGCCCGGTCACCATACTGCGCGCTTGCGCCAATCAGCAGGCGTCTGGCAATCACCCGACCGTCGCCGACCGGCCCGCCGAGACGGCTTACGTGATCGAGGGCGAGGACTTAATGGCCCTCAACCGTGATCTCGATGGCGATACGCCCCCGCTCGTGATCTACCACTCGCACCCGAACGGGCGCGCCTACCTGTCTGGGACCGATCGCGCCGTGGCGACCAGCCCGCCGGAATGGGGCGGCGGGCCGGCGTACCCGGTCCAGCAGTTCGTGGTGGGGATCGACGGCGAGCGTGTTGTGGAGGCGGCGCTGTTCGCGTGGTCAAATGAAGATGACGGGTATGTTGAGATAGCGCGGTTCGACGGAGCGGAGGTTTAGCGAACCCATCGAGAGCCATCGCCAAACGCGGTCCTAAGTCAGCTCCCGGAACGTCCTCGACTTCGCGAACATCGCCAGCGTCACGGATATCGAAAAACCGTTGCCGAGCACGAGCGCCATCTCGGCCCCAAGCGTATCTGCTATGAATCCTCCCAGCATCCAACCGAGCGGAAAGAGCTGCAGCGTCAAGGCGTACACCGCCATGATTTTACCCCGGAGACGCTCAGGGGCGTAGGTCTGGAACAGGGTGCTGACCGTGGTGATGTAAAACGCGGCGCCTACCCCGAACAGAAACAGCAAAACCGTCGAAAAGTAGAAATCCCGCGAGAACCCGAAAAGTATCACCGCCGGGTCGCCGATCACCACCGCCAGCATAAGCAGCCAGCCTTTATGTTTGACGTTGCCGATAAACGCCAAACCGAGTCCGCCGACGAGCGCCCCCACACCGAACGCCGCCATCAAGATACCGAACCCTGATTCCCCCACATCAAGAACGTCCCGCGCGTACACAGGGATGATCGGGAAGATGAACCCGGCGACCAGCCCCAAGACGTTGAGCACTACAAGTATTCGCAACGGCGGCGACGAACGGACGTATACGAGCGCCTCCTTGATATCGGTGATCGCGGAAGTGTTGCTCGTCCTCTCAACGCGCGTCCGCGTCTTGATCCGCCATGTGGCATAGATCGCCGGTATGTAGATAGCCGATATCAAGAAGTAGACGGGCGCCACTCCCATGATCCCGAGCAATGCGCCGCCAAGGGCCGGCCCGGCGATCCCGCCGATGGTGGATAGCGACTGGTTGAGGGACACGGCCGTGAGAAGTCGATTCCTGCCGACGATGTCCTGGACGATGGTCTGGCTGGCCGGCATGCCGAACGCTATCGCCCCGCCCTGCGCAAGCGACAGGAATAGCAGGTGCCAGATCGATATCACGTCAATCATGACCAGGTAGCCGACGGCGAAGTTGACCAGCCCGAGGCCGATGCGCACCCAGAGCAGAATGTCGCGCTTGGGCCATCTGTCCGATGCCACGCCCCCGATCAATCCGAGGGTGATGATGGCGACCGCGGGCGAGCCGTTGATGACCCCGACCCAGGCCTGTGAATCGGTCAGTTCAAGGGCGAGCCACGACTGCACGACGTTCCGCATCTGGAACGCCATGAACATCATCATGTTCGCCACGAACAGGTAGCGAAAATCCACGATGCCAAGCACCGTGAGCGCGATCGATCCCCCGCCCGATTTATCGGGCGTGATTTCGTCGCTACCGTCGTTCCGGACGTCGGCGTCTATCGCTGGATCTCGGTCCTTCCCTGAAGTGGCCATTTCACCGTTCGAGTCGTCGAAAATAAGGAGCCGCCATCACTTCTCCGTGCACCAACGGGCGAAGCAGGCGGCTCAACGCATCACGACACAATACGCTTGCGGGCATCAGGTCACAGCAATATCAGGGGTCTACGCTCGTGTTTGATCTCCCTCTCCCAGCGGGAGAAGGCCAGATGTCCCAAGCGTGAGGGAGAACTCGATCCGCTCTCTAGCATCACAAATTCGAGGCCCGGCCATCAACCGGACAACTACCGGAACCCCTACACTCCACCCGGCATGAGACCCTCCAGTTGAGCAACACGAACAACACCCCACAACTTCTGCCGTACGAAAATCGGTGGCAGCCCGGGATCGCTGCCGTGATCAAGTCCGTGTACGACGAGTACGACCTCACGTGGGACCCGGTTGATTACCACCGTGACCTGTACACGATCCGGGAGACCTACATCGATACCGGCGGTTTCTTCTCGGCGCTTGTGCTGGACGGGGATGTGATCGGCACTGTCTCAGCTCTGGACCGGGGCGCCGACGCCGAGATCGAACGCCTGTATCTCCTAAAAGGTCAGCGTGGGCACGGGTACGGTCGCCTCATGGTCGAGTATTTTCTAGACTGGGCACGGGCCAGGGGCCACATGAAGGCGATCGCTTGGTCCGACAAGCGCTTCAACGACGCCCACGAGATGTACCGGCGAATGGGATTTACCGTGATCGGCGATCGGGTACTGGATGATCCCGACGAAAGTCCCGAGTGGGGTTTTGAGTTAGTTCTGGACCCGAGCAGGGAGCCGATGCTGTGACTTCTGGGAGCACTGGAGACACCACCAGACACGTCGAGGAAACGCGGCGCTTCCAGTTGCGTGACGTGAATGTTGACGCCGCTTTTTTCCTACCGTTTCTGCGACCCGGGATGACGTTGCTGGATGTCGGCTGCGGGCCCGGGTCTATCACCGCGGGACTGGCCGGTCTCATCGCCCCCGGGCGCGTTATCGGTGCCGATAAGGACCCAGCACGTATAGAGACGGCGTCACGGGACGCTGCTGCCGACGGGGTGTCTTATCGGGTGGCAGACGTGACGGCTCTTCCATTTGAGGATGACCATTTCGATGCCGTGTTCGCCAACGCCCTGATCGAGCATCTTCCAGACCCCGGTGCCGGAGTTAAGGAGTTGATGCGGGTCCTCAAACCGGGCGGGGCGGTCGGCGTGCGCTGCCCTGACTGGAGCTCGGCGCTTCTGCACCCGGACAACGACCTTATGTGGGCTTCGATAGCGCTGCGAAACCGATGGCAGCAACACCGGGGCGATCATCCCGACGCCGGCCGGCTGCTCCGCGGTCTGCTTGCTGAGGCCGGGTTCGTTGATATCAATGCGGACGCCACAGCCCAGTCGCACGGAACGGATGACGGCGTGGCGGAGGGCGTCCGATACATGCACTCCATCCTCAACGACCCGGAGCTGGTGGCGCTGGCCCGGGAGCATGGCTGGGCGAACGAGGTTGAGATGGAAGAGATGCGGCGATCATGGGTGCACTGGGCCGCGCAACCGGGGGCGTTTTCGTCGTTCTTCTGGTGCCACGCCACGGGACGCAAGCCGGGGAGGGTGTAGTGGGTGGGGCTGGTTAACACGGCGTCCCGAGGCTCTCGAAGGACCGGTATAACTCGGCCACCTCGATCGCGTGGCGACGGCTCCCTTCACTCCGTTCAGAAGAGCGCTATCACTATGAACAGGGGCGTATTGTTGAACACGGCTCTTCGAGAGCCTCAGGGCGCTGGCGTTCGCATTCAGAACCGTTTTGATGGACGGGGCCGCTGTCCGCCCTTACGATCTCATCGCCGTTACAAACTAGCGTCACGACACCGTCATCACCCAAACGGATGTGCACGAAGTCACCGAAAACATCTCTGTTTAAGTCGCATCCAGAACCGGTGAAATCGCTGCCTGAAGCGCCAGCCACGTCGGAGACAAAATGGACACTCGACCCCTCGGAACTGATGGTCCGCCGGTCTCGGTCGTCTGCCTCGGCGCCTGGCCGCTGGGCGGCGGCATGGGCGTCATACCTGACGATCAGGCGATCACCACCATCCACGCTGCGCTTGATGCCGGCATGACCTTCATCGACACGGCGGAAGGATATCGGACAAGTGAATCCGTGCTCGGGGTAGCCCTGCGCGGGCGCCGCCACGAGGCCTTTCTTGCGACCAAACTCTCGGGCGATCACTCACCGGAGCACATCGGGCGTGCGATCGAAAACAGCCTGACATCGCTCGGCACGGACTACGTTGACCTTTATCAGCTGCATTCGCCGAGACCTGAATGGCCCATTGAGGGCACGATGGCCGAGTTATTGAGGCTGAAGGACCAGGGCAAGATCAGGTACATCGGCGTCTCCAACTTCTCCGGTGAGCAGCACGGAGAAGCGGCCCAGCACGGACCCATCAACAGTTCGCAGCCCCGCTACAACATGCTGTTCAGGGGCGCCGAGGATGACGTGCTGCCCGCCTGCGTTGAACTGGGGATCGGCGTCATTGCGCACTCTCCTCTTGCCAAAGGGATACTGACCGGCAAGTACAGGCCCGGCCACCGTTTCCCGGATGACGATGAGCGCAGTGACCACTTCATGTTCAGGGAGGGGCGCACCGACCGCGCCTGGGAGGTTGTGCCGGTGCTCCAGACGTGGGCGGGTGACCACGGCCGGGATCTCGTGCAGTTGGCGATCGCCTGGACGTTGGCCCACCCGTCGATGGCGTCGTGCATAGCGGGCGCCAAGACGGCGGAGCAGGTGCTGCATAACGCGAGCGCGTCGGACTGGCGGCTTACGGAGTCGGAAATGCTGGAACTCGGAGCGATAGTTGGCCCGGTGAACCTGGACGATCAAGTTGGTGGGCCGACGGGCATCCCGGCGTAACTCCGTGTCGGAATGAAACTCCTACCGGGGGCGTCCTCACGGTAACCCGTGCCGGGTAAAACTCCCTACCGTGGGTACCATCGGCGGCCTTCGATCAGCCCGCGGATGTACCCGACCTGCCCCACGTGCTGCAGGTTGCCGGTGGCCATGCCGACCATCTCCTCGGCGAGCGTGTTTCCGGAGCCTTCCAGCGCGCGATCATGGTCGTCCGCCGCGGGTGACGCCAGAAACTCCAGCGTCCTCCGGTACACGTCGTCGTAGTAGCCAAGGATCAAGCCGGCATCCGAGGGACGGATCGTGTCGACCTGTTCCGATGTGTGGCCTACGCCGTAGTCCGTCGGATTCGCAGGCAACCCAAATTTCTCGTACCAGCGGCCCTCTACCCAGGTATGCCCGCCGCCGTCCATGTCCGAAACGCGGCGGTCCAGCCCGCGCGTCAGATGCCATCCTACCCACGCCATCGAGTTCGCTTCGGTAGCGGGGCGATACCAGAGCTGCTCCGGGGTGAGGTCGGCGAAGGCCATTCCCATGAAGACGTGCACACGCTCAAGCGCGTTCGCCGTGTATTCATTGATCTTCAATCGACCGGGCTCCCGTCGAGATCAGCCCTGCAGCACAACGCAGGTCATGGTTCGGGTCACGCCCTTAACATTGTGGACCGCATTCTGATATGCGGCCAGGTCCGCAAGCTCACCCACTTCAACCAAACAGATAATGTCGTGCGGACCGGTGACGGCGTCCACCATCCGAGTTCCTTTGATCGCACTCAACTTGGTCTCGAGGATAGATATCTCGCTCCCGGGTGCGGTGTCAACCAGTTGATATGCCCGAACCGTCATTGGCCTCTCCATATTTCTTTCAAAAACGGGTGCTTCCCGGCATCCGGCCACCCCCGCCGGGTATCGCTCCCGTCACGCGTGCTGCGGAGAGTGTACCCGTCCGTTCCGCAAAGGGTCGCCTCCGGTTAGAATCGGCCGACCACGTTGCCGACGGTCAACTCAAAAGAAGGAGTCCGATCGCCGCCCGGAACCGGGTCGCGTTGGCGCCGCACCGGCCGACGCCCCGTGACCATGTCGCCCCCGAACGCCCCGGTTTACTCCAAGGAGAAATTAATGAAGGTCTCAGGCCGATTCGGTGCAGGTCCCCTTTCGGACGTCCCATCGGAAGTCGAGCGCGCTGAGCGCCTCAACTACGACGCCATCACCACTTCCGAGACGAAGTACGAGGCGACCACCCGGTGGACCCTGGCGGCGCACGTCAGCACTCGGGCGGAGGTCGGCACCTCCATCATCATCGCCTTTCCGCGCAGCCCTTTCGTGATGGCGCAGATGGCCTGGGAGTTACAGAAGACGACCGGTGGCCGCGTCATGATCGGACTCGGCACTCAGGTCAAGGGCCACAACGAGCGACGCTTCAGTTCCGGCGATTGGGAGGCTCCTGCCACCCGGATGGACGAGTACGTTCGGATGATCCGGGCGGTGTGGGACACGTTCCAGACGGGCGCGAAGCCGGAGTTTGAGGGCCGTTTCTATAACTTCACGCTCTGCCCCCCGGCCTTCAACATGGGGCCGATTGACGTCCCGCCGCCAAAGATATTTATCTCGGCCGTCGGTCCGGCCATGACCAGGGTCGCCGGTCGCGTCGCTGACGGCCTCTTTCTCCACGGCTTTACGACCGAGAAGTACGTCCGGGAGGTCACGCTTCCGGAGCTGGCCCACGGCGCCGAGCAGGCCGGTCGAGATGTCTCAGATATAGAGGTATCCGGCGGCGGCATGATGGCGATCGGAGAGAACGAGTCCGAGATCGAGGAGAAGCTCCTCGCGCTCCGCCAGCCGATCTCGTTCTACGGCTCAACGCGCACTTATCTCAGCGTTTTTGACAAACACGGCCTGGGCGAGCTTGGACTCATGCTCCACGACATGTCTGTACGGGGCGAGTGGGAACGGATGATCGAGTCCGTTCCGCTGGACGTGGTACGTGAGTTCGCCGTCGCATCCACATACGACGATCTGCCGGACTTGCTGTCAAAACGCATGGATTACGCCACCCGGGTATCCTTGGACGCCCCGTCTGAGACGCCGGCGGAAGAGGCCCGGCTGACCGACTTGATTCGCCGGGTTCAGGCGATCTAGACCCGATACCTCGATTGTCTGCGTTGGTGGGTGACAAACGCCAGGACGGAATGACGACCATGAAGAAAATCACTCTGCTGACCGCAGCCATCGGGTTTGCGCTGGTACCAGCTTTGCTGAGAAATAGGCCAGGACGCCAGAAGGGCGGCGCGTCCGACATCCGGCGCGCGTCCTGAGTTACGGCCGCGGACGGCCCGGAACACGGGCGATTTTCAGGCGGCTTCCCAATGTTCTTTTTCGAGCCGGGCCCGTGCCGTCGATCTCGTAATCGATGGTCGCACTGCTGAGTTTGATTTCCGTCATGTGTCTCTCGCGCTCCACTGCCTGGACGTCCACTGTGGCCGATATCCGGTGGCGGAGATTATGGGCCGAACTGAGTCCGCCTTCCGACCGTTCCTAACAGATGCAGGAGGGAGCCAGATCAACCCAGAAATACCCGGCGGCGGCGGCGCGAACCGGCTCCACGATTGGCGTAATCGTAGAAAATCCCCCAGCGTGTACCCCCGTCTCTTACGATTGGGATAAACGTAATTAAAGGGACGAAAGTACCCAACCCGTCGCCGCACCCCGTCGCCAATCGTAAAAACCGGGGGTTAATGCCCCCGTGAGAGGGCAAAAATCCCACGTTCAGGCCCGTTTCCCCGGCCTCACTTTAGCCAAAGCTATTTCAGCTTTAGAACTGTGGTGTTACCTTAAAGCTAGGTTAGCTTCGGTAGACGACTGCCGGAGAGAGTGAATTCTTGGAGGAACCACATGGACGCCTACTGCATGAAGTGTCGAACAATGCGAGAGATGAACGCCGCCGAACAGGTGACCATGAAGAACGGTCGCCCGGCTACAAAAGGCAAGTGCGGCACCTGCAGCACGACGCTTTTCAAGATCGGAAAAGCCTCCTAAAGGGCTCCCGAATCTGATTCGAAAAAGGGGGCGGCTGGCGCATCAAGCGCTTGCCGCCTCCTTTTCGCGTCCACTTTTATTTCTGGCCCCGAAGTGGTTCCGGAAAGCTTCGATCGAGATTTGCCGGTCTCTGTATCAGCTCAACCTGCCGAAGTCGGTATCGACGAGCGCGTGGATCGCATCCAGCACTTCATCGGATAGCGGGCCCAGCTCCTGAGCGCCCAGCGCCTGCTCCAGGTGGTCCAGTTCCGCCATCCCCACGAGAACGCCGGACACGTTGGGGTTGGAGAGCGCGTAGCGCACCGCTAACTGTGCACGTGTGCCCTGGCTATCGCCGAGCGCTTCCACGATCAGTTTTGTGCGGGCCTCGTCCGCCGGGACGTCACCGCCCGGCGCTACCGGGGACTCACGGCCGTGCCGCACGTCGGTGGCGATCACGCCCGCCGCCAGTACGCGGATGTTCATCACGGCGACCTCGTGGGCGGCGCACTTATCAATGATGTTGCCGAAGTCGTATGCGGGCCAGTCCGAGGGCACAGCGCGTCCGGAACTCGGGTTGAGAAGGTTGTAGTACACCTGAGCCGAGTTGAAACGCTCACTCTCGATCACCCGATGAAGCGCCGAACTTTCGCCGGTGGCGGTGAACCCTATGAAGCGCGTCAACCCCTGATCCACGAGCCGCTGCAGACCGTCTGCCACACCACCCTTACCCAGCAAGTCGTCCACCGCCACGGATCCCGGGAACCAGCCGCGTTCCTCGGAAACACGATTGTGAAGCTGGAAAACATCGACACTGTCACGCTGCAGCCGCTCCAGGCTCTCGTGCATCGAGTGCTCGACCTGGCCCGGGATGTCGCCTTGTTCCGGGTCTATGCTGAACTTCGTTGAAAGGTAAGGCTGTTCCTCCGCTCGGACCTCCTTGAGCAGCCAGCCGAGCGCCATTTCGGAACGCCCCTGGCCATATGATGCCGCGGTGTCGATCCAGTTGATGCCCGCAGCGACCGCCGTTCGAACGGCGGTGCGTCTTGTTTCGTCATCGGCGTCAATAAGGATGCCGCCTACGGCGCCCGCGCCGAAAACTATCTCAGATATCTCAAGCCCTGTGCTGCCGTAAGGTCGGTACTTCATAAGTACTGCTCCCCTGGTTGACCCGTCCGGGATGGGCCGTCTGGCAGTTGTGTCTTCGCCATTGATCCGTCCGACGATGACCGGATTTATGGTCGTGTGTAGCGCCTCAATCCGTCCAAGTGTTCGTTGTAGTCAAACACGGGATTGAGCAACAGGTGCTCAGCTCCGGCGTCGGTGATAGCGTCGATTTCCTCATAGCAGTGTTCCGCCGGTCCCCAAATTGACACGCGTGAGGCCATCTCCCGATTTCCGTAGTGATGGCCGAACCAGTCCGTAAGACGCCGCTTCGCCCGGTCTGCATCGTCGTCGATGGCAACGTACACCCGTTTGGACACCGGATAGCTCACTGGGTCGCGTCCTTCTGCATCAAGCGCTTCTCGCAGGGTGGCGACGCTCGCCCTGAAATCGTCCGCGCTTGATGAACCCGGGCCCATCCAGCCGTCTCCGTACCTAGCGGCGCGCCTGATCGCGGCCTCGGCACGGGCGCCGAACCATACAGGCGGCCGCGGTTTTTGTACCGGTTTCGGCCCCATAGAGCCGTCAGAGAGGTTGTACAACTCGCCGTCGTATTCGACCGTCTCGTTCTTCCACAGCGCGTCGATTAACTCCACCGCCTCATTGAAACGCCTGACCCGACGACCCGGTTCATAGCCGTACGCCGGCGCGTCTTTATCGCTGCCTCCCAGTCCGATGCCGACGTCCAATCGTCCATCGGATAACACGTCGATGGTCGCCAGTATCTTTGCCAGTTGCGGCGGACTGCGGAGCGGAAGGACGAGCACCGATACGCCGAGACGGACCGTCTGTGTCACGGCGGCGAGATATGACAGAAGTGCCAGCGGTTCAAGGCTGATACTCGGTCCGATGATCCGCTCCTGCGTCCACAGGCTGTCGTAACCCATTCGCTCGGCGGCAACCGAGACATCTCGGATGACGGTCAGGTCAACGTTCCCATCCGGAAACACCTGGGGGACGGCAAACCCGGCACCCATGAACTCCTGATCCATTAGAACTCCCTCTTATCAAGCGCCATCCCCGCCGTGCCCTGAGGCTCTCGAAGGGTCGGAACACCGCGCTATCGATAATTCATTTCCGAGACGTCCGGAATCACCGCCAGGTCAAAGTGCCCATCGAGGAACACCTGCGGCACAGCAAATCCGACTCCCGAGTATCCCTGGTTGATCGCAAACCTCTTTGACGGCTCCGGTTCTGAGATTGGTCCGAATCCGGCGATACCTCGTTTTATCCCCCGGCGGAGCCCGGCGTGAATCAAATGCGGCAGCAATGCAGGCGCAGCTTACCGCGCGCCAGCAACCGGGCATCGGTGATCGAACTCTGGAGGTCGTCTAATCGGCGTCTGACGCGTTGACCATGCGGAACGCCACTGGCCGCAGGCACGATGCAATCTGTGACGCCAGTTCGGCAGAAGCGCCGCAATCCAGCAACGCACCTTCCATGTGCCCGATCCACCGGGACGCGCCTTCTTCCGTTACCCGGAACGGCGCGTGTCGCCGCCGTAGCTGCCATGGCCCGACATCGGTCGTGTAACGCGGCTCGCCACCGAGCCATTCCTCAAGGAACAACTTCTGGCGTGCGCGACCGACCGCCATGCTCGCCGGGAAGATGGGCCGCAGTTCGAGGTCGTCGTCTATGCGGTCGTAGAACCGATCGACGACCTTCTCGACGTTTTCCCGACCACCCAGCTCGACGAACAGGGGCTTACGCGTCCCGGGTCCGCCGAGCAGCGGCTCGCCGCCCGAATTCAGGACGGGCAGACCCTGTGCCGCGGGTCGTGGGGCCCGGGAGCCCGGGTTTTCGCCAGAACTCCCCGATTTATCCGGTCCGTCGGTCATTCAGTCCGATCCTCAATTTGGCGCATTGGTTCCTTCCGGATCGCTCCGGCGAAACAAGCCTGACAGCATACGAAAGCGGTCACGCAAGTCGCTCAAAACGTCTTCAAAAAACGCCGCTTCGCGGCCAGATAACCGCCCCACGGGGCTAGATGGCGTATTGCCTCAGAAGGTTGCGGGCGATCACCAGACGCTGAATTTCGGACGTGCCCTCGCCGATGATCATGAGCGGCGCGTCGCGGTAGTAACGTTCCAGCGGCAGGTCCTTGATGTAACCGTAACCGCCGTGGATGCGCATGGCGTCCATCGTCACGTCGGCGCAGATTTCGGATGCGTACAGCTTGGCCATGCCGGCTTCCAGGTCGATACGCGCGCCGCTGTCCTTTCTTGCTGCCGCGTCGTAGGTCATGAGGCGAGCGGCGTGGATCTTGGTAGCCATGTCCGCCAGCATGTTCTGGATCGTCTGGCGCTCAGCGATCTTCTTGCCGAAGGTCTCGCGTTCCTGCGCGTACTTGATGGCAAGTTCAAATGCGCCGGTCGCCACACCAACGGCGCGGGCGGCGATGTTGATGCGGCCGGTCTCCAGCGCTTCCATCACGTGGTAGAAGCCCTTGCCCTCTTCATGGCCCACGAGTCGATCTGCCGAAACCCGGTAGTCGTCGAAGATCAGTTCAGAGGTATCGACGCCACGGTAGCCGAGCTTGTTGAGGTCGCGACCGGCGGTGAATCCCGGACCTTTCTCGGCGATGAATGCGCTGATGCCCCGGTGCGGCGGGTCTATGCCGGTATCTGTCTTCGCCAGCAGAAGGTAAACGTCGCCCGAGCGGCCGTTTGTGATGAAGAGCTTGTTGCCGTTGACGACGTACTCCTCGCCGTCCTTGACCGCGGTCGTCTGCAGACTGGCGACGTCGCTGCCGCCGCCGGGCTCGGTCAACGCCAGACCGCCGCGTTTCTCGCCGGCGGCCAGCTTAGGAAGCCACTCCCGCTTCTGTTCTTCCGTGCCGTGGTTGACGAGCGCTGCGGTGAGGATCGAGTGCGTGCCGATCGGCGCGCTGATCGACATCCAGCCTTTGCAAAGCTCCTCGAACACCATCGCGTAGGTGGTGTAGTCGAGCCCGAGACCGCCGTATTCTTCCGGGACAGTGATGCCAAAAAGCCCCATTTCGGCCATCTGTTCCACGAGTTCGGTGGGATAAGTGTCGTTCTCGTCGTGCTCGGCCGCCTGGGGAACGACGTCTTTCTGGACGAACTCCCGGACGGTGGCGACTATCTGGCGGCGTGCTTCGTCTAGTTGGACAGTGGTCATTTGCAGTCCTGTGCGTTGTGGGTTTCCGTGCACAGAATTGTGCGGCGCAAACGGGTTGGCGGCAAGGTGCGTTCTCGATTTATCACGCCCCGATCACGTCCTGGTCACATTTCGGCGCCGTGGCGACCCGGGTATTCCGGTAACCGGCTCACGGGTAATTCAAAAAATATTCTGGCGACGACCGCTATAGAATCCCGTTACATGCCTCAAGAAGACGTAGATCGGCTGCTCGCCAACTTCGAATCTGGACGGTTATTACGGCCTTCCGTTCACTTCCCAAATACCGTGGACGTGTCCCGTGCAATAGCGCGCCTATGTGGCGACAGCGGGGTCGCGGCAGATTCATCGGGAACGGGTTCTGAAGCAGAAATCTCAGACCTGATCGGGCCGGCGGACCAGATCGTGTTCGTCGTCGTTGACGGGCTCGGCATGACACTCCTTGAGACACTGCCTGAGGATTCATTTTTACGACGCAATCTTGCCCGTGAGCTGCGGTCCGTCTTCCCGTCCACTACCTCGGCGGCGCTGACGACTCTCGCCACGGGCGCGTGGCCTTCCGAGCACGCGATCATCGGCTGGTGGACGCACTTCTCCGAGATACCCGGACCAGCTACGGTTTTGCCCTTCGTCAATCGCGTCACCGGCGCACCGATCGCCCAGCACGGTATAGACGCCGATGTTGCTTTCCCACTCCCTTCGCGCATCTCTTCATTTGAGCGAAGTGCCATTGGGATGCTTCCGGCCAACCTGGTGCGCAGCGTCTACTCCGGGTATTCGCTCGGCCGGGCGATACGCCGGGGCTACAGCACGATCACCGAGGGGGTCGATAACACGCTCGCTCGGCTGGAGGGGGCGTCCGGTCCTTCTTACACGTACCTGTATCTGCCGCAGGTTGATTCGGCGGCGCACACGAGCGGCGTCGGAAGCGAGACGACGCGGGCCGCGCTGGACGATGTGGACAACGGCCTAGAACGACTTGCCTGCGATATGCCGGAGTTCGCAAAACTGGTGATTACCGCCGACCACGGCCACCTGGACGCTTTCCCGCCGGACCCGATGCTGGTGCGGGAGGATGACGAGATAGGACGCATGCTCCACTATCCGCCCTCCGGGGATGCGCGCGTCAACTATTACCACGTTCGCGAGGATGCGATCGGCCGCTTCGCAGACGCGTACGCGGAGCGAATGCCGGAGGTGGTGGTGCTGCTCACGCCGGATGAACTGCAAGACCTGGAGTTGCTGGGGCCCGGCGAGATACCTCCATACACACGTGCGCGCGTCGGGGATTACGTGGCGATCTGCATGGACGCGTCCGTTTTTGCGTGGTCGGCCGCTAGCGCCGACGGTCCTGACATGTCCCGCCTGATCTCCCACCACTCGGGACTATCGCCGGAAGAAGTGCGTATCCCCCTCATCGTTTCCGGGACCGACGCCCGCTGTTAATTTGGGACCGCTCAAGGCGGATCGCGCCCTTGAGTGGAGGATGTGGGTGCGGGGAATTTCCTATGCCCAGGTGCACCAGACCGGTGGCAACCCCTGCCGCACTGTTCCGCGGTGTTGTAATTCCGCGCAGGCCCGGTTTTGGCGTGTCTCACGCTGCCCGCCAATCCACGGCCTGCAAGACTTCAAGTCACGCCCACAGAACTTGCCCACCACCAGCGCCCCTATACGTGCTCCAAGGAGTGAATCGACATATGCGACAGGAGTTCGTCAACCCCTTCCTCAGCGCAGCCCAGCATGTGTTCGAAGTAGAACTCGAGCATGAGTTCAAATTTGCCGTAGCACAGGTGACAGAAGACACCATCACGAGCGAAAACATCACGGCATCGATCGGCGTGTCCGGCCGTCTTGAAGGCAATGTTTTTTTACGGATTCAAACGTCAGGTCGCACGCGCAATCCTCACGATAATGCTTGGAAAGCCGTCGTCAGAAATGGCCCAGATGGCCCTCTCGGCGCTTGGTGAGCCGGCCAACATGATCACGGGTAACGCGGCTATCAGCCTCGTCAGAGCCGGCTACTCGACGGATCTCATGCCGCCGACATTGGGTTGTCCGCAGATAGTGGGTGACTTGACCGTGAATGCGTCCGTTCCCCGTCTGCATCAGCTTTCGCGAGAACGAAGCGCAACTCGCCGTACAAAAGCGGAATCCTTCTCTAGCTGCTCCTACAATAACTTTCAGGAGCAGCTAACCGTCATCCGGGGCCCACGAGTGCCACTCAGCCCGGGGCCGGATGGTGTTTCCGCCCCCGGCCGCCTCGCCAGCATGGCCGGGTGGCGGTATCCTCCCCCTGCGGCAAGCAGGTCCGGTCGTTTCGGCGCGATTTGTACGCGCCGGCCGGGTCCCGGAAACCAGGATAGCCAGCGAGGGATACATGGCAGACTCGTCGGATACAACGGGCCTGAACTCCCGTTCGCGCTCGCCGGAAATGCGTGACGCCGGAGGTTCGGACCGTGAGCGATTCGTGGAAACGGCGGCCCGCCTCGCGGCGGAGGTGTATGACTTTCATGAGCGCTGGGCGCTGGAGTCCGGCACGCCGCTTGAGATGATTGTCCGGCGCACCCCGATGCTGGATGAAGAGGTGCGCGAGCTAAAGGAAGAGGTCGAGCGGCCGGCGGCCGAATTTAACGAGGCCGCGATGGCGGAGGAAGCGGCGGACGTGCTTTTCGTGGCGCTCGGTCACATGGAACAACTCGGCGCGATGGGACTGGTCGGGATGGATACCGTCACGGCGAAGAACATCGCCAAGACCACGAAATCCCACTTCAAGCATCCAGTGAGCGGAAAGGTGACGCGCATCGGGCGGAAGCTGGATCCTTCGGACACGCCGGCATCCCGGGGCGTCACTCTCGAAGGGGACGCGCCGTCATGAAGATCTCCGGGATCAAGACGTTCGAGATCAACCCCGGCGAGATCGTCGGGCCGGGCCGTACCTGGCTGTTTGTGCGCGTCGATACGGACGAGGGGATCAGCGGCTGGGGTGAGGCCACCAATTCCGGCGCCGGCTCTAACACGCTGATCAAGACGGCGATCGAGTTGATAACGCCCGACCTCCTCGGCGAAGACCCGGCGGATATCGAGCGGCTCTGGCACCTGATGTTCCGTCGTTTCAGCTACCTAGGGTCACGCGGGTTGCCGACGGCGATGACGGCGGGGATCGACATCGCGCTGTGGGACATCAAGGGCAAGGCCACCGGAAGTCCTGTCTACGATCTATTAGGCGGCCGGTTTCGTGACGAGGTCCGCCTGTATGCCAACTCATGGTTCGAGGGTTGCGAGTCTCCCGAAGACTACGCACGCGCCGCGCGCGAACGCGTCCTGGCGGAGGGCCACACCGCCCTGAAGCTGGACCCGTTTCGGGAGATGACGGCGACCCACCACATGTTTTCCGATGGCCAGATCTCAGCGGCGGGCGAGCAGGAGGGTTACGACATCGTCGCCGCCATCCGGGAGGTCGTCGGTCCGGGACACGAGATCCTCATCGACGCCCACGGCCACTTCAACGTGCCGACGTCCATCCGGCTCGCCAACAACCTGTTTGAACAGTCGAACATCGCGTGGTTCGAGGAGCCGGTCCCGCCGGAGTCGTTTGATGCTTTGAAGCAGGTCCGTGAGAACACCAACGCTCCGCTCTGCGTCGGCGAGCGGCTTTTTACGCGCTACGACTTCGTGCCGCTTTTCCGCGACCGATTGGTGGACTACGTGATGCCAGACACCGTGTGGTCTGGCGGCATCTCGGAGATCAAGCGAATCGCTGCGATGGCCGAGGCGCACTACATCCCGATTTCGCCGCACGCCGTGCCCTCCGGCCCGTTGTCGCTCATCGCCTCGGCCCACGCCATGACCTCCGTGCCCAACTTCTACCGGCAGGAGCACGGCATGCGCGCCATCCCCATCCAAAATAGCCTGCTCTCCGAGCCGATGGACATCGCCAACGGCGTAATCGCGCTGAACGGCAAACCAGGGCTTGGCTACGAGATGAACGAAGAAGAGTTGCACGCCCGGGCGACGTAACGACGGTTAGCACGCAGCCACGCTCGTGATCCGCGATCACGGCGTCTAACCACGACCGGTGTAGGGCGGATAGCCATTCGCACCTGCGCCCTTTCTGCTGACACATCTGTTTGTCCGCGGTCAGGTCAGATTGTCATCCTGATCCCGAGGATCAGGATCTCTCGGCCTGCACTCTGACACGTTGTCGTTCCACGAGTCACCTGCCGTACGGGTCGATCGGCATCGACGCGAGGGCGGGGGGGGCCACCGCCGCCGGCCATTCTCGCTGTATCATCCGAGGCCTTGCCCGCCTCGATAAAACAACGAAAAGGATTCCGATGCCCAGACCGAACATCATCTTGATCAACTGCGACGACCTTGGCTACGGTGATCTGGGGGTTTACGGGTCCCAGATCAACAAGACGCCTGCCATCGACAAGATGGCCGAAGAGGGAGTGCGGTTCACCGACTTCTATGTCGCATCCCCGGTCTGCTCGCCGTCCCGTGGGGCGTTGATGACGGGTTGCTACCCGCCCCGCATCGGATTTGGTGACTTTGAAGGCAACTGGGTGCTGATGCCCGGCCAGGCGGTCGGTCTGAACCCGACAGAGACCACCATCGCCGGGGCCTTGAAAGACGTCGGTTACACGACCAAGATGATCGGCAAATGGCACGCCGGTGACCAGAAGGAATTCCTGCCGACTCAACACGGATTCGACAGCTATTTTGGGCTGCCGTACAGCAACGACATGGGAAGGCAGGTCGACGATCCGGCCACGACCGATCCGGAGCGCATCGAACGACTCCGGGCGCGCCCGCCTCTACCTCTCATCCGCGACGACGAGGTCGTCCAGGAACAACCGGACCTACGAGCGCTTACTGAACGCTATGCGGAAGAGGCGGTGCGATTCATACGCGACAACAAGGAAGGGCCGTTTTTCCTCTATTTCGCGCACATGTACGTCCACCTCCCGCTCTACGCCCCGGAGCCGATGGTTGATGCGTCCGAGAACGGCGACTACGGGGCATGTGTCGCTGGCGTCGACTGGGTGACCGAAGTCTTGATGGACGAGTTGAAGCGGCAGGGACTGGACGACGAGACGCTGGTCATCTTCACCAGCGACAACGGCTCCCGGATGCAGGACCAGGGCGGCAGCAATGGAGAACTGGCCGGGATCAAAGGCACGACATGGGAAGGCGGTCTGCGAGTCCCGTGCATCATGCGCTGGCCGTCGAAGATCAAGGCCGGTGAAGTGCGAAGCGAGATCGCATCTTCGATCGATTTTCTCCCAACCCTCGCTGGGATTACCGGGGCACAGGTTCCGAAGGACCGAATCATCGACGGCACAGACATCTCATCGCTAATGTTTGAGTCGGGCGACGTGGGTCCGCCGCGCGACACCTTCTTCTACTACATGGGTAATCGTCTGGAAGCTGTGCGGAAGGGCAAATGGAAGCTCCACGTCTCAAGGGAGATCCGTCCAAATCAGCAGACCGGGGTAGTCGACCAGGCGGCCATCGACGCCAACACCCTGGGAATCCCCGGGCTCTACGATCTGGAATCGGACATCGGCGAGACCATTAATGTGATCGCCGGCCACCCGGACGTGGTGGCTGAGCTATCAGCGCTGGCGGGCGCCTGCCGGGCAGACATCGGCGACGAGGCCACGGGCGTAACCGGCGCCAACATTCGTCCGTCCGGACATGTCGACAACCCGGACACGCTCACGCACTACGACCCGGAGCACCCGTATATCTACGCCGAGTACGACAAGTACGAGAGGGGCTAGGCCGCTCGAGCGACCACTCACCCAGCAGGAGAGGCTGGGGTGAGGGAGAAGTCTTTAGCCCGGAAACATGCGTATGAGGTCTACCGGCCGCTCGGTGCAGATCCCTCGGCTACGCTCGAGATGACTGAATTGGCGTGGTCACGAACATTTGCTCCCCCTCCCCTAAGAGGGAGAGGGGCGAGGCCGTAAGCTGAGCGCAGCGAATGCGCCTCAGTCCCCCTAGACCTTCACAAGCTTCTGCATGGAGCGCAGCTCTTGCGGGATGTCCCAGCCGCTGCCGTAGTCGCTGTGCGACACCTCTGCGACGTAGATGTCGCCCTTGGAGTCCACGGTGATGCCGTGCGGGGAGAAGAAGCGGCCGGTCTGGGAGCCGTAGGGTTCGGTGCCGACCTTGGACAGCACCTCCCCGTCGGTGGTCATTACGGTGACCCGAGGGCCGAGGTCGGTGCCAGTGTCGTTGCTGGAGATCCCGGCGAAGTACTCACCGATGTACACCAAGTCGCGACCGCCACGGGTGTCGATGTAAATGCAGGCGGCCCGGGACAGGTTCACCCACTGCGTCTCGAATATGCCGTCTGAGCTGAACACCTGGATGCGGTGGTTCTCACGGTCTGCGATGTAAACCCAGCCGTTGCTGTCGGTCTCGACGTTGTGGACGATGTTGAACTGGCCTTCACCGGTGCCGGATTCGCCCCACGAGAACAGGTAATCGCCCTCGGGTGTGTACTTGTGGACACGGGCGTTTGAGTAGCCGTCCGCTACGTAAAATTCACCCGTCTTTTTGTCGATCCCGACGTGCGTAGGAACGCTGAACGGCTTCCCGCTCATCTTGGCCGCCGGCTTATTCGCCTCGCCCAGGGTCATCAGTAGCTCACCACCGGGCGTGAATTTCTTGACCGTGCCGTCGCCGTTGTCGACGGTGAACAGGTTGCCGTCCGGGGCGACCGTCACGCCGTGCGGGTTGCTGAACTCACCCTGCCCCCAGTGGTCGACCAAGTTGCCTTCGGCGTCGAACACGATCATCGGAGAGGTGCCGCGGTTAAAGACGTATATGCGGTCGTTTCCGTCGGCGGCGACCGATGTCGCTTCCTTGTAGTTCCAGCCCTCCGGGAGCGTGCCCCAGTTTTTCCCGGAGACCTCGTACTTGAACCCTCCACTCCCCAAAATCACCGGGCCGGATGGGCCGTCTTCCGCTCGGTGCTCGTCCTGCGGTAGGCCAGATTCGAGTTGTTCCACTTCACTTGCCATCGGATCTACCTCTTGTTGGGAAGCTGGGTTTGGGTCGTTGGAGTTACCCGAGAGCGGTGATATTACCCTGTGTCCGGCATCCCGTCAGCGCCCGGGGGCGTTCCGGTCACAGTTGTAGGTCGATCCAAACCCGTTCTGGGGTTGATGCAATTGCATCTTGAGGCGATCCAACCGTGTCCTGAGGTTCTCGAAGGACCGGGTTTACGAAACACCCTGACGCTCTTCCAACTGCCGCAAGAGGCCGATGTCGTCCCGCTGGATCCACTCTTCGGCGATCTTTCCGACTTCGAATCGCGATAGCGCCATACCCGTGTTCACGATCTTTGTACCGGTTGGTGCGAACCCCATCCACTCGCCCCGGTGGGTGCCGGTCATAGTCCAGCGCCTTGTGACAAACTCGTCTTCACCCGGGTAAATTAACGCTTCGAAGTGCAGGTCAGGGAGCGCCGTTCGCAGTGCCGAAACCTGATTCAGAACGGCATCTATCCCGACGATATCGTTCTCCAATAACGGGTCGTGGCGCACGTGGTCCGGCGCTATCAGATCGCCCGCAATATCGAACAATCCCTGGTTCCAGATCCCTTCGACGTAACGGCGAACGACGGCTGCGTTCACATCCGACGACATTTGTATTTCCCTCGATTAACGGTTTGATTCCCAGATTACGCGTAGGGGGATGCTTGCCCCACCCGGAAAAGGCGTAACGCCGTACGCCCCTACGCTTTCGCGAGCGCCCTGAGACTCTCGCAGGGCCGAATGACCCGAAACCTGTTACGCCGTCGCGCCCGGCATCCCCGGCACGGGCGTTCCAGGAGTCTTCACGCGCAGTGAATAAACAGAGGAGCGGCTGGTCAGGTAGAGCGTCTTGAAGTCGGTCCCACCCCAGCCGACGTTTGCCGGCAGCTCCGGCGTCTCGATCAACCCGAGGAACTCGCCGTTCAGTTCCCAGACCCAGCAACCGCCGGGTCCTGTGCTGAAAACGCGGCCGGCACTGTCCACCTTCAGCCCGTCCGGCACGCCGCCACGCTCGCCGATCGGCCTTTTCGCGCCCGAGTGCGCTGTGAAGGTATCACCCTCATCCGGTCCGCCAGGCACGTAGGGCATCTCGGCGAACTCGCGGCCGTTTGATAGCGAGCCATCTGCCGACACGTCATAGACATACATGTGCGGATTTGGCCGGGTGTTGGTGACGTAGAGCAGCGACTCGTCTGGCGAGAACGCCAGACCGTTAGGGTGGTTCATGTCGGTGGCGACCTGGTGCAACACGCCGTCGGGGTCGATCCGGAAGACGCTGGACGTTCCGATGAGCCTATCTTCAGGCGGCATCAGGAACTGCGGGTCGCTGAAATAGAGCGAGCCGTCACTGCGCCCCACCACATCGTTGCTGCGATTGAGCCGGACACCGTTGTAGTCCGATGCTATCACCGTCCACGAGCCGTCGTGCTCCCGACGCACCACCCGGTAAACATCCTGCTCGCACCACACCACCCTGCCCTGCAGGTCGTACGTCGCACCGTTGGCACCGCCATCGTTCTCCCGGAGAACCGTCTTGTCTCCCGTCCTGGCGTCCACCAGGTAGTGGACGGCATCATCGACGTCCGAGACGTAAAGCGCGCCGTCCCGGTGTTCCGGAGTCGGTTGCTGCCAGAGTGGGCCTTCTGTGAAGTGGAAGCCGGTGGCGAGGAGTTGCGGTTCGGTTGTCTCAAGGACGCGGTCGAGTTTGTTGGGGGTGGTCACTTGGGTCTCCTGTTGCGTGAGTGGAATGAGTGTGACGGCAGTTTAGCCACTTGCAGGGCGTTTCGTGGTTCATTGATGTGGCGACTCTCGGCTGCGCCCTCGTTCTCTCACCCCGCCTCTCTCCCGTGGCAGGGAGAGGGGCAAATATAACGACTCCGAACCTGTAATCAGCGTAGGTTGGGGCTTACTCCGTCCGGGGGGGGTATTGCCATACGCCCCTACATGTGCCCAAACGCCGCCTGTAGTGAACACCGTGCCCTGGGGTTCTCGATGAGCCGGGATTTGCGAGCGAGTTCATATCAACGCGCTCGGACCCGTCCGCCTTGGGCGAACGCTCCCTCATCTCGCGCCCACTCCCGTTTGGGAGAGGGGATGGTCGATCCTGAGTGAAAAACGGTATCGTGACCGCCACATCCTCTCAACTCAACAGACAGCCATCTCACAAGGAAGCGCCGTGAAGATCACCGATGTCATACCCCACGTCATCAAGCCTGGGCTCCCCGGTGACACGCCAGATCAGAGCGCCTGGGCGTTTATAGAGATTCGCACAGATGAAGGGATTACCGGGTGGGGCGAGGCGACAAAGTACGGGCGAGGCGGCAGTTTCCTGATCGGGCAGGCGGTCCACATGGTGAAGGACGACTTCATCGGCGAGGACCCGTCCAACATCGAGGTGATGTGGCACAAGCTGTATCGCCGTTTCACTTACCTGGGAGCACGCGGGTTCCCGACGGCGCTCATCGCCGGTTTCGATATGGCGCTGTGGGACATCAAGGGCAAGGCGACGGGCCGGCCGGTGTTCGATCTGCTTGGCGGAAAGTTTCGAAACCCTGTACCCCTGTACGCCAACGTCTGGTTTGAAGGAGCGGAGACCCCGGAAGAGTACGGAGCGGCAGCAAAAAGCATGGTGGCGCTGGGTCACACGGCTTCCAAGCACGACCCGTTCCACGAGATGAAGCCGTTCCATTCGATGTACCAGGATGGCAAGATTTCGAAGAAGGGCGAACGTCTTGGCTACGACATCGTGGCGGCGGTGCGGGAGGCGGTCGGCCCGGACCACGAGATCCTGATCGACGCTCACGGCCACTACAACGTGCCGACAGCCATCCGGCTGGCCAACACGCTGTTTGAGCAGGCGGACATCGCGTGGTTCGAGGAACCGGTGCCGCCGGAGTCGTTTGAGGCTTTGAAACAGGTCCGTGTGAACACCTCTGCGCCGATCTGCGTTGGTGAGCGGCTGTTCACGCGCTACGACTTCCTGCCGATTTTCCGGGATGGCCTAGCCGACTACATCATGCCGGACACGATCTGGACGGGCGGCATCTCGGAGATCAAGCGCATCGCCATCATGGCGGAGGCGTACTACATCCCTATCTCGCCGCACTGCGTCCCCGCCGGTCCGCTGGAACTGATCGCAGCGGCGCACGTGTGCGCAAGTGTGCCCAACTTCTACCGGCTGGAGCATTCGATACTTGGCATCCCCATGCAGAACGATCTGCTGACGGAGCCGATGGGCATCAGCCACGGTGCCATCCACTTGAACGAAAAGCCGGGGCTGGGCTACGACCTTGACCCGGACGCGCTGGCGTCCAAGCGGCATCCGTTGTGGGGGGGGTAGGTCTTTCTCCCCATACAGGTCAGTACTTACCTCTGGTAAGGTGCTTGTGTGACGTCACAAAACATGGCTCCTTTCTGTCCCCATTTCCACGAGGCGGTTGAGCTGATCGGCCGGCGTTGGAGCGGCGCGATCTTGCGATCGATGCTGTCGGGAGCGCGGCGTTTCTCGGAGATCGGCGTGCCGATCCCGCGGCTGTCCGATCGTCTGTTGTCGGAGCGGCTCAAGGAGTTTGAGAGCGCCGGATTGGCGGAGCGGTCTGTAGTTCCGGAGACGCCGATTCGCGTCGAGTACCTGCTTACGGAGAAGGGGCGCGCACTGACGCCGACGGTCATCGAGCTCACCGCGTGGGCGGAAGAATGGTTCGGGGCCGTAGAGTCCTGCGACGTTGTCGTGGCAAACGAGGTTGTCGAGGAGCGGCCGCGCAATCCGCTGTTGATGTGGACGGATCGGCCGTCTGCATCTGCATAGGGGGAAGCGGCCAAAAGCGCCGTAGGGGCGGATTGAGGAGGAGACGCTGGCATCGGTCGGCGATTCCGGGGCGTTCGGCGACGATCTGAGCAGCGGCGGCAGTGACAACCTGCAAACGCGGTTGCTGGCGCTTCTGGGTCACGTGGGTTAGAGGCACTCCCGGTGCGTTGACGGAATGATCTTCTCCCTCACCCTCGCCCTCTTCCGTTGGGAGAGGGGACACCAGAAATGTTTTATTGCGCAGAAAGAGCCTGCGCACGGTCCGCACACGGGTTAAAGTATCGCTTCACTCGAATAGCGTAACCACGAAGCCTCGCCTGGATGTCCCGGAGGACGAGATGACTGCAACCTACAAGATCCTGATCCTAGGCGCCTCCTATGGATCGCTTCTGGGAGCCAAAATGGCCCTGGCCGGGCATTCGGTCACGCTGGTGTGCCTCCCTGAAGAAGTGCAGTTGATCAACGCGGAAGGCGCACGTGTGCGCATGGCGGCGCGGGGCGTCGACGGGCTCGTGGAACTGAACACCCAGAACATGCCGGGCAAGTTGTCCGCCGCCGGGCCGGGGGACGTAAATCCTGCGGATTACGATCTCGTCGGGCTGGCGATGCAGGAGCCGCAATACGGCGTGCCCGTGTTGCACGATCTGCTGGACAGGGTTGCGGCAGCGAATGTGCCCTGCATATCGATCATGAATATGCCCCCGCTGACCTACCTGCGACGAATCCCCGGATTGGACATTGAAGCGATAAAGAGCAGCTACACGGACGCCTCGGTCTGGGACAACCTTGACCCGGCGCTGATGACCCTGTGCAGCCCGGATCCGCAGGCGTTCAGGCCGCCGACAGAGAAGATCAACGTGTTGCAGGTCGGTCTGCCGACCAACTTCAAGGCGGCGCGGTTCGATTCAGACGCGCACATGGATATCCTCCGTAACCTCGAGGCGGATATCCAGGCCGTACGGTTCGACATCGGCGACCGCGAGGTCGAATTGCCGGTCAAGCTCAGGGTGCACGATTCAATCTTCGTTCCGCTCGCGAAGTGGAGCATGTTGATCGCGGGCAACTACCGCTGCGTCCAGAAGGACGGCATGCGGGCCATCAAGGAAGCCGTGCACACAGACATCGCCGCGACACGGTTGGCTTACGAATGGGTCGTGGAGCTCTGCGTTTCGATGGGTGGCGATGAGAGTGATTTCGTGCCGTTTGAGAAGTACGCCAACGCCGCGCTGTCGCTAGTGAACCCGTCCTCGGCCGCTCGGGCACTGGCCAACGGGGCGCCGAACATCGAGCGCGTGGACACGCTGGTTCAGACGATCGCCGCGCAGCAGGGCATGCAGTCCGATTCGCTGGACGAGACGGTGGAGCTGGTGGACGGCTGGCTGGAGACGAACCGGGCGAAGGCGTGAATTGGTGCCGGCTTGCGGGTGATGTAGGGGCGGTCCTTCGAGAGCCTCTGGGTGACGCCCGCCCGGAGGGCGTAGTGCCATACGCCCTTACGGTGTTGTTGCATGACTGCGTCGCCCGATTCTGACGCTTCTCAAAGGACAGACGTGGGCAGATATTAATCCGTCTCTCCGCGATTTGTGCCATACGGCTTCTACGTCTATGTACCGACGTCCAACATTACGGTGCCTATGGCGTGGGATTCGACCGCTCTTGTGGCTTCGGCCGCCCCCTCCAGGGGGAAATGTGGGCCGTGGAGATGTGTCAGCGTTCCGTTCGTAATCCACTGATTGATGTGCTCGATGGCGGCGCGTTTGGCCTCCTCCGGCATCGTGTAGACCATCACGAATCGGACGTTGATATTTGACCTTCTAAAGCGAAACGGCACACCGGGCGTCTCGGTCGCTCCATCGCCGAAGCCGTAGACGGCCATCGCCCCGTTGTCTGCGATCGATTTTCGTGAGACTTCGAAGTTGGCGGGGAACTGGACCTCGACGATTCTGTCGACACCGCGATCTCCGGTGAGTTCGTTGATGCGCGCCGTTACGTCCTCGGTCCGGTAGTTGACAGTCTCGTCTGCGCCGGCGTCCCGTGCGATCGTCGCTTTCTCATCCGAGCTGACGGTGGAGAACACCCTTGCCCTACCGATCTTCGCCATCTGTATGGCGTAGTTAGCCACCGCTCCAGCGCCCCCGGTCACGAGAACGGTCTTGTCCGTAACCGGGCCGTCCGCGAACACACTCCGGTGTGCGGTCATGGCCGGGACGCCCAGGCAGGCACCATCGGCAAACGACGCGTTATCCGGCAGAGGCACAGCGTGGTTTGCGGGCTGCACGGTGTACTCGGCGGCGGACCCGTAGGCGATGCCAAAGTTCGATTCATAAAGCCAGACGCGTTCGCCAATCCGGGACGTCGGGACGCCTTCGCCGACGCCGTCGATCACGCCCGATCCGTCCTGATTGGGGATGATCCTCGGGAAGCGCATCGCCCGCGCACGCATCTTCCAGTCGGACGGGTTAATTCCGGAAGCAATCACCCGCACGCGAACCTCACCCGGTCCAGGCTCTGGGTCCGGCATTTCGCCGACCTGCAGCACTCCGGCGTCACCGCTTTCCTCGTACCAGACCGCTCGCATGGAATTCCTCTCCTGTTTTTGGCCGATTGGGCGCTGATTATGCACGCATCGGCGTTCCATAGGCGGCGGTCGGGTTACGATGCGGCAAGGTTATCGACGAACCTGAAGGCCCCGGAGGAAATAAATGCCTGACCTGCGTCGAGATGGGAGATGAATGGGTGAATCTTCGGATGTGCTACAACTGCGGAAAGGTGGGTTGTTGCGACTCGTCCAAATACAAACATGCAACCTCGCATTACGACGCGATCGGTCACCCGATCATCAAGTCGCACATGCCGGGGGGGACGTGGAAGTTTTGCTTCGTAAAAGAGTTGGCCTGGGAGTGAGGCCGCGGTCCTGCTGGACGGCTATTTGGGGCCAAACGGCGACACCGTCATTCCCGAGTCGTCGGGAATCGAGAGACAGCCTCCGTCCTGTTTAAACCTAATCGCGAAACGAGCGTTTCTGGATTCCCACCTGCATGGGAATGCGAATTTAGCAGGGACACAAGCACAGGCCGGATGGAGTTATTCGCGGTGAGATTCTTGAATCAAGTTCAGGACAGGCTCTTCACCTCGGGCTCAGACGACATTGCTAACGTGACCCGTTTTCTAAGCCGCTGGAGGCCATGTTGATTATTGATGGGCATGCGTACTGCTGGCCGGATCTGACTGGCGGCGGCGGGTTTGAATCGCCGGACGGGTTGCGGCGGCACCTCCAGAGCGCGATCGCCAACCATCATCAGCCTGCCTTGCGGGTGCGTGATCGCGCCCCGGGCGACAACTCCGGGCTTGTGGATCTGTCTCGTAGAACCCGGCTGGAGGCGCTCAAAGACGCCGACTTCCGTTGGGCGAGCAACGGCCGGTTCGAGTGGATCGATGGCGGAGTGAGGTACTTCAAGCAGTACTTTGCTCCATCGATGCAGGAGTCCTTTTACGGGCCGGAGTCGCTGGTCGCTGAGATGGACTACGCCGGTGTGGACATGGCTCTGCTGCATCGGACGCCGTACCTGGGGATCGATAACGATTTCATCGCTGAATGCGTGTCGCGATACCCGGACCGGTTGCGCGGGCTGGCACATGTGCCTGAGTGGCGCTGCGTCCCGGACCCTGATGGGTCATTGCTGGAGTTGGAGCGGGCCGTCAGGCTGGGCTTATCGGGGTTGCACTTTCTTCCGCCGCAGCTCAATTTGTACGGCGATAACGGGGCGTGGGATCGCGCTGAGTTCCGGCCATTCTGGGACGGCGTCGCCGGACTGAATATTCCCGTGTTCATCTCTATGGGGCAGATGATGAACCGGAGCGCGGCGCGGGAGGGTCTGGACCCGGATCCTGAGGATTTCCACGACGAGTTACGAACGTTGCGCCGATGGATCGACCGTTATCCAGACGTGACGCTGGTCGTGACACACGGGTTGAACTGGCGGTTCTTTATGGACGGCGACTCTATCGTGCTGCCGGAATGGATCTGGGAGCCGTTTCGTGACTCGAAAAGCTACCTCCAACTGTTGTTTCCAATAGCCTTGGGCGCCGTCTGGGATTACCCCCTAGCGCAGGCACAGCCGACGGTCGCGGAGATCGTGGACCGGCTTGGGGCGGAGCGCGTGATCTGGGGTACCGACATGCCGATAGTGGCCCGGTCGTGGACCTACAAGCAGAACCTGGACTTCATCCGGATTCACTGTGACGGGCTGTCTGCGGGCGATCGCGATGCTGTGCTTGGAGGGTCGATAGCGGGGTTGCTAGGCGTGGGGTGATGCAGGTTCTCACACCGGAATGAGGATCTTTGACGACACCGTCATTCCCGAGTCATCGAGAATCGGGAGGCGGTCTCAGTTCTTATAGAGCCCCATCACGAAACCAGTGCTTCTGGATTCCCACCTCCGTGGGAATGACGATATCAACGGGTGGACGGATACAAGTCGGATGGAAGGCGAGCCGGGAGATCCTGATTCTAGGGATCAGGATGACAGATTAGCGTGACCGGTTGTTGATAACTATCGCTGAATGACGTGACCCACCTCCAGACCTCCTTTAATTAATCTTTCGCCTATCAGGGAGGAGGCACCCATTTGCCCCCACCTAACCCCGCGACGGCTTCTTGCCCGTTCGTTCCTCGTACAGCTTCCAGGTGTTTTCGTTGAACGGGTAGTAGCGGCCGGGTGGGCCCGGGTCTCTCTCCAGTTCAGCCTTGACGACTTCTTCCACTTCTTCGCGCTCACGGGCGATGCGGATCGCGTCGTCCACGGTTTCGTGCGGAACGACGACCACGCCGTCCTCGTCGCCGACTATTGCGTCGCCGGGCCGAACGAGTACGCCACCGCAGTTGATGGTGTCGTTCACGCCCCACGGGACCATGACTGCAGGACCCTGCTTGGCCGTTGTGCTGTGTGAGTAGACCGGGTATCCGTAGCCCTTGAGGATGGTGGAGTCACGCACCGAGCCGTCGGTGACGAGTCCGCCGACTTGAAGCTGTTTCAGGCGTAGGAACTTGATGTCTCCGCCGATCGATTCCCAGGGACCGATGGCCGATGCCACGAGAACTTCGCCCGGGCCGCACTTCTCAAAAGCGACGTATTCCGGGGAGATCAGGCCTTTCGGCATGTCATCCCAGATGTCGTTGCGCCAGGGCACGAAACGCAGCGTTACGGCGCGGCCGGCCATCTTCATATCCGGGTGCAAAGGTCGTGCGCCGGGAATGTAGGACGGCGGCCATTTCATCACCCACAGGGCGTCGATCAGTGTGGGCGTGGGGATGGTCTTGAGGATCTCCAGGGTTTCGTCGGAGATCGGCGGGAGGTGGTCGGCCATTCCTGGCTCCTATCTGCGATTTACTGGGCGGTATGTTTGCACATGTTAGAGGTCGTTTTGCATCGACCCCAAGGGCAGATAGTCATCCGCCCCGACGGCGTTGGTTGTTGCTCCCTCGTCCGGTAGGAGAGCGGCTGACGATGGATGTGTCCCCCACACATCCGTAGGGGCAGATTGGTATCCGCCCTCGGGCTGGCTGCTGCCCGCCCCTACGACTCTTGCGGTGGACGAATGGTTGGCTGAATTTCGAGTATCTCCCCAGCTGGCTGGCGGGGCAAGCGCCGCCCCTACTCCGGGACTGCGCCGTTGCGGAATTTCCAGAGGGATGTCACGAGGGCGGCTGATGCGGGGACGGGGACGTTTAGCGCCCTTCCCTCGCGGACTACCATGCCGAGCAGGTGTTCGATCTCCAGCTGGTTGCCGGCCCTGAAGTCGCCCTGTAGCGACGCCTGTGCGTCTGCGGCCTCGGCCATACCGTCACGCAGTTTTACGTCCACGACGTCCAGGGCAAGGTTCACGCCCTTTGCGCGCGCCACGCGCTCGACGTCTTCCATGACCGATCGGACAGTGTACTCGCCCCATGGACTTTCGAGCACCTCGACAAAGGATGAACGAGACGATGTCATTACCGTGCCTATGGGCCCGACGTTGACGAGCTTGGTCCAGAGCGTGGCGCCGATGTCGTCGCCGATTTCCGGCTGGATGCCCTCCCTGTTCAGCAGGTTGAACACAGCCTCGGTGCGGTCTGTGTGCGAACCGTCCTGCTCACCGAACGCTATGCGTGCCGTCGGGCCGGACTGGTGGATCACGCCGGGCTCCGGACGGCCTGTTTCGATATATGTTGCACCGGCCATCACGTGGTCCCAGCCGTAGACCTCAGCGATCCGGGCAGCGCTGTCGACGCCGTTCTGAATCGTCAGGACGGTCGTGCCGTCCTTGAGCAGCGACCTGATAAGCGGGAGCGCCGTCTCGTTATGGAACAGTTTGACGGTGTAGAGGACGAAATCGACCGGGCCTATTTCCGCTGAGTCGGGCGTGACCTGCGGACGGACCGTGAATTCGCCCCAGTTTGTCCTGAGTCGCAGTCCGTTGGCCTTCATGGCGTCGAAGTGCGCGCCCGGACGAGCGACCAGCGAGACCTCCTCGCCGTGCCGAGCCAGGACGCCGCCGTAGTACCCGCCAACGGAGCCGGGGCCGATGACCGCTACTTTCATGTTGCTGCTGTCTCCAATTACTCGACGATTCACTGACCGGATTGCGCGGCGGCCGTGGCCGCCGTCCTGCCCTGTACTCGCCTGTGTTCATGGGAATCGCGGGCTGTAACGATAGCGCAGAATGGACCAGCGGCGCGATGTATTCGGGCGCTGTCGCGAGGGCGTAAAATTACGCCCCTCATAGAGAAAACGCTATCCCTCCAACTTCGATCCCTTTCTGAGTCAGGACTTCAGGATTTCCACATGACCGATTTCACGCGACCGGACGGTCGCCGGGCCGATGAGCCGCGGTCGATCAGCATCGAGACAGGTTTCCAACCGCATGCCGAGGGGTCGGTCTTGATTGCCTCGGGCAACACTCACGTCATCTGCTCCGCTTCGGTGGAGGAGTTCGTGCCCCGTTGGATGCGCGGGTCCGGAAAGGGCTGGGTGACGGCCGAGTACGGGATGCTCCCGCGGGCGACGAACACGCGCGCTCGCCGGGAGGCGGCCGCGGGACGACAGGGCGGTCGTACACAGGAGATCCAGCGCTTGATCGGCCGATCGCTCAGGGGCGTGGTCGATCTTGCGGCGCTCGGCGAGCGTTCGATCACGGTGGACTGTGACGTTGTGCGCGCCGATGGCGGCACGCGCACGGCCTCCATCACGGGGAGTTACGTGGCGCTCGGAATCGCCCTGCACGGACTGCTGAGTGAAGGGAAGATCGACAAGGATCCGATGATCGATTCCGTTGGCGCCATCAGCGTCGGCATCGTATCCGGCACGCCGCTTCTGGACCTCTGCTACGAGGAAGACTCGGCCGCGGAGACAGACATGAACGTCGTCATGACGGGCTGCGGGAAGTTCATCGAGCTGCAGGCGACGGCCGAGGGCATGCCGTTTGCGCGTGAGGAGCTGAACGACCTGCTCGGGCTGGCTGAAATCGGCATCCGTTACGCCATTGACCAGCAGTCGGCCGTTTTAAACTCTTAACCCTCTTCTCCTCAAACTCGATACCGGCCAGCCCGGAAACCCGGCAGCCACATGAGAATCCGACGCCAGTTAACCGAAAGCGAGTCCGCTTCACATGCCAGCAATCCCTACGATCACCGGCGTACATGCGAGGGAAATCCTTGACTCGCGCGGCAACCCCACAGTTTACGCAGAGGTCAGACTCAGCGACGGAACGATCGGCGGCGCTGCGGTTCCCTCCGGGGCGAGCACCGGCCAGCGTGAGGCGAACGAGCTGCGTGATGATGATCCGAACCGGTACAACTGCAAGGGCGTTTTGAAGGCCGTCGCCAACGCCAACGGGCCGCTCTGTGAGGCGGTTGTCGGGTACCAGATCGCGGATCAGCCGGGCATCGACAGGGCGTTGATCGACGCAGACGGCACTGCAAACAAAGAAAAGTATGGCGCTAACGCGATCCTCGGGATTTCGATGGCGACGCTTGACGCGTCCGCCAGGAGCGCGGGCATGCCGCTCTACCGGCGGGTGGCCCAACTTTCCGATACGGGCAACGCCGTCGAGTTGCCGACGCCGATGTTCAACCTGCTCAACGGCGGAGCGCACGCCTTCGGCTCGACCGACTTCCAGGAGTTCATGGTCATGCCGGCGGGATTCGACACCTACCCGGAGGCGCTGCGGGCCGCGGTCGAGATTTACCACACCCTGCGAACCCGCCTTGCGAAAGATAAGTACCAGACGACGGTCGGGGACGAGGGTGGTTTTGCGCCTGCCGGCTTCGACACGCGCATGGCTCTCCAGCATCTGGTGGATGCTATTGAGGGCGCGGGATACCGGGCGGGCATCGACGTGTTCCTGGCGCTGGACCCAGCGTCCAGCGAGTTCGGTCCGGAGCCCGAAGAAGGCGCGCCGTACAGGTACAACCTGGAGCGCGAAGGGCGGGTGTTGTCCACTTCTGAGATGGTTGATGAGTACGAGAAACTCGTCGCGGATTTCCCAATCGCCAGCATCGAGGACGGGCTTGCAGAGGGCGACTGGGACGGATGGATGGAGCTCAACGCACGGCTGGGCGACCGCGTGCAGCTTGTGGGCGACGACTTGCTCGTGACGCAACGGCGTTACGTGGATCAGGCGATCCGGCTGGACGCGGCCAACGCCGTGCTGGTCAAGTTGAACCAGGTGGGCACGGTCACAGAGACGTTGGAGACGATTGCGGCGGCGCGCGAAACGGGGTGGGGGATCGTCGTCAGCCACCGGTCCGGCGAGACGGAAGACACGACCATCGCCGACCTTGTTGTCGGCACGCGGTCGGGCCAGTTGAAGGCTGGCGCGCCGGCACGCAGCGATCGGGTGGCCAAGTACAACCGGCTGCTCGCCATAGCCGACGAGTTGGGGCCGGTGACGGAGTACGCCGGACGTCGGTCCTTTCGCTAACAGGGCGTTCCGGTGGTGGGCGTGGGTTGAGGCGAACCAGGGCATCTGTAGTCGAGACTTTTCCCTCACCCCAGCCTTCTCCCGCTGGGAGAGGGTGCGGGCGTATCGCGATACGCCCCTACCGTGTCGTTGCCTAGACGCGTAGGGGCAGCGCTTGCCCCGTCCCTGGGCGGATACTGAGCCGCCCCTCCAGTCTTGTTGAACGACAAGGGTCTGGTCGCCGGGTTCGGGCCGGTAGTAGACTCAGGATTCCGGCGGTGGATCGCATCTGTTCGCCCCGGTCGCGACGCCCGGTTCAGGCCTGACCGAACGCCCCAGGCCATAGCGATCAGAAATGTGGAGACGCCCAATGGCAGACAAGACGAGAGTCGGCATCAGCGGATTCGGTCGCATCGGGCGGCAAGTGTTGCGGGCGATAAGGGAGCGAGTCTCGGACACGATCGAGGTCGTAGCGGTAAACGGCCTGACTGACTCGCTGACCAACGCCCATCTGTTCAAGTACGACTCCAGCTACGGGCCGTACGCCGGTACCATCGAGGAGAGCAACGGCGACCTGGTAATCGACGGCGACCGGATACAGGTGCTGTCAGACCGGTCTCCGGCAAACCTGCCCTGGGGCAACCTGGGGGTCGATATCGTGATCGAGTCCACGGGGTTCTTCACCAACGCCGATGCGGCACGCGGGCACGTCGAGGGCGGCGCAAAGAAGGTGATCATCTCGGCCCCTGCATCGGGCGAGGACCTGACGATTGTGCTGGGCGTGAACGACGACCAGTACGATGCGGCGAACCACGTCGTGCTATCGAACGCGTCCTGCACGACGAATTGCGTTGCGCCGATGGCAAAGGTGCTGCACGAGAGCTTCGGCATTGAGCAGGCGCTCATGTCCACCATCCACGCTTACACGACCGACCAGAACATCCAGGACGGCGTTCACGGCGATCTGCGCCGCGCGCGTGCCGCAGCCGTGAGCATCATCCCGACGACCACCGGGGCGGCTCGAGCCGTGACGGTGGTGATCCCATCCCTGAAGGGCAAGATCGACGGCATGGCGTACCGGGTGCCGACACCGTCCGTGTCCGTGACGGATCTGACAGCGACTCTGGAAAAGTCCGCCAGCGTCGATGACGTGAATGAGGCATACAAGCAGGCCTCTGTGAGCGGCTCTCTGCACGGCTTGCTGGGCTTCTCGGTGGAGCCGTTGGTGTCGATCGATTACAAAGGCAACCCAAACTCCGTGACCATCGACGCCCTGTCCACGTCATCGATCAACGACAAGATGGTGAAGGTCGTCGGCTGGTACGACAACGAGTGGGGCTACTCCTGCCGGACGGCCGACCTGACGGCGTTTGTGTCAGCGCGGGGCGTTTAGCTCGGCTCTCCCAACGGGAGAAGCCCACGTTTGCCAGACGAGAGGGAGGACGGTGGTTCTCACCGAATCCGTATGTTTTGGCGGATTGCGTATCGGTGAAGGTCCCTCGGCTTCGCTCGGGATGACTTGTGAGTGACGAGTGAGGGCGTATTGCCATGCGCCCCTACGTGTGTTGCGCTGCTTAACGTCATTCCCACGTCGGGGGGAATCCAAGGACGCCTGAATTTCACTATCGGTCCTGGATCCGAAAAAGCGCATTTGAGTGCCGTCCTTCCCCGGAAGGGCTCCCTCATCCCTTCGACGGGCTCAGGGACAGGCTCTGCACCTTCTCCTGACCGGGAGAAAGGATTGGTCCGTGCCCCGGTTGCGGCCCGGTTATCCGAGGAATATGGACGAAGGCCGTTTCTGGACTCCCGACCACTCGGAAATGACGGGATGCAACCGGTACGTAAGCCCGTTCCCCGTATGAACACCGATCTGTCTGTTGTTGTAGCCGCGGCATCGCGCCGGGCGTACAATTCTTTTGCGCTCAGATGAGCGACTGCGCGGGTTCGGTGTCGCGCGGGTATCGCTGCTGGTTAGAGTACGGCTCTGACGGTGGTCAGCAAACGGAGAAAAAGCCGATGGCTACGAGTACTAACGGAACCGCCACCTCTTATATCGAACGCGTACGTGAGCCTCGCTGGCTGAACAGTGAGGACGCCGAGGTCGGCAGTTACGCCGTCAAGTCCGGGCTGGCGCAGATGCTCAAGGGCGGCGTCATCATGGACGTCGTCAACGACGAGCAGGCGAAGATCGCCGAAGACGCTGGCGCAGTTGCGGTGATGGCCCTTGAACGGGTCCCGGCTGACATCCGGTCCGACGGTGGCGTCGCCCGCATGTCCGACCCCAACATGATCGAGGCCATTTTGAAGGCCGTGACCATCCCCGTGATGGCCAAGTCCCGCATCGGGCACTTTGTTGAGGCGCAGGTCCTTCAGGCCCTCGGCGTCGACTTCTGCGACGAGTCCGAGGTCCTGACCCCGGCCGACCATGAGTTCCACTCCAACAAGTGGGCATTCAAGATGCCGTTCGTTTGCGGCTGCACCAACCTCGGCGAGGCGCTCCGGCGCATCGGTGAGGGCGCTTCTATGATTCGAACCAAGGGCGAAGCCGGAACCGGCGACGTCGTCGAGGCGGTCACGCACGCACGCTCAGTGCTGGGCGAGATCAAGCGACTCCAGCACGTGCCGGAGATGGAGCTGATGACGGCGGCCAAGAACATGGGCGCCCCGTACGACCTGGTCCTGGAAGTTGCCCGCACGGGCAAACTTCCGGTGGTCAACTTCGCGGCCGGCGGCATCGCCACCCCTGCGGACGCGGCACTGATGATGCAGATTGGCGTGGACGGCGTGTTCGTCGGCTCCGGCATCTTCAAGTCCGGCAACCCGGCGCAGCGTGCGGACGCGATCGTTCAGGCCACGACACATTTCGACAACCCGGACATCATCGCCAACGTCTCCCGTGACCTTGGCGAGGCGATGGTCGGCATCAGCTCTAACGAGCTGCCAGAGTCCGAGCAGCTGGCGAAGCGCGGCTGGTAGGTCATTTGCCGCTTGACATAGGCGTCCTGGCACTCCAGGGCGATTTCCAGGAACACCGTGCCGTGCTCGAATCTCTCGGCGCGGCCGTCATAGAGGTCCGTCTGCCCCACCAGTTGGAGGGGCTGGACGGGTTGGTGATCCCCGGCGGCGAGTCCACGACTATCGTGAAGCTCGTCCATCGCTGGGGATTTCCGGACGCGCTCCGCCGTTTCATAGAGGAAGGCGGAGCGGTCTGGGGGACCTGCGCCGGGATGATCGTAATGGCGAGCGAGCTGTTGGAGCCGGACCCGAAACCGCTTTCGTTGATGGACATCAAAGTGTCTCGCAACTGGTTCGGCCGTCAGGTGGACAGTTTCGAGACGGATATCCTCGTGAAGGGCGTTTCCGGAGGACCGGTGCACGCGGTGTTCATCCGGGCGCCTTCCGTACGGGAACACGGTGAGGGCGTGGAAACCATCGCAACGCTGAGGGATGGAACGCCTGTCGCTGTGCGCAGCGGTAAACTGATGGCAACGGCGTTCCATCCCGAGTTGACACCGGACACTCGGATCCACGAGTTGTTCCTCCGGTTGTCTGCGGGAAACCTTCCGTCCGTCTGATCCGTCCATGTCGGCGCCTACCCGTCGTTCGGCGGTCCGGCGGCGCCCCGTGTGAACCAAGATCAGAAGCGCATGATCAGAATTCTGAGGCCAAGCGATGTGGCTCGATTGCTGTTCCTCCGCCCTGCGGAGGGCGGCACACAGGCCTTCACGCTCGATAGCGCGGCGCATTCATCGGCGTCTGCGTACCGGCCAAACCGATACATAGCCAGCGCTTTAACTTGGCGCGCCCGCCGTGACGGATGGATCGCTTTCGGTAGTTCGGGCGTGACCGGCGTTGTTCGGGTACGTCGGCGTAACGGTCCCACGGTGTGGGAGATCAGCGAGCTGTTCCTCTCGCCGGACGCCCGACCCGAGATGGATGGCGCCGAGTTGCTGAGTGACCTGGCAGATGTCGCTTCCCGCCTGGGCATTCACAGAGTATTCCTGCGTATAGGGGACGGAAACCCGATGGCGACTGCGGCACGACGCGCCGGTTACACGCTACAGACGCGTGAGACGCTATATCACCTCCCCGAAGACCTGCGCGGACAGGGCCAGCCCGCGCACTACCCGGGAGAATCGGGCTGGCGCACGGTCACGGATGAGGATCTAAAACGTGTTTTCCGGCTCTACGGCAGCGCCACACCGCTTTCGGTGCGGGAAACGGCCGGGATGACGCTACCAGAGTGGCGAGACTCGCTGGAGCCGCTGCCCCACGCTCCGCGCGGAAACGTTTTCGGCGGCGGGAGAACCGCTGCGATTAACTCCGGGGAGATGGTGCTGGATGGCGAGCAAGGCCCGCTGGCGTGGATGCGGTTTTCCGACGCCAGCAATGAGCGCCTTTTCACCCTGATGGTTGAACCCGAGGCCGATCTGGACATGGATGAGGTGGTGCATGGCGTTCTTGCGGGCGGCTTTGGGAAACCGGCGGCGATGCTGGTGCCTCTTTATGCCAGGCGCATAGCTGTGGCGCTCGCGGCCGCTGAGTTCGTTCCGGGGCACGATTACGAGCTTTTCGCCCGCCAGACCGCCGAACGGGCTAAAATCCCACGAAACACTATGGTCGCCGCAGGTGGCTGAACTGGAGATCGACACCCTGACCAGCGAACCCAAAGAACAACGCATAACCGACGATTTACAGTCTCTGATTAGCCCGCTTCCTGAGCGCATCCAGGGCGCACTCGATAAACATCCACGATCGAGCGAGCTCCTCGAGGTCGTGATGGACCTTGGCCGCACTCCCGAGGCGCGTTTCCCCGACGAAACACTCCGGTTGAGCGACCTGGATGTCACCGACGCCGACCTGCAATGGGTCGTGGAGCGTATCGGCGAGTTCGGCGACGACAACAGGGCCGGCATCGAGAGAACCCTTCACCGGATTTCGGTTATACGCAATCGCGGCGGACGCCCCGTGGGCGTGACGTGTCGTGTTGGACGGGCTGTATTCGGCACGGGCCAGATCATCGACGACCTAGTGCGCACGGGACAGAGCATCCTTTTGCTGGGCCGGCCGGGGGTCGGCAAGACGACGATCCTACGGGAGGTGGCACGCGTGCTCGCCGACGAGGTCGGCAAGCGTGTGGTGATCGTCGATACATCCAACGAGATAGCCGGAGACGGCGATGTCCCGCACCCCGCCATCGGCCGGGCGCGGAGGATGCAGGTCCCGAGTACGCCCCAGCAGCACCAGGTGATGATCGAGGCCGTGGAAAACCATATGCCGGAAGTGGTGATCATCGACGAGATGAGCACCGAGGCGGAGGCGATGGCGGCGCGAACTATCGCCGAGCGCGGCGTTCAGCTTATCGCTACCGCCCACGGGAACACCCTAGCCAATCTTATAAGCAACCCGACGCTGTCCGATCTCGTCGGCGGCACTCAGACGGTCACGCTTGGCGACAACGAGGCGAGGCGACGGCGCACTCAGAAGACAGTGCTCGAACGGAAGCACAGGCCGACTTTCGAGGTCGTTGTGGAGATCCAGGCGTTTGAACGCGTGGGCGTGCACGCCGATGTCGGTTCCGTGGTGGATACGATGCTGCGCGGATACCTTGTGGAGCCAGAGGTTCGGGCTATCGAGAACGATGAAGTCCAGGTGATCCAGGATGCGTCGAGGCTGGGCTCCTCCGTCTCCAACGTCCCGCAGGACGGGCCGAGGCTTCGGGCCGGACTGTTGTCTCTGGACAACCGGGACTCCGGCCGGGATCCAGGACGGTCACGCGGTGACGTTCCTGCTTCGAGACCCGTGCGTGAACCGGAACCGGAAGCGCCCCGGGTGACCTCCGTGTACGTTTTTGGCGTGCCCCGGACGAACCTCCAGGAAGCGGTAAACCGTCTCAACGCGCCGGTCGATGTGGTCGACACGCCGGAAGAGGCGGATATGTTTTTGACCACCAAGTCGCACTACAGCCGCCGGCCGACGGCGGTCCGGGAGGCGGAGGCGCAGGGGCTGCCCGTGTACGTGCTGCGAAAGGGTTCTGGCGAGCAGATCAAGCAGTTCGTGGAACGGTTTGAGCCGAAGAAACGTTCCGAAGCGCCGGGCAGACGGACGTCCAATGTGGTGCGCTCTGCTTTGACCGAGGCCGAGGTGGCGTCTCAGGAGGTACTGGCGGGCGAAGATCGGATCGATCTGGACCCGCAGCCTGCGTTCATCCGACGTCTGCAGCACGGGGTGGGCGGCCGATACAACATCGGTTCGTCGAGCACAGGCCAGGATCCGTACCGCCACGTGGTGCTCCGACGCAGACGGCGGTAGCCGACGTGATGGAGCGGGTACGTTTATCGGTTTTTCGGAGCCGGGTTCATCAGGACCAGGAGTCGTGAGTCTTTTTCTTTCGATCGAGGGCGGTGACGGCGTTGGCAAGTCCACCCAGGCCGCCCTGCTGATGGCGCGCCTGAGGGCGGCCAGCGTGGATGCGCTGCTGGTCCACGAGCCGGGCGGAACAGAGATCGGTGAGGAGATCAGGAGGCTCGTCAAGGGCGATGTCCCAAGGTCACCGATGTCTGAGTTGTTTTTGTTTGAGGCCGCTCGCGCGCAGCTCGTCCAAGACGTGATTCGACCGGCGCTTGACGCGGGCCGGGTTGTCGTTACGGACCGTTACGCCGATTCTTCTATCGCTTACCAGTCCTTTGGACGAGGGGTTGATATCGCAAATGTCCGGGCGCTAAATCAGGCGGCGACCGCCGGGCTGACTCCAGACGCGACAATTCTGTTGGATATCTCACCGGAACGAGCTCTCTCCCGCGTGAACGGCGACGACGGGTCCGTGGGTCGATCAGACGAACCCGATCAGACGCGGTTTGAACAGGAGCCGTTGGAGTTTCATCAACGTGTTGCGAGGGGTTTCAACGCGCTCGCCTCTCAGGAGCCGGGCCGGTGGTTTGTGGTGGACGCTTCCACTCCGCCGGAGGGCGTCGCCGACAAGGTGTGGTCGATCGTGTCGAATCTGCTGGTATTACGGGGGATAGGTAGCAATGCCTGACTCTAATGGGGCGATGTCCCCCGGAGAGTTGCGGATGTTTCTGGATGAACGCCATCTGGCGATCATCACGACAAACGGCGCCGATGGCGTGCCACATTCAACGCCCGTCTGGTACCTGGTTGAGAATGACGGCGCGCTTGCGGTGATCGTTCTCACGAATGCCGTCAAGCTGCGGAATATCGAACGCGATGCGCGGGTTTCGGTCACGATCGCGCCCGAGACGCGGCCGTACGCATACGCCCGGTATCGCGGGACGGCATCGGTGCACTACGACGGGGTAGACGGGTACCCGCTGGCTATGGCCCAGCGTTACATGGGCAACGAGCCGGGCCGGACGTGGCTGGAAGAGCAGGGGCAAGATCCGTTCGCCGTGATCCGCCTGCTGGATTCCTCACCGCAGACCTGGAGCGACCTGGAGCTTGAATAAGTCCCGATGGAGCGTTTATTTGAACGTCTGACCGAGGGATCGGCCAGATGTTCCCATCGATTTCATTGTTGTTTTCGCGTGCTGTGAAAAATCCGCTGCCACGGACGATCAGCCCCCGCCTCATGAACGCCTCATAAACGTTTAACAGGAATTTTACGAATCGCGACCGCAATTATAGCTTTCGCAACTGTTTAAGTACGAATTTCGTCGCGTTATATTGCGATATCGACGCATGAGAGAGATTTCGCGCTGTACCGAGAGAATCATTGTCCTTTCGGGTCCAACGCGAGGTCGATCATCCCTTGTCTTTGAGACTCGCCCGGTAGTCACGCATCGTGTCGCTCATGTCGTAGCGGCGCGGTGGTTCGGTGGCGTCATACCCCGAGCGGGACGGATCGATCTTGATAACCAGCAAGGTGGGGCCGGGCGTCGCGAGTACCTGAGCGGCGTCCCCGGCCAGCTCTTCAAGGTCTTCAAACAGGGACGCGCTGGCGTATCCGGCGCCCCGGGCGATCGCGGCGAAATCCGTGTGGTTCCCGCCGGGCAGGGGCAATCCGGCGGCGCCGTTCCTGACGCCGCTCTGAAACAGGACATGCACCAGATTTGCCGGCGCAGCGTCGGATATCGTCACGAGCACGCCCAGGTTGGACAGAAGCGACTCGTCAGTATCCAGGATGATCACTCGTTCCCCCGGTGCGGCCATGGCGAGGCCCAGGGCGAAGGCCGCCTCCTCGCCATCGGACTGAGGCGGCATGAAGTCCCGTCCCGGCGTTCCCGACACGGCGCCCCAGTAACGCTCGTTAGCCGGGTGCGGTACGACGATCGAATCGGCGCGCTCGCGCGCTAGGATCCGGGCGGCTTCCAGCGGGTTGATCAAGTGGGTGCGCTTTCTTTTCTTCAGGGTTGTGACGAGTGGAAGATCGTAGCGGCAGTGGGACGGTCGCGCCAGAAAAAGAAGTCGACTCGTAAGACACCGGTCCTTCGAGATCCTCAGAACACGGAGATTTGCCAAGGCAGGCCGTCCAGCACGTTGGCCGTAACGGTCGATTGTCATCGACCCGAGGGCGGATATTCATTCGCCCCTACGGGTGGCATTGCTGATACGGTTGTTGGCCCGGTGCATGCTCGTCGTTGCAGGGCGAGGGCGGGGCAAGCGCCGCCCCTGCAGTGTGCCGTACTTCGGCCGGTTAGCATTTCTCGCGGCCTTGGAGCCACTCCTCGACGATCCTCCCATCGTCGGCGAAGGCGAGTTCCGGGAGTTGGTCGTACGGGAAGGTGGCGGTCTCCAGCGTCTCGTCCCCGGCGATCAACTTTCCACCGGTGACGTTGGCGCTGTACACGGCCAGCACCACGGTTTTGTCCGGCTGTGAGTACAGACCTACAAGCCAGTCGACCTCGACAACGAGCCCGGTCTCTTCCACGACCTCACGCTCCACGGCGCGCTCGACCTGTTCGCCGCGATTGACGTATCCGGACGGGAAGCTCCATTTGCCAAATGCCGGCTGAATACCGCGTCGTACAAGGAGAAGTCTGTCGTCGATCTCGACCATTGCTGCTCCCGCGAGTTTTGGGTCCAGGTACGACACGCGTCCGCATTTCCCGCAGGCCGGGAATCCGGATTCATGTCCGTCTACCAGCGGTCCGGCGCATGTCGCGCAGAACAGCGGATCCACGTGGCCGTAGGATTGCGGGGCGTCGGGTCGAAGTGTCACAGCCACAGGCTACCGCGTCCGGCTCCTAATAATCAGACAACAAAACAGAACTCCGGGATCGGATACGGCATGCCGAGCACGGGAGTCGCCGCGCGTGGCTAGACTTTCGTAACCTCACTCGACGGGGCTTTCTTAATATCCCATTACGAGGTCACACAAATATGTTCAGACCGACAAGGCGACGCGTTGCCACGGCCTTCGCCGTGATCGTCGCCGTGCTGGGGGTATTGATCCTGGGCGCCAGCTGGTACTACTCTGGCCTTATAGAGGACGGCGCGTTCAAAATAGACCGGGAGGCGGACGAACTGAATCTGGAGATCGTCTCCTTAACGGATGACCAGATCTCTTTCAAACATCCGTCCGGCGAAGGGCGCTGGGAGCAGCCGGGCATATGGGGGATTGAGTGGGACGGCGGGCATGGGCGGATCGGCGATCTCCTCACGGACGAAGACGGCATCGCCACGCGCGAGTACGTCGCCGTGGAGGGGCGCCCGGAAGTCGGCACACCCGCCCGGATGACCCGGGAGGTATTCGGCACTGATCCTCTCATAGCGCGTGGGCTGGTTTTCGATGAGGTCACCTTCCCTGCCCCACTCGGCCTTCTTGGGGCCTGGGTTGTAGACGGCGGCGATACATGGGTGATCCACGTCCATGGCCACGGCGGAGATCGGATCGAAGCGTTACGAGCGCTGCCCGCCATCAACCGCTCCGGTTTGTCGTCCTTTGTGATCGACTACCGGAACGACGACGGCGTGGCGGAAGACCCGTCCGGTTACTACCTACACGGGGCAACCGAGTGGCGTGATCTGGAGGCGGCGGTCACTTACGCACTGGATCAGGGCGCTGGGTCCGTGGTGCTTTACGGTTACAGCATGGGCGGCGGGGTAGTGATGTCGTTCCTCTACAAATCGCCGCTTGCTGCATCGGTTTCCGGTGTTGTGCTGGACGCCCCGATGTTGGATCTGTCACGCGTAATTGATCAGGCGGCCGGGCAGATTCACGTCCCAGGCTTCATCACCTCCACAGCACGCCTCATCACCGAGAAACGCTTCGACATCGAGTTTGCTGACATGGCATATCTGGGGGCGGTCGATCGGTTGGAGGTTCCGGTCCTGCTGTTCCACGGCGATGACGACGATAGGATTCCGGTAGAAACGAGCGATGAGCTTGCCACCGCCCGGCCTGATCTCGTGACGTATGAGCGTGTGCTCGGTGCGAAGCATGTCCACGCATGGAACCTGGACTCGGCACGCTACGAAGCGGCGCTGGAGTCGTTCCTTGGTTCACTGCTTGGCGGGTGACCGGAACCAAGACGGCCCCTGCGCATGGCAGGGGCCGTCTGTTGAGGGGATCGGTACCGCGAGCGGTCACTCTGAGGCGGCAATCCGGCGGAATCACCTTGGCTGTCCTGACCCGTGAAAAGACCCGTGAAAAGTTCGGCAGGCCTCTTTGTTCTTGCCGATGAATTGAGACTATCGACGGGGAAGTGTCCCGCCCTCCGAGGTTTTACCCGCCCGGGCAGGGGGTTGCGAACAACCGATACCGAAAAGGGTATGTGGACAGCCCGTGAGATGCGCTGCGTGGAACTACCCTGCCCTTATATGCATCTCACCGATGTCGCCGCTCCCGGGGATGCCGGGGACGAGGACCGGGCCTCGCCCGCCGACGAATCAGCGTTCTCAAATAAGGCCGGTGGCACGGAGGTGACGGGCTTTCAGAGGAGGCGTTTGGTCATGGTTTCCCCGACGGAGCGCGATCGTCAACGGCGCGTGGTGACGCGATCTTGTTACGACGGTCTGTCGGATAAACCGGGATTCGACGGTCCGGAAGGGTTATCCTCCCGAGCACCGCATCGAGCCCCTGCGCCCACCGGAGGTACTCCACTTGAAACTCAGCGTCCTGGACCAATCCCCCATCAAGATGGGCGGAGCGGCGCGCGACGCGGTGCTGGCGACGATCGAACTTGCGCAACTGGTGGACCGGCTTGGCTACACCCGTTACTGGCTGGCCGAGCACCACAACACACAGACGCTCGCGAGCCCGACGCCCGAGATCCTGATACCGGCGCTGGCGGCGACGACGACGGGGATCCGTGTCGGCAGTGGCGGCGTCATGCTCAGCCACTACTCGCCCTTGAAAGTCGCCGAATCGTTTCGGATGCTTGAGGCGCTCCACCCGGGGCGTATCGATCTCGGGCTCGGACGCGCGCCGGGCAGCGATCGCCGCACCGCCGCCGCCCTCCAGCCGGGGCCCGTCGGCCCTCCGCTTGAGTCGTACCCGGGGCAGGTGATCGATCTAATGCATTACCTGCACGGCGAGCTGCCAGGAGATCACCCGTACCACGGAATCACAGCGATGCCGACAGGGCCGACAGTCCCTGAGACATGGATGCTGGCTTCTTCAATGGGCAGCGCTACCTATGCAGCGCAGCTGGGGCTTCCCCTGTCATGGGCGCATTTCATCAACCCGGACGGGGCCGAGATCGTGGCCCGGTACCGGGAGGCGTTCGAGCCGTCGGAATGGCTGGATGTCCCGCGCGTGAACGTCGGAATTTCGGCGACGTGTGCGGAAACCACGGAAGAGGCGCGTCACCTGGGGTTGAGCCGGCATCTGATGCGGCTGCGGCGGGACCAGGGTCAACCCTACAACGGCATCCCGGCGTCCGAGTTGGCGCTGGAGGACCAGTTCTCGCAGGCGGAACTGGCTTACCTGGCGCAACAGCAAGAGTGGGCGATAGAGGGCGATCCGGATGTCGTGAAGCGCGGGGTTCTTGAGGTGGCGGCGAAATACGATGTTGATGAAGTGATCGTATTAACCATCACACACGATTACGAGGATCGGAAACGGTCGTACGAACTGCTGGCCGGGGCGTTTGATCTTGAGGCGCGGGGTTAAAGCGGCTCTCCGTGATAGGCTCCGCCAGTTCAGCAATAAATACTCATTGACGTGAGGTCGGGAAGGCACACATTGATCAGCGGTAGTCGGAAAATCGGAATACTTGGGGTCGGATTCGGGTCGGCGGTCCACATACCGGGCTTCCGGTCCGAAGGGTGGAACGTCGCCGCGGTCTACAGCCGTAATGAGGAACGGGCCCGTGCCGCGGCGGGAGAGAACAACGTCGCGGACTACTACACCGACGCGTATGAGTTGATCGGCCGAGACGATCTGGACGCCATCGCCATCGCGACCCCACCGGGACCTCACCATGATTTCGCTATCGCTGCTTTGAATGCGGGCAAACACGTGATCTGCGAGAAGCCGTTCGCCCTCAGCGCGGCGCAGGCGGCGGAGATGCGCGACGTTGCGGAAGCGTCCGGGCGCACGGCGATGGTCGCGCACGAGTTCCGCCACACCCCGCAACGGGAGCAGATCAAAGAGCTGCTCGATCATGGCTATATCGGCGAGTTCAAGATGGCCGCGCTGGAGCTGTACTTGAGCCGTGGCAGCCGTGGTACCCCTCCACCGATGACGTGGGCGTCAATTCGCGCGGATGGCGGTGGGTTCCTGGGCGCACTCGGGTCTCATTTCATTGACGGACTGCGTTACTGGTTTGGCGATGTCAAGACGGTTACGGGCCGGCTGGACACGTTCCAACCGGACCGGACGGATGACAACGGGGCTGTTGTTCAGTCAGAGACTGATGACTCTTTCACCTTCACGCTGACCTTCAAGAACGGCGGCAGCGCAACGATGATCTGCTCGTCCGCCGTCACGCCGGCGCGCGGCGCCCGGATATCGGTGATGGGCAGCTCCGGGACGCTTTTCGCAGAGCAGGACAGCCCCAACCCAGCTGAAGACGGCGGCATCTGGGGCAGCCAGGGTGGCGGGCCGCTGGCGCCCATCGAAACACCAGCGCGGCTGATGCCGTTCTCGGACGATCGCGACCCCCGGCTAATGGCGTTCCGGCTGCTCGTCAGGGACTTCAACCGCGGGATAGAGGAAGGCACATCCCCGGCGCCGAACTTCACCGACGCCTGGCGCTGCCAGCAGATCCTGGACGCCGTAAGGGAGTCATCGGACACCGGACGCACAATCACAATACGGTTGGATTAGGACATTCCGGCCTGTATCGGAATCACGGGGACCGCGATGACTACCGGACAAGTAATCAAATGTGACCTCCTTCTGAAAGGCGGTCACGTAATCGACCCCGCCAACGGCATCGACGGACCGATGGATGTCGCCGTGTCCGGTATCAAGATCGCGGCCGTGCGTCCAGACATCCCGTCCGATTTCGTGGCCCGCGTCGCTGACGTCTCTGGCTGGTACGTGACGCCGGGGCTAATCGACCTGCACGCGCACGCCTGGGGCTCCGTGGCGGCGATGTTCCCGGACGAGATGTGCCTGCCGTACGGTGTG